>Ga0209577_10005516_pt1 | contig 11801 bp, 9 predicted proteins | sample GraSoiAngelo_109_FD_185874 | JGI IMG/M metagenome (GOLD analysis project Ga0209577, IMG submission 185874) | Grasslands soil microbial communities from the Angelo Coastal Reserve, California, USA - 14_0903_12_20cm (SPAdes) (version 2) | ecosystem: Environmental > Terrestrial > Soil > Grasslands ... | reverse complement strand
CAGTGCCGCCTTCGCGATTGAACTTGATTGCGTTGTCGACCAGATTCGTCAGCATTTGGAGCAGCCGATGCGGGTCAGCGAAAACTTCGGCTTTCCGATCGACGAGATCGTCAACGGTAATCTTCCTAGCCACGGCCGACGCTGAAAGACTCGCGATAACATCTTCGACCAACGGATGAAGTTGAATGATTTCAGGTTTCACCTTTACGTTTCCGGCTTCGATCGCGCTCAGTTCCAGAATGTCATCGATGAGGCGATGCATGCGGTCGGCATTCTTCTGAATGATGGAAAGGAAGCGGCGATTGTTTTGGTGATCTTCGATGGCGCCGTTTTCTAGCGTCTCGGCCAACGCTCTGATCGAAGTTAAGGGCGTGCGCAGTTCGTGGGAGACATTCGAAAGAAACTCTTGCCTGATAATTTCCAGCCGCTCGAGTCGAGTAACGTCGAAGAAGACGCCCACTGCGCCGCCGGATCCATGACCGTTCGTCGATCGCAAGGGTACAACTCGCAAATCGAAGACCCGCCTTTCCTGTCCGTAAGTTTCGACCTTTACGCCCGTGCGCTCTTTACCGCGGACAGCATCGAGAAACGCGTCATAAATCGCCGGATTTCGGGTCAATTCCGTCAAGCGACGCGAGTCGATCACATCATTAAGATCAGAAAAGAGATTCCGGGCAGCCCGGTTTGACGCGACGACCCGCATGTCCGCGTCAATCACCAGCAAGCCTTCGCGCATTTCCTTGAGTGCGGAATCTAGAAACCTGGCCGAGAAGTGTGATGAATTCAAACCGCTTGAAGGTGTGTCGAGAGCGGTTTCGCCGCCGGTTACGCTCTCTCGTCTTCGTCCCAGAAGCAAACCAAGACTGAAGCCGATGATTAGTACTAATACCACAAGGACAAGCGCGCGAAGGGATCCTGACATCAGTGCGGCGATGACGAGCAACGCTATGAGAGCGAGGAAGCCGTGACCAAAAATCGATCGAGATTCAATCATTCGTTGAACTTGCTGCGGCCTTTGTTTCATGCACGCAACCGATGAAGCGATAACCGACGCCGACCACGGTCTCGATGCAGTTGCCGCAGCCGCCCAGTTTTTGCCGCAAGCGACGAATATGAACGTCCAGTGTGCGCGCGTCGCCGTAATAGCTGTATCCCCACACCTGATCAAGCAATTGCGTGCGGTTGATAACTCGGCCGCGCTTCTTTGCCAGAGTTGATAGCAGCAGGAATTCTTTGTTTGTCAGCTTCACATTCTCGCCATCACAGGAAGCTCGGACGTCGGCGAAGTCGATCGCCAAGCGGCCATCATCGTAGCGTTCGGGCACGTCCTCGTCAGCGCGACGCAGTACTGCACGCACGCGCGCCATCAATTCGCGGACCGAAAAAGGCTTGGCTAAGTAATCGTCGGCGCCCAGGTCAAGTCCGGCGATGCGATCCGCTTCCGAAGTTTTTGCGGTCAACATGATTATCGGCGTGCGCCGCGTTTGTTTCTCACGACGCAGGCGACGGCACAACTCCATTCCATTCATGCCGGGAAGCATTAAATCGAGAACAATCACACTCGGCGGGTTATGGGCATCGAGCGCCAGCGTTAGACCTTGCTCGCCCGTTGAGGCGACGACCGCGGAGAAGCCCTCAGACTCGAGGTTGTACTTTACGCTCTCGGCTATGTCAGCATCGTCTTCGATGATTAGAGCAGGTTTCGACATTGCGTCATGCCCACAGTCGCTATATAGCGACTATCAACTTGGCTTACCGACAATCGCGGCGACGAATCCAATAATCAGAAACGATAAGGCGGCGAAGAAGGCGGCCGCCGGAATGGTAAGAATCCAGGCCCACAGTATTCTGCCCGCCACGCGCCACTTGACTGCCGACAGCCGAGTCGTCGAACCCACGCCGGCGATTGCCCCTGTGATCGTATGCGTAGTCGAAACAGGAATGCCCAGAAACGTGGCGCCAAACAATGTAGCCGAGCCTGCAGTCTCAGCGCAGAATCCTCCCACAGGTCGCAGTTTCGTAATCTTTGATCCCATCGTATGAACGATGCGCCAACCACCGGACAAAGTGCCCAAGGCTATCGCCGCATGCGCGAGCAGCACTACGTAGATCGGAATTGGCGGCAGGGAACCTTTCTCCCCCAGTTGTAAATTGAACATTCCAGCGGTGGCGAGCACAACCGTGATGATGCCCATCGTTTTTTGCGCATCGTTACCGCCATGCCCCAACGAATACATCGCCGCAGAGAACAATTGGCCGCGCCGAAACGTCTTATCCACCTGCGACGGAGTCCAGCGGTGGAAGATCCAATAAACCGCGACCATCAACGCAAAACCGAGCACGAATCCAATCACCGGCGAAGCCACAATAAATATAAGCGTTTTGATCCAACCATCGGGTTTAAGCAGGCCACTAAAGCCTCGATAAGCGGCAATTGCCGCACCGCCATAGCCTCCAATCAACGCGTGCGAACTTGAAGTCGGCAGTCCCAGGTACCAGGTAATCAGGTTCCAGATAATTGCTCCTATCAGACCCGCACATAATACGTAGAGACGCAGGTCCGCGCGGATTAGATCGATACGCACCAAATCGCCGCCAATGGTTTTCGCCACCCGCGTGCCAAAGATGGCGAAGGCGATGAAATTGAAGGTTGCGGCCCAAATTACGGCATACCGCGGTGAGAGGACTCGAGTTGAAACTACGGTGGCGATCGAATTCGCCGCGTCGTGAAAGCCGTTAGTGAAATCGAATATTAGCGCGACCAGAACGATCACACCGGCAATGATCACAGTAGCATTAATTGAAGCAGGCATACGTTTGTCGTTGAGTCAGTCGCGCACTTCACATGTTTTTAATCATGATACGCTCAACCGAATCGCCGACATGTTGGCAACGATCGATTGTATTTTCGAGATCGGCGTAAAGATCTTTCAAGATGATGACGGTTTGCACTTCAAAGGCGCCGCGAAAGAGATCGGCGGTCGCCGCTCGATAAATTTCGTCACCATCGCGTTCCAACTGACGTAGTTTCAATAAATGGTGGTTAATGTCCCTGGGCTGATCGATGGTCGGCACCAGCAGATTAAGCTCCTCCATCATCTGCTGAATCACCCCAGCGAACGACCGCATGTAGGGAGTGTATTCCTGAACGCCGTACCTTACCACGGCATTAGCGAGAGCTTCAATGAGGTCCACGACATCGTCCAGCGTGGTTGAGAGCGCGTGAATGTCTTCGCGATCAATGGCAGTGATGAAGGAACGGCTAAGCCTGGTCGATATGGTGTGCGTGATTTCATCGCAAGCATGTTCGATCGTTTTGATGTGCGCAGCGTAGCGCTCCCCTTCACCGATTTCGTCACCGAACATTTCTACGAGTGCAACGGCTGCTTCAGCAGCCAGCGTAGTCATCTCTCCCAGCGAAGAAAGATAATCTTCTTCGACAGGCATTACGCGAAAGCGAAAGAGGGGCATGCACTTCTCCTTCTAGATGAACGGCGAGCCGAGGGACCGTAACTAATTCATGCGCACCGAAGAGCGATCAACTGTCGGAGAGAATAAGCCGCGACTGTGAAAGCAGCAAATCGGCCTGATTTCAAAGTCGCGGCCATGGCGTTGTCAGCCACATTCGTTAGAAGTTCAGTCTCAGCGCGAACTGAATCTGACGACTGGTGCCCAAACCGACATCGCGGACGACGGTCTGGCGCAGTAAGCCAAACGTTCCACCGGCGGCTCCCTGCGTGTAAGCCTGTCCTGGCTGAACCACGTTAGCTCCCGAGGTAAAGCTAAATAGGCCGCCGGTTTGACTTATGCCGGGCAGCGCCAGATTAAGGCGCGAACCTGGGACGTCGAAATTTGCCCGATTAAAGACATTGAAGACCTCAGTCCTGAACTCCAGGTTTGTACTTTCAGAAAACTTGATGCGTTTGATGAAAACAAGATCGAACTGCTGGAAGTTAGGCCCGCGCAAAAAGTTCCTGGGCACATTGCCAAAAGTGCCTGGCGCCGGCGTGGTGAACGCCGCTGGATTCAGAATCAGTCGATCGTTCGTCAAATACGGGCTGACGCCGCTGATCAGATCGGGTCGCCGCACGTTGCGTGATGCGCCGCCGCTGGGCGTATTCACCACGGCAATGAAACCAGACGGCAGCGGATTCGCGGCGTTGATCGTGCCGGGCAATTGTGCGACGAAGCCATTCGCGAAAGTTGTGGTAACTCCGCCAGTGCCGGTCGGCACGACACAGCCGGCTGCGCTACGGCATTGAATCACGACGTCGGGTCGGACGATGCCAATCTCCAGCGGCAGACCCGAACGGGCGTTAACAATCGTCCCAATCTCCCAATTGCCGAGAATAGTGTTGCCAACTGCTCCGAATTCGTATTTCTTGCGTTTACCAAATGGCAGATCGTAAAGCGCGCTCAAGTTGAAAGTGTGGCGCACGTCAAAGTTGTTGTAGCCATTGTCATAATCAAACTCACTTTGTGCGCGCGCATTATTGGCGGCCGTGCGCGCTTCGTTCGAACCTGACGTGTTGCCGAATGAACGCGAGAAGCTGTACTGCGAGTTGAGTGTCACGCCGGAAGAGAAGCGACGCCCCAGAGATAGTTGCAGCGCTTTGTAACTGTCATGGCCGCCGCTGGTCTTATCGTCAATCTCGGCGTACGGATTGAGCACAGAAGAGCTACCAGACACGATTGAGAATTCTCGGATCGTATTGACCGCGATTACCTGGCCGCCTGCGTTAGTCCGATTGACTACACCAAAGCTGGTCGGCAATGTAGTCCCGTCAAGAATTGTCGTCTGGCCGGGCAAAATGCGATTGGCGATACTTCTCAAGAACAGATTGCGTCCCTGCGAACCGACGAGGCCCGCCGTGAGTACCAGCTTGTACGGCAACTCCTGCTGCAGCGAAAAACCGTACTGGTAAATCTTCTCCGGGATTGTGTATTCGGGCGCATAAGCGCGCGGTTGATACTGCCTGTTGTGTGGAGCGCTGGTGAAGAGAGCCGCGATCGCAACCGGATCCTGCGGATAGGTGCCACCGCTCAGGGTTGACGAGATGCGGTTAGACTCGATCGGCTGGATCTGATCTTCGGTCTGTCCCGGCCCGTAGTAAATGCCAAAGCCGCCGCGCAAAACAGTATGGCCGCCACTGAAAAATCCATTGCCGGCGGGATTGGGCGACCAGGTTAGAGCGACGCGTGGTCCGAAATTAGTTTTCGACGAATGGAACGGGTCTCCGGTTGGATCGCGCAGCACACCGGTGATGATGTCGAAGTATATTTGCCGATTATTCGCCTCTTTTAAAGGCGTATAGAACTCGTAACGCAGACCGTAGTTCAAGGTCAGGCCCGGCCTGATCTTCCATTCATCCTGCGCATAACCTATGTAATATGTCTGCCTGGCCAGCGCCGGACCGGTCGAATTGTTGAAGAACGGCGAAGGAGCAGAGAGATCGCCGAGGAACTGCGTACTTTGAAGCGTATTCGCCAGGAAGTTGTTAATGCTGGAGAAGGTGTAGGTGATGCCGCCCTGCCTGTCCGTGTAGAGGCGCACCTCGCGGATCTCGCCGCCGAATTTTACAGTGTGATTGCCGCGCGTCCAATTGAGATTATCGATGAACGAGAGCGAGTAAGGCGTATAGGGTTGGCCGCGTCCATTCTGCGCACTATTAGCTCGAATTAAACCGCCGGGTACTGCGACTCCGGCGTTTGCTCCCTGACCAGGCAAAGAAAAGCCGGCGACGCTACCGGAGATGTTGAAAGACAGGTTCGACAAGTCGATACCGTTTACAGTCGGGGCTTGTCCAATGATGCGCGAGTACGCGCCGTTGTAGCCGAATTTGAATTCGTTAAGAAGACTTGGACGCAGCACTGATTGGAGCGCGACGACTCCGTTCTGCGGAATCTGCTTGATGACGATCCGCCGGCCCGTCACGCCGTCGGGCTGACTGTTGAATGCCTGATCGCGGAAGAACCTGAAAAAGGTCGAGTGCTTCTGGTTAAGTTTGTAGTCGACTCGTAGAGCGACGGAACTCTCGTTGACTATATTATTGGCCTGAAGCTGAACCGTGTCGAAGAGATCCGGACCCGTGCGCAGGGTCACGGCGGCCGGAGAGCGGAATGCCGGAATCAGTGCAGCCGTCGCTGCATTGCAGGCGATAGCGCCGGTACCCAGCGGCGGCGCGCAGATGCGCGATGCTTGGCCGGGAACGGCTTCGATCGCATTTATTCCACTGCGCAGACGGTAGCCTTCATAAGAGAAGAAGAAGAACGCTTTATTCTGCTTGAGCGGGCCGCCGATCGAGCCTCCGAATTGATTCAATCGCAGCTTGCTCTTTTGGCCGATAATGTTGTCGAAAAAGTTGGCGGCGTCAAGTGCATCGTTCCGGAAATATTCAAACCCAGAACCGTGAAACTTGTTGCCGCCGGACTTTGTCACCACGCTGATCTGGCCGCCGGTGCCGGTGCCGTACTCGGCCGGATAGTTATTCGAATCCACGCGGAACTCCTGAACGTTCTCAAGCGAAGATTGAAGTCTGAAGGGCGTCGGAATCTCACCATTCAAATTGCCCGGTGAGGTGTCGATGATCGCGGTACCCTCGATGCCGTCGTAGCGAATTTCGTTCTGTTCGACCGCGCGGCCTGAGAAGCGAATATCTCCATACGTACCCGAACCACTGTTGACTGAGCCCGGTGCTTGCAGGTAAAGCTGCGAAAGCTGGCGTCCGTTAAGCGGCAGTCCTTCAACTTCTCGCGGATTTACGTTAGCGCCCATAGCAGCAGATCCGGTGTTAGTGAGCGTCTCTTCGCCGCTGACGACGTTCACCGTGGCGGCTACGCCCGTCACGGCCACGGCCAGATTTACGCTCAGCTCCTGGCCGACATTCAGATTGACATTCTCAATCTTCGCCGACAATCCAGTCGTCTCGGCGATTATCCGATAGCTGGACGCCTTCAGCGCGGGAACTGAATAAAACCCGTCGTCATTAGCCTTAGCACTGCGCTCATCGCCGTTCCGTTGGTTGGTTACAGTGATATTGGCGCCGGGGACAATGGCGCCGTTCTGATCCTTTACGAAGCCGGAAATCTTTCCGGTATCTGTTTGAGCGAACGCTACTCCTGACAAAATCAGCAAAGCAATAATAGCCACGGAGGTGATTAGAAATTTAGTCAGCGATTTTTTGAGTAACATACAAATCTCCTTCGTTTCTGCGTCTATGTTTGACGGTTGGCTCGGATTATCGACCTAGGAAATCCAGGTCGATCTGGCAAACAAGCAAACTCTCTTAGATACACGAAGCGCCGGAATAGACTGGTAGTTGAGAACACCCGAGCGTTTCAAGAATTTCAGATTACGTGTGTAAGGTGAAAGGCTACCTGAGCACCGTTACGTTAGCGTGAACTTGAAGTTAAATCGAAGTTAACTTTATGGCTGTGGGATGAGTTCGAGACGCAAAAATAGGGACGGCGGAGATTGATGGCAACTTCCGCCGCCCCTTCCCTTGCTCGGGTGAGCTTTCGTTCTGGGCAGCGATAATATTCGGCAGATGCTAAATCGCAGTTACGAAGAAATTAAGTCTGCGTTAATTCTTGTCGGAGGCTCAGGGTATCGAATTTCTGACGAGTGGCTTCAAGCAAAGAGACCTTAACGCTAGCGGCAACGAGCTGATCCTTATCGGACATTCATCACTCCAATTTCTTTCGGTTTCACTAGCCACTGGAGAGTTCCGGCTCCGGAGGTCACCTCCCTCCATCCCTCAATACCAAGTTCGATGCATGCCAAGGAGGCCGTTGTCATGCGATGCGGTTCACCAGTCAGGATCGTCAACAACTCTTCCAAGCCTGGATTATGACCAACCAGCATCGCAGTGCTCACCGCGTCTTTAATCTGGGAAACGATTTCCAAAAGCCTTCGCGCACTAGCTTCGTAGATTCCATCCTCGTAATGCGCGACCACGATCAATCCTGCTGCATCACATACCAAGCGCGTGGTTTCCTTCGCTCGCTGTGCCGGAGAACTCAGCACGAGTTCAGGCCGCAGCTTTCGCTTTCGCATCATTTCTCCAACCATCGGCGCGGCCTTGAGTCCGCGTTTATTGAGGGGCCGATCGAAATCTCTCAGGCTCGCATCCTTCCAACTTGATTTGGCGTGTCTCAGCAGCAGAAGGGTCTTCATCGGTTTTGATTTACGGTTGACTTCCGCAGGCAGTCTAAACGATAGCGGTAATGCATCTCAATCTCGCTGGAAAATACTTCCGCCGCTGGCTGGAAATTTCATATCGCTGTAACATGCCCGTGTCAGAATCACGCAAAATGATCTCGTACGGTCACCACCGGTATCCCGGCAGACTCTTTGTGGTCGAAGGCACGGACGGCAGCGGCAAGTCCACTCAGCTTCAGTTGCTCTATCAATGGCTCAAAGCCGAAGGCTACCCAGTCTTCTTTTCGGAATGGAACTCGTCGCCGCTGGTCAAGGACACGACCCGCCGAGCGAAGAAGCGACGCCTGTTCACCCCCGCGACATTTTCCTTGCTGCACGCGACGGACTTTGCCGATCGCACAGAGCGCAACATCGTTCCGCCCCTGAAAGCAGGCGCGATCGTTTTGGCCGATCGTTATATCTATACGGCCTTTGCGCGCGATGTCGCGCGCGGTTGCGATCGCGCTTGGGTGCGCGAAGTCTATAAGTTTGCCGTCAAGCCTACGGTGGCCTTTTTCTTTCGCGCGCCACTGGACGTGGCTGTCGATCGCATCGCTTCCGCGCGTCCGACGCTGAAGTATTACGAAGCCGGCATGGACATGGACTGGTCTGACGACGAGGAAGACAGCTTTAAAATCTTTCAGGGCAAGATCCTCGACGAATACGATCACATGGTTAGCGAGTTCGGCCTCACCCTGATCGACGGCACGCAAGCGATTCGCACCCAGCAACGACAAATGCGTGAGATTGTCAGCCGCTACTTGAAAGAGAAACTCAAAGAGAAGGCGGTACTGACGAAATGAAAGAAATGAAGTTTTACGGCAAGCCGCTGCCGAACGTCGAGATCGAAGCCTACAGCGGCAAGCTGATCGTGATCGAAGGAACTGATGGCGTCGGACGCTCGACTCATGTCGCGCTGTTGCGCACGTGGCTGGAATCAATCGGCTACGCCGTGCTGGATACCGGGATGACCCGCTCGGTGCTCGCCGGACGCGGAATCAAGAATGCCCGCGCAGGTCACACTCTGGGCCGGCTCACGATGCAACTATATTACGCGACAGACTTCGCTGACCGGTTGGAGAATCAAATGCTGCCGGCGTTGCATGCCGGCTTCATCGTGCTAACGGATCGTTACATCTACTCGGCCATCGCGCGCGCGGTTGTCCGCGGCGCCGATCCGGAATGGATGCGCGCGATCTACGGCATCGGGCTGGTACCGGACGCGGTCTTTTATCTGCGCCTCGGATCGGTGGAAGAACTGGCGGCGCGCGTGCTGGAGTCGGGCCGCGGTTTCGATTACTGGGAATCGGGAATGGATTTGGGCCTGGGAAATGATTATTACGACAGCTTTATCGCTTATCAAAAATTGCTGCTCAAGGAATTTGATCGGATGAGCGGCGAGTATGGATTTCAAGTAATAGATGCGTCTCGGTCCATCAAGCGAGTGGAGAATGATCTTAAGCGTCTGATCACACGCGTAATCGAAAGCGAACCGGCGAGGACTGAAGCGATCGTGAGCGTAGGCGGAAGCCCGAGCGCAAAGGAGAATATCCTAGGCTGAATTTCCTTAGCAGGGTGTTCACACCTGAGGAAACTGAATTTCTCTAGCCCAGGCGTTTGCGCCTGGGAAACGGTGTTCATTCAATTAGATTGCAGCCCCATTCATAGGGCTTTTCGTGATTCACTGACCCGAGCCGAACGCCTCCTGAAGGAGGCTTGACGATCAAATCGCTAACAGTTTCCCAGGCGTAAACGCCTGGGCTAGAGAAAAAGCACACTGCTAAATCTTCGCACATGAAGATCGCCGCCATCGATGTGGGATCGAATTCGATCAAGCTGGTCGTCGTCGACGCCGCGGCGAGCGATTCGTTCGCGGTGCTGGCGCGCGAAAAAGACACTGTACGCCTGGGCCACGACACGCTGCGACTGGAACAGCTCTCCCCTGCGGCCATCGAACGCGCGACCGATTGCATCAAGCGATTTCGCTCGATCGCGGAAGCGCGCGGCGCGGAACGAATCTTTGCCGTGGCGACTGCTTCGGTCCGTGAAGCGCGCAATTCATCTCAATTCATCAGAGAGGTCGAACGCAAGGCGGGGGTCTCGGTTGAGATTCTTTCCGCAATTGAAGAGGCTCGCCTAATCGGACTGGCGGCGGCGCAGGGATGCGCGGCGCCCAACGCTTCGATCATCAACATCGATATTGGCGGCGGCTCGACTGAGATTTCCCTGATGCGCGATTCGTCGCCCGCCGGACTCTTTTCGGTGAAGCTCGGAGCCGTCGGACTCAGCGAGCAATTTATTACCTCGGACCCGCCAAAGCCGAAAGAATTGAAAGCTCTGCGCGAAGAAGTGCGCGCTGCCTTGGAGCGGCCGGCGAGAGAATTGAAGGGCACGCGCTGGCAACACGCGACCGGCACTTCGGGCACGATTCTGGCGATCGGCACGGCTTTGCGTTTGCGGGCCTTAAGCGAGGAAGAGCGTCAGTCAGAAGGCGCCCGACCAGCCGGTGACGAGATTACCTCTGCTAAGCTCGGGCGGTTTAATTCTCGCAGCGGTGAAATGAGCGTAGCCGAACGGCGCACGCTGCCCGGCATCAGCAATCAACGATCGGAAATCATTGTCGCGGGCGGACAGATCCTCGAAGGGGCCATGCGCGCGCTGAACATCGAGGTGCTGCGAACCTGCAGTTGGGCCTTGCGCGAAGGCGTGTTGATCGATCGATTGCGCGAGATCGAAGCCGAGTCGCGTCCGCCGCTGCCGGACATCACCGATTACCGCTTGCGCGGCGTTCATGCGGTCGGCCGTCGTTTCGGATACGAAGAGGCTCATGCATATCAGGTCGCTCGGCTTGCCGAAAGAATCTTTGATTACCTGGCGCGATCGAACTCAACGACTCTTAATCGTCATCACCGTACGATGCTCTCGGCGGCTGCGTTGCTTCACGACGTCGGTTATCACATCGCGCACGAATCGCATCACAAACATTCGCTCTATCTGATCAAGAATTCGGAACTTACCGGCTTTTCGGAAGCCGAGCGTGACGTAATTGCGAACGTCGCGAGATATCACCGTGGATCAGAGCCAAAAGAACGTCACGAATATTTCACCGCGTTGAACCAAGCAGACCGCGAAACGGTGATTACGCTGGCAGCGATTCTGCGCATCGCCGATGCGCTCGACCGCCGTCACGACAGTCGCGTGAGTGACGTGCGCTGTGTACGAAACGGGCGCGTCGTGCACATCGAATTGCAAAGCTCGGCGAATTGTGATCGGGAGATCTTTGCCGCCGAACAGAAGCGGGAGATGTTTGAACAGGTTTTCAACTGCCACCTCTCGTTTAGCCGTCGCGCTGCGCTGAAGCGCGCCTGAGTCAGAACCACCTGCGGTAGCGGGTGGTTGCGCTCGGTTATCACTCGAGTTCATCGACGGAGATCAACCACCCGCTACCGCAGGCGGTTCTGACAGAGACGCCCCCATGAAAGGCAAACGAATTCACGGACTTGATCCCTCGGCTCCGGCCGGCAAGATGATCCAGCTCGCGCTGCGCACGCAACTCAAAGCGATGTGCAAGCTGCGCGAGAAGGCGCTCGACCCAAACGAT
>Ga0209577_10005515_pt1 | contig 11802 bp, 10 predicted proteins | sample GraSoiAngelo_109_FD_185874 | JGI IMG/M metagenome (GOLD analysis project Ga0209577, IMG submission 185874) | Grasslands soil microbial communities from the Angelo Coastal Reserve, California, USA - 14_0903_12_20cm (SPAdes) (version 2) | ecosystem: Environmental > Terrestrial > Soil > Grasslands... | reverse complement strand
CGGCCACCGCGCCAGTGCCGACGCGCAGATCGGTCTGACTGAACGGGGCGTCGTTCGACGGACCGGCCGGCGAACTGCTGCATCCAACGGACGACGCGATGAGGCCAGCGAGCACGACGAATCTGAAGGTCGACATCAGCATCCACGACAAGAATACCGCGATTGATCGCGGCTGAATTTCCGGTCAAAACGAGGCGCGCGTGAACGCCTCGAGCATGGCTTTCTCGGACGGAGGATGCAGGAGGTACTGTTCGGCGAAATCGTTGGGCCACGGAAACGTCGTCTTGCGAATCCGTTCTGCAGCGGCGTTCAGATCGTAGATCGTGTGCTTCAGCTGTACGTCCGGTCCGAGCAGGAGCCAGTCGGCGCCCGGTTCGCCGAACGGCATGCCGATGCTCCCGGCATTCACGACGCGGGTGCGTCCGATCGCACGGTCGAACTGCATATGCGTGTGTCCGCAAACGACGACCGCCGCGTCGACTCCGTCGAACACGGGGAGCAGGCGATCCTCCGGCGTCAAGCGCGTGAACGCTTCGTCTTCATTCCGCGGCGTGGCGTGGCAGAACAACGCGCTGCCCAAACCGTCGATCTCGAGGCGTACGGTCATCGGCCACGTTCGAATCAGCTGTTCGTGGTCGCGAACCTGTTCGGCCGTCCACGCGATCGCGGGCCGATATTGTTCGGGGACCTTGGCGGATTCGCTGCCCGCCATCCGTTCGAGCACGGCAACCTCGCCGTTGCCGTAGATCCACTCGACCGGAACGTCGAGGTTCAGTAGAAGGATGAGCGTTTCGCGCGCCATCGGTCCCGGCAGCAGATCGCCGCCCACGACGACGCGGTCGACGCGCACATCACGAAGGTCTTCGAGAACGGCCTCGAGCGCCGGAAGATTGCCGTGAATGTCGAAGAGCGCCGCGACCCGCATATGTGGAAGGATCCCATACATGCTGTCAGATCTCGGCCGCGATAGTCGATACGCCATCCGGACGTGGAGCAGGAATCCGGGTTTTGCGATCGTCGCCATCCTCACGCTCGCGCTCGGGATCGGCGCCGCAACCGCGGTGTTCAGCATCGTCGAAGCGATTCTCCTGCGACCCCTGCCGTACGCCGGTCCCGATCGGATCGTCGCGATCTGGGACGGCCATATCACGGACAGGAACCTTGCGAAGATCTTTACGTCCTACGACGATTTCGAGAACTGGAGGAGCCGCAGCGGGAGCTTCGAGCGGATCGCGGCGGCGACCTGGGCAACCGGCGAACAGATTCTGACTGGCTACGGCGGCGCGAAGATCGTGCTCGCGATTCCGGTGAGCACGGATTTCTTCTCGATGCTCGGTGTCGCACCCGCGATGGGCCGCGCGTTCGAGCCGGCCGATCTCCGCCAGGGATGCACCGTCGTGCTGGCTCACCGATTCTGGCGAAGCACGCTGTTGTCGCCTGCCGATATCGTCGGCCGCAGTCTCGCCGTCGGCGATCGCGCGTGCACCGTCGCCGGCGTGATGCCGGAACGGTTCGCCTTCTATCCGACCGCTGCGGACATGTGGACGCTGATCACGCCCAATCGTGAGCAGCTTCCGAAGGACAGGTATCAGGGCGTCGGCGTGTTCGGCCGCCTGCGGCCGGGCGTCACGCGCGAACGCGCGCAGGCGGAAATCGAGGCGCTGCATCGCCAGCAGCACGCGCACGACCCGCACGGCGCCGCGTTCGCCCCGACGGTCTATCCACATCCAGTCGGACAACGCATCAGAACGCCGAATACTCCATGGAGCACGGTGGTCGGCGTGGTCGGAAATCAGAAGACGCTGAGCGTGTACCAGGAGATGAACTGGATCGACGCGCCGTTCATCTACCGGCCGCTGACCCAGAGCCCTCCGCCGGAAGCGACCGTGGCGATTCGAACGCCGGTGCCCGAGGCAATCGGCGCGACCGTTCAGCGGTTGGTCGCCGCGATCGACCCCGACGTACCGTTGGCGAACCTGCAAACGATGCGGCAGCGGATCTCGAGGGATCTGGCGTATCCGCAATTTCGCGCGGCGGTCCTCGGCGCGTTTTCGGCGTTCTCTCTGCTGCTCGCGTTCGTTGGTCTCTACGCCGTCCTTTGCCAGCTCGTCGCGCAGCGCACGCACGAGTTCGGCGTGCGTCTCGCCCTCGGCGCCAAGCTCGCGCCACATCGCGCGGCTGGTCGGCGTGCAGGGCGGCGTGCCGACGGTCATCGGCCTGGCCGCTGGAATGTCGTCGGCGCTCGCATTCGAGCGGTTCATGTCGAGCCTGTTGTACGGCGTGAAGGCCGTCGATCCGATGACGCTCGGTTCCATCGGCGCGCTGCTGCTGACGCTCGCGTCGGTCGCGATGTTCATTCCGGCGCGGCGTGCGACGAGCGTCGATCCGATGACTGCGCTTCGATCGGAATAAGCAGCACGCTCGAAGCGTTACGACGCAGGGAAGTCGGGCTTCGTGTCTCTCAGAATCTCGAGGACGGCGCGCCGGTCGTCGCTGGTCAGGTGCGCGTAAGCAGTACGCGAATCGCGGCCCGACAGAATCTCGAGCATCCGCGCGTAGACGGCGCGCTTCACCGACGACGGCAATCCGTCGAACGCCGCGGAGTAGACGATGTAGCTGCACGGATACCGCATCAAACGGCTCACCAGGTCGAGCTGCGCGAACGACCGGCCGCGACGATCCTTCGGAATCCTCGCCTCGAGATGCTCCGCGAAGCCGGGACGCGCGGCGAGCGGTACCGGCAATCGCGCCTCGCCGACGAAGAGCAGGTAGTCCGCGAGCTCATCGACGAGATGACGGACGTTCCCGTCCGCCGTCGCGCCCGCGCGGCCGCCGCTCGCCGCGACGCGCGATTCCCAGTTCAGCCTCGTCAGCAGGTTGATCGCGTGCATCTGATGATCGAAGACGAGCAGCGCGACGACGTCGCTCGACGCGGCAGGGTAGCCGCGCGCGTCGGGCGGGTTGCTGATCCAGTCGACGAACACCTGGTTCGACGTGTTGCCGCGTCCCGAGAAGGTGATGTTTCCCGAATGCGCCCTCTGCGAGTACGGCGTCGGCCCCTCGGACGTCACGAGCCAGCCGCCCCAGCGATCCGGGTGAGGCGTCCGATGGTTCACGTCGTGGGTGTCGGAGTGCGGCATCACGTCGCCGGCATCACCGACCGTGTTGGTGCGGACGATCATCCCCGGCACGTTCTCCGTGCTCGCCGAGACATGGCAGGAGAGACAGCTCGTGCGCCGGGTGAATGCAGGCGGAGTTGACGCCTGGTCGAGCGTGTAGAACACGACGCCCTGCTGCGGGTCGTGCGCTGCGAGCTCGAGGAAGGGCGCGCCAGGAATGTAACCGACAGCAACCGAGTCGTCGAAGAAGAGCGCTCGGGGATTCTCGGGGCTCGTGTAGGCGCGCTGCACGCCGGTTTTCGAGAACACGAGCAGCTGCGATTCGATCGGCACGCCGAGCGCGTCGAGGACTGAAAGCAGATAGCCGTTCCGCGGATCGCGCTGGAGCGAGCGTCCGCTCTGCACGAGTGCCTCTTTCAATTTCGTAACCCGGTCCGTCGCCGGTCGACTCGCGTACTGAATCGCGGGATGTTCGTCCAGCACGCCGCCCCACGAGTCCTGCGCGCGGCCGGGCGTCGACGCGCCGTGCGCCATCACGATGCCGAGCGCCGCGCCGCCGACGAGTACCCGATCGCGCCAGCTGATCATCGATTCATCTTATTACGAGATTGTCGTACGGCGCTCGCGCTGCGGGCATCAACGGCGTGGAACGGATCGAATTACCGACCAAGCGCTGTCCGCACGAAAGTCGTGCGTGTCTTCGTTGATACAAATGTTATCGAGTCTCCACCTTTGAGCCATTTACTGGATCGCCGCCGCGTTTTAGTTTCGCGCACGACGATTCGCAGGACCAAAGAGCGACGTTCGTCGATCCTGTCGGGGGATGGCCGACCGGGTTCACCGTACGACGCGGCGAAAAACACCGATGACGCCGATACGAGCGCATTTTCAAGCAGTCATTTGTGGCGCCGCTCTGCTCTTGCCCGTGACTGCGCTCGCAGCCACCGACCCCGCCGCGCTGTTCGCCAAGAAATGCAGCGGCTGCCACACGTACGGAAAAGGCGATCGCGTCGGACCCGATTTGAAGGGCGTCGCCGATCGCCGCTCGCGCGCGTGGCTCACCTCCTGGATCCGATCGTCGCAGAAGGTCGTCGAAGCCGGCGATCCAATCGCGACGACGCTGTTTGACAAGTACAAGCGCGAACGCATGCCGGATCAAAATCTTCCGGCCGAAGACATCGCCGCGCTCGTCGACTACCTCGCTGCCGGAGGTCCGGCCGCCGCGGACGCGTCGCGCCCGCGGCACGCGTCGACCGCCACGCTGGCCGACATCGCGCTCGGGCGGGAGTTGTTCCTCGGATCGATCGCGGCGAAGAACGGCGGCGCCTCGTGCGGCTCATGCCATGTCGTTCAGGTGGACGGCGCGTCGACCGGGGCGACGTTCGGCAGCGATCTGACGCACGTCTATTCCCGCTTCCAGGACGCGGCGTTGTCGCTGGCTCTGCGGCGTCCGTGCTTTCCGCGTGCCTTCGACAAGGACACCGTGGGACCGCTCACCGCGGACGAAGCGTTCGCGGTGAAGGCATTTCTGCGTCAGGCCGATCGCGCCGCTTCGCCGCAGCGGCCGAAGGGAAGGCCGCGATGATCGGACGTCGACCGACGATTCGCGGAGGCGCGGTCGCTGCCGCCGTCTTCGCGGTTGCCACGTTGCACCTCCTGCTGCTCTTCGCGCCCGATGCGGTCCTGAGATGGAACCGGCACGCGTCGCGGCTGCTGCTCCTCGAAGCGACGGGCTTCGCCGCGGGCGTGATCTGTTCGATGGCGGTCATCTCGAAAATGCGCCGCCATCTGTTCGATCGAGCGGGCGACGACGATCGCGCGCTCACGGACACGGTGTCGCTGACGCTCGTCCTGATTGCGGTCGTCTCTGGCGTTGCGCTCGCGTCCGCCTATCGATGGGCATCGTCGTGGTCGGTCGTCACGCTCACGCCGTATGCGGTCTCGCTCGCGCGGTTGGCGCCGCGGGTGGAGCTGATTGCCGCGACGCCGTTCGTGGTGAGACTGCATGTGTTCTGTTCCTTCCCGCTCGTCGCCCTGCTCGTGTTCACGCGGCTCGGATCGGCGGCACACGCCGCGCTGGACCGGATCTTCGATCGGATCGGCGCGGCGCTCGGACGTCTCCGCGCCGAGGAGATCTGGCGTGAAGAGGAGAACTGACGGTGACCAGATGGCGAGCGGCCGTTGCCGCCGGCGCGATCGCGTGCGTGCTGGTCGCCGGCTTCGTCTGCCGCGAGCTCGCGCGTGTCGGCGTTCATCAGGGATATGCGCCGGCGCAGCCGATCGCGTTCTCCCACAAGCTGCACGCCGGCGACTCGCACGTGCCGTGTCTCTATTGCCATTTCGGCGCGCGGACGAGCCGCCATGCGGGCATCCCGCCCTCCGCCGTCTGTATGAACTGCCACGGACTGCTTCAGAAGCAGTCCGAAGACATCGAGAAGCTGAAGGAGCTCGTCGCCGAGCGCAGGCCGATCGCGTGGATCAAGGTCCACAACCTGCCCGACTTCGTCTACTTCAACCACAGTCAGCACCTGTTGGCCGCCATCGACTGCCAGTCGTGTCACGGCCACGTCGAGCGGATGACGCGGGTCGAACAGCAGTCGCCGCTGACGATGGGATGGTGCATCGACTGTCACCGGATGCGAGGCGGCGACCCGAACGCGCCGGCAGCGAATCTCGATTGCGGCAAGTGCCATTACTGACGTGACGCACGATCTGAAATTCTGGAATCGGTCCCCCGAACGGGACGACAGCCGTCGCGATTTCCTCGCGCGGCTCGGCTTCGCGCTCGCCGCGTCGGCGCTCGCGAGCTGTTCGCGCGCCCCGGTGCAGAAGGCGATTCCGTTCCTCAACAAGCCGGAAGAAGTGACGCCCGGGGTCGCCAGCTGGTATGCGACCACGTGCGCCGGCTGCGCGGCCGCCTGCCCGCTCCTCGTCAAGACGCGCGACGGACGGCCGATCAAGATCGAGGGCAACGCTGAATCGGTGCGCTTCGGCGGCGGCACGTGCGCGGCAGGTCAGGCGACGGTACTGTCGCTGTACGACCCGAATCGCCTCAGGGGTCCGCTGTGGCACGGCGAGCCCGCGTCGTGGAGCGAGATCGACGCGCGCGTGAAGCCGCAGCTCGCCGCCGCGAGCCGCCGCGGAATCGTCCTTCTGTCGGGCACGATCGTGAGCCCGTCGACGAGAGCGTTGATCGCGGAATGGTCGGCGCGCTTTCCACGCTTCCGCCACGTCGTGTACGACGCCGTGTCGTTCAGCGCGCTTCGCGAAGCCACGCACGCCTGTTTCGGCGTCGCGGCCGTTCCGCATTACCGCTTCGATCGCGCGAAAACCGTCGTCGGCATCGAGGCCGACTTCCTCGGTACGTGGCTGTCTCCGGTTGAATTCACCCGGCAGTACGCGGATCGACGCCGGGAAGGGCTGTCGGCCGGCGGCGTGCAGCATCACCAGTTCGAGTCGGGCGTTTCGCTCACGGGCAGCAATGCCGATCGGCGCGTCGCGATCGCGGCGTCCGAGCAGGGCGCGGTCGCGCTCGCGCTCCTGCATCGGATCGCCGCCGACGCGCGCCCGGCCGAACGGCTGCCGCGTGTGGAGGTCGCGATCGACGACCGGGCGATCGATCGGGCGGCCGACGATCTCTGGCGCCACCGCGGCCAGTCGCTCGTCGTCTGCGGATCCGACGATCCGTCGACGCAGGTTGTCGTGCACGCGATCAACGCGCTGCTGGGAAATATCGGCGTGACCGTCGATCTCGACGCGCCGTCGCTCCAGAGACAGGGCGACGACGCGGCGGTCGAGGAGCTGATCGAGTCGATGAACCGCGGCGACGTCCAGGTGCTGATGACGTACGGCGTCAACCCGTTGTACGACTTCCCGGACGCCGAACGGTTCGCGCGAGGCATGGAGTCGGTGGCCCTGTCGATCTCGTTCGCCGATCGCGCGGACGAGACCGCGAACGCAAGCCACGCCGTGTGCCCCGATCACCACTTCCTCGAGGCCTGGGGCGACGCTGAACCGATCGCCGGATCGTTCAGCCTCGCGCAGCCGACGGTCGCGCCGCTGTTCGACACACGCGCGGCGCAGGACAGCCTGCTGGAGTGGCTGGGCAAGCCGCCGGATTTCTATTCGTACGTGCGCGAGTTCTGGCGGCGCGAGCTCTTCCCGAGACAACACCGCTATCGAACGTTCGACGAGTTCTGGGACCGCGCGCTCCACGACGGCGTGTACGACGATTCGGCGCCGCGCGTCGAACGGCCGTACACGCTCGCCGAAGAGTGGCGCGCCGCGGCGGGCGCGATTGCCGCCGATCATCAGCGCGCCGTATCCGCGCGTGGGCCGGATCGGTACGAGCTGCGGCTGCACGAAACCGTCGCCATCCGCGACGGCCGGCACGCGAACAACCCGTGGCTGCAGGAGCTTCCCGATCCCGTGACGAAGCTCACGTGGGGCAATTCGATTGCGATCGCGCCGTCGGTCGCCCGGTCGATTGGCGTCGCGACCGGCGACGTCGTTCGCGTGGTGGCGGGCGATCGATCGTGCGAGCTGCCCGCGTACGTGCAGCCGGGGCAGTCGCCCTCCACTGTCTCGATCGCGCTCGGCTACGGACGCGATGGAGCAGGCAAGGTTGGAAACGGGATCGGCGCCAACGCGTTTCCGTTCGTCTCCGCTTCGGCGGCGCGGCGCGCGTACTTGCGGACCGGCGTCGCGATCCAACGCACGGGCCGACATCGGGAGCTCGCCCTCACGCAGACGCACCACTCGATCGAAGGACGCTCGATCATCAGATCGATCACGCTCGACGAGCTCCTGAACGAAGGATCCGAGCCTGCGCCCGAGCGGCCGTCGCTGTGGCCCGAGCGCGAAGGCGGCGAGCACCGGTGGGGGATGGCCGTGGACCTCAACACGTGCACCGGGTGCTCGGCGTGCGTCACCGCGTGTCAGGCCGAGAACAACGTGCCGGTCGTCGGCCCCGACGAAGTGACGCGCAGCCGCGAGATGCACTGGATCCGCATCGATCGGTACTACGACGGCGCCGACGACGACCCCGGCGTGTCGTTCCAGCCGATGATGTGCCAGCACTGTCAGAACGCGCCGTGCGAGACGGTCTGCCCTGTGCTCGCGACGGTTCACAGCTCCGACGGGATCAACCAGCAGATCTACAACCGCTGCATCGGCACGCGCTATTGCGAGAACAACTGTCCGTACAAGGTGCGCCGCTTCAACTGGTTCCAGTACGCCGGCAACGATCGCTTCGACTTCACGATGAACGATCCGCTCGAGCGCATGGTGCTCAACCCGGACGTCGTCGTCCGCTCGCGCGGCGTGATGGAGAAATGCAGCCTGTGCGTCCAGCGGATCCAGGCGGAAAAACTGTCGGCGAAACAGGAAGGGCGGACGCTCGAGGACGGCCGCATCAAGACCGCGTGCCAGCAGGCCTGTCCGGCGAGCGCGATCGTGTTCGGCGATCTCAACGATCCCAACAGCGAAGTGGCCAGGCTGCGGCGCAGCCGCAGGCATTACCACGTGCTCGACGAGCTCGGCACGCGGCCGAACGTCGGCTATCTGATGCGCGTGAAGAATGCGCCTCGCGGCGAGCCGGAGCCGCTATGAGCTCGACAGCCATCCCCTCGCTTCGTCCGGTGCCCGCGTCGAGGCCATCGGCGCGCCCCGTTGCCGGCGACGCCGGCGACGCGGCGCTGCGCGAGATCACCGACGACGTGATGCGTCCGCTCGTCACGCGGCCAGGCGCCGGATGGTGGGCCTGCTTCGCCGCATCGACGATCGCGCTGACGATCGGCGTCGCCATGGTCGCGTACGAGATCGCGACCGGCATCGGCGTGTGGGGCCTCAATCGGACCGTGGGATGGGCCTTCGACATCACCAACTTCGTGTTCTGGATCGGCATCGGCCACGCGGGCACGTTGATTTCGGCGATTCTTCTGCTGCTCCGGCAGCGGTGGCGCACGGCAATCAGTCGATCGGCGGAGGCGATGACGATCTTCGCCGTGATGTGCGCCGCGCTCTTTCCATTGATCCACATGGGGCGGCCGTGGCTGGCGTTCTGGGTCATGCCATATCCCAATTCGCGCGGACCGCTATGGGTGAACTTTCGATCGCCGCTCCTGTGGGACGTGTTCGCGATCAACACGTACCTCACGATCTCGCTCGTGTTCTGGTATCTCGGGATGATTCCCGATTTCGCGACGATGCGCGATCGGACGGACGCGCCTGTGAGACGTTTCGCGTACAGCATGCTGAGCCTCGGCTGGAACGGATCGGCGCGGACCTGGTCGCGCTACGAGACGGCGACCACGCTGCTCGCCGGGCTCGCCACGCCGCTCGTCATCTCGGTTCATTCGATCGTGAGCATGGACTTCGCGACGTCGGTGCTGCCCGGGTGGCACACGACGCTGTTCCCGCCGTACTTCGTCGCCGGCGCCGTCTTCTCCGGATTCGGCATGGTGATGACGCTGCTCATCATCGTGCGCGCGGTCATGCATCTCGAGCGCTACATCACGGCGGCGCATCTCGAGGCGATGGCCAAAATCATGCTCCTGACCGGCTCCATCGTCGGCTTTTCGTACGCGACGGAACTGTTCAACGCGTGGTACAGCCACAACGTCTACGAGCGCTACGCTTTCCTGAACCGGCTCGCGGGTCCCTATGCGTGGTGCTTCTGGATCATGGTCGGCTGCAACGCGCTCGCGCCGCAGGTGCTGTGGCTGCGGCGCGCGCGGCGGAGCGTGCCGCTCCTCTTCGTCCTCTCGATTCTCGTCAACGTCGGCATGTGGTTCGAGCGCTTCGTGATCATCGTCACGTCGCTCCATCGCAGTTTTCTGCCATCGAGCTGGACGATGTATCGGCCGACCATCGTCGAAGTCGGCACGCTGGCCGGCAGCTTCGGGCTGTTCTTCACCTGCTTCCTGCTGTTCATCCGCGTGCTTCCGATGATTGCGATGTGGGAAATCAAGGCGGGCGCGGGACGCGCCGCGGAGCGGCGGGAATGAGCCGCGCCGCGCGTGAGTTCATCGTCGCGCGATTCTGTGACGAACGGCATGTCGTCGACGCCGTGCGGGCGGTGCGTGAGCGCGGCCTGCGGGTGTTCGACGTCTACGCGCCGTACCCCGTTCACGGCCTCGACGAGGCGATGGCGCTGCGGCGTTCGCGGTTGCCGTGGGCGACGCTCGCCGGCGGGTCTTCGGGCTTCGTCGCGGCGATCGCGTTCCAGTACTACGCGGCCGTCGTCAGCTGGAATCTGAACGTGGGCGGCAAGCCGGACAACTCGATGCTGGCCTTCATTCCGATCGCGTTCGAAATCACCGTGATCGGCGCCGGCCTCGCGACCGTCGCCGCATTCCTCGCGCGCTCGGGCCTCCGTCCGGCGATCCGCGCGCGCACGGTCGACATGTCGGCCACCGACGATGCGTTCGTCGTGGCGCTGCGCTGCCGCCAGACGGCATTCGACCGCAACCTCGTCGAACGGCTGCTGTTCGAGCACGGCGCGCAGACAGTGGCCTGGAAGGTGCTCGACTTATGACGGCTCCACACGTTGTCGTCGCTGTCGTGATTGCCGCCGCGTCGCTCGCGTGCGCGGGCCAGTCGCCGCATCGTGGATACGAGTACATGCCGGACATGGCGCGGTCGGTTCCGTACGACACGTTCGCGCCGAACCCGGTCACTCGCAACGGCATCACGCAGCAGATGCCGGTCGCCGGCACGATCCCGCGAGGATTTCTCCCTCTGCACTACAGCGGCACGGCTGCGGACGCCGAGCGCGCCGGACGCGAGCTGTTCAACCCGAACGCACACACGCCGACGACGATCGGGCAGGGACGGCGGTTGTACGAAACGTTCTGCCTCGTGTGCCACGGCGTTTCGGGAGACGGCGACGGTCCGCTGGTCCCGATGATTCCGAATCCGCCGGCCTACAGCTCCGAGCGCGTCCGATCGATGCCCGCCGGGCACCTGTTTCACGTGATCACGTACGGCTCCGGCCGGATGCCGTCGTACGCCTCGCAGATACCGGCGAACGATCGCTGGCTGATCGTGGGCTACGTCGACACGCTTCGGACGCGTCGGCCGGAGGCGCAGCGATGATCGCGCCGATGCCGCAGACGGCGCAGCCGCCGCGCGCGATTACCCTGCCGCCGCCGCGGTGGGTGGGCGCGGCCGCCGTGGCGCTCGCGTCGATCGCGATCGCGTCCGGACTCACGTTCGACGCCGCGCGGACATGGTCCGATCTCCTCGTCGACGGCTTCTTCGTGCTCGCCGCGGCGCTGGGGGGACTCCTCTTCGTCGCGATTCATCACCTCTCGGGCGCGTCGTGGTCCGCCGGCGTCCGCCGCGTCGCGGAAGCGATGACGGGCGCGCTGCCGGTCGCGGCGCTGATGATGCTCGGTTTGTTCTTCGGGCGGCGATCGCTGTACCCGTGGGCGGCCGGCGCGTTGTCGGCGGTACGCGAGAGCGGCCCGGCGAGCTCGTGGTATTTCGCCACGCCGTTCGTGTTCGCGCGGATGGCGCTGTTTCTGATCGTCTGGACCGTGCTCGCGGCTTCGATCGTCCGCTCGTCGGGGCGGCAGGACCTGAGCGCCGATCCGATTCATCGGCGCCGCATGGTTCGCGATTCAGCCCTCTTCGCCGTCGTCTTCGCGTGGACGTTCTCGCTTGCGGCGGCCGACTGGCT
>Ga0209577_10005510_pt1 | contig 11811 bp, 9 predicted proteins | sample GraSoiAngelo_109_FD_185874 | JGI IMG/M metagenome (GOLD analysis project Ga0209577, IMG submission 185874) | Grasslands soil microbial communities from the Angelo Coastal Reserve, California, USA - 14_0903_12_20cm (SPAdes) (version 2) | ecosystem: Environmental > Terrestrial > Soil > Grasslands ... | reverse complement strand
CCTGCCGTGCCTCAGGCGACCGTCAAAACCAGCTTGCCGCGCAAATGCCCGTGTTGCAGCATCTCCTGTGCGCGCGCTGCCTCCTCTAAGGACAGCGTCTCCTGGACGGGCACCCGGAGCTCTCCCGCCTCGACCATGCGGCTGAGCCTGCGCAACATCTCTGCCCCCGGCGGTCGGACAACGTTGACCGCGGTGATGCCGCGCTCGGCGAACTGCGCAGGATCAACGGCATAGACCGTGGACAGCAGGCGGCCCCCCGTTCGTAGCGCCTGCGCGACGTGCCCGATGGCGGCAGAGCCGCTCACGACATCCAGCACGGCGTCTACCCCGCCGGGATGGGAAGTCCGCACAGCCTCGACAACATCGTCCTTGGTGAAGTCGACCGTCTCGGCCGCGCCCAGGCTGCGGATGTACTCCTGGTCCTCAGTCCTGGCTGTGGCGATGACGTGCGCGCCCATTCGCGCTGCCATCTGGATCGCGAAAGTCCCGAGGCCCCCGGCGCCTCCCACAATCAAGAGCACCGCGCCTTTCGCCAGCGCAGCGGTGTCAAGTGCCCCCAGGGCGGTCATGCCCGCCATCGGTAAGGCCGCGGCATGTACAACATCAAGCGAGGCAGGCAGAGCGGCAAACTCTCCTGTAGCCGGGACACGGATGTACTCCGCATAGGATCCCCCGCCATAGGAGATGCCATACACCTGGGTCTGTGGCCTGACCGCCGTCACCTGCGCGCCCACCTGGGCGACTGTGCCCGCGAAGTCCGAGCCCATGATCGCCGGGAAGCTCAGGGGCATCATCTGGGCAAGGCGCCCTTCGCGGATGCTGACATCGGCCGGGTTAACGCCCGCCGCCCGCACGCGAATCAGCACGTCGTCGGGACCAACCTCGGGAATCGGGAGCTCCATCAACTGGAGACGCTCCGATCCCCCATACGCATCAATAGCGATTGCTCGCATCGTACGTTCCTTTCATAGCTAAGGTCAGCAATGGAGAGTGGCTGAAGCTTTTTGATATTCCTGGTCATATCTTTCCATAAGACAACTATATCATATTTTTCTGAAGATAAACTCACCCCTTGACAAATATATCGTTTCGATAGTATTATCTATATCGGAACGATACTATCGGAACGATATAAACCGGGGAGAAGTACCATGTCTCATGATCAGTCCGATTCTTCAATAGGAAATGATAACGTGTCATTGCCTCTTGAGAATAAATCTGGCTCTGTCACCGCGCGAAAGGCGCCTATGTATGAACTCTTCGTGCTGGGAGAGTTGATGGACGGCCCACATTACGGCTATCTCCTCCGAGACATTCTCGGCAGGCTACTGGGGCCTTTTCGCCATATTAGTTGGGGAGTGCTCTACCCCCTTATCCGTCGATTGGAACGTGAGGGGCTTATTGTACCTGATGAAAAGACCGATGCCGGACGAAGCGAGAGCATCCAGGGTAACCAGCAGCGCAAGCAGTATCGCATTACCGAGACTGGTCAGAGACGTTTCCTTGCCCTCATGCTGGAGACCGGCGACTATACCGCCGATTACCCTGAACTCTTTCTCATCAAGTTGAACAACCTTGATCATCTTGCGAACGAACAGAAACTTGTAGTCCTCTGGCATTATCGGGAGTATCTTCAGCTTGAGAAGAAGTATCTCCAGGAAGGTCAAAGAGGCATTTCAGACGGAACACGCTTCATTCCAGAGGAGCAGCGCGCGCACGTTCTTGATATTATTAGTTTCCGCCTGAGTGGTATTCAGGCTGAGATAGATTGGGTTGCTCGTAGGATAGCTCGCCTGGAAAGCGAAAAGGAATAAAAGATGGAAACAACACACATCCGCCTGTTCTCTCGTCTACCGCTCTCCGCTTTTGGTAAACTCACCATTGCAGCCCTCCTTGGAGCGGCTGTCTCAAGCGGTATACTCGCGCTCAGTATAGGATATCCAGACAACATTGCATTACTCATTGTAACCGCGTGTCTGCTGTTAGCTGCGGGACTTGTCCTGACTGGATTACCTTGGATACCACTGCTGGTAGTACTCCTGAGCGGCATTTTCCTCTATCAGATATCCAACCAACCCTTTGTCGCCTATCACCTGACTAATCCAAAGGGAGGAGGCTTCTTCCCCTTCGTGTTAGATATACTCATCATTGCATTTGTGCTCGTGGCGCTCGGGGCAAGTATCGGTGCAACGGTGCAGAACTACCGCCGGGGTGAGAGGAAAGCTCCACGTTGGCTTTCATCTGCCCTGACCGGAGTAGCTGGGATGGTTATTGGCGCAATTCTCATCGCCGCCATCGGGCAAACAAGCGCACCTACAGCTACGACTTACACAAACGGCGCACCGACCGTACATATGAGCGCTGCTAATTTTAGTCAACCCTCTGTCACTATTCCCAAGGGCTCGAAGCTCTTGCTGGTAGATGATGTGGCAGTGCTCCACATTCTTGCAAACGGCAGTTGGGAGAATGGGGTGCCTAAACCGGCGAAAGAGCCAGGCGCACCTGCCGTCAACAATATACAGGTCAATGGCCAAAGCGTTGAAGTTGGACCATTTAGCACAGCGGGAACCTATCACATCTTTTGTACCGTCCATCAAGGGATGAACCTGGCGGTCATTGTGCAGTAGTGCGCCCAATACATTGTAGGGGCGCAATTCATTGCGCCCGATGGGATACATCGACTCTCCAGGCGGGCGCAATTCATTGCGCCCCTACACCGCCCTTATTTGAAATGTATTGGGTGCAAGCCCCTCCCATTCGACGGGACGTGGTATAGTGACTAAATAGGATGGAGACTCTCGACCCTCCAGTAAAGACAGTGTAGAAAGGTTGCTTTTTATGGCAGACTTGAATAACCCAAAGGTTCAGAAGATCCTACAATCAAAGGCATATGCACATCTCGCTACCATTGGCCCCAATGGAGAACCGCAGTCATCCCCCATGTGGTTTTTGTGGGACGGTGAACATATCAAGTTCACACATACAACCAATCGCCAGAAATACCACAATATCAAGCGTGACCCGCGCGTAGCTATCTCCATCACAGATGTTGATAATCCCTACACCTATGCCGAGTTTCGTGGTGTGGTTGATCGGATTGACGACGATCCTGGCGGGGCCTTTTACAATACGCTGGCGGAACACTATGGAAGTTCCGGGCGCTACCGGGGTGATCCGCGTGTGATCATCTACGTGAAGGTGCATCACATTGTTGGTCAGAATCTTTAAGCGGAAGTGTAATTTGACACCATATCTTCGCCAAAGAGGGGAGATATGCGTCAGGAGAATAAATTGGCGAAGATATGTGTCGGATTCTTATGTGAAGAAAGGCGATCTGAACCGCCTTTCTTCAATAACCGTTCTGGAATACGATGCATCGGCCTTTTTAGCTACTTCTCAAAATCCATGTCGAATACCGGTCCACCGCCAGCGTTCACAACACGCACTTTGAGGTGCTCCGGTGAAACGACGCGTATCTCATAACTCATGCGGTCATCTTTCACCAGAAGCTGCTCGTCTTGCCAATCTCCCCGCAGATCATGCGTTTCACCAAAGTTACAGACACTCCCCATATGGAATTGTTGCTCGAGGTCGTCGTAGCCGATCTGGTCAAATTCGACAAATTCTTCGACGCCTGGAATGCCGGTCAGACGAACCTGGCAGAGCACTCCATAACTGGCGGCAATCAGCTCATTGTGCCAGCGCCCTGTGATCGGAAGCGAATCACCATGCACAGTCATAGTGCCGTTGCCTTTCCATTCCCCAACTAACTTTTTTAAGTGGGTTCGTGGTGAAGTCATAGTACTCATCATCTCCTTTGCTTGAAATGTCTGCCCCGCCCATGTCCGGGCGGGACGAGTTAGCGCTGCTTAAGCAGACTCATGCATAGCGGCCAGATTGCGTTCCGTGACTTCCATCGTCTTCTGATACTCTCCCCTGGGACTGAACTCGATGACCTCGCTGTCCTCTTCGAAGAAGACAGTATGTCCTGGAGCCAGATAATACACATCGCCCTCGCCGAGGACCTCTTCATGGTTGGGGTACTTGATCCGAAGACGACCCTTGAGGACGTAGCCCCAATGGGGACATTGGCAGCGATCATCGGGTAATCCCTTGAACAGGGGTGCGGTGTCAAGGCCAGCGGGGAAGCTCTCAAGTGCCGCGTTCATCTCGCCCCACTCCACCTGCTGGCTGCGCACGCCATCCCCATCAAATGCCACCGGTAAATCTTGCTTTGATCCACGCATAGATGCTTTTCTCTCCCTTTCCTAGTACTGATCATACTTCTTTTTTCGCGCCTGGCGGTGGTTCCGCCTGCGTTATGGAGAGTATAAAGCCAACCATGTACCGCTGCTATCGGGGGAAGCTCCCAACTTTGGGAGGAGGAAAAGACGGGGAAAGGGTTTCTTGTGATAGGAGGAAACCCCTACCGGGAGAAGGTCAAAGCCACTTGAAGGCCATCGTACTATGCTAGGCCGTGCCGGATCGCGAAAGCGGTAGCGGCGGCTCGATTGTCGGTGACGGTCTTGTTGAAAATGCTGGTCAGGTGGTTGATCACGGTCTTTTCACTCAAGACGAGTTCTTCGGCAATCTGGCGGTTGCTTTTGCCTGCGGCAACGAGACGCAGCACTTCGACCTCCCGCGAACTTAGCCCGGCAGGAAGTGAGCGGCGGGGCGATGATCGCTCCGGCAACTGCTCCAGTTGTGCTTGTATAGCAGTCATCTGCCCATGTAGTCCCATCTGCTGAAACAGGACCAGCGCCTGCTCAAACAGGCTGCGCGCCCGAGACATGCTCCCTCGTCCTCCCTGAGCAAGAGCCAGTCGGGCCTGTGCCACCTGCGTGAAAGCCAGTTCGGAGAGCAGGTCCTCGCGGCGTGCCATCTCCTCCGCCCTGGAAAGGCAAGCCTGCGCATCGGACCAGGCCGCCTGGAAGGTGAAGAGTTCACCAAGGATGCGGTCAACCAGCGCATCGAGGAATAGACCCTGGAAAGGCAACAGTTGGGTGCAATAGCATGCGACCCGCTCCCGGTCTTCGAGCAGCAGAGCCATCTGCGCGAGATAGAGCATGACGTTGCCGGTGAGCAGGGTTCCAGGCTCCTGTGAGGCGAGCAGCATCTCGGTTTCTTGCAAGGAGGTCAGCACCTCCTGACGTTTGCCCAGCATCGCCTGGACCCACCCTAGAAGAGGCAGGTACCAGATCAAGACACCCGGACCCATCTGGCGAAAGAGAGCCACCGCCTGCGCGAAAGCTTCCTCGGCTGTCTCATAGTCATGGTGCTGCACAGCCAGAATGCCGCGGATCTGCAGGAGAAACGCTCGGGGTTCGGGACTGGTCAGGGAGGCAATAGCCGTCTCTGCCTGAGCGAACCATTGCTCGGCTTGCGCGAAGTTTCCCAGGCAAGCCGCGCATGCGGTCTGCCAGAGGTAGAGATGGCGCAGTTGGTAGGGCTCCTGGCAGCGGTGGGCCAGTTCTGTGCGGCGCAGGAGGCTCTGCGCCATCTGGTGCATGCGGCCACTCCAGAAGTAGGCCATAGTCAGGCAGGCACAGCACTCTGTTGCTTCCGCCGCATCATCGGCTGCAAGGGCCAATGTGAGGGCGTGTTCGAGCAGCGCGATGCCTTTAGGAAGCTCATTGCCGCGCACCAGCAGGTTTCCCACGGCCCGGCTCGCCATCGCTTCGAGGCGGCCTTCCCCAAGCTGGCTGGCCAGTCCAAGCGCCTGCTGCCCGTAGGCCATGCCCTCCATGTGCAGGCCAAGGCTCACTGCCTGGAGCGTGGCCAGCTCCACCAGGACCTGGACCTGCTCAGCACAAGCATGCTCGTGCAAGAGGGTGAGCGCTTGCTCAAGGGCAGCTTGCGCCGCAGCATGCTCCTCCAATCGCGCCCAGGCGCGGCCTTGGCCACAGGCAGCACGTGCGGCGGCGACCACATCGGGATGGTGGGTCCACCAGATCTGAGCGGCCTCGAACGCCTGCACCGCCTCGCGTTCCACCCCTGCGGAGAGCGCCGCTTCACCCAGAGCCAGCGACAGCGCTCCGTGGCGCTGATCCTGCTGGTCCAGGAGAGCCAGGGCCATGTGGTAATGGGACATGGCCTCTCCGGGAGCGGCGGCGCGCATTGCCTGTGCCGCCGCGAGCTGAGAGTAGGTGACCCCGCGTACACGATCCCCACTGTGAGCGAAGTGGAAAGCGAGTTGGGCGAGCTGTTGTGCCTCCCCCTGCTCAAGACGCACTTCCAGGACACGTCCAATGAAGCCATGGATGCGTCTTCGGCGGGCGGGCGTAACCTCACTGTAGAGGTATTCGCGTATGGTATCATGGCTAAATGTGTACCTGTCCGGCAAGTCAGAGCGCAGGACTCCTGCCTGCATGGCAGCGAGGAGTCGCTCCTCGACCAGTTCCTCGTCCTGACCTATGACCTCTCCCAGCAAGGTGCTGGCAAAGGTGCGACCAAGGATGGCGGCGGAGCGTAAGGTCTCAAGCACCTCTGGAGGCAGACGGGCGAAGCGCTGGCGCATGAGGCTGCTGATACTGGCGGGCAGGCTTGCGGGTGGGGAGGGACTGACGCTCGCGCGGCTCGGAGTCATGGTCAGCCCGCCGGTTTCCAGCCACGCCCGGAGCAACTCTTCCAGGAAAAACGGGTTGCCTTCGCTCTCTTTCCAGAGCCGCTGGCTGAGGAGGTAATCGGGAGGAACACCCAGCAGGCGCGTGATCAGCTCGGCTACGTCCGCCTCATGCAGTGGCTGAAGCGTAAGTGTTATCAACTGCCGATTCCTGGTGAGGTTCAGGATGCTGCGCTCCAGCGCCGGGCGGCTCGCCAGTTCATCAGAGCGGTAAGCACCCAGGATACAGAGGCGGGAGACCGCTTGATGCTGAGCCACATGGCAGAGCAGGTCGAGCGTGGCCGTATCGGCCCAGTGCAGGTCATCCAGGAGCAGGAGCAGCGGGCGGGAAACAGCGATGGTGGACAGAAAGAGGCCCACCGCCTCATAGAGGCGCAGGCGCGCCTGCTCTGGCGGGAGCGGGTAACTGGATGTCAGTTCGCCCAAGTGCCTCGGCAACTCTGGCAAAATCGTTGCCAGGATGGGCGCGATGGGATCGACCTGGGGGCGGAGTTGCTCAAGTGGAGCCGTGCGGATGTAGCCGCCGAGGGCCTCCAGAAAGGGCAGATAGGGTGGCATGCCCTCGGCTTCGGAGGCACCTCCACGCAAGACAAGCCCGCCGACCTGTTCAGCACGCCCTGCAACCTCATGGAGGAGGCGCGTCTTGCCAATCCCTGGTTCGCCTGCCACTAGTGTGACATGGAGGCGACCGGCAGTGGTCTGCTCAAACCGACTCCAGAGGGCAGTAAGTTCGCGTTGCCTCCCTACCAGCACTTGTTCGGGCAAAGGTCGCTCCTCTGTCATGACTCGTCCTCCTGATCATCATCTCTTCGCCAATCGAGCAACGGGCTCCTGTTTCTGGACAAGTCCCCACTGCGTTTCCTGTTCCATCCAGCGGGTCACATTGCGTACCGCCCGTGACTTTCGAGGTGGATGCGGCGCAATCACCACGGATTGCCCTTTCAGTTTCGCTTTACTCACGGAGCCGCACGTCGGGCATTGCACTTCTTGAACCGTTGATTCCAGCCAACGAACCGCCTCCAGTTTAATTGGCCCTGAGAAAGAACACTGAGTGGATTTCTCTTCCTGCTGTGCTGTTCCCACTTGATCCCGACGGGGAGATGGTTCACCGACACGACTCTTCGGCTTGCGAGCTTTCTGATCAGCCGTCGCATCTTCGGGGGGAGGCGTAGAGAGAGAGGCGGGAGCAGGATTGGGTTGCTTGGGGACAAACGTAGGCATGCCCGCCAGGTCCGACAGATAGCTGTTTTGTCCGTCGGCGTACTGGAATTCGGCTTCCCCACTTCTGGCATCAGCACGCATCCGCTCCCATTTGGCATCCGGCAGGACAGACTTTTCCAGATGGGCGCGGGTGAGTTCGGCGCTTTCTTCCCGCAACGCTCGGTACAGCGCCCGCACCAGCCATTGTTTCAAAATCCCGATACAGCCGAGACTTCCCTCAAAGAAATACCACCAGCGCTGCATCAGGCGGTCGTGATCCACTTCCAGGGGGATCTGCTTGAGTAACGACGAGAGCGCATTGCGAAACGCCTGACAGTCGTTTTCGTCCTCCATATGGTAGCGAGCAAAGTGGAATTCCGACCCACGCCGGGCCATCTGCCCATCCAGATTGCAGAAGGGGAGCAAATCGTAGGTGCCGATTAACACGTGCAAGACGCCGGTTTCCGTGGCCATCGATTTGATCCAATTGAGCTGGTCTTTGGGCTGTTTGCCATCGCCGGACTGGATGAGATGTTGGGCTTCATCCAGAATCACCGTGCGCAGTGTCAGCCTGCGGAGTTCTTTTTCGTACGCATCGCGCACCTCCGGGTTATCCGGGTATGCGGGAACCTTGCCTCGTTGTCTCTTCTTCTCGATCAGGTGTTCGGCGGTCGTCACATCTACCGTGATGTGTCGATCAAAGGTGGTTTTGCCCAGAAGCTCAAGCCCCTTCTGGTAGAAATTGGTGCGATGGAACAATTCTCCATCCGGGGGACGGGTATTCATGAGGAGTGCTCGTCGGGGGAAATGCCCGTTGGATGCCGACTTTGGCGTATTCAACCGTCTGGCTAACACCTCAGCCAGCTTCGACTTTCCCACGCCGCTTGGTCCACAGACCACCACGTAGACCACATCTGCTGGTTCCCAGATCGTATCCAGCACGTGTGTTTGCACCTGCACCAGTCGAGGATGCCACACCGCGTAATTCTTAAACCGATCGAGGAGGGCCTGGCGAGCCTCGGGTAAGGGCTCAAAAGGTTCATCCAGTGGGTGAAGAAGTTCCTCCATCAGCGATACTCCTCATAGACTTGCAAGGTGGTCAGATCAACCGGAGCAAAGCGGGAAGAAAGCTCGTCGGCGGCATCATTCTGGGGAAGCCGCGAGAGAGAAGCTGGCCGAGGAACCTCTGCTGCCTGCTCACGGGTTTGCTCAATATGATACACTATGACCTGATTCTCGATGTCTCGCTGGCGCTGGAGCAGCACGGCCTCATACGCCTCGATTTTGGTCAGGAACTCAGCCAGGCGTTTGGCGTCGATCGGCGTCCTGACATGGCTGTCCCGGTTCTGTGCTCGCAGTTCTGTGCTGGCCAGCGCGATTTCCCGTTCGGAATGCCCATGCAACTGCCCATAATATGACGGGGTGATACACTCGACCCAATGGTTGTGGACGAACGCATAGACGTGGCTGATGTCAAAGGGATCAAAGCGCAGCTTCACTTTGGTCCCAACGACCGAGGGAGAGGCCAACACGTCATTCCAGTAGAGCAGATAGTGGAACTGAATGCCGTGATTGCGGTACACCCGCGCCGTTTCTCGGGGCGAGCCGGGAAGGGTCAGAACCCGAAACACGTCATCATAGCGAATACGTCGGTGTTCTCGCTGGCCACCCAGATCCAGTCCGCTCTCCCATGCCTCACGAGGACTTTGCCCAAGCGCTGGGTGCGTTTGCTGATCATAGACCTCGTAAGCCCACTCACAAAGAAAGTCATACAGGTCTGGCAGTTGCCACACCGCCTGCTGCTTGGGGTTGACGGCTTTGGTCATCTGTCGAGCCGTCTTGCTAGCCTGGGTGTTGCCTAACAAATTGAAGACAAATTCCGTGTTGGTTGTCCCGAACAGGCGCTCGATGACCGAGCCATAGCGCGGTTTGGCCCAGGGGCGATATTTCTTGTGACAGGCATAGCTGTTGAGCAGGGCTTCAAAATACCGACTGCGGAACTCTTTGCCGCCATCGACCACCAACATCTGAGGAAGCCTGCCCAGCCTGTGTACGCAGACGCGCAACACCATCATCACGGAGCGATAACTGGGAGGATCAAAGGTCAGATACACGGCCAGCAGACGACGGGAGTAGGCATCGACCAGAAATGTGGCCCACGGTCTGCCCAACGGTTTGCCCAGACTCGAAAGCAGTTCGATATCGAGTTGCGTATGATCGATGTGGGCAATTTCCCAGGGACGGTCGCCATGCCGGGGAGTGGTGCGCTCCAATTCCCAATGCCAGGTGCTCTCCTGATAGGCAGCCTTCGCTCCCCTACGCTTCTCCGTCAAGGTCGGACTGCTTGCCTTCTTCACATGCCGATAAAAGGTGCGCTCCGTGACCGGCTGGACGTGTTGTTGCAGGCAGGTGTGCTGGTAGGCCACAAAGACCTCGCGGGCTTTCTGTTGTTTGGGGCGAGCATACAGCTGCGAAATCGCTTCGTCGAGGAAACGGCGGCTTGCTTCGGCGGCTTTGGGCGTCCTGTTGCCGCGCGCGGCTGTTTTCGGTAAGAGTCCGACGTAGCCACAGCCGTAGGCGGCCTCGGCATCGCGAAAGTGGGCGAGCCAATCGCGAATGGTCCGCGTCGGCGTGCCCGCATAGACCTCCCGTTGCTTGTGCTGGTAGGCTTCGACCAGTCGGTACCGCTGGTTGGCCACATCGAGGGCTTCTGGCCCCGCTTCGGTGAGGAGCCGATGGACTTCTGCCGACAGCGCCATCGCCGGACTTTGGGGAGCCTCTTTCACCTGAATTTCATGCGTATCAACCAGATGCAGAAACACCGGGGTCTCCAATTGGATCAGCGTTCCCTCCTCCGGCAGCAGCGTCGTGGTGGTATCACCCAGATTGAGCAAGGTCCACCGCTTGCCGTCCCAGTCGAGTGGTGCGTTGGCATGAAGCGTGGTGAGGTGTGCGCCTTCCATCCGTCCAAACGGAGCGCCGCCAGATCCGGTTCGGAGAAGCGCATGTGCTTCGGCAGTTGGCCGATCAAGGTAGAGCGGAAGGTGCTGATGGTCTTTGAGCCAGGTCGTGTACAGGTCTACATAGAGGCGATTGCGTGCAATGAGGGCGTACACATCATCCACGCGCAACTGCGGGTGTTGTGCTCGCAAGGCTGAAAGCCGGATGCCTGGGGTTGCTTCCACCGCTTCTAAGATCTGTGCTAAGGCTTCGTAGGAAACCGCGCACTCAAAAAAGTAGTCCTCTAGAAAGATGAGGTTACGAATATACCCTGGATGCAACTCTGCCGAGGAGCGCACGCGATACGAGAGTCCTAAACTGGCCGCTGCTGCTTCCCCCGGAGGACAGCGCCACGTTCCGCGGTCATCGCGTTGATACCGTCCTGGATGTGTCACCATGAGTTCAAGCAACTTCTCTTCCGGCTTCCATTCTTCAAAAGAGGCTCCATCCGTGCGGAGAACCAGGAAGTCCGGGGTATGCAGAGCTTGGGTCGGGCGACCAGATGGCCCCTGGTAATGGAGTTCCAGTTGATGAGGTTGATCAAAAAACTCTAGCACCTGCACGTCATACTCCATGGTGTAGATGGCCCACAATTCAACCGTATGGCTTTCAAATTGGATACTCAAACCCATTTTCCGGCTGGCAAAAGTTCCACACACATTGAAGAGACGTCCCTGGACCCGGCGAGCAGGAGGAGAAGAACGAAGATGAGCAAGGAAGCCACGCGTGGCAGCTAGAAGCTGAAGCCGATCGCACCACAGCTCAAACGCGGGAGGTTTCATGGGCTGCTCCTTCCCCTCGGCCTTGACCAGATGGGGTGCTAGACACTCCTGCTCAAAGCATACCCAATTCTTGAGCCAAAAACAAGGTGTTGACGCATTTTCAAGTTATGGTCTTTCCGACATCAACTTGAGCAATTCTTTTGCCATAGCTGCGCGATCTCTTTCATCAGCCGTAGTTGATCAAATTTGTTTAATATAAATATATTA
>Ga0209577_10005508_pt1 | contig 11813 bp, 15 predicted proteins | sample GraSoiAngelo_109_FD_185874 | JGI IMG/M metagenome (GOLD analysis project Ga0209577, IMG submission 185874) | Grasslands soil microbial communities from the Angelo Coastal Reserve, California, USA - 14_0903_12_20cm (SPAdes) (version 2) | ecosystem: Environmental > Terrestrial > Soil > Grasslands... | reverse complement strand
GATCGAGAATGTTCTCCACGGTACGGTCGGTTCCCTACGGTACGGTCGGTTCCCTGTTCGTGTTACACGGGCGACTATCCAAACCGCGGCGCGTGAAAGTGATCGAGGAGCTCCGTGCATTGCCGCCCGAAAAGCCGCGCGTGCTCCTCGCTACGGGCAGACTGATCGGCGAGGGTTTCGACCATCCACCGTTGGATACGCTGGTGCTAGCGATGCCCATCTCGTGGAAAGGAACGCTGCAACAGTACGCCGGCCGCCTGCATCGCACCCACGTGGGCAAGAGCGACGTCCGGATCTACGACTACGTTGATTCGGGGCACCCAGCTTTGACGCGCATGTGGCAGAAGCGGCACCGGGGATACCGGGCCATGGGCTACCTAATCGCGAATACCGATGCGCCTATTGGCGCGCAAGAAATGCTGGGGAGAATTCCGCCGAAATAGTTCGACCTGCACTGCGACTTATACTGTGCAGCGTCTGTGCGCTCATATGGGTCGTTCGCGGTCCGGCTTATAAATTGGCGGTCAGCCGGCCTGCTAAGTAGCAATCAGCCGGCGCGAAAATTAGCGTTCAGCCGAAGTCTAAACTTGCGATCAGCCGCCCGATGGAACTATCATCGGCCGTGCCACGCGCCGCGAAACCCTTCCCGCGGTACCTTGCGCCGCGCCTGCGTGAGGCGCTCCGCGACACCCCTGCCGTCCTGATTCACGGACCGCGGCAGAGCGGCAAGACGACGCTCGCACGCACTGTCGGCGAGCCCCGCGGCTACAGCTACGTGTCGTTCGACGATGAGGCCGTCCGAAGCGCCGCGAAAAACGATCCGGTCGGCTTCGTTCATGGCCTCCCGGCAAGAACGATTCTCGATGAGGTGCAGCGCGTTCCGGAGATCTTCACGTCTCTCAAGGCCGCCATCGACCGCCGGAGGATTGCGGGGCGGTTCATCCTCACGGGGTCTGCGAACGTACTGTTCGTTCCGAACCTCGCCGATTCGCTCGCCGGGCGAATGGGCATCCTGCGGCTTCACCCGCTCGCTCAGTGCGAAATCGAAGACAGGCGGCCCCGCTTCATCGACACGCTGTTTCGGGGCGACTTTAAGACCCGCATCACCGAGAGACTCGGAATCGGGCTGGCCGAGCGCATCGTCGCGGGCGGGTACCCGGCCGCGCTCGCGCGCCGGTCTGACGCACGGCGGCGTGCCTGGTATCGCGACTATGTCGAGACGCAGATTCAGCGCGATGTCCGCGACTTGGCGCGTATCCACTCGCTCGACGCATTGCCGCAGCTACTCGCCCTGGCCGCCTCCCACACCGCCCGCCTGATCAATGTGACGGACCTCGCGTCGCCCTTTCATCTGACACGCCAGACGATCCACGACTATGTCACGCTGCTCGAGCGCGTGTTCCTCCTCGAGCGGCTGCCCTCGTGGCATACCAACCGGCTGAGCCGTCTGGTGAAAACACCCAAGCTGCATATGGGCGACACTGGCGTAGCCTGTTCCCTGCTCGGGGTTGACACAGCTGCGCTCAACAAGGACCGGGAAACGCTCGGCCCAATGCTGGAATCGTTCGTGCTGCAGGAGTTGCGACGCCAGGCAAGCTGGCGTATGGAGCCTGTGAGCTTCTTTCACTTTCGCGATCGCGATGACTTCGAAGTGGACATCGTGTTGGAGCAAGGCCACGGCACCGTTGCCGGTGTCGAAGTGAAAGCCGGCGCAACCGTGATCGACGCGGATTTCCGCGGCCTTCGTAAGCTGCGAGAGGCTGCGCGAAACCGCTTTGCGGCGGGCGTGGTCATGTACGATGGCAACACGATCGTGAGCTTTGGCGGTGGGTTGTTCGCCGTGCCTGTCCGGATACTCTGGGAGACGCCGTGACCGGCGCTGACAAAGCTTCCAGAGCGACTTCCATTCGCAGCCTCAGGAGAACGGCGACCTCTTCTGAGCTGAACGAGCAAGCGCCTATGGGTCCGAACCGATCATCAAGCTACAGGCCGCGGTAGAGCTTGCGGCGCGCAGCCCCACCGAGTAGTCCAATCGTTTTCATAGCGTGGGTAGCTTCGACCTGCGGACGCCTTGTCATTGTGCGGCGGGCCCGCACAATGCCAGAAAATAGCACGGCGCTTCCGGCCCGTATTGAGCGCGGGGTTGGGCTCAGATCTGGATTCGGCGCGCATCGCTTTACGGATAGGGGTATTCCATGTGCCGAGCGGTTGGCAACCCATGCAGGCGTAGAAAGCTAAGCTTGTCCCAGTAGCCACGTTGAAACTTAATCTGGTCGTTGACCACATGGAAGAAGCCACAGCCGCGCAAGCCAAGCGGGTCTCGCCACTCCAGGATCGCCCATTCGCCATCTTGGAAGATGTTCTCAACGATGCACACCATCTTCGCTCTGGCGAATTCGCTGGCAAACATGTCGCGAATAGCTGAGCGGCCAACTACCGGTCCTTCAGCCACCTGATGGTTTGTCGCATTCTCGCTGTACAAGGCGGCGAGGGTCGCCACATCGACTCGGTTGAAAGCATCGACCCAAACCTGCACGAGCTCGCGTGGCTTCATGAGCGGTCAACGTCCACGCGCACCGGCGCGCGCCGACGGGCCCTTGCAAAGCACAGCGCTCGCGCGCGCGTCAGGGCATGATAGGTGGATGCGGCAGGCCCCCGGGCCGGGCAATTCCGGACACCGTTGACCGGCTTGTGTGTGCCGGCGCACGGACGTCCACGTATCAGCCCCACCTCAGGGCGAAGACCGCATCTGGATTGCCTCCGCGACAGGTTGAGTTTCCCCCGCCGGGCGCCGCCGCGGTCTGTCCGGGTCCGGGGCGTTTTCGCGCCCAGTCATCTGGGCCGCCGCATCAATCCAATGACCAGGACGACGAACAGCAGGAGAAAGATCAAGAACAGGATCCTGGCAATCTCCACGGCGCCGGCCGCGATGCCGGTAAAGCCGAGCAGCCCGGCGATCAGCGCGATGACAAGAAATATAACGGCACGGCGCAGCATTGCGATCCTTTAATCTCCTTTCGTTGGATCCCAGCCGCACCAATCGCAGCCTCGATGGAAATGGCAGAGCCGGCCCGGCGCCGTTGGTGGAGGCCTTGGCTTCGATTACTGTGGTTACCGGAGACGGATGACCGCTTTCGGCAAGCGGTCATTCGCCGACTCATTACTGAATCACTTTATCCGCGCATAGCCGAACCGACCGCGGGATCGTCAACCCGTTCGCGCAGTTCCTTGCCGGCTTTGAATTGCGGCAGATGCTTTTCGGGCAGCCGATGCTGAGTGTTAGGCCCAGGACGTCACAGCGATGTGGAGACAGAGATAGAAATTGTGGAGCCCCAGTCGCTCTAAAGGCACTTCGAGGGTCGTCCCGTGCTGCACCCTAGGTGGAATGTGCACCGTCACGTTTCCCTCCTCCTCGATCATGCCTTGACCCAGGCAGACTAGGCACATGACTCCCCACTCGCGCCCCCTCCCGGCGCAACTCCGACACCGGGAAAAGATCGGGACCCCGAGGTGGATTACGCCTCCGCGCCGCGCCTCTTCTGGCCGCAGGCAAATCTCCACGTTTAGCCCTTCAACTCGCTCTCCTTTGGGCACTCCCACGCCGGTGAAGTTCTGCAGCAGACGTGCCTGCAACGCGTCGAAGGACGGTTGAATAGTTAAGAAGTCTCGCAGCCCCAAACGCCACTCTGGGATCAGCGGTTCTGATCGCGGCCAATCCCAGCCCCTGCGAGGCACTGGCGCCCTCTGGGCTGCGGTTTCGGTCTGGAGCAGATGGTAACGGTAAGCCTTCCGGCGTTCAGGATCAGAGAGGACCTGGTAAGCTTCGACGAGGTCCTGAAACGCCTCGGTACCTTGAGGGCCTACCCGATCGGGATGCAATTGCTTGACGAGTTCACAAAAGGTGTTCTGGATACCACGCGCCGTTTCGGTGCGCGAGACGCCCAAAATAAGGTGGTAATCCCTCAGTGCCATGGTCCATCCTCCTCCGCGAGTGATAGGAGAATCAATCCGCCCGTTGCCGGAGTTCGCTCCCTGATTGAGATGTTTGCTGCGAAAAGCTGGTTGGTTCCCTGAGCGGGGCGTGAACCAAGGGCGAAGATTGACAGCCATCGGCACGGAACACTACGAACGCCGCTGACCGGGCGGGGCACACACGCAACGCAGTACTCAGTTCGAGCCGTGATTCATCCTGTGGACGATGATGTCGACTTCCGCCCGCTCGTCCTCGACGTCGAAAATATTCTCGCTGACGCGATCGTCGCATGTGTCTGCCGCATTGGCCCGCAGCGCGGCGTATTCGGCCGCACGCCAGGCGATCGGAAGTTCGGGCAATTTCTGGCGGTGAATTGCGGTGCGTTTCATGGTTTCCTCTCCATGAGTTGTTTGCCAGCTTCGTCGCAGGATACGCTCTAATCCGGCGGCGATATGTGCGCAGACGCACATTACTGCGGCATTTCCCGCGGAGCGCGCTCCACGCGGCTTGATACACTGTGTGCGATGAAAATCGCGAAAAGAATCAATCAGCGCGATGACGCGCGTCGACCCCTAGCTACTTTCCGGCGCAAAAATGGCTTTCTGAAATTCGCGACAACGACCGCGGCGACGCATAAGAATGGCAGACGAGCGGCCGCTTGACGAGCGGTAGCTCGCGGTCAGTGGTGGGGGTAGAAAGGGAGGGGCTTAAGCTTTGGCCGAAGCGGTCAGACTGCGCCCGATATTGATCAGGTTGTCGCCGATGACACCGAACCCGACCCAGCGCTTCATGCCCGACTGGCCTTTATAGCGACAACGATTCAGTCCGTGACGTCGCTTGAGGAGGCTGATGCGGCCTTCGCTTCCGGTGCGCCACCTCTGGGCGTTACGGAACCAGCGCTTCTTCTGCAGCTTCTTGCGTTCCGCGCTCTTGGTGGAGAGGTTGGGAATGGCGATCCGTGTTACCCCGCGGGCGTGCGCCGCGGCTTCATTGCGGGCCGAGAAGAAGGCGGCATCGGCGGTGACCAAGCGCGGCGTGCGTGCCAATTGCCGCTCATGAACATCGAGCGCCGGGATTAACAACGCGGCATCGCTCGGGCGCTCGTCGTAGACCTCGTAGTGGATGACGATCTGCTGTTCGGCTTCCTGGATCTTGACCAGCTTGCCGAACTCGGTCGGCTTGGCCGCCTTGCCCTTGCGGATGACTTCGGTGTGCGGCTCAAAGAGGCTCACGATCTTGCCGGCCACGCGAGTATTGCCCTTGAGAATGCGCTCGCGCGTCTGGCGCATGACTTGCCGCACGCGCGGGATCATGGTTTCCAAATATTCTCGCTGTGCCTCCAAGCCGGCCTGCTCCACGAGGCAAGCGCCGTGCTTGACGCCGGCAGCCACCTCGCGCGCGAAGCGTTTGGCTTGGCCTACGACGCGCGAAGTGCCAGACAGTAGCTTGCGGTAGCACTGCTGCAATTTGGCCTGGCCTTGCTCGCTGCGGCTGCGGCTCGCCCGGCCGATTTCGAGCACCCGATATTTCACCGCTCGGGTGCGGTCGCGCAACTTGACCCCCATGGTGCCGCTCACTTGGGCGATTCTCTTCATCGCCCGCGTGAGCACCCGTACCGCGTCGCCCAGTAAGGTGCTATCGGTCGGATAGTGGATATCGGTCTCGACTACCGTGGTATCGACGCGCAGCCGGCGGCCGCGGATGATCTTCTTCTCCTGGGCAATGGCCACCACCCGTTGATGGATCTTCTCGATGATCTCGGGGCCCAGCGCGAGGCCGAGCTTGCCCAAGGTCTTGGCGTCGGGGACTTTGGCCGCGCCCACCCGCGTGAACTGGCGATAGACCAAGTTCGCCCGCACCTCGCGTTCGAGCACGGCGTAGCTCCAGTTGCGGATGTGCTTCAGCAGCAGCAGGCGCAGCACCACTTCCGCCGGCGTGCCCTTGCGACCTCGGTTGCGGCTCTGCGGCCAGCGGCGCGCCAACGCCTCATAGACGATCTTGAGCAGCTGCGCGTCGGCGAGCACCTGATCGACCTGGCGCATCCAGTCCTCCCACAACTCGCCGACCTCCTCGGCGATCAGGCCCTCGGCGAAGTTCAGCTGCCGGCGGCAGACTTCAATCACTTGGCCTTCCCCCGCGACTTCGCCCTGGCAGCCTTCGCCAGGCGCTTCGCACCTTGCAGAGCGCTTAAGAACCGCTCGCGGTTGCCCGCCGAGACTTCGCCACCGAGCTCCTGGAAGCGCAGCCAAGCGCGATGCGCGGCCTTGAGCGTCTCCCCCTGTTCCAAAGGCACGTATACCGAATGTGTCTTGCCCTCGCTGTTGAACTTGAGATAGAGGTGGGGACCGTGCCGGCGTGCCGGATCATGGGCGCAAGCGCATGATGGATCGCCGCACTGGCGGGTTATTTCGGACAGCGAACCCTGCACCATCGACTGTGCGCTCTCTGCAAGCTCTTGGATCAGTTTATCCTTACTCCTCATACAGGTTAAGGTAGCCCAACGAAGAGCGCCTGTCAAGGGCAAGTGCAAACGAATTACATGGAAGGTTTGCCAAAAGACTCCGCTCGCGCACACCACCTTGCGCCGGACCTGGTACGCTCTTGCAGGAAACGCCTCCTGCCGCCTCTCGAATCTCACTCGCCAGAGGCGTCTGATTTTTGCGCCGGAAAGTAGCTAAGCTAGCACCTCGGGTATGCGAGCGGTTCGGCTTCGTACACCTTGCGAGTGAGCTGCGCTAATACCGCTGTCTCCTCGTCGACCGTCACTGCGCAGGCCGAAAGGTGATATCGCCGTACTGCGCGCGAGCCTTCTGGCGCGTCTTGCTGGCGTCGGTCATCACCCCCACCGCGACGATGTCCCAGGGTTCCTCGCCGAAGGCAAGGCGGTAGTCCTCGAGTACGTTGCGCCGGAACTCGTGCCATTCGCCGATGCGGTCGCTGCCGCTGTCGACGACGATCTCCTGGATCTTGTCGGTGTAGTTGTTCGGGGCGATGGTGCCGACCGGGGCGCCGCTTGACCAGATGTACATGAGCATTGCGTACGGCAGCGCCTCGCCGGAGAGCGCTTTGTAGAGCCTAAGCGTGGTGCGCTCGACGAAGTCGAGCCGGGTCACGTCGCCATGGAAGGAGATGACCAGGCGCGCCGCCGAGTCCGCGCGCGAGGGGACTCGAGGGTCGGCGCCGGCCAGCGGCTGCAGGACGCGCCAGCGCCACTCGACGACCGGATAGCGCATCGGATCGATGCGGATGCGCCGGTAGAACCCCGAGGCCGAGCCATCCGCGCGCGCGTCGAGCACCACGCTCAGGTCGCTCTCGACGAGGCGATACTCGGTGCGCGTCGAGAAGGGCGAAACGATGAAGGGGTCCCAGCCGCCGGGCGGCGCCTCGCCGGCGCGGCCCGCGGAGAACCGCGCCGCTTCGACCAGCGCGCCGTTCTCACGCTGGAGCTCGGCGACGATCGCGGTCGAGGCGAGCAGCTCTTCGACCGGGACGCCGACGCAGCCGGCGAGCGCCGCACTGCAAACGAGCATTGCTGCATTGCGCGAAAGTTTCGTTCGAATAGCCATTTATCCGCTACCCGCGGATCCACGACCCGCTTTGATCCATGTCAACGCCCCGATCCGTGGCAGGGGCTGTAACGAGAATCCGAACGTCGGCGGCACGTGCCATCAAGCCGCCTTCGCCATGCGCTCCACCTTCTGGTTGACCAGCGCGAGAGTGATCGCCGGATTTAGGCTGTCGACCATCGAGGTCGGAATCAGGATGATTGCGCCCCGCTCCTTCGTGATCTCGTAAGTGATGTTCATTGCGCGCAGCTGCAGAGCGGCGGGATGGTCCGCTCGGCCTGGGCCTGCCGCGACATCGCGTCTTGTAGCCCCTCGGGGATGGCCACGTCACGGATCCCAAAAACTAAACGAGTAGAGACCCTTTGCCCTTTTCTTTATGGAAGGGCGCGTCAGGAATACCATTGGTCACGTCTGATGATGTCACCAAACTTCAGTGGGGTATTGTCAATGAAACCAGAAACCGCAGAGAAGGTTAAGTATGGAGTTTGGGGCCTAATTCTTGGGGCAGTCATCGCGATGACCATCGGCTTCCAGTGGGGAGGATGGTCAACCACGGGCACTTCCCAACAGATGACCGACGCGGCGCTCTTGACGACTCGGGCGGCGATCTGCGTTGCCCAATTTATCAAGGACCCGAACTATAAAGCAAGACTCAAAGAATTGAAGGCGTCAAATTCCTGGCAGAGAACTGAATTCGTTGAAAAAGGGGGCTGGGATAAGATGCCCGGGGAAGAAAAGGCTAGCTATATTGTGAGCCGAGCATGCGCCGACGGGCTTGAAGTTCTACTCGGGAAATAGGCTAGGGTTCAATCGCCAGGTATCGTGCTGTTCGAGGCGTCGTGGCGCGGCACCTCCGTGCTGGGCCCCTCTGCGCGTCAGCCGACATAGCGTGAAAAAAACCCAACGTCCGCTGCGCACGCGCGAGCGTAAGATGAGCAGGTGGGCGCTTACGGCAAATCCGCACGCCTGACACCCGCGCGCAACCACCTGCTCGCCGCGTTGCCGCGCGAGGATTTCGCGCGGCTGGAGCCGCATCTCGAGCTCTTGTCGCTGCCGCTGGGCTGGGCGGTGTACGAGTCCGGCGGCCAGCAAGGCTTATGCACGCCGCGTATCCCTGCAACTGAAGCCCAACAGCGCCGCGGAGTTTACCCGGCAGCTGGAAAAGCAAATCATCCCCATGCTTCGAAAACAAAAAGGGTTTCAGGATGAAATCACGTTCGTTGCCCCGGCCGGAAAGGAAGCTTTCGGCGTGAGTTTGTGGGACAACAAAGAAAGTGCAGACGCCTATAACCGCGGGTCTTACGCAGAAGTGACCAAGATCCTGGAAAAGCTGGTTGACGGAACTCCTCGGGTTGATATCTATGAGGTTTCCAACTCCACTTTCCACAAGATCGGCGCTGCTGCCTTGGCCTAAAGCAAGTAGGTGTTTTGGTTCGGCGGGAGGGCGGGCACATCCGCCCTCCCTCATTTCACCGCCGAGTGGTTTGAGTTTTCATAGGAGAACAAAATGGTAAACATCACACGCTATTATCCGCTCGAGGATGCATTCGACAACTGGTTCCGTGGCGCTCCCATGTGGCTGCCTAACCCTGAGACGCGTGCACCCGCGCCGACGCAGTTCCGCATGGACGTAAGCGAGAACGACAAGGAGTATCAAGTGCTGGCCGAATTGCCGGGCGTCAAGAAGGAAGACATCAGCATAACTATTAACGGCAACGAAGTTGCGATATCCGCGGAAGTGAAGCACGAAAAAGACGTCGAGAACGGCGAGACTGTGCTTCGCGCCGAGCGCTACTACGGCAAGATCCAGCGCGCGTTCACGCTCGGTCAAGAGGTCGACGAGGCGACCGCCCAAGCCAAGTGCAACGACGGCGTTCTCGAACTCACGCTACCGAAGAAAGCCGTAGCGGCAGCGAAAAGGCTCACGGTGCATTGAGTAGCGCTTCCGCCGCATGCAGTTAAGTCGTAAATACACCGACCCCGCTTCGGAGACTGTGTAAAAACGTTGCGCGCTCTCAATAAAGCAGACGCCCTGGATTCGTCCGGGGCGTTTGTTTTGGGGCGGGCGCTTAGCGGTAAATGAGCCCCGAGTGATTGATCAGGCCCGTTGGATCGCCAGCCGCTGCCTGAAGGCCGCGGCGCCGAGCAGATTCAACGCTCTTCGAAAGTTGTAGGCGAGCACCGCCAGCGCCATCTCGCCTCCCGCGCCGTTGATGCGTAACAGAAAGCGTCCATTGCCCAGGATCCGATGCTTGAGGTTGGCGAAGGGGTGCTCGGCGGATTCGCGCCGCAGCGCCATCGCCACTGGGTAGCGTTCGACGTGCTGGCGCATGCGCTTGAGAGTCTCTTCCTCGAAATGGCGCAAGACCCAGCGTTGCTTCGTGTCGGTGCATGTGCTCTTGAGCGCGCAGCCAGGCCGGGGCCACCCTTGAGGGGGCGCGCCTGGTGACCCGAATCCGCACAGCCTATTCAGCCGCGACGGTGGGCAAGCGTCGCTAGCAGCTCTTCGGCAGAGATCGTCTCGCCGCGATCGGCTTCGGCGATAGACAGCAGGAGTTCAGCTTCGTCCTCGGAGGACAAGGTAAAACCATTCTCGTCGTCCCTCGCCAACACGGTCACCGATGCTCCCTCCTCCAGAGGTGCGCCGTCGATCACGACCTTGCCGCCGACAACCTTTCCGATCTACGCGGCGCGGGCGGCCGAGATGGAGACCACGTTTCGCGTGGTCAGGGCGTCCATGTGATCCGCCCACTTCTGCAGCCAGGCGCGCGCCTCAGCGTCGTATGTGTAACGATCGTAAATCGCGGCGATGGAGTTATCGACGTGATTCAAGACGCGGTCCTGGACCACGCGCGGGCAGCCGAGCTTGGCAAGGCCGGTGGCGACGGTGCGGCGAAGGTCGTGCACGGTCCACGGCACCTCGATCGGGTCTCTGGTCCCGCTCTCGGCGTCCGCATGCCGCGCGGTGTATTGCGCAAGCCCCAGCGCCTTCTGCGCGACGTGCTGGCCGGGAAGTCGCGACGGAAACACAAACACCTTGTCGAGCCCTTTGCGGTAGTTGAGCAGTTCGACCGCCTGCTGCGGGAGCATCACGTCGTGCGGTTCGCCATTCTTGGTCTCGCGAATGGTCCAGAGGGCCCGCTCAAGGTCGACGTCGCGCCACCGTGCGGCAATCACTTCGCCCGAGCGGCAACCGGTAAGGAGAACGAGCTTCAGGGATTCCCTGACCACGCGGCTGTACGGGCTGTGCGGCAGCCACTTCAAGAACGTAGCGAGCTCGGCGTCCGTAAGCGCCCGTTTTCTGCGCGCTTGCGATGCGCCCTTGATGCCGAGCGTCGGCGGATTGAAAAGATCGGGTAGCCGCCCCTGCTCCAACGCATAGGCGTAGGCGCAGCGGATGCGGGACAGGAGTTGCGTCGCCTTTCGGGGATGCTGAATCAGCGTCGGGCGGATCAGCTCGTCCTGCAGCTCGCGCCGCGTGAGCTGGATCGCCGGCTTGCTGCCGAACCGTGAGACGAAATCCCTGCGCAGCAAGCGCGCGGCTTCGGCGCCGCGTTTTTGCAGGGCGAGCACTTCCTTAATGTATTCCTCGACCAAGTCACCGACCGTGTACGCGCCTTGCCGCTCGGCTGCCCGCTCGCGCATCGCCTCCGTCCGCGCCTTGCGCTTCTCGAGCTGCGGGTCTTTGCCCTGCTGGCGCTCAAGGCGCTTCTTCAGGGCAGCGCCCCGCGCCTTGGCGAGCGTCAGCGGGCCGACGTCGCCCAGCGTTATCTCGCGCAGCGCGCCGTCCTGCGCACGGTACCGATAGAAGAACACCTTCTTGCCCGTAGCTGAGCAGCGAACCCGCAAACCGGGGCACTGAGCGTCGGCGCGCTCCTCCCCGGGCGCCATGTCGGCGATAATCGCCGCGGTCAGCGGCTCAGGCTTTTTTAGTATAGGTTTTTGTGGCATTCAGCAGTCCCTGTAGGCGACCTACACTGAAACCTATACTGGACAGCTCGACAAGTACTTGCAAGGACTCGCCCAGTCTTGACCAGAAAAGCGGTTCATGAAGGCCTAATTTCCGTTGAACGACAAGACGTTATATAGCAAAACGGCAGCGTGAACAAGGCTCTCGGAGAAACCGAAATTTCCGGTCATACGCCCATGATGCAGCAGTACCTGCGCATCAAGGGCGAGCATCCCGATATCCTGGTGTTTTACCGGATGGGCGACTTCTACGAGCTGTTCTACGACGACGCCGAGAAGGCGTCACGCCTGCTGGACATCGCCCT
>Ga0209577_10005507_pt1 | contig 11814 bp, 11 predicted proteins | sample GraSoiAngelo_109_FD_185874 | JGI IMG/M metagenome (GOLD analysis project Ga0209577, IMG submission 185874) | Grasslands soil microbial communities from the Angelo Coastal Reserve, California, USA - 14_0903_12_20cm (SPAdes) (version 2) | ecosystem: Environmental > Terrestrial > Soil > Grasslands... | reverse complement strand
TGGACAGGATGATCACATCGAGCGCGTCCGGTTGCACACCGGCCGCTTCCAGCGCGCCCAGGGCGGCCCGCTGCGTGAGGTGAGACGTCGCCTCATCCGGCCCGGCCCACCGGCGCTCTTTGATGCCGGTCCTCCGGTAAATAGCCGACGGACTCATCCCCGTCAGGCGGGCCAGCTCAGTGTTCGAGACAACACGGAGCGGGACATACCCGCCTGTGCCAACGATCCGCGACCGTAGGGTCATAGGGTCTTTCCATGCATCAAGGACAGGAGATTATAGGAATCAGCCTCACAGGGTGTCAATTTATGCTTGATTTCGACATGGTTGTCTGATATTAGGCTTCCCCGTATGCGCGTTTACGTACCCCTCGCCGCAACCGTACTGGTCGGCCTCCTTCTCGCCAGTTGCTCCAGCACGTCCAAGGCTCCGCAGTCCAAGGATGCAGCGATCCCTGCGACCGACGCCGACGAGCAGGTTTTGAAGACCGACCCCCTCGAGCGCAACTACGACCCGCACGTCATCATGAAGCGGGCCGAAGCGTTCTTCGAGAAAGAAGACTATGCCGAGGCCGCGGTCGAGTACCAGCACTTCCTGGATCTCCACAAGGCGCACATGCTGGCGCCGTACGCCCAGTACCGCCTGGGGCTCAGTCATTACAAGCAGGTCACGGCCCTGGACCGTGATCCGGAGCACGTCCGCCAGACCATTGACGCGATGGAGAAGCTCTTGAAGGAGTATCCGGGCAGCGCGTACGAACTGGACGCCCACGCGAAGATCCAGGAAGGCCGCGAGCACCTCGCCGCCTACGAGATCTACGTGGGCAAGCACTACTATCGCCAGGCCGCGTACCTCGCTGCCCTGCATCGGTTCGAGCGTGTGCTCGCCCTGTACGCCGACCTGGAAGATTCGGCCGAAGCCCACTACTACCTGGCCAAAACCTACAAGGACATCGGCGCGCCGGAACGCGCGGTCGAACACTTGACCGTCTTGCTGACCCAATACCCCAAGGCCAAGGTCCGGAAAGACGGCCAGGCGCTGCTGGCTTCGCTGAACGGCAAGGCCGCTTCGATGCTGGCAACGGCAGACGCCCCCTCGCTGCCGTCCAAGGCGTCACTGCCGGCTCCTTTGCCGCCCCTGCCCCCAACCCGGTCGTTGTCCATGAACCCCGCGGACATTCTCCCGGCCAGCGCGAACGGCTACGGTCACACGCCGGCCATCATCGACTGCGGCCTGAACATCCTCTGCTGAAAACCGACGCAGCCTTCTCCCGCACGAGGCGCGCGAAGAAGGCCTCCGCCTTGCCCCTGATTTTCGCGAAGAAACTCTGGTAGGTCTCGCGTCCCTTGAGGACGTCGTAGTAAAGGCGCACGACTTCAGGCCCGCGCCGAAGCGCCTGGTGCATGATGCGAGGGAAGGTATACACCGCCCAGGCCATCCGAGCCGCCACTCGAAACTCGGGATAGATCTCGCGGGCGACCTCCGCGTCGTACGCCGTCAGGTCCGGTGTCAGCCCGTGCAGATGGTCCACGATGCTCACCGCCGCCATCCGGCCGCTGAGGATCGCGTAATAGATCCCCTCCCCCAACACCGGATCCACGAGGTGTGCTGCGTCGCCAACCAGGACGGCCCGCTTCGTGGCCAGCGGCATCCGCTCGGCGGGCCTGCCTCCATAGAGCGGAATCGGATGTCCGAGCCCGCGCGGGACCTCGATCCCCGTGAGGGTAGGCTCTCCTTGGACGAAGCGATCGTAGCATCCCTTCGGATTTCTCTCCCGCCCGTGAAGCCCCGCGACTCCCACAGACAGCCGCCCCTCTTTCGGGAAGACCCACGCGTAGCCCCATGGCACGACTCCGATGTCCAGCGCGATTGCGCCAGCTCCCAGACTGGACGGAATCCGGGGAACAGCGACCTCGCCTTCGAGCGCGCCCCACAAACGCCCGCGGCGACCGGCAAACAGAGACCGGGCGACGACGCTGTTCGCACCGTCGGCGCCCACCACGATCCTGGCCCGATACCAGCCCCGCGCCGTCGTCACCGCCACGCCGTCCGCACCTTCCGAGACAGACACCACCCGTTCATTGTCCAAGATGCGGACTCCGCGAGCTTCCGCTTTGCGCACCAGATGGGCGTCGAAGCGGTCGCGCATCACCATAAAGGCGATCGGCTCGCGGGACGCGACCTCGTACGACTCGGTCCCGGCGAACCGGAACCGCACGGCATGGATGGTGTCCTCGATCAGCGGGTAGAAATCGGGCTCCAGCAGACGATCGATGCGAGCGGAAAGGCCTCCGCCGCATACCTTATAGCGGGGCACCGCCTTCCATTCCAGCCCCAATACCGAGAGACCGGCCCGCGCCAGCTCGGCCGCGGTGACGGCGCCAGCCGGTCCCAGCCCCACGACGATCGCGTCGTACACTCAGTAATACCAGCCGATCCCGCGACGTTCCAGCTCGCCGGTGATGAGCGCCAAGCTGTTCGTGTAGAGCATGACTCCGACGAGGATGAGAAAGACCCCGCTGACGACGGAGATGCCGTACATGTAGTGGCGGATTCGCTTGAAGTAGTGGATGAAGGGGTCCAAGGAAAGGGCGATGGCGAAGAGGGGCAGCCCGATGCCCAGGGAATAACTGGACAGGAGCTTCACGCCAGTCATCATCGAATCGCTGGTCCCGGCAAGCATGAGAATGGTCCCGAGAATCGGTCCCACACAGGGAGTCCACCCCGCGGCGAACGCCATGCCGACGAGCAACGAACCGATGTAGCCGGCCGGCCGGCTCTGCATGTGGATGCGCTTCTCGGTCAGGAGGAAATTCAGCTTCAGCACCCCCATGACGTACAACCCGAATATCACGATCAGGATTCCACCCGCCTTCCGCATGAAATCCTGGTAGGTGAACAGCAAGTGCCCGATCAGACTGGCCGAGGCGCCGAAGGCGACGAACACAGCGGTCAGACCCAGGATAAAAAACAGGGAGTTCAAGATGATGGTCGCGCGCACCCGACTCCGATCTGTCTGATTGGTCAGCTCCTCAAGGGTCAGGCCGGTGATATAGATGAGGTACGACGGCACCAGCGGGAGCACGCAGGGGGATACGAACGAGAGAAAGCCCGCCGCGAAAGCAATGACGAGGGTGATGTCAGGGGCCTGCTGGAACATCTCAACGAAATTGTAGCAGCCTCCGGATGCCGTCGCGGGCTTCAGTGTCCTGCCAGTCACGCGCGCCGAAGATCTGGTGCGTGATCACACCCTCGCGATCGACCAGGAACGTGACGGGCAGCGTCCGTACCCCGTACAGGCGCATCACCACTGCGTCCGGGTCGTGGGCGATGGTGAAGGTCAGCCCCAAGGCGTCTCGGTAGGGTCTCGTCACAGCCGGTCCTTCCGGGTCCGTGGAGACCGCCAGGATCGCAAACCCCTGGCGGCGATACTCGCGGTAGAGGCGCTCCATCGCCGGCATCTCGACCTTGCACGGCCCGCACCACGTCGCCCAGAAGTTCACAAAGACGACATGCCCGCGATAGTCGGAGAGGCGCACTTCCCGGCCATCGAGCGTATTCAGCACGAAGTCCGGCGCCAAGTGGCCGACCCGGGGCGCCTCGGTGAGCACAGGCGCAGCCGGAGCCGCGACGTGGTCCCCCGTGAGCTCGTTGTCAGGCACGTCGTCGCACCCGAAGAGTCCGGCCGAGAAGACCAGCGCCAGCAGCACGGCAGTCGGGATGGACATGGGGAACGGCTTAGTCAGCCTTGACGGACTTGGACTGTTTCTGCAGCAGTTGCACGATGGTTTCGATGCTCTCGCGCCTTGTCCAGTCACGCGGCCCGATAACTTTCTCGCGGAGCACGCCGCTCTGATCAATGATATAGGTCTCCGGCACGCCCATCAGCTTGTAGCGCTTGTCGGTCTGCCCCCAGGAGTCCGTCAGGATCGGGAAGGACAACTTCAGGGTCTCGACGAAGGACGGGATGTCTTTCGTCGTCGTGACCCGGTCCATGCTGACGGCCAGCATCACGAAGTCCCGGTTCTTGAGGTTGTCCCAGAGCACCTGCATCGAGGGCATCTCTTCCTTGCAGGGCTTGCACCAGGTGGCCCAGAAGTTCAGGAAGACGACCTTGCCGCGATAGTCCGTCAGCCGCTGGGTCTTTCCCTGCAGATCCGGCAGGCTGAAGTCGGGCGCCGTCATGCCGACGACGAGCGGCTCGTACTTGGAGCTCTGCAGCCAGACCACGCCGAATGCGAACACGAGGATGGCGAGCCCGCCGAGGATCACGATCAGCCGGCGGCGCGCCGTCGGCCTGGACCGGGCAGACGCCGCGCTCGTGCTACTGAGTGCGACGTCCTGATCAGGCATAGGCGTGCAGCCCCGACAGCAGGAAGTTGACGCCCCAGAAGCAGAAGATGACCATGCCGAAGCCGAAGACCTGATAGAGCGCGGCGCGATGGCCTTCCCAGCCCCGGTTCATGCGAGCATGGATGTAGGCGCCGTAAATCAGCCACACGATCAGCGACCATGTCTCCTTGGGATCCCAGGACCAGTACCCGCCCCACGCGTAGTTGGCCCACATCGCGCCCAAGATGACCCCGAAAGCCAGCAGCGGGAATCCGATCATGACCGACTTGTAGCCGAGTTCGTCGATCTTCTCCAGGCTCGGAAACGTATCGTAGATCGTGCCCCGGCGTCCCCGGTGCTCCGCGCGCTCCTTGAGCAGGTACATCATGCCGAGGCCGCCCGCCATCGCGAACGCCGCGTAGCTGGTCAGCGTAATGGAGACGTGGATGTAGATCCAATAGCTGTTCAACGCCGGCACCAGCGGCTCCGCGACCTGATAGCGGTACGGCAGGAGCGACGCGGCGCCCATCGCGATGAACCCGACCGACACGACGAAGGCCCCGATGGCCTTGATCCCGTATTTGAGCTCCAGGAACAGGTAGCCTGCGATGATCGCGAAGGAGACGTATGACATCGCCTCGAACTGGTTGGACCAGGGCGCGAACGTGCCGGACAGCTGCATGCGCTCGTAGGCTCTCATCCCCAAGGCCAGGCCGTTCATCAGAAGCCCGAAGAAGGTGACCCAGGTCGCGAGCTGTCCGAGCGGCTGCGCCCAGCCGTCGTCTTCCTCGGAGGACGCCGGATGCCCGGCATACGCCGGGCGCAGGGCCTTCTTCGACGCCGCGAGGTAGCCGAAGTAGAGCCCTACCGCCGCCAGGTAGAGCCAAAACGTCACATCAAAGAGAAACAGCGATCGAAACATAGCTTCTCCTCATTATAGCTTAGGCTGTTGGATGTCGCAGCGTCTTGAGACGCTCACTGATCCGTTGAAACTCGCGATCGAAGTCGATCTGCCCTTTGTAGGCCGTCCCGCCCAGGTAGACCGTCACGCCGCGCGGCTCGGAGACCACTTTGGCCCATACCCGCCGGTGAAAGATGAATGCCGACAGCATCACTCCCACAACCAGCAGGGTGGAGCCAACCCACACGATGATCACGCCCGGGTCCTTGGCGATCTGCAAGCCGGTGAACTTTTTCGTCAGGTAGCCAGTCAGCTCGAACTTGTACTTGGACCCCTGGATCTCGAACAGGTCAGGATAATTATAGAAGATCCACGGTGCCGCGAGCTGCCGATCGTATTCCGTGATGGCCAGCTTGATAGCCGGGTTCTCGTGCTCGACCGTCTTCGAATAGACGCGACGGTCCTTGGCGTCGAACCCGAAGTCCGCCACGAAATCCGTCAACTGGAGCTTGAGCCCCAGATTTTTCAGCTCGGACTCCTTGCGCCAGTCCAGGATTGCCTCGCCGACGACCTTGTCCGTGGCCTTTTCCCGCACCACGATCCGCGCCTTTTCGACGCGGTCCCAGGAATCGCCATAGCTGGACTGATAGAACCAGATGCCCTTATAGACCAGCGGGTCGTTGACGGTGATCGTCTTGGTGACCTGCTTCTCCCCGTTCTCGAGGACCGTGAGGGTGCTGTTGTAGGACTTGACCGCGCCGTTGTCGTAGTAGTCGAGCCAGAACTTGTCCACGTGCAGGTCAAAGTTCCCCTGCGGGACGTGATAGGTCTCCCCTTCGAGGCAGACGCCGAAGTCGCGGAAGCCCAGGATGTTACCGATGAGCCCGCCCGCCACGATGACCGTCACGCTGAGGTGGGCCACATGGGCGGCGACCCGACCCATGATGCCTTTCGTCGCGTAGAGGGTCGTCTCGGTCTCGGCCTTGTTGACCAGCACACGATAGCCCCGTTCGGCGAACGCCAAGCCCAACGCCTCGGCGACCTTGGGCCGTTCGTTCGGCAGATCCACCGTCGCGGATCGCTTCAGGTTCTGGATGAACGATGCCGTGACGTTGACCTTATCCTGTCGGATCGAGCGCCAGATCGCCGGGAACCGCTGGTGGAAACAGGTCAGGGAGTTGATGCAGAGCAGGACCAGAACGGTCGAGAAGTACCAGGTATGATAGATGTCAACGAACCCCAGCTTGACGAACCACCAGTAGGCGTTCTCCCCGTACTCCTTGATGTAGACCTCAGGCCGCTCGCCCTGTTGGATGACCGTCCCCACCGTCGAGAGAATGGCCAGGGTGATCATCAGGAAAATCGCCAGTTTCAGCGAGCTGAAAAACTCGACGAGGGCGTCGCCGAATTCCTTGAAACTGAACGACTTCGCATCCTCGGTCCGTTTCGTAATGGCATCCATGGGGTTCGTGGCTTGAGCGTTGATCGCGGCTATTCAATCCTACAAGGCGCGTGCAGGGACTGTCAAGATTTCTCCTTGACAACCGTGGACTTCACTCGCTACTCTCAGGGCCGAATCCGTCCGTGCCCGGACTCAGACTCTCAGGCAGCAAACCACAATGAGGGACTCCGAATAATGAGCCGACACAACTACCTGTTCACGTCCGAATCCGTCACCGAAGGCCATCCCGACAAGATTGCGGACCAGATTTCGGATGGCATTCTGGATGCGATCATCGCCCAAGATAAGCGCTGCCGGGTCGCCTGCGAGACGATCCTGACCACCGGCATCGCGTTCGTCGCCGGCGAGATCTCCACCAAGGCCTATGTCGAGATTCCCGACATCATCCGCGAGACGATCCGGCAGATCGGGTACGCCGACGCCACCTGGGGCTTTGATTACCACACCTGCTCCGTCATCACCTCGATCCACAACCAATCCCCTGACATCGCCGTCGGCGTGGACTCGGGCGGCGCGGGCGACCAGGGATTGATGTTCGGCTACGCGACGAACGAAACGCCCGAGCTGATGCCCATGCCCATTGTGCTCGCGCATCGCCTGACCCGGCGGCTGGCCGAAGTCCGGAAAAAGAGCCTCCTCCCGTGGATCCGCCCCGACGGCAAGTCCCAGGTGACGGTCGAATACCGGAATGGCCGGCCCGTCCGGGTGGACACGATCGTCGTCTCCACCCAGCACAGCCCGGACGTCACCAGCAAGAAGATCGAGCGGGAAGTGATCGAATACGTGATCAAGCCCGTCATGCCCAAGGACATCTTCGACCCCCTCAGCGTGAAATACCACATCAATCCGACCGGGCGGTTCGTGGTGGGCGGCCCCATGGGCGACACGGGGCTCACCGGGCGCAAGATCATCGTGGACACCTACGGCGGCGTCGGCAGCCATGGCGGCGGCGCGTTCTCGGGCAAGGACCCCAGCAAGGTGGACCGCTCGGCGTCGTACATGGCTCGGTACATCGCGAAGAACATCGTGGCCGCGGGCCTCGCCGACAAGTGCGAGATTCAGCTGGCATACGCGATCGGCGTGCCCGAGCCGGTGTCCATTTTGATCGACACGAAAAACACCGAGAAGGTTTCCATCGACCTGGTTGACAAGCTGGTACGCAAGCACTTCCCCATGACCCCTCGCGGGATCATCGACCACCTCAAGCTCCTACGGCCGATCTACAAGAAGACGGCGGCCTACGGACACTTCGGCCGCAACGAGACGGAGTTCACGTGGGAGAAGACCGATCTGGCGAAGGTCTTGCGGCGGGAAGCGGGCAAGTAACTTTCCTTTTTCAATCTGTCCCCATTTACTGACCAGGAGACGACCCGTGGACTACGACGTGAAAGACTTGAGACTGGCCGACCAGGGCCAGATGCGGATCGAGTGGGCCGAGGAGTCCATGCCGGTGCTGCGGCTCGTGCGGAAACGGTTCGCCAAGGAACGCCCCCTGCGCGGGGTCCGCATCGCCGCCTGCCTGCACGTGACGACCGAGACAGCGAACCTGATGCAGACCCTGCAGGCCGGCGGCGCCGAGGCGCGGCTGTGCGCCTCGAACCCCCTGAGCACGCAGGACGACGCAGCCGCCTCCCTGGTGGCCCACGACCACATCCCGACCTTCGCCATCAAGGGCGAGGACAAGAAGACGTACTACAAGCACATCCACGCCGCCCTCGGCCACAACCCCACGATCACCATGGACGACGGGTGCGACCTCGTGTCCACGCTGCACAGCGAGCGGAAGACGGCCCGCATCGTCGGCGGGACCGAGGAGACCACCACAGGGGTCATCCGGCTGCGGAGCATGGCAAAGAAGGGCGTGCTGAAGTTCCCTGTCATCTCCGTCAATGACGCCGACACCAAGCACATGTTCGACAACCGGTACGGCACGGGGCAGAGCACCCTCGACGGCATCATCCGAGCCACCAACCGCCTCATCGCCGGCTCGATCGTCGTGGTCGCTGGCTACGGCTGGTGCGGGCGCGGCGTCGCCTCGCGGACCAAAGGCATGGGTGCGGATGTGGTCATCACGGAAGTGGACCCGCTGAAAGCCCTCGAGGCCGTCATGGACGGCCACCGTGTCATGGCGATGGAGGAGGCCGCGCGGGTCGGTGACTTCTTCATCACTGTCACCGGCAACCTGAAGGTGATCCGCAAGGAGCACTTCGCGGCCATGAAGGACGGCGCCATCGTGTGCAACTCCGGCCACTTCAACGTGGAGATCGACATCCCAGCGCTGGAGCGGCTCGCCCGCCGGCGCAAGATGGTCCGCGAGGGCGTGGAGCAGTTCCTCCTGCCGAACGGCCGACGGATTAATCTATTAGGCGAGGGACGGCTCGTGAACCTGGCGCTGGCCGAGGGCCACCCCTCCAGCGTCATGGACATGAGCTTTGCCAATCAGGCGCTGGCGGTCGAATACCTGGTCAAGCACGGCCGGTCGCTGAAGAACCAGGTCTACCCGGTACCAGCGGCCATCGATAAGGAAATCGCCCGGCTCAAGCTCGCCGCTATGGGTGTCAGCATCGACCGGCTCACGAAGGAGCAGGAGAAGTACCTCGCGTCGTGGGACATGGGGACGTAAGTCGGATTGACTCCGTGGGACCATTCGCATAAGATGCGAATCCCTAAATCATTAACCCTCCTCACCCTGGCCCTCTTCCTCCAGGGGAGAGGGAAATGAGAGAGAAAACATGGCCATCCGCATCGGCATCAACGGGTTCGGGCGCATCGGACGCAACGTGCTGCGCGCGTCCCTGGGCGATCCGGCCCTGGAATTCGTCGCGATCAACGACCTGACCGACGCCAAGACCCTCGCCTACCTGCTCAAGTACGATTCGATCCACGGCGTGCTGGACGTCCCCGTCGAGGCCAAGGACGACTACCTGATCGTCGACAGCCGGCCCATCAAGATCCTGGCCGTCAGGGACCCGAAGGACCTCCCGTGGCGCAGCCTCGGCGTGGACTACGTGATCGAGTCCACCGGCCGTTTCACGAACCGGGACGACGCCGCCAAGCATCTCGCCGCCGGCGCCAAGCGGGTCATCATCTCGGCGCCGTCCAAGGACGCAGACGTCACGCTCGTCCTGGGGGTCAACGAGAAGGTCTACGATCCGAAGGCGCACCAGGTCGTCTCCAACGCCTCGTGCACGACGAATTGCCTCGCGCCGGTGGCCAAGGTCTTGCTGGATCAGTTTGGCATCAAGCACGGACTCATGACCACGATCCACTCCTACACGAACGACCAGCAGCTCCTGGACCTGCCCCACAAGGACTTGCGCCGGGCGCGGGCGGCGGCCGTCTCGATGGTTCCCACGAGCACCGGCGCGGCCAGGGCCCTGCACCTTGTGCTGCCCCAGCTCAAGGGCAAGCTGGACGGCATGGCCATCCGGGTACCGACGCCGAACGTGTCCATGATCGACCTGACAGCGGAACTGGAGAGTGACGCGACGGCCGCCGATGTCAACACCGCCTTCCGCGCGGCCGCGCAGGGGCCCCTGCAGGGCATCCTCCAGTATTCCGAGGATCCGGTGGTGTCGGTGGACATGAACGGGAATCCCCACTCGTCCATCGTGGACGCCCCGCTGACCACCGGGCTCGACAAGCGCATGGTGAAGGTCATCGCCTGGTACGACAACGAGTGGGGCTACTCGTGTCGGGTCCGCGACCTCATCAAATACATGGCCGCCCGCGGCTGAGCGTACCGGTTCCCTCCGCATGCATCTGAACAAAGTCACCATCGAGGACCTGCCTCTCCGGGGAAAGCGCGTCATCATCCGCGCGGACTTCAACGTGCCGCTGGACGAGAGCGGTCACATCACGGACGATACCCGCATCCGGGGCACCCTCCCGACCATCAACTACGCAGTGGACGAAGGCGCGCGGGTGATCCTGTGCTCCCACCTGGGGCGTCCCAAGGGGAAAGTGGACCCGCGCCTGAGCCTGGCGCCGGTCGCGCGCCGCCTCCAGCGCCTGCTCGGCAAAGAAGTCCTCTTCGCGGAGGACTGCATCGGCGCGCAAGCCGAGACGCTGGTGAACAAGATGAAGCCGGGCGACGTGCTCCTGCTAGAGAATCTCCGATTCCACGCCGGCGAAGAGCAGAACGACGACCAGTTCGCCAAGGCGCTGGCCTCCCTCGCCGACGCCTACGTCAACGACGCCTTCGGAGCCGCCCACCGCAACCACGCCTCCGTCTCGGGCATCACAAAATACCTCCCCATGGCCGGGGCCGGCTTCCTCATGCGCAAGGAGATCGAGTACCTGGAAGGCGCCGTGGCCGACCCCATGCGCCCCTTCGTGGCCATCCTGGGCGGAGCCAAGGTGTCCGGCAAGATCGGCGTGATCGAAAACCTCGGGAAAAAGGTGAACAAGGTCATCATCGGAGGCGGCATGGCGTTCACCTTCCTCAAGGCCATGGGCCTTGAGGTCGGCAACTCGCTCGTCGAGGACGGGATGCTTAGCTTCGCCAAGGAGATCTACGAGCACGCGGTCGGCCGGGGCGTGAAGTTCTACCTGCCCGTGGATTGCGTCGTGGCGACCAGCCCCAGCCCCGGGGAAGAGACTAAGATCGTGACGTCACAGGAGATTCCCAAGGGATGGTATGGCCTCGACATTGGCCCGGCCTCCGTCAAGTTGTTCACGGAAGCGCTCGGCAACGCCAAGACCATCCTCTGGAACGGCCCCATGGGACTCTTCGAAAACGACGCCTACGCGCGCGGCACGATGGCGGTCGCCCACGCGGTCGCCGACGCCTACGCGTTGACCATCGTCGGCGGGGCAGACACGGCGCTGGCGGTCCACAAGGCAGGCGTGTCCGAGAGCATGTCCTTCATCTCCACCGGCGGCGGCGCCGCTCTCGAATTGCTGGAAGGCAAGGCCCTGCCGGGCATCGCCGCCCTGCCCAGCAAACCGACCTGATCCACCCGACGAAGTCCCATGACCCCACGCCTGCGGCTGATCGTCGGAAACTGGAAGATGCACAAGACGATCCCGGAGGCCGTGGGACTCGTTGAGCACCTGGCTGATCTGCTGAAGAAGTCTCCACCCACGAACGTCACCATCGTCATTGCTCCTCCGTTCACA
>Ga0209577_10005506_pt1 | contig 11815 bp, 9 predicted proteins | sample GraSoiAngelo_109_FD_185874 | JGI IMG/M metagenome (GOLD analysis project Ga0209577, IMG submission 185874) | Grasslands soil microbial communities from the Angelo Coastal Reserve, California, USA - 14_0903_12_20cm (SPAdes) (version 2) | ecosystem: Environmental > Terrestrial > Soil > Grasslands ... | reverse complement strand
GGCCCGCTGGTGAGCCTGCTCGTCGTCATCGCCACCATCGGCCTGGCCGCGATCGAGATCTTCGCCGTGTTGCGCCGGGCCGGCTACCGCCCGGCCACCCTCCTGGGCCTGACCGCCACCGTCGCCCTGCTCATCGGGGCCTACACCAAGGGCGAGGCCGCCATCCCCCTGATGGTGGCCATGACCCTGGTGTTCAGCCTGCTGTGGTACTTCGTCGGCGCCACCCGGGCCCGTCCCACGATCAACGTGGCCGTGACCCTGCTCGGCTTCATCTGGGTGGGGGTGCTGGGCTCCTACGCGGCCCTGCTCCTCAACCCCACCCTGCACCCGCACCGCCGGGGCGTGGCCTTCCTGTTCGGCGCGGTGCTGGCCACCGTGGCCTACGACGTGGCCTCCTTCTTCTTCGGCAGCCAGTTCGGGCGCCGGCCCCTGGCCCCGGGGATCAGCCCCAACAAGACGTGGGAGGGACTGATCGCGGGCATGGCCTCGGCCGTGTTCATCTCGGTGCTCATCGTGGGCAACGTGCACCCGTGGTCGTTCAAGCGGGGCCTGGCCCTGGGTCTGGTCGTGGCCGTGGCCGCCCCCCTGGGGGACCTGTGCGAGTCCATGGTGAAACGCGACATCGGCGTCAAGGACATGGGTTCGCTCCTGCCCGGCCACGGCGGCCTCCTCGACCGCTTCGACGCCATGCTCTTCGTGCTGCCCTCCGTCTACTACCTGGTGAGGCTGCTGAAGATCGGGTGAGGTCCCTATGACGAGCGTCGCGCTGGTCGGGTCCACGGGCTCGGTCGGCACCCAGGCCCTGGACGTGATGGGGTCCGACCCCGACCGCTTCCAGGTCGTCGCCATCGGGGCTCACCGTTCCCTGGACCTGCTGGCCGCCCAGGCCTCGGCCTGGCGTCCCCGGCAGGTGGCCATCGCCGACGCCGGGCTGGCGCCCCGGCTGCGGAGGCTGGTGCCCCCGGGCGTGGAGGTGCTGGCCGGGCCCGAGGCCCTGGCCGCCATCGCCACCGAGGCCGACGTGGTGCTCAACGCCGTGGTCGGCTTCGCCGGCCTGCCCGTGACCCTTGCCGCCCTGGGGGCGGGCCGGCGCCTGGCCCTGGCCAACAAGGAGTCCCTCATCGCGGCCGGGCCCCTGGTCCAGGACCGCCGGGCCACCCCCGGGGCCGAGATCGTGCCCGTGGACTCCGAGCACTGCGCCGTGCACCAGTGCCTGCGGGCCGCGGGGCCCGACGCGGTGAGCCGGGTGGTGCTCACGGCCAGCGGGGGGCCCTTCCGGGGCTGGGGGCCAGACGAGCTGGAGTCGGTGACCGTCGAGCAGGCCCTGGCCCATCCCACCTGGAGCATGGGACCCAAGATCACGGTGGACTCCTCCACCCTCATGAACAAGGGCCTGGAGGTCATCGAGGCCCGCGAGCTGTTCGGCGTGGCCTACGACCGCATCGAGGTGGTCATCCATCCCCAGTCCGTGGTCCACTCCATGGTGGAGCTGGTGGACGGGGCCACCCTGGCCCAGCTCTCCCTGCCCGACATGCGCCTGCCCATCGGCTACGCCCTCTCCTACCCGCAGCGCCTGCGCTCGCCCTTCGGCGTCATCGACTGGTCGCGGCTGGGCCGGCTCGACTTCGAGGCCCCCGACAGCCGGGCCTTCCCGTGCCTGGCCCTGGCCTACGCCGCGGGGCGGGCCGGGGGCAGCACCCCGGCCTGGCTCAACGCGGCCAACGAGGTGGCCGTGGACTCCTTCCTCTCCGGCCGCATCCGCTGGGCCGACATCGCCGCCGTCATCGAGGAGACGCTGGCCGCCTCCGACGGCGCCCCCCTGCGCCGCGTCGACGACGTGCTCGAAGCCGACCGCCGGGCCCGGGAGCGGGCCGGCGACGAGATCGACCGCCGGGCGGTGGTGGTGTGAGCCAGGACCACGTGGCCAGGCCCGGGCCCCGCGCCGGCGAGGAGGGGGCCGAGCAGCGATCGGCCCTGGCCCGCCTGGCCCTCATCGTGGCCGCCGGGGTCATGGCCGCCCTGGTGACGGGGACGGCCCGGACGGTGGCCGTGGTCCTCGCCATCATCGTGATGATCATGCTCCACGAGCTGGGGCACTTCGCCATGGCCAAGTGGGCGGGGATGAAGGTCACCGAGTACTTCCTCGGCTTCGGACCCAAGCTGTGGTCGGTGCGCAGGGGGGAGACGGAGTACGGGGTCAAGGCCATCCCCGCCGGGGGCTACGTGAAGATCCCGGGCATGACCAACCTGGAGGAGGTCGACCCGGCCGACGAGCCCCGGACCTACCGCCAGAAACCCTTCTGGCGCCGGCTCTCGGTGGCGGTGGCGGGCTCGGCCGTGCACTTCCTGCTCGCCTTCCTGCTCCTGTGGACCCTGCTCGCCTTCGTGGGCATCGTCGACTACAACCACCCCACCCTCACGGTGGGCAGCATCAGCTCGCTGGACACCGGGCCCAGCCCCGCGCAGCAGGCGGGCTTCGCCCTGGGTGACCGCATCGTGGCCGTGGACGGCCAGCCCGTGCACGGCTTCGACGAGGTGCGCGCCGTCATCAGCACCCATCCGGGCCAGCGCCTGAGCGTGGAGGTGGACCGCCACGGCCGGCTCCTCACGCTCAACCCCGTGCCCGTCGACCTGAGCCAGGGTGTGAAGGTGGCCAAGGGCAGGCCCGTGATCCAGAGCCCCCCCGACCACCCCTACGGCTTCATCGGCATCGGCCCGACCTACCGGGTGGAGAAGGTCGACCCCCTGCGGGCCGTGGGCCGCACCGGCAGGGACGAGGGCCGCATCACCTGGGGGACGCTGCGGGCCCTGGGCGCCATCTTCTCGCCCAGCGGGATACACAGCTACGGCGGGGAGCTGAGCGGGCGGGGGAGTCCGGCGCCCGACCAGAGCCAGCCCCGCTTCCTCTCGCCCGTGGGCTTCGTGCGGGTGGCCTCGGAGGCGGCCCACTCCGGGCTCAGGGACGTGCTGTGGCTGCTGCTGGTCATCAACGTGTTCGTGGGCGTGTTCAACATGCTTCCCCTGCTGCCCCTCGACGGCGGCCACGTGGCCATAGCCGTGTACGAGCGCGTCCGCTCCCGCCGGGGACGGCGTTACCGGGTCGACATGGCCAAGCTCCTGCCGGTGACCTACGTGGTGCTGTTCGTGATCCTGTTCTTCGGGGTCACCGCCCTCTACCTCGACATCGTCCGTCCTCTCTCCAACCCCTTCCAGTAGAGGTCTGAGGTGGAGGCCCCCTCGATCGTCCTCGCCCCCCGGCGCAAGACCCGCCAGATCGCGGTGGGCCCGGTGCTGGTCGGGGGCGGCGCGCCCATCTCGGTGCAGTCGATGACGATCACCAAGACCGCGGACGTGGACGGCACCCTGGCCGAGATCTACGCCCTGGCCGGGGCGGGGGCCGACATCGTGCGCTGCACCTGCAACCACGAGGACGCGGCCGAGGGTCTGGCCCGCATCGTGCCCCGCTCGCCCGTGCCCATCGTGGCCGACGTGCACAACAACTGGCGCATGGGGCTGGCCGCGCTGGAGGCGGGGGTGCACTGCCTGCGCCTCAACCCCGGCAACATCCGCAACCCCGACCACATCCGGACCATCGCGTCGCAGGCCAAGGACAGGGGCGTGCCCATCCGCATCGGGGTCAACGCGGGGTCGCTCGACTCCCGCCTCTACGACAAGCACGGCGGGGCCACGCCCGAGGCCATGGTCGAGTCGGCCCAGATGGAGCTGGCCTACTTCGAGGAGGTCGGCTTCGAGGACGTCAAGATCTCGGTGAAGGCCTCCAACGTCGCCCTCATGATCGAGGCCTACAGGCAGCTGGCGGATGTCACCGACCACCCCCTGCACCTGGGCGTCACCGAGGCCGGCCCCCCGCCCGCGGGCCTGGTCAAGGCCACGGCCGGCATCGCCACCCTGCTGGCCGAGGGCATCGGCGACACCATCCGCTACTCGCTCACCGCTCCTCCGGTGGAGGAGGCCCGAGCCGGGCGCCAGCTGCTGGAGGCGCTGGGGCTGCGCCAGCGCCGCAGCGTGGACCTCATCGCCTGCCCCAGCTGCGGGCGGGCCGAGATCGACGTCATCAAGGTGGCCGAGGAGGCCATGGCCGCCTTCGGCGACCGCCAGATCCCCCTCCAGGTGGCCGTCATGGGCTGTGTGGTCAACGGCCCGGGCGAGGCGCGCGACGCCGACCTGGGCATCGCCGCCGGGAGGCGCAAGGGCCATCTCTTCGTCAGGGGCCGCAACGTGGCCGTGGTCCCCGAGGACGAGATGGTCGGGGCCCTGGTCGAGTGGGCCGACCTCATCATGGCCGAGGGCGTGGAGGGGGCCCTGTCCCGGGCCGACGCCGGGGCCGAGGCCGAGGCCGAGGCCGACCGCTTGGCCCTGCTCGAGGCCAAGGGCGACGACGTCAACCACAGCGAGGAGCGGGTCGAGCTCATCCGCAAGACGGCCGGGAGCGGCTGAGGCTCTGGCCCCGCGCCGCTCAGCTCACCTGGAGCGTGCCGTGCATGGAGCTGTGGATGTTGCAGTGGTAGGCGATGGTCCCCGCCTTGGTCAGCTTGACCGTCTTGGAGCCGCTGGCGAACGAGCCCGTGTCGAAGGAGCTGTCGTCGGCGGTGAAGGTGTGGGCGAAGCCGTCCTGGTTCGTCACCGTGACGGTGTCGCCCACCTTGGCGGCAAGGGTGGCGGGCGAGAACGTGAGGCTCTTGATGGTCACCGTCAGCGCCCCGCCGCTGGCCGCGCTCGCCGTGCTCGAGGTGCCCGCCGTGCTCGCCGTGCTCGCCGTGCTCGAGGTGGTCGCCGTGCTCGACTTGCTGGAGCTGCTGCAGGCCGCGGCCGACGCCAGCACCACGGCGAGGAGGGCGAGGAGGGCGAAACGGGGCCGGGACATGGTGGTAGGGCGCACTGCGTCTCCTTTCGGGGTCGACCGGGAGCGGCCGGGGCCGGTGCCGGCCCGGGGCTGGCCCTTTCCTCCCGGTCCGGGCCATACTTCGCCATCCTGTCGGCAGCAGCTGGGGAGGCTACATGTCCATCCACGACGTCGAGATCCGCACCCTGTCGGGGCAGCCGGCCAGTCTGACCGACCACAAGGGCAGGGCTCTGCTGCTGGTGAACGTGGCCTCCAAGTGCGGCCTCACCCCCCAGTACGAGGGGCTGGAGCGCATCCACGAGCGCTACTCGGCCCAGGGGTTCTCGGTCCTGGGCTTCCCCTGCAACCAGTTCGGGGGCCAGGAGCCCGCAGGCCCGGAGGAGATCGCCACCTTCTGCTCCACCACCTACGGCGTGACCTTCCCTCTCTACGAGAAGATCGACGTCAACGGCCCCGACCGCCATCTCCTCTACGACCAGCTGACGGCCGTGACCGACGCCGAGGGCAAGGCCGGCGACATCCAGTGGAACTTCGAGAAGTTCCTGGTGTCCCCGGAAGGAGAGGTCGTGGGCCGCTTCCGGCCCCTGGTCGACCCTGAGTCGCCCGAGCTCGTCTCCGCCATCGAGGCGGTGCTCCCGGCCTGAACCGGTCCCCTCACATGCACGGGGGGTAGGCGCAGGAGTGGGTCGTCGCCGTCGTCGGTGCGACCGTGGTCGGGGGCGCGCTGCCGGGCGTGATGATCTTGGAGCTGCCCGCTCCGCACCCAGCCAGCAGGATCCCGGTGAACACGGCACCCAGAGCGCCAGTGACCAGCCGTCGCCGTCGACCCATGGCCTCCCCTCCGACCCTGTGATACGGCCGGAGCCGGGATACGGATTGGAGGCAGCGCCGTTCAGGCCTGGTAGCGGGTGATCAGGGCCCGGCGGCCGTCGTCGAGCACGATGGGGTAGCGGTCCTCCGGGGCGTACCCGGCGGAGACGATGGCCCCGTGGGACAGGACGTTGTCGTCCTCCACCTCGCCGGCCACGAACCCGCCGTCTCGCAGCCCCCAACCGGCCAGGGCCTTGAACAGGGCGGTACCGAGGCCGCGCTCCCGCACGCCGGGCTCCAGGGACACGCCAACCAGGTGGCCTCCGTCCCTGCGTCGGAGCTGGCATGCCCCGACTCCGCGGCCCGCCTCGAGGACCATCCAGGCCTGGGCCGTGGCACCGGGCAGAGCCAGCCGGTCGACGAAGGAGGCCAGCAGCTCGGGGGCCCGAGGATCGTCGGCCGGCAGGGCCATGGGCTCGTAGTGGGCGATGGCGGGGTCGGAGAGCAGGGTGAGCAGCCAGCACACGTGGTGGTGCTCGAGGCCGACGAGCTCGACGGCGCCGTAGTCCACCGCCGGCGTCAGCCTCATGGCCCGGCATGGCGCCTCGACACCTGTGCGTTCGCAGGCCCAGCCCTCCTGCCCCAAGACGAGGGGAGCGCCGGTCAGGTGCCGCGACTGCAGGGCCGTGGCCCGTCGCTCGAGCGTCGCCAGGTCGAGAGACCGTTCGTCACCGGGCGACTTGGACACGATGGCCATGCGACAGCTGCCTTTCTTGCCGAAGCGAGCGGAGGAGGGTGGCGTGGTCGGAAGTCTCATGGTCCGTCTCAGTTCCACGCCGAGCCGTTCCAGGCCGAGCCGTTCCACGCCGAGCCGTTCCAGGCACTGCCGTTCCAGGCCGAGCCGTTCCAGGCCGAGCCGTTCCAGGCCGAGCCGTTCCACGCCGAGCCGTTCCAGGCACTGCCGTTCCAGGCCGAGCCGTTCCACGCCGAGCCGTTCCACGCCGAGCCGTTCCAGGCCGAGCCGTTCCAGGCGGTGCTGTTCCAGGCCGATCCGTTCCAGCCCACCGAGGCCCACGCCGAGCCGTTCCAGGCCGAGCCGTCGGGGTTCACACCGCTCCAGTTGGCGGGGTTCCAGGCCGAGACCTGCCAGCTGTTCTGCAGGGAGGCCGGTGTTCCCGGTGCCGGAGGGGCCCAGGGCCGGGCGGCTTGCTGCACACGGGCCGGAGTGGTGCTGGCCGCGGCCAGGGCGTTGAGAGAGCCGTGGCCGTCTACGAACGGGTTCCCAGTCGGCCCGGGGCCGGCCGTCCCGAGGAGACGGGCCTTGACTCGGTTCGGCTCGGTGGCGGGATGCCCCTGAACGATCAGGGCGGCGGCGCCGCTGGTGATGGCGGCGCTGAAGGAGGTCCCCGAGCCCACGAAGTTGGCCGGCCCGACCTCGGCCGTCGGGTTGACCAGGTCGACGGTGGACCCCGGCGCCCGCAGGCTGACCACCGAGCGCCCGGAAGCGAGCAGGTCGGGCTTGATCCAGCCGTCGACCGAGGTCGGCCCCACGCTGCTGAAGGCGGGCGACGCATCGTCAGTGGCGGCCGCGGTGCCGTTGTCGTCCAGGGCGCCGACGGTGATGACCAGGGGGTCGTCGCCGGGAGCCAGGATCGTCCCGTTGAACGGGCCCGCGTTGCCGGCCGAGGCCACGACCACGATGCCTACCCTCCAGGCCGACTCGACCGCCTTGTCCAGGGGGTTGAGCATGCTCGAGGTGATCGGGACCTGGCCCAGTGACAGGTTGAGGACGCGGATGTTGAGCGAAGGCTGGTTGGCGACGACCCACTGGATGCCGCTCAGCACGGTGGCCAGGTCGGTGGCTCCGCTGGCCCCGGCGACCTTCACGGAGACCAGTCCCGCGCCGGGGGCCTCACCCATGTAGGCGCCGGCCGACGATGTTCCATTGCCGGCGATGAGGCCGGCGACGAAGGTGCCGTGCCCGTAGCTGTCCTGGAAGGGATTGCCCTCCCCGCTCAGGTCGACGCCGGCGACCAGCCTGTTGCCGAAGTCGGGCAGGGGGTCGATGCCGGTGTCGAGCACGGCCACGTTGACGCCTGTGCCGTCGGTGCCGCCGGCCACGAGCGAGGAGGCGCCGGTGGCCTGGGGGAACACCGCGGCCGGGGCGCGCGTCGTCACAGCAGCGGTGGTCAGATCGGTGAAGAAGACGGGCGCATTCTGGGTGACCGTCACCGTCGGGTCGGCGGCCAGGGCGGCGAGGTCCCCCGGGCTCACCTCTGCCTCCACCCCGTTGACGGACGGGAGGTCGGCGTCGATCTTGGAGTGCTTGTCCTTCAGCTTGCCTCGGGCCCCGTCGGCGCTGTCCGACGTGACGATGACCTTGACCTTGGGGCCCCCGCTGTCCGCGGGATCGCTGGCCAGGGCCTCGTGTGCGGGCGCCGACATGAGCAGCATGGCCGCCGCCAGCAGGGCCCCATAGACACGGCGTGATTTGGGTCCCTTGGAGAACCTGGTCCCCCAGACCACCGATCGCCCGATCGCACTTGCCACGACAACCCCCTCCGCCGCGCGCGTCAGCGCGCATGGGGAACGCCGGGTTCGCCACTAGCTCCCCGCCGCCCAGGCGACCAGATACAGGCGGAAGATCGTCGCTTCGTCCCACCGCCCGTAGTGGGGCGGCAAAGAGTCGATCGGTCACCACGGAGAGTGGTTGAGGGCCATTCTGGGACGCCCGGACGGGCTAGTCACCGGGGGTCGGCGGGATATTGGGCGAGCGCGGCTCCCCGCCGAGGCGGTACACCGGGGCCGTGGAACTCCCTCCCCGCTCCATCACCGCCGAGGAGTACGCCCCCTTCTCGCTCTGCTTCGAGGCCGCCTTCGGCATCCAGCCCACCGAGGCGGACCTGGAGCTGTGGCGCAAGGCCGTGGACCTCGACCGCACGCTGGCCGTGTTCGAGCGCGACGAGGTGGTGGCCTCGGCCGACTCCTACTGGTTCGACCTCACCCTCCCGGGGGCCAGGACCCTGCCCGTGGCCGGGGTGACCCGGGTGGCGGTGCGGGGCACCCATCGCCGGCGGGGCCTGCTCACCGCCCTCATGCGCACCCTGCTCGACCAGGCCCACGGCCGGGGCGAGGCGGTGGCCGTGCTCACCGCGTCGGAGGGAGCGATCTACGGCCGCTTCGGTTACGGGCTGGCCACGGTGCAGGCGAGCGTTGAGCTGTCGACCGCGCACGCCGCCTTTTCCCGGCCCGTCGAGCGCACCGGGAGGCTGAACCAGGTCGACACCGAAACGGCCCGCAAGGTGGCGCCCGCCGTGCACGACCGGGCCCGCCGGCGCCAGCCCGGCGACGTCGAGCGCCAGGACTGGTATTGGGACGTCCACTTCGCCGATCCCCACTGGGCCCGGGAAGGGGCGAGCGGGCTCTTCCACGTCCTGCACGAGTCGGCTGCGGGCGACCCCGACGGCTACGCCGCCTATCGCTGGAAGGACAACTGGAAGCGGGGGAACCCGGCCAACGAGGTGGTGGTCGTCGACGCCTTCGCCGACACCCCCGCCGTGGAGGCCCAACTGTGGCGCCACCTGCTCGACCTCGACCTGGCGGCCAAGGTCAGCGCCTGGAAGCGGCCGCTCGACGACCCCCTCAGGTGGCTGCTGGCCGATCCCCGCCGCCTCGAGGTGACCAGCGTGCGGGACGACCTGTGGGTCCGCCTGCTCGACCTCCCCGCCGCCCTGGGCGCCCGCCTCTACGCAACCACCGACCGGCTGGTGATGGAGCTGAGCGACGGCTTCTGCCCGTGGAACCAGGGCGGCTGGGCCCTGGAGGCGGGCCCCGACGGGCCCGGCCGGGCCCGGCGCACCGGGCCCCGCGAGCCGGCCGACCTCCGCCTGGGCGTGGCCGAGCTGGGGTCCCTGTTCCTGGCCGGGGTGCGCGCCTCGGACCTGGCCCGGGTGGGTCGGGTCGAGGAGCTCACGCCCGGCGCCCTGGCCCGGGCCGACGCCCTCTTCGGGCCCGTGGGCGGAGAGCCGGCGCCCTTCTGCCGATCCGGCTTCTGAGCGGGCTCTGAGCGCTCAGCGGGGCAGGGTCTCGCGCCGCCTGCGCCGCCGGCCGCCGAACAGGAGCCGGCCCAGGCCGGCGATGCCGGCCAGCAGGCCCACGCTCAAGAGCAGACGGGAGCTGGACGCCGGGCCCGAGGGCGGCGGGGTGGCCGCGCTGGTCAGGGGATCGATGCCGGGCTCGGTGGTGGAGGTGGGGGCGGCCGCGGTGGGGTTGGCGGAGCCGGGCTTGGCCCCTGACGGAGCCGCGGTCGCCTGGCCCGGCTGGGGCCGCACCGGGGTGACCTTGGGGGCGGGCTGGGTGCTCCGGGGTGCGGGGGCGGCGCTGGCCACCCTCGGGGAGGACGTGCGGGCCGTGCCCTGAGCCGACGCCGATCCCGCGGCCGGGGCCGGTGCCGGGGCGGGCACGGTCGTGGGTGAAGCGGTGGGCTTCCCGCCCTGGCGGGCGAAGTCGGGCGAGGGGTTGGGCTTGGCCGCAGGCGTCGGGCTGCTGGCGGGAGCGGGCGTCACCGAGGCGGGCCCAGGGGCCGGGGCGGGCGAAGGCGAAGGCGCCGGCGCCGGTGCCGGTGCGCGAGCCGGTGCCGGTGAGGGGGCGGGCGCGGGAGCGGGTGCGGGCGGGGGACCGGCGGGACCGGCGGGCTGGACGGGGGCGGCCAGGCCGCTGAAGCGGGTGAGGAGCTGGGCGCCGTCCTCGGTGAACCAGAGGTTGCCCTTGCCGTCGACCACGGGACGATCCGGCGCGCTGTTGCGCTGCGACGGACGGAAGGTGCGGATGACGCCGGTGGTGTCGGCCATGCCCACCTGGTCGCCGTACTCGTCGACGAAGAACACGTGGTCGGCGCCGTCCACCACCAGGTGGGCGGGGAACGCCTCCCGGCCGAAGTCGTTGTTGGGGATGGGCAGCTCGGTTATGCCGTTGGTCGTGCCCGGGGAGGCCTTGGCCGGGTCGAGGAAGCCCAGCTGATGGGTCTGCTCCTCGGTGAACCAGACCCGGCCCTTGCTGTCCACCGCGATGCTCTGCGGGCTCGAGCCCAGGGCCCGGGCCAGCGCCCCCGGGGTGAAGAAGGTGGTCTGGCTGGGGATCTGGAAGGTGTCGATGGTGGCCGGCTTAAGAGGATCGGCCGGGTTGGGGATGATGCGGATTATCTGGTTGGACGCCTGGGCCGTGGCCCACAGGGTGCCGTCCTTGGCCATGGCCAGGCCGGCCGGACCCACGCAGTTCTGCACGGTGCAGTCGAAGTCGGACTCGCCCAGCAGCTGGCCCGAGGGCGAGAGGCGCAGCACGCCGATGGCGTTGGCCGCGTTCTCGGTGACCCACAGGACGGTGTTGCCCGACCCGTCGACGGTGGCCACCATCTGCTCGGGGTCGCGCGACGCCGGGCTGGGGATGAGCCCGGCCGGGAAGGCGGCGCCCGCCGCGCACACCACGCCCGAGCTGCACGACGCCAGGGGGATGACGCTGATGCCGGCGCCTGCGGGCGTGGCCGTGGCCGGATCGATGCGGGCGACGGCGTTGCCCTCGACCAGCGACACCCACACGATGCCCTTGGCGTCGATCTGGACGTCGTGGGGGTGCAGGGGCGCCACCGTGGGGACCAGGGTGTGGTTGCCCCCGGGCAGCGGGAAGCTCGTCACCGTGGAGGTGCCCAGCTCCGAGGCCGGGGTGACCCGGGCCACGGCGTCGGTGCCCTGCAGGGAGATCCACAGGTCGCCGTTGCCGGCCACGGCCATGTGGCCGGGCTGCGAGAACGCGGGGTCGATCACCAGGCTGTCCTTCTGCACGTCACGGGCGAGGTCGACGAACGTGCTGGCCTGGTCGCCGTGGCCCGGGTCGCCCACCAGCAGGGCGAAGGCCGAAGAGGGGACGGTCAGCGTGTAGGACTGGGTCGCGCCCGGCGCGATGGTCCCCGGCGTCAGGGACACGTCGGCCGCGTTGAAGCTGCCCCAGGCCAGGGCCCCGGCGGTGGGCTGGCGGTTGCTCAGGCTCTGGGCGGAGAGGTCGTGGGTGAAGGTGTCGGCGTTGGTCACCGACACCCGCAGCGGCGCGCCGGGGGCGAGGAACAGTCCCCGCCGGGAGACGTAGGCG
>Ga0209577_10005505_pt1 | contig 11816 bp, 6 predicted proteins | sample GraSoiAngelo_109_FD_185874 | JGI IMG/M metagenome (GOLD analysis project Ga0209577, IMG submission 185874) | Grasslands soil microbial communities from the Angelo Coastal Reserve, California, USA - 14_0903_12_20cm (SPAdes) (version 2) | ecosystem: Environmental > Terrestrial > Soil > Grasslands ... | reverse complement strand
AAAGGCAACCTGGATGGCTTTCTCGTACTGTGCGATGCCGATGTACCGAGGCTGCCGGTAAGGCTGATGCGCGGGAAAAATGCCGCCCGGGCCGCGCCGATGTTGGCGTTCTCCGAGCGCAGCAGTGCCTCGGCCTGCAGGATTTCGGGCCGAAGCGTGAGGAGGTCGGAGGGCAGTCCGGCCGGAATGTCGGCGAGGATCTTCTCCTCGCCCATCGGCAAAGGCGCCGGCAGGTCCGCCGGAAGCGGTTGGCCGACCAGCAGTACCAATCCATTTTCAGCTTGCGCCCGCGCCCGCACCAGCGCGGCGTTGGTGGCGTTGGCCTGCTCTACGACGCTCTCTGCCTGGCGCAGCGTCAGCTCCGGAGCGGTACCGGTATCGAACTGCAGCTTTACGATCTTGTACGAAGCCTGCGCCGTCTCGAGCGTGTGTCGCGTCACCGCCAGTTGTTCATCCAGCGCGAGCATGGTGAGGTACTGATCGGCAACCTGGGATACGAGCAGGATCTCAGCGGCTTGGCGCGCGTACGCGGTGGCGAAGTATTGCTCGAGTGCAGCGTTGCTCAGGCTGCGCAGCCGGCCGAAGAAGTCGATCTCCCACGCGGCGGAAACACCCGCCTCGTAGGCGTGGGTGACAAGCGGATTGCCGCTCTGCGTCAGGCTGCCCGGTGTGCGCGAATGTGATGCATCGGCGAAGCCCGATACCTGCGGCAGGAGCGCGGCGCGCTGGATGCGGTATTGCGCCTGGACCTCGGCAACGTTCAGCACCGCCGCGCGCAGGTCGCGGTTGTTCCTGAGCGAGATCTCGACCAGGCGCTGCAGGCGCGGATCGGAGAGAAAATCGCGCCAGCCGATGTCCACGGCCGGGCTGCCGTCGGGAGCCGCCTTATACGCGGGTCCTGTCGGGAACTCGCCGGCCACCGGCGCGGCCGGCCGCTCGTATGCCGGTTGCATTGTCGAGCAAGCCGCGAGGGCCATCACTGAAGTAGCTAGAAAAAATCTCTTCATGAGGCGGCTAGTACGGGGCTGGCCTTCGGCTTGCGCCTGAGCTTGTCGGTGACGAGGACGAAGAACATCGGGATCATGAACGTAGCCAGGAAGGTCGCGGCCAGCATGCCGCCCAGCACGCCGATGCCGATGGCGTTCTGGCTGTGCGAGCCTGCGCCGTTGGCGAGCGCGAGCGGCAGCACGCCCAGTCCGAAGGCCATGGAGGTCATGACGATCGGGCGCATCCGCATTTGGGCGGCGTGGACCGCGGCATCGAGGGCGCTCTTGCCCTCGGCCTGCAGCTCGCGCGCGAACTCGACGATCAGGATCGCGTTCTTCGCCGACAGGCCGATAGTCGTGAGCAGGCCCACCATGAAGTACACGTCGTTCGACATGTGGAAAGCGGTGGCGGCGGCGAGCGCGCCGAGCACGCCGAAAGGCACCCCCATGATCACCGAGATGGGAATCGACCAGCTTTCGTAGAGCGCCGCGAGGCTGAGGAATACCACCAGGATCGAAAGCGCATAGAGAAGGGGCGCCTGTGATCCCGAGAGCTGCTGCTGCAGCGAGATGCCGGTCCATTCGTAGCCGATGCCGGCGGGCAGCTTCTTCGCCAGGGCTTCCATGGAGGCCATGGCCTGCCCGGTGCTGCGCCCCGCTGCCGCCTGGCCCTGGATCTCCATCGAAGCGACGCCGTTGTAGCGCTCGAGCTTGGGCGGTCCGAAGGCCCATTGGCCGGTGGCGAAGGACGAGAACGGCACCATGGCGCCCTTGTTGTTGCGCACGTACAGGAGGTTCAGGTCCTCCGGGTTCATGCGGTAGGGCGCATCGGCCTGCACGTACACCCGCTTGATGCGGTTGTCGGTATCGAGGAAGTTGTTGACGTAGCGCGAGCCCCAGGCGATCGAGAAGGTCTGGTCGACGTCGGTGAGCGCGACGCCGAGCGCCGCCGCTTTCTCGCGGTCGACGTTGATCCTGAACGTCGGGTTGTCGTCCTGTCCGTTGGGCCGCACCTGCGCGAGGCCCGGATCCTGCGCCGCCATCTGGAGCAGCTGGTTGCGCGCCTGCATCAGCTTGTCGTGGCCGAGGCCGCCGCGGTCCTCGAGCTCGAAGTCGAAGCCCGACGAGGTGCCCAGGCCGCGGATCGGCGGCGGATTGATCGGCGTGATGGTCGCATCCTTGTACGAGCCGAACTGCTTCGAGATCCGGCCGATCAGCGCCTCCACGGAAAGGTCCGGCGAGGTGCGCTGGCTCCAGTCCTTGAGCTGCACGAATATCTGGCCCTGGTTCTGCCCACGGCCCGCGAAGTTGTATCCGTTCACAATGAACGTGGCGGCGACCGTCTTGCTCTCCTGCTTGAGCAGGTAGTTGCTGACGTCGTCGAGCGCGATCCCCGTGCGCTCCTGCGTCGCCCCGGGCGGCGTCTGCACCTGCACGAATAGATATCCCTGGTCCTCGTTCGGCAGGAACGAGGTGGGCAGGTGGACGAACAGCCATCCCACGGCCGCGATCACCACGGCATAGATCGCGAGGAAGCGGCCCGAGCGCGCGACAACACCGCGCACGCCGCCGACATACCCGTCGCGGGCGCCGTCGAAACGGCGGTTGAACCAGCCGAAGAATCCTCCCTTTTCACCATGCTTTCCAATACTGGGTTTCAGAATGGTGGCGCACAGCGCCGGCGTCAGCGTCAGCGCCACGAACACCGACAGCAGCATCGCCGAGACGATAGTGAGCGAGAATTCGCGGTAGATGGCGCCCACCGTGCCGCTCGAGAACGCCACCGGGATGAACACGGCGGAGATCACCATCGCCACGCCGACCAGCGCGCCGGTGATCTGCCCCATCGCCTTGCGGGTCGCCTCGAGGGGCGAGAGCCCTTCCTCTTCCATGACGCGCTCGACGTTTTCCACCACCACGATGGCGTCGTCCACGAGCAGGCCGATCGCCAGCACCAGGCCGAACATCGAAAGCGTGTTGATGGTGAAGCCGAGCGCCGCCATCACGCCGAAGGTTCCCAGCAGCACGACCGGCACCGCGATCGAAGGAATGAGGGTGGCGCGGATGTTCTGCAGGAAGAGGAACATCACCAGGACTACGAGCGCGATCCCTTCCAGCAGCGTCTTGACCACTTCCTGGATCGAGATCTTGATGAAGGGCGTCACATCGTTCGGGTAGACGGTCTGCAGACCGTGCGGAAAGTAGGGCTCTAGCTGCGCGATGCGCGCGCGTACCGCATTGGCGGTCTGGAGCGCATTCGCGCCGGTCGCGAGCTGGATGCCGATGCCGGAGGCGGGCTGGCCGTTGTACCGGTTGTCGACGTTGAAGCTTTCCGCGCCCAGGCCGACGCGCGCGACGTCGCGCAGCCTGACCTGAGAGCCGTCGGGCATGACCTTCAGCAGGATGGCGCCGAACTGCTCGGGAGTGCGCAGCAGGGTCGATTCGGTGATTGCCGCCGTGAGCTGCTGGTTCTGCACGGCCGGCGTGCCGCCGAGCTGGCCGCCGGAGATCTGCACGTTCTGCGCCTGCAGCGCCGCGGTCACGTCGAGCGGCGCAAGGGCGAAGCTGTTGAGCTTGCTCGGGTCAAGCCAGATTCGCATCGCGTACTGCGAGCCGAAGATGCTCAGGTTGCCGACGCCGTTGACCCGACTGATCGGGTCCTGGACGTTCGACACGACGTAGTTGGCGATGTCGAACTTGTTCATGCTGTTGTCCGCCGAGACGAATCCGATGACCATCAGGAACGAGTTGGTCGACTTGGTGACGCGGATGCCGGACTGCTGGACCTGCTGCGGCAGGTTCGGCGTGGCGAGCTGCAGCTTGTTCTGCACCTGCACCTGCGCGATGTTCGGGTCGGTGCCGGTCGCAAAGGTGAGCGTCGTGGTCGATTGCCCGGTGTCGTCGCTGATCGAGGACATGTAGAGCAGGTTGTCCAGGCCGCTCATTTGCTGCTCGATGACCTGCACTACCGTGTCCTGCACCGTGGTCGCCGAGGCCCCTGGATAGGTGGTACTGATTTGCACCGTGGGCGGCGCGATGGGCGGATATTGCTCGATCGGCAGCGAGAAGATCGAGAGCCCGCCGGCCAGCATGATCAGGAGGGCGATGACGATCGCGAAGATCGGCCGGTCGATGAAGAACTTGGCCATAGGGCGCGCCCTAGTTCGTCTGGGCCAGCGGTTTCGGCGCGGAGGCGTCCACCGTTCGCACCAGCGTCCCCGGCTGCACCTTCTGCACGCCCGAGATGATGACGCGCTCGCCGTCCTTCAAGCCGCCGTCGACCACCCAGTTCGCGCCCAAAGTGCGCGTGGCCTGGATCGCGCGCAGCTCGACCTTGTTGTCCGGGCCGACCACCAGGACGGTGGCATGCCCGCTGGGGTCATGGGTGACGCCCTGCTGCGGCACGAGCAGGGCGTTGTCATTGACGCCCTGCTCGATGCTCGCGCGCACGAACATGCCGGGAAGCAGCACGTGGTCCGGATTCGGGAAGACCGCTCTCATGGTCACCGAGCCGGTGCCCGGATCGACGGTGATGTCGGTGAACTGGAGCGTGCCGGTGGCCGCGTACCGGCTGCCGTCCTCCAGGGTGAGCGTGACCTTCGCTTGATCGGGGCCATTCACCTTCAGCTGCCCGCTCGCTACATCGCGGCGCAGCTGCAGGCCCGCGACGCTCGTCTCGGTGAGGTCCGCATAGATCGGATCGATCTGCTGCACCATGGTGAGAAGCGTCGCAGCGCTCGCCTGTACATAGGCGCCCTGGGTGACCAGCGACGGACCGGTGCGGCCGGTGATCGGCGACACAACGTCGGTATAGCCGAGGTTGATGCGGGCGGTCTGCACGGCCGCCGTGCCCGAGGCCACGTCCGCGGCCGCCTGGCCTTGCGCCGCGATGGCGTTGTCGTACTCCTGCCTGCCGACGCCATTGCCGCCCAGGAGGATCTTGTAGCGTTGCGCCTGCGCGTTCATCGCGGCGAGGTTCGCCTGCGCCTTCTGCAGCGTGCCGAGCGCGCTGTCCAGCGTGGCGCGGTAGGGAGCCGGATCGATTTGGTAGAGCCGCTGCCCCGCCTTGACGTCGCCGCCTTCCTTGAATTCACGCTTGAGCACGATGCCGTCGACGCGAGCGCGCACCTGCGCAACCAGGTACGCGGAGGTACGGCCCGGCAGCTCGGTAACGACCGGCACGGCTGACTTGCGCACCGTAACCACCGAAACTTCCGGCGGCTGCGGCGCCGGCGGTGCCTGTTTCGCGTTCACGCAGCCGCCGAGGACGAACAGCGCCGCAAGCAGGTTCAACGCTCGATTCACGGATCCCTCCCGAAAAGAAGGCATCTTCGGGCGGCGGCGCTTCCGAGCGATTTCCGCTGCTGTTACATCAGTAACGCAATCAGCGCCTCGACCGGCAGCGGTTTGCTGAACAGATAGCCCTGCATCTGATCGCAGCCCAGCCGGCGCAGCATGTTCGCCTGATCTTCCGCGTCCACCCCTTCCGCGACCACCTTCAGCTGGAACGAATGGGCGAGCGTGATCATCGTGTGCACGAGGGTGGCGGTTTTCGGGTCTCCGAGCATCGTGATGACGAAGGACCGGTCGATCTTGAGCGTCTCGACCGGGAGCCTGGCCAGATAGGACAGCGACGAATATCCCGTTCCGAAATCGTCGATCGCCACCTGCAGCCCGAGCTTGCGCAGCAGGATCAGCTTCTCGATGGTGGCGTGGATGTCCTGCATGATCAGGCTCTCCGTGATTTCCAGGTCGGTGGCCACCGGCGCAACCCCTTCCATGATCGCGTGCTCCACGTCGCGCACGAAGTCGCGCTGCCGCAGCTGAATCGGCGACACGTTCACCGCCACCCGGGGCGGCTTGAGTCCCTGCTCCGCCCAGGCGCGATGATCCAACGCCGCCCGTCGCAGAGCCCATGACCCGACTTGCAGGATGAGTCCCGTTTCCTCGAGCAGCGGAATGAATTTCATGGGCGGCACGAGGCCCAGCCCCGGGCTTTGCCAGCGGATCAGCGCCTCGACGCCGACGATGCCGCGGTTCTGCAGATCCACCTTGGGTTGGTAGTGCAGCACGAACTCTTCTTTCTCGAGCGCTTCGCGTAACTTGCTCTCGAGCGACAAATTCTCGTGAATGCGCGCGGTCATTGCCGGCGCGAAGAAAAGATAGCGCTCGCCAGTCGCCTTCGCCTTCTTCAGCGCCGCTTCGGCGTTTGCAAAAAGAGCCTCCGCATGATCACCATCGCCGGGATACATCGCTATTCCCACGCGGGCGGAGAGCCGAAGATCGCGCCCATCGAACCGGAATGCGGGGCCTAAGCAGGTGGCGAGCCTTTGTTCAGTGAGGCGACCGACATCGTCCTCGTTCCCCACGTCAGTGGAAACAATCGCAAAATGGTCTGCGCCGATCCTTGCTACTCGCGTCGGATCGGGGCCTGCGGACTTGATCCGGTCCGCAAGTTGCCTGAGCAGCTTGTCGCCCACCTCGCGCCCGTAGGCATCATTGATCGTCTTGAATCGCTCAATATCGACGATGGAGACAGCGAGCTTGCGTTGCGAGCTGCCGGCGGCAATCACTTGTTGCTGCAACCGCTCCAGAAACAGACTGCGGTTGGCGAGGCCGGTGAGCGGATCGTAATAGGCGAGATACTCAAGCTTCTCTGCCTTCTCGATATGCGCGAGCGCGAACGACACGTCGGCCGCGAGCTCGAGAAGTAGCCGCATCTCTTCGTTGTCAAAGGCCCCGACCTCTGCGGCGTACAAGGCAAGCACGCCGATCGCTTCGCCATCCACGATCAACGGAATCACCGCCAGCGAATTGATCCCGCGTTCGTCCATCTCCTTTCTCATCAGTCTTTGCGGGTCATTCTTGACGTTGTTGGAGATCATCGCCTTTTTGCCGCGGATCGCACGCCCGGCGAGGCCGTACCCACCGGGCTTGTTCTCAGTCACCGCGAGGGGAGCGGACTCGAAGAAATCGCGCACTTCGCCTGCCGAGGCGACCGGCTTTACCAGTCCGGCCTCCCGATCGACGACGCCGATCCAGGCCATGCGGAACTGCCCCGCTTCGACCGCCATGCGGCAGGCTTCGCGATACAGCTCTTCACGGTCTCTTACCCGGACGATCAACGTGTTGATTCCGCTGAGCACGGCGTACACCCGGTTGAGGCGGCGTATTTTCCCTTCCGCCTCCTTGCGATCAGTGATGTCGCGAATGAAGCCCGTGAACAACGGTGCCGATCCCGTATTGATCGCCGTGATCGCCAGTTCGATCGGAAACTCCGTCCCATCGGCGCGCATCGCTTCCAGCTCAAGCCGCTTGCCCAGGATGGGACCCTCGCCCGTCGTCAAGTAATGCGCAAAACCGCGGTCATGCGCCTCGCGCAAACGCGGCGGAATGATCAGCTCCGCCATTATTTTGCCGAGCGCGTTCTGGCGCGGGATGCCGAACGTCTGTTCCGCCGCCGGGTTGAACTCCACGATGTTGCCCTGACCGTCGATCGTTATCAGCGCATCGAGCGAGGCCTCGAGTATCGCGCCCTTGAGGCTCTCGCTCTCGCGCAACTCTTCCTCGGCTCGCTTCTGCTCGGTCACGTCTTGCAGCGTGCTGAACCATCGCTCGGTACCACCTGCGTCAGGCTGTCCGCCGAGCGGTTCGATCACATGTCGCACATGAATCCATTCGGCACCCTCCGGCCGCAGGCGATACTCGATGTCCAAGCGCCGCCCCGTAGCGCCCGCCTCAATGCTTTTCGCGCGAAGTGCCTCTCGGTCCTCGGGGTGCACGATGTCTAGCCACTCGCGCGTGCTGCGCGGCATGGACGCCAGTGGCATTCCGATCAATGATGGCAGCGTATCCGACCAGCTCTCGAACGAACCGTCCCGTCCAGTGATCACGTGTCCAAGCTTTGCCATGAGCTGGGCGCGCCGCAGCCCCGCCTCGCGCTCTCGCAGGCGCTCGCGGGCGATCTCGAGCTCTGCCTCGGTCTGACGACGCTCTCGCAGCACCTTCGCCTCAGCGAGGGCGCGCTCCACTGCAGCAGACAGGCGTACAAGATTCGACTTGATGACATAGTCGGTCGCGCCGTTCTTCAGCGCGCGGATCGCGTACTCCTCGCCGAGCGTTCCGGACACAAAAATAAACGGGGTGTCAGGTGCCAGCTCCTTGGCAAGCCTTAGCGCGTCCATGCCGTCGAACTGAGGCATCGAGAAATCCGAAAGGATCACGTCAGGAGCGAACTCGCGCAGCGCTCTGACGAAGTCTTTCTCGCTATCGACAATGCGATGACTGACGCGCAGGCCCGCACGCTTGGTCTCTCGGACCTCGAGCTCCGCATCCGCGGCCACATCCTCGACGAGCAGCACGCGCAGGGTCGGCTCGGTCTTGGACGCGGACTTCATTGCGGCAGGCGGCCCAGGGCGAACCGGGTTGTCGGGCCCGTCATGGGCGTCGCGCTAGGCGGATGGATCCCAATTCCTCTCGTTGATTAACCATATTTGGATGTAGGAGGGGCAATTGCGCAGCTCCATGCCCTTCGCCTCGCAAGCCCCCAGAAAACGCACGACCTCGCGGTCGACGAGCGTCACCTTCCCCAGGTCCAGGATGATCTTGCGCCCGCTACCTTCGATTTGCTCCTTCAGCTCCCCTATGTGTTGCGATCGCATCCAGCCGCTAAGCCGGAGAACCGTGTTGCGTGCCTGTGGATCCGTTTCGATTCGGAACATCCCGCGCACCCTGCTTGCGGACTCGCAACGGCCATGCCAGGGCATAACCGGTTGATTACGCGGTTCTCCCTTCGCGGATTCGCTGGCGAGTTCTCGCCAATTGGCGAGCAATCAGCAAGCGTCGACGACGCCGCGCCGCTCAGTTGCGCGGCTGGCCGCCTATCAGGACTTGAACCGATGCTTGTTGATACGCAGGCTTCTTATTCTCGACTCGAGCGTCGAGCGCGCAATTCCGAGCCGGGCTGCGGCGCCGGACGGACCGGAGACCCGACCGCGACTCTCCGCCAGGGCCGCTTCAATCATTTCCCTTTCCCGGCCTTCGAGCGACGCGGCCAGGGTAGCGGAGTCGGCGCGCCACGCCGGGGACTCGCGCTGCAGCCAGGTTTCGTCCACCGAAAGCGTATCGCCATCGCAGAGAATCGCCGCCCGCTCGATGACGTTCTGCAATTCGCGGACATTTCCCGGCCAAGGGTAAGTTTGCAGCAGCTTGAGCGTTCGCTTTTCGATTCTCCGGATGTTTTTCCGAGCCTTGGCCGCATAGCGCTGGGCGAAGTACTCGGCCAGCACCGGAATATCCTCGACGCGCTCGCGCAGCGAAGGCACCTGCAGTGGAAAGACGTTCAGCCTGTAGAACAGATCGAGCCGGAAGCTGCCGGCGTCGACGCTGGCCTTCAGGTCGCGGTTGGTGGCGGCGAGCACCCGCACGTCGACCGAGATGGGCTGGCTGCCGCCGACTCGCTCGAATTCCCGCTCCTGCAGCACCCGCAGCAGAGCGCTCTGGGTTTCCGCAGGCAGCTCGCCGACCTCGTCGAGGAAAATGGTGCCGCCGTCGGCCAGCTCAAACCGGCCAAGGCGCCTCTGGGTTGCGCCCGTGAAGGCGCCTTTCTCATGGCCGAAAAGCTCCGACGCGATCAACGAAGGCGGAATCGCAGCGCAATTCACCAGAACAAATGCGCGGCCCGAACGGCGTGAGAGCCTATGGATGGCACGCGCCACCAGCTCCTTGCCTGTGCCGGTCTCGCCCTTGATGAGAACCGTGGAGTCGGTCGGCGCAACTCGCGTCACATGCGCCAATACGCGGCTAAGCGCTTCGGAGGAGCCGATGATTTCCTCGAACATCGACGCCTGGTCGACTTCCTCCTTCAGCGCCAGATTCTCCATCTGAAGCCTGTCTTTTTGCGCATGGACGTCCTGTAAAGCGCGCTTGCGGTCCTCGATATCGACAGCCGTTCCGTACCACTTGACGATATTTCCCTGCTCATCGCGCAGCGGCACGGTGCGGACCAGGACCCAGCGGTATTCCCCGTCGGCGCGCCCCAAACGCAGTTCATACTCGCACTGTTTCCCGACAGCCATGTCCGTACGCCAATGTTCCATGACCCTTGGGGCATCTTCTGGATGAACTGTGCGCATTGAATCTGCAAGTGCCTCCTCCAGAGACAGGCCCGTGTATTCCAGCCAACGCCGATTGACGAAATCAACAGCGCCGTCAGGCCGCAGGCTCCAGACCATCGTGGGGATTGTGTCGATAACAAGCCGAAGCCGATCCTCGCTCTGTCGCAGCGCGTCTCCCGCGCGCTTTGCTTGGATTGCCACGCGCGCCATCTGCGTCGCCATGTCGATCAGCTGAATGTGCTCCGGAGAGGGAAGACGCGGTTCGCCGTAGTACATCGCAAACGTCCCGAGAACCGCGTTATCGTCGGACAGAATCGGCGTCGACCAGATTGCACGCAGGCCGTTGCGTACCGCGATGACGCCGCAGTCCTTCCAGAGGGGGTCGTCGCCGGTGTCTCGCGTATAGACAGGCTGGCGCAGAAACGCGGCGGTTCCGCACGAACCCATATCCGGCGCGATGCGCAGGTACGGCTCGATGCCGAGCTTGTAATCGTCCGGAATATTCGGTGCCGCGACGAAGCGGAGTCGCTCTCGCCCTGAATCCGCGAGCAGCACGGCCGGCTTGCTCCTCGATCAGCCGGACCAGCATCTCCAGGATCTCCTCCAGCGGTGCGCCGCTCGCGATGCGCTCCAGCACCCGGCGCTCGCTATCAAGGAGCGCGGCGGGGGTCCGATGTTCGGCTGTATGGATGGTCACACCCGAGAACTCTTCCGAAGCGCAACACCCTCGCGGGCAAGCAGCAGCAATCCAATCTCCTTTGCCCGTAGCGCGGCGTCCCGGTCACCCGCGTGAGCGATGACGATGGATCCGATCATCAGCATTTGCCAGCGCCGCGCGAACCCGTCCGCATCGCGCACACCCGCCTGCTCAGCCAGTTCCTTCACGAACGCGCGGATCGTCTCAAGGTGGGCTAGCGCGGCATCTCGAACGGGGTGCCCCGGCGCGTCGTGCTCGAGCAGCACTTTGGCAAACGCGCAGCCCTCGAAATCGGATCGACGGAACCACTTGTCGAAGACATCAAAGATCGCGAGCAGCTGCTCGCCAGGGGTCCGGCCCCGCCGCTTCGCTTCGCGTTGCAGCCACGAGCGCGTCCAGAGCTCCTCACGGCGGCGAAGGAACGCGAGCGCGAGGTCGTCCTTCGACGGATAGTGTCGATACAGCGTCATCTTTGCCACGCCGGCGTGCGCAACGACGGCATCGATTCCCACCGCCCGGATGCCGTGGCGCGAAAACAGTTGATAAGCAGTTCTATCTATGCGCTCTCGAGCGCCAATCGAGCGAGGAGCGGATCGGTGGGGGCGTGCCGGGAGGCGTGTGCGCATGCGTTGTCTCTCCACCACGAGACAGCTTTGTATACCATAGTTTCCTTCTTGCTACCGGACTTGATCCCCCTTTGATGTACAGGGTTGTCTATCCGATGGCGCAGCGCCGCGGACCGGAACGAAAAAAATCCCGGACCACCGCCCTCACGGTGGCTGGCCGGGTTGCTGATCGCGCGAGAGGGGAGGAGGGAGCGCGCGGAGGGGATTCTACGAAGCGAGGTGCCTAGCCGACCTGGTTTTGGACGACGTTGTTGTCCGTAGACTCGCCGGCGTTCGGGCGGTACGGGTCAGCGCTCGCCACCATGTACGAGCTGCCGATCGCGCCAAGCTGCGGTTGATGCTGATCCGGCTCGCCGGCGTTGTTGCGGTACTGGTCGTTGGCGGGTTCGCC
>Ga0209577_10005503_pt1 | contig 11818 bp, 9 predicted proteins | sample GraSoiAngelo_109_FD_185874 | JGI IMG/M metagenome (GOLD analysis project Ga0209577, IMG submission 185874) | Grasslands soil microbial communities from the Angelo Coastal Reserve, California, USA - 14_0903_12_20cm (SPAdes) (version 2) | ecosystem: Environmental > Terrestrial > Soil > Grasslands ... | reverse complement strand
TGAATGCTATGGACGTGATCGAACGCGCATTTTACGCGGTGCGCAGTAACGGGCCAAACCGAATGCCTTCTACTACGTCCGCTGCCTCGATACCACAAGCGCCCGCCAGTGTGATTGCGGATCGGCTCGGTGCCGCCGCGCATGCGGCCACGGTGTCTTCCGCGTGTACTTCTGGATTGGATGCGGTCGCGGATGCCGCCGCGATGATCCGCTTCGGGGAAGCTGAAATAGCGATTGCCGGAGGGACTGATGCGCCTATTACACCGCTGGTGATGGGGAGCTTTATTGCAAGCGGATTAGTTTGCCATGACAATGGCGATTCGGAGAGAGCGAGTCGGCCGTTTGATTGGCTCAGAAAGTCGGGCGTGCTTTCAGAAGGTGCCGGAATCTTCATTATGGAGAATTTGGAACGCGCCTTAGCTAGAGGGGCGCGTATCTATATGGAACTTACTGGATACGCTAAACGACGCGACTTGGATCCTGCGAAGCCGGCTTCAGCCTTAGCAGACTCGATGGGGCTTGCCCTAGCTAACGCACAAATAACGATAAACGAAGTTGACTACATTTCGGCGTACGGGCCCGGTGATCCAGTTCTGGATGCCGCCGAAGTTGTCACGATTAAGGACGTGTTTGCGGATCGTGCTTATTCGATCCCGGTCAGTTCGATCAAAGGAGTAACTGGCAACCCGTTAGCGGCGGGAGGTCCTTTTCAGATTGCTGCCTGTGCCTTGAGTATCCGTGATCAAATAATCGCTCCCACGGCGAATTACCAGGTCGAAGATCCGAATTGTGATCTCGACTTCGTGCCGAAGCGTGCACGAAAGACCAAGCTAGACTGCGCTCTCATAAATGTGCGAGGGCTGGGCGGGGGCGCGAGTACGCTCGTTGTTAATCGCGTTCCGTCCTAATGCACAGCGCAGCGGTACCGACTCTTGTCGCCCTTGTCATCCAGTCAGTTTTAGGATTGGTCGTATTTCAAGCTAATCCGTGGCGGAAGCCAAACCAATGTTTCTTTTTACTCTCCACAGTTATTGGAGTGTGGTTAGCATGCCTATACTTCTCGTTTTCGACAACAACGAGTGCTGAAGTAGCGTTTTATATTCGTGAAGCATCCGCAGCGGGCGCTTTAATTCTCACCGTTTTTAATCTTCTTCGCGTATCCATTCGGCAGCAGAACCGGCGCTGGCAAGAAATTTTGGGCGATGCATGGATCTGGCTGATAGCGGCAGTTGCTGCTGTCATATTTTGCCAAACAAAGTTCTTTTTAGAAGGAGCGCGGTTTTCGCGGCCACCAGGAGCGTCAATCCCATTTCCGGTGCCGGTCTATGGGAAAGAGGCGGTTTTCTATTTCTTGTACTTTGTAGTTGCCGGGCTGATAGTGATTATCAACTATGCGCGTGATGTAAGACAAACTACCGGTAGTAACCGCGCGGAACTCGCCTTCATCCTTACCGGCGCTGTCGTCGCCATCGCCACGACGTTCTCGTCCTTCAGCCTGGGCTTCTTCATTGACCGATCACGGTTGGTCGGGTTTGCGCCATTTCGTATCGTCTTTTTCAGCCTGATCGTCGCCTATGGCATAGCCACGCGAAAGGTCATGGAGGCGGGATTTTTCCTGCGTCGGGCGATCTCGTACGCTCTACTGGCCGCTTATCTCCTCGCCCTTTATGGATTGATCTGGTGGCTGGTCGATTCGGCCTTCGAGCCTCTCTTCGGAATAAGCACGCGGTCGGCCGCCCACGTTACCGCAGCCGTGGCTGTGGCCTTCGCCATGGTGCCGGCACGGGGTCTTTCCCAATCTCTTGCCGACCGGCTCTTCATCAGTACACGCGGCTTGGATTTTCGAACAACGATGAATCAGGCGGTTGCCATCCTGAAATCGGTCACCACTTTGCACGATCTGCTCACGCGGTTCGGGAAGACAATTGCCCAGGCGGTGGACACGGACCGTGTGATGATTTTGCTGCCGCAAAAGGATGTTTACGCACAATGCTATCCGCTGCCCACTCCTGCGAGCCAGATCGATCTTCCAAAAGATCACGCACTCCTGAAATATCTGCAAAGCTCCGGGCAGCCAATTGTCCTGGACGAATTGCATCGCGCTCGGCCAACGCCGGAATCGGACCGGGTCAGCAAACACATGCAACACCTCAATCTGGCCGTAGTGATGGGAATTTTCGCGCGCGAACAACTCGCGGGTGTGATGCTGCTCGGGCCGCGCTTATCCGGGCGCATCTACGGGAGCGTGGAGCAGGAGGCACTCCAGGCCCTCTGCGGCCAGCTCGCCGTCGCTGTCGAAAACGCCGAGCTGTTCACGGAGGTGCAGAACGCCAAAATCTACAACGAAACGCTGCTCGAAAATCTGACCACGGGCGTGATCGCGGCCGGGACCGACGAGCGTATCACAGTTTTTAATAACGAAACGGTCCAGCTCACGGAACTAAATGCCCGGGGGATTATCAATCATTCCATCGATAAACTTCCGCCAGCGCTCCGGGACGCATTGCGGACGACATTGCGGACCGGTGAGAGCCAGGAAAATAATGAGATTCTCCTGGACGCAGGCGACCAAGGCGTAATTGTCCGCGCCAGCACGTCCATCTTTCGAGGGGAAGATCGACAAGTCCTGGGCGCATTGATGGTGCTGACCGACCTAACGCCCCTCAAGCGGCTGGAACTGCTCATTCGCCGCAGCGATCGTCTGGCCAGCCTCGGCACACTCTCTGCCGGGATGGCACACGAGATCAAGAATCCGCTCGTCTCGATCAAGACTTTCGCCCAACTGCTCCCGCAGCGGTATCAGGATTCCGATTTTCGCGAAGCCTTTTCCAAACTGATCGGGCACGAAATCGAGCGGATCGATTCGCTCGTCAATCAGTTACTCCGCTTCGCGCGGCCGGCTAAGCCGGACCTCAAGCCGACGCATGTGCACGAGGTTTTAGAGAAGTCGCTCCAGCTCATCGGGCACCGATTGTATGACCACGACATCAAATTAGCTCGTTTTTTGGAAGCGAATGTGGATACAATCAGCGCCGATGCAGATCAACTCGAACAAGTCTTTCTCAATTTCTTCATCAATGCGATGGAGGCAATGAAGCATGGCGGCGAACTCACGGTGAGCACACAAACTCACACCGGCGAAGAATGGGTGGCTCCGATTGCCCACGGCAACGGCGAAGCGCGTGAAGTTCTTCACATCACCATTCGCGATACCGGTGAAGGAATCCAATCCGAACACATTCAGCATTTGTTCGATCCATTTTTTACCACAAAAGATTACGGCACTGGGTTGGGATTGTCGGTCGTCCATGCAATTATTCAGGAGCACGGCGGCCAGATCGAAGTGGAGAGCGAACTCGAGAAGGGCACGGCCTTCCACATCTTGCTCCCACTGGCCGTATTTGATGGCGAGGTGGCGGCGTGATCCCCCCGCCGGTCTGCATCTTATACACGCAGGACTCCGATCTGGTTCGGCGCATGAAAGCATTCCTGCGCACCATGGCCCAGGTGCGGCACGTGGCGGAGGCGGACCGGCTCGATGCCGTCCTTCAACAAGCCGGACCGGCGCTGCTCATCATGGACCTTCGCGCCAAAGAATGCTGCGACCTCATCGATCAAGTGCAAAAAGAATGGCCAGAAATTTTGATCATTGCTCTCGGCATTGTGAAGTCGGATCCGCTGCGGGAGGCGGAGCAATTTGGAATTTACGCGGCGGAAGATTTAGAACTCGACCGGCGTCGCTTCCAGACGTTGGTCGGTCGCGCATTCGATTACTTAAAAGTTTTGCAGGAGAACCGAGAGCTGCGCGAAACATCGACAAGTCTCTCAACTTTGGAACCGATATCCAGAGCCGGCGCAATGTCCGCCGCGGCGGGCGGAGGACCATCGTTGCGATTGCTGCGTTTCCCGCGTGTGTTTCGCCAGTTCGACAATGTCGATGCACTTCTCGCCAATATTGTGGAAAGCGTCGCGGATGCCGCCGGCGTGACGCGCGTCGGAATTTTTTCGAAGATTCGACAAGGGGATCGTTATCGGCTCCGCGCCGGCCTGCGCTGTTTGCCGGAAACGCACGAGATGGAATTCGGCGAGCGCGACGCGCTGGTGCGCTGGTTCGAATTGCACGCGCATTTGATCTCCCGCGCCAATCTTGCGCAAACGCCTCATCAAGCAGGGCGATCGCTGTTTCGCCGCGCGCTTGACACGTTCGGCGCGGAAGTGATCGTGCCGCTTTATGCGCGTGGACGCATCATCGGTTGGCTGTTCTTCGGTCATCGATTAACCGGTCAACGATTCGATTATTCAGATCTCGAGGGATTGATGATCCTGGCCGAGCACGTTTCGACCGTCCTCGAGAACGCGCTTCTCTACGAAGAAATCAAGTTGCAGAGAACCCTGGCCGAGACGCTGCTCAAATCGATTCCGCCGGGCATCGTGGCGACAGATGAGGATGCGATCATTCGATGGTTCAATCCGACCGCCGAACAGATTCTTGGGCTCTCGAGTAAGGATGTTTTGAACAAACCGGCTGAATCCGCCGGCAGCAGACTCGCGGCATTCCTTCGCGAAACACTCGAATCAAAAAGCTCCCTCCCAGTGCAGCGATGGATCGACAATAACACGCGGCGATCGCTCTCAGTCGAAACGCGTCGGCTTGGCGATCAACACACGCCGCTTGGCGCCGTCGCCGTCGTCCACGATCTGACGGCCGAGGAAACCTTGCATGAGAAACAAGCCCTGGTCGATCGAGCGGCCTTCTGGACCGACCTCGCCGCCAGCATGTCCCACGAAATCCGCAACCCCCTGGTCGCGATCAAAACTTTCGCGCAACTTCTTCCCGAGCGATTCGACGACGCCGATTTCCGCAAAGATTTCAACGATATCGTGGTCAAGGAAATCGATCGCCTCGATAAGATCATCACGCAGATCAACAACTTTGCGCATCCGCCTGAGCTGGTGTTCAAGCCGATTGATGTCCGTGCTCCAGTAAAGAAAGCAATCGAGATCGCGCGCACTCGATTCAGCGCCAATGGCGGCCCGGCGGTTGAAACCTCGCTGCCCAACGATCTGCCCAAGGTGCTGGGTGACGAGACGGCCCTGGCCGAAGCCTTCGCCCATCTCGTGGCCAACGCGGCGGAGGCGCTTTCAGGACGGAGCAGGCCGCGCATCATGCTGGCCGCAAAACCGATCCGCCAAGGCAAGCGTGCCAGCGGCGTCGTCGTGACCGTGCGCGACAACGGCAAAGGGATCGCGCCCGACTTGAAGGAAAAGGTTTTCTCGCCCTTTTGCACGACCAAACCGCGCGGAATGGGACTCGGACTTCCCATCGTGAAGCGTACCGTCTTCGATCACAACGGCCGCGTCGATATCGATTCCACTCCACACGGCACACTGGTGAGCGTGATGTTGCCGGCCAGCCCAAATGGGCATTGAGTAATTTCACATTTCAGATTTTCAGATTTCGGATTTAAGTTTCCGGCTCCAAACCTGAAATTCTGCCATATGATCGTCACCACCGCGCAACTTTACAAAGTCGCCTACAGCAAATTTGCGGTCGGCGCCTATAACATCAACAACATGGAACAATGCCTCGGCCTGTTCCGCGGCAATGTCCAGAGTCGCGCGCCGTTCATCATTCAGCTTTCGAAGGGCGCCCGGAAATATGCCGACAAACGCATGCTCGAGGCGATAATTCGCACGGCCGAGGGAATGTTTCCCGAAGCTATTTTCGCCGTCCATCTCGATCATGGCGATGAAGAGGCGTGCTATGATTGCATCGCGTCGGGTTTTTACAGCTCGGTCATGATCGATGCGAGCCAAGAGCCGTTCGAAAAGAACGTCGCGATCACGAAGCGAGTTGTCGATAAAGCGCACGCCAGGGGCATCAGCGTGGAAGCTGAACTCGGCATGCTGGGCGGCGTCGAAGAAGACATCAAAGTGGACGAAGGCCACGCTTGCCTGACGAATCCGGATGAAGCGGTGGAATTTATCAAACAAACAAAATGCGATTCGCTTGCCGCGGCTATTGGCACCAGCCACGGCGCTTACAAATTCAAAGGACAACAATCATTGCACTTCGAAGTAATCGAAGGGATTCGCGACAAGGTGAAAAAAGCGGGCTTGCCGCCGACCCCGATCGTCATGCACGGTTCGTCGAGCGTGCCGAAATCGGAAGTCGAGCGCATCAACGCCGCCGGTGGCAAACTCGATCCCTCCGCGCGCGGCGTGAACGAGGAGGAATATCTGCCCGCTGCGAAACTCGGCGTCACCAAAGTGAACATCGACACCGATGGACGCCTCGTCTGGACGCGCGTCCACCGCGAATTCTTCCGCGATCATCCCGAGCAATTCGATTTTCGCCCACCGGGAAAAATTTTCGTCGAGGAGTACGCAAACTTTATTGCGCACAAAAACGAGAAGCTGGGCTCGGCCGGGAAACTCGACGAAATTCGCACCAGCTTGAAAAAAGTAGCGTAAGCCTCCGACTTGCGATTTCTTCGTCTGGGGCGCACACGCGCCCCAGACTTCGCGATTGACTTCGTTCAACGCGCCGGATTGGTTTTAACCCATGACCTTCACTCTCCGCGAGCTAGCGAAGATGTCGGGCGGCGAATTACACGGCGATCCCAATCAAGAAATTTCGGGCGCAGCCGCGCTGGCGGAGGCCACCGCAGACGAGATCGCATTCTATTCCGACCCGAGATATGGCTCGCTCCTGCGAAAAACGCGCGCCGCGGCCGTTTTTGTTCCGCTCAATTTTTCCGACACGATTTCTGCGGCTCAAATTCGCGTCGCAAATCCGTCGAAAGCTTTCGAGCAAGTCGTACTGAAATTTGCGCCGAACCCGATCTCTTTCGCGGCTGGCGTTCATTCAAGCGCGATTGTCGATCCAAGTGTAAAGCTTGGAAACCGCGTCTCAATTCAACCGCACGCGGTCATTGAGGCGGCCGTAAGCATCGGCGATGACACAGTTGTCGGGGCTGGGTCTTACATCGGTCATGAAAGTGTTATTGGAGCTTCGTGCGTGATTTATCCGAATGCGACGATTCGTGAGCGAACGCGAATCGGTGCGCGTGTAATCATCCATAGCGGCGCCGTGATCGGAGCGGACGGTTTCGGGTTCGAATTCGTGGAGAACCGCCATGAAAAAATCCCCCAGCTCGGGATTGTCCAGATCGATGACGATGTCGAGATCGGCGCGAACACGACTATCGATCGCGCCCGCTTCGGACGAACCTGGATTCAGGAAGGGGTCAAGATCGACAATCTTGTTCAGGTGGCGCACAACGTTGTGATCGGCAGGCATTCGATCATTGCTGCGCAAACAGGAATCTCGGGGAGCACTCGCGTCGGAGAGCATGTAACAATAGCCGGGCAGGTTGGTATCGTGGGTCACGTTACGATCGGTGACGGAACAGTTCTCGCAGCGCAAAGTGGGGTCTCGAAAGACGTTCCCGGCGGTGTTTGGTTTGGCTATCCGGCGGTGCCGTTGCCCGAAGCCAAACGACAAGTCGCGTGGGTGCACCGGCTCGGAAAACTCTTCGATCGGGTCAAAGCGATAGAAAAGAAGCTCGGGCTTTAATTTCGGAGTGCGTGGACATGTCCGTGCTTTGGAACAAGGTCATCGCCATCGCGCGATGGTCCCGTAAAAAGAAAGCGGCAACGTGCTGCCGCAGCCCAAATGTTATCCTAGCTTGGAGGTAGGAATTTGGAGCTTTGGGAACAGTACGCGCGCGGCGGTTGGCAAGCTTAGTGCTTATACTCAGTATGGATATTATAAGGCATGAAACTGCTCACCCGTGATTCCTCCCAGTTTCTCATCATCGATGATGATCCTGCCCTCACCCGATTTCTCGTCACCTATCTTCGGCAAAAAGGTCATACCTGCCAGGCGCTCACGGAGGGATTCCAGACCGCCACCTGGCTCGCCCATCATGACTGCGAAGTGGTGATTGTCGATCTAAGGATGCCCAAGGTGGATGGGATTTCGCTCATCTCCTTCATTCGCGAAATTAACCCGAGGATTCCGATCGTTGTCTTTACGGGGATTGGTTACGATGAGGAACAAATGCACGCGGCCTTACGAGCCGGGGCGAATGGTTACGTAAGCAAGAATCTCCCGGTCGAACAACTTTACTGTGTGCTCTCGCGCGTACTATCGACCTGCCAGCAGCGCGCTCGTCGCGAAACATTAAATGGCAGGCAACCGGCTCTGCTCGGCGCTGCCTAAGCCCGTTTACTCGTGACTACCGCTTGGCGCGCGCGCGGGCTTCTTGCATAAGTCCACGGAGCGTCTCTGGGGAAATACATTCGGCACCGCAAGCGTTCGCAGTCTGTTGCTCCAGGTAGTCGGACGTGGCCACCATCAACTCAAACCGATGCCCATATTTGCTCGCAAGCCGCTCAACAATCGCATCCGCTGTTTGCCCCTTTCGCGAATAAAAAATCTGAACGTCATGTGGATCGGAGGTCGCGCCAACGTGCGCACCCTTGCCATCAAAGACCACCACCACGCGCATTCCGGTCCAATCTTGATAATCACGCAACCGCTTGATTAATGCCTCACGCGCGACCGACGAACGGCGTTCCTGGAGTTTGCGCAACTCAGGCCACGCGAAAATGACGCTATGTCCATCCACAATCAAGTAACGTCCGCGCTCCAGCATCACTGAGATCTTCGTGCTGCTCCCGACATAAACGCTCGGGGGGCACCTCTCTACTCCGGCGCAGTGGCCGGCTCCTTCTTCGGTTTGGGCTTGGGCGGCTCTCGACGCGCCCCTTTGAGGGCAGCTTTCTTGCGCCGAAGATAGGCTTTTCGCCGTTTGCGCTTGGCGCGCACTCGATGCTGCTGTCCCACGGAGCGCTTCTATAGGTTGAAACGCTCTGAGACGCAACGTGAATTCGGCCCGATTCCAAATCGCCCCAACGAATCAAATTCGGAATTGCATTTTTGGTGAGCTTGCGTCGCGGAAAAAGCTTGACCGTGTAGGACGCCGACTGACAATGATCTCTTCCGGCGGGTAAATTTCTAATTGGCCGCCATGACAATGCGGCAATTAATGTTACGAGGGCACCGCTCCATGTTGCCTCCAAAATCCATGATCTCCGCCGCCATGGCCAAGATATTGGTAGGGATTTCAGTGTCGATGCTGATCGTCGCCGCGGTTTTCGGCGTCCTCAATAGCATCAGGGTAAAAGGGCTGCATCTGGACCTGGCAAATGCAATGGCCGCACGCGACGCTGCGGAGCACGGCCGAATGGCTCAAGCAAAAGAATTTAAGAGTCGGCAAACGAAGATACCAGGGACGAGTGCAAAGAGCGCGGACGCAGAAAGCAAGGCGGCGAAGGTCGAAGCGGACCTCGCGAAGGTGCAAAAGGAAAAAGCCGATTTGCAAACCCGGTTAGAGGCGAACCAGGCGGAGATCGCTTCGTTGCAAAAACGCGCAGAGGAAGTGGGAAGCAAACCGGCTGAGGCAAATCCCGGCGCTCCATCGACAGTGGAATTGCAGGCGGAGCTCGATGATGCTCGCCGTCAGCGTGACGGCGCGGAACGCGAGAAAGTCTTCTTGTCCGAAACAATTCGGAAAGCCCAGGAGCGTTCGACTCAGCTCGAAGAGGAGAAGAAGCGGCCCGCCGCCGCCGGAAAAATAGGAGTGCGTGGCGCCGTTCTCGCCGTGAATCAAGCTTACAACTTTGTGGTCTTAAGTCTTGGCGGCCGTCAAGGCGTCGAACCCAATTCGGAAATGCTCGTGGTGCGGGACGGCACTCTGATTGGAAAAATTCGCATTTCTTCAGTTGAACCCGCAACCGCTATCGGCGACATTGTTACTAGTAGTTTGGCGCGTGGCGTCCAAGTGCAACCTGGAGACATTGTCATTTATGCTGGCACTAATTCCTGAGCTTCGAAAAAAGATTACCGCCGCTCTGTTGCTCGTCACCGCAGCAATGCTCGCCTCTTGTGCGACGCAGAAAGATGCGCCCCGTCTGGTCGATGATCCGGACGATCACCACGAGTCAACTATGCCTTGGAATAAACAGGAAAAATGGGAGACAGGCGGTCAGTTCGAGGGCATGACCGATCGGCGCTAAGCGCGACACCGATCAAGCCCAACAATCGGCCCCAGCCGACAAGCTGATCAGATCCAGAAACCGGCTGGTATGACCGCGTTTTTCGGCACGATCACGATGCCGTCACGAATGAAGTAATTGTCCGCATCGAAATTCGCCGGCTTTCCTTCCGGCGTAATCACAGCCCCGTCGGCGATCCTGGCATTCTTGTCGATGATGGCGCGATCGATCACGCAATTGCGGCCGATCCCGATTGGTGGTCGCTGCGAATTTCCCGCTTGTTCGAAATAATCCGCCCCCATCACGATGCTGTTGCGAATAGTCGCGCCGTTCTGAATAATGCTTCGTATCCCGATGACGGAGCGTTCCAGATGCGCGTCGGAAATGATGCAGCCATCGGAAATGATCGCCTGCCGCAGGGTGGCTCCGTTGATTTTGCTGCCGGGCAGAAAGCGCGGATGGGTGTAGATTGCGGCCTCTGGATCAAAGAAGCTGTATTCGGGAGCGATATCGGTAAGATCGAGATTCGCTTCGTAAAAAGCGCGAATTGTTCCGATGTCTTCCCAGTAACCTTTAAAAATGTAGGCGCTCACGTGTCGCTGCTGGATCGATTGTGGAATGACATGCTTGCCGAAATCGGCCAGGTCATTATTCAAGCATTCCACCAGCACGTCGCGGTTGAAGATGTAAATTCCCATCGACGCCTGGAACAGTTCCTCTCCTTCGTTCAAACCGACCGCGGCGAGCAGTTCACGGCTGATTTTCATCTCGTGAAGCACAGCCTCCTCCATCGGTTTCTCTAAAAAATGCATGATGCGGCGATCCACGCCGCTCTGCATAATCCCGAACTCGGAAACCCGATGTCGATGTACGGGTTTGGTCGCCAATGTGATATCGACGCCCGATTGAATGTGCTGGTGCAGCAGCGCGCGAAAATCCATCCGGTACAGCTGATCGCCGCTCAGAATCAGATAATAATCGAACGGGCGCTCGAGGAAATAGCGCATGTTCTGCCGGACGGCGTCGGCCGTGCCTTGATACCACTGCGAGCCCGCCAGCGTTTGTTGCGCCGCAAGAATATCGATGAAACTGCGCGAGAAATTGTCGAACTTGTAGCTCGCCTGGATATGTCGATGCAACGACATGCTGTTGAACTGCGTCAGCACGTAAATCGAGCGCAGCCCAGAGTTGAGGCAATTGCTGATCGAGATATCGACGATGCGATATTTTCCGCCGAGGGGTACCGCCGGTTTCGCACGGTCCTTGGTTAACGGGAACAAACGCGTACCCGCGCCGCCGCCCATGATAATGGCGAGCGTTCGCTGCGTCGTACCGGGCGGAAGCGCTGGCGTCGTGATTGCGGAGGCCGATTGGGCCAAAGATAAATCGCGCCGTGGGCGGCTGTAGTTTACCACATCCACAATAACTCAGCGTCTGCGGTTTCCGGCAACTGTTTTGCTGTAGCCACCGCGATGTGCACGACGTTTACCCGCCTCACGCGGGTTGCTACAATGCCGCACAGACGTTAGTTTCCCATCTCCCAATATGTGCGGAATTGTCGGTTACGTCGGGCGCTCCGAAGCCGCGCCTATTTTGCTCGATGGCTTGCGTCGCCTCGAATATCGGGGCTACGACTCAGCCGGCGTCGCCATTGTCGATGGAAATCATGTCGAGACGCGCAAATGCGCGGGACGCATTCCTGCGCTGGCAAAATTGATGTCGGAGAAGCCGCCATCCGGTTCATTCGGCATCA
>Ga0209577_10005502_pt1 | contig 11818 bp, 7 predicted proteins | sample GraSoiAngelo_109_FD_185874 | JGI IMG/M metagenome (GOLD analysis project Ga0209577, IMG submission 185874) | Grasslands soil microbial communities from the Angelo Coastal Reserve, California, USA - 14_0903_12_20cm (SPAdes) (version 2) | ecosystem: Environmental > Terrestrial > Soil > Grasslands ... | reverse complement strand
CCCAAAGTCGTCCATGCCACCGCCACGCTCCTCGCGGTCCGGGCCCGAGAGAAGCACCTCGAGCTCACGGTGGACGTGCCGCCCGATGTCCCGCACATGGTGCGGGGCGATCCCACCCGCGTGCGCCAGGTCCTGATGAACCTCATCGGCAACGCCATCAAGTTCACCGAGCAGGGCGAGGTCGACGTCTCCGCGGCCGTGGTCGGGTACCATGACGAGCGGACGTCGGTGCGGCTCCGGGTGCGCGACACGGGGATCGGCATCTCCGGCGAGCAGCTTGCCACCATCTTCGACGAGTTCACGCAGGCGGACGCCTCAATGACCCGCCGGTATGGGGGGACGGGTCTCGGCCTGGCGATCTCCCGGAAGCTGGTGGCGCTCATGGGAGGCCAGCTGTCGGTCACGAGCGAGGTCGGCCGCGGCAGCGAATTCAGCTTTACCCTACGCCTCCCGGTCGAGCCGTCCGCCGCCACCACGACGCCCGGCCGGGCGGTATCGCTCGGCGGCCGCCGGCTCCTCGTGGTGGACGACAACGAGACCAACCGGCGCATCTTGCGCGACATGCTGGGCGCCGAGGGCGTAGCGGTCCACGAGGCCGCGCGCGCGGACGCGGGGCTCACGGCGCTGCGTCGCGCCGCCGCAGCGGGCACCCCCTTCGACATCGCCATCCTCGACGCTCAGATGCCCGATCAGGACGGCTTCGAGCTCGCCGCGGCCGTGCGCGCCGATCGCGATCTGGCGGCGACCAAGCTGCTGATCCTCACGTCGGCGGGGCAGCGGGGCGATGGGGAGCGCTGCCGGCAGATGGGGATCCAGGCGTATCTCACGAAGCCGATCGCGCGGGCCGATCTCATCGAAGCGGTCGGCACCGTGCTGGTCGAGGCGCCGCCTGCTGGGGCTGCGCCGGCGCTCATCACGCGACACTCGATCGCAGAGTCGCGCCACAGTCTGCGGATCCTGCTGGCGGAAGACAACCTGGTCAACCAACAAGTCGCGACCGCGATGCTCGTGAAGCGGGGGCACCAAGTGGACGTGGTGGGAAACGGCCGCCAAGCGGTCGACGCGATCGGCGCCCACGACTACGACCTGGTACTCATGGACATCCAAATGCCCGAGATGGACGGGTTCACTGCGACCGAGGCGATCCGCGCGCTCCCGCGCGGCCGGACCCTCCCGATCATCGCGCTCACCGCGCACGCCCTGAGCGGTGAGCGGGAACGCTGCCTCGAGCGCGGGATGACCGGATATCTCGCCAAACCGTTCAGGGCGCACGACCTGTTCGCTGTGATCGAGGGCCGGACGGCCGCGACGGCGGACACCGCCGCCGCGTCGGCCCCACCGGTCGACCTCGCGGCGTTCCGCGGTACGATGCGGGAGGCCGGGGCGGAAGCGGCCGTGGACGGCATCCTGGCGACGTTCGCCAGCACCCTGCCGCAACGGCTCGAGGCGCTGGCGGAGGCGAGCCGGGACGGCGAGGCCGAGGCGATTCAACGCGCCGCGCATGCGTTCAGGTCGGCGGCGGCGACCATCGGAGCCCATCGCCTGGCGCAACTGCTCGAGGCGATGGAGGCGTCCGCCAGGAGCGGCGAGGTAGCTCGCGCGCAGGGCGGGTTACAAGACGTGAGCAGCGAGGCGCAGACCGTGTTGGATCACGTGCGGCTGGCGGTGGACGGAGGGGGAGGACATGGCTAAGGCTATTCCGGTGCTCGTGGTGGATGACGATGCGGTATCCAGTGCGCAGCTGTGCGCGCTGGCGAAAGCAGCCGGCTACGCACCGACCGCCGCCGCCAACGGGCGGGAGGCGTGGGAGATGCTGCAGCTGTCGGGCTTCCAGCTGGTGATCTCGGATTGGTACATGCCCGAGATGGACGGTCTGGAGCTGTGCGGCCACGTCCGCGCGCGCCGCAACAAACCGTACATCTATTTCATCCTGGTCACATCGCGCGGCGGCAAGCAGCAGTATCTCGCCGGGATGGAGGCGGGGGCGGATGACTTCATCGCCAAGCCGGTCGACCCGGATGAGCTGCGCGCGCGCCTCACCGTCGCCGAGCGCATTCTGGGCCTGCGCACGGAGCTGCAGCAGCTCGAAGGGCTGCTCCCGATCTGCTCCTACTGCAAGCGCATCCGGAACGACCGCGACGTGTGGAAGTCGCTCGAGGACTACATCGAGGAGCACTTCGCCACCCAGTTCAGTCACAGCATCTGCCCCGATTGCTACACGAAATACGTCGAGCCGCAGCTCGACCGGCGTCCGGGAGGGACATGAGCCTCGAGCGCCGGATCCAGATCGGGTTCGCCATCGCCGTCGTCATCATCCTCGGGGTGGGAGCGGCGGCGCTCCGGAGCACCGCGGCCACCGTCGAGAGTGCGCGCTGGGTGGCGCACACTCTGGAGGCGCGCGCAGAGCTCGAGGCCGCGTTCGCCGAGCTGATCTATGCCGAGACGGCGGTGCGCGGCTACGTCATTACGGGGGACACGACCTACCTCGCGCCGTACGACTCCGCTCAGGCGAGACTCGGCGGCCTTCTGGCCGGGCTCCGCGCCCTGACCAGCGACAACCCGGCGCAGCTCACACGACTCGATTCGCTCGCGACGCTCGTCTCCGTCCGTCTCGAGCGGTTCCACTGGACGGTCGAGACGCGGCGCACCGGCGGGCCGGCCGCGGCGGCACGCGCGGTGATCGGTGGCCGGGGCAAGGAGTTGATGCAGCTGGTGCGCGGATTAGTCGCCCAGATCGAAGACGAGGAGGCCCGGCTCCTGGCGCAGCGCTCCGCCGTGTTGCAGACCAAAGCCCGGCTGGCACGGCTCGCGGCCTGGAGCGGCGCCCTGGTCGCCGTGACCCTCGCGGTCATCGCCGGCGCCCTGGTCAGTCGTGAGCTGGCCGGGCGGCTGCGGGCGGAGCGGACGCTCGGGGAGACCCAAACGCGCTTTCGCCAGGTGCTGGCCTCGAGCACCGCGGTGATCTACGCGAACACCATCTCCGGTGCGAGCTTCTCGCCCAGCTGGGTGAGCGAGAACGTCACTCGTATCACCGGCTACGGGCCGGAGGAGCCGCTCCGGCCGACCTGGTGGCTCGATAACCTGCACCCCGACGATCGCGCCCGGGTGCTCGCCGAAATGTCCGCCCTCCTCGCCAAGGACCAGCTGACGACGGAGTACCGTTTCCGCTCCAAGGACGGCACGTACCATTGGGTCCACGACGAGTCGCGGCTGCTGCGCGACGCGGCCGGCACCCCCATCGAGGTCGTGGGTTCGTGGGTCGACATCACCGATCACCGGCAAGCCGAGGCGTCGCTGCGTGCCAGCGAAGAGCGGCTCCGCCTGCTCCTGGGAAGCGTTCGAGACTACGCCATTTACATGCTGGATCCGACCGGCCACGTCGTGAGCTGGAACCCGGGTGCCGAGCAGATCAAGGGGTACCGCGCGGAGGAGATCATCGGCGAGCACTTCTCGCGCTTCTACCTACCGGAAGACGTCGCCGCCGGTAGGCCCGAGGCCGCTTTGCGGGCGGCCGCCGCCGAGGGTCGCTACGAAGAAGAGAACTGGCGGATCCGCAAGGACGGCTCCCGCATCTGGGCGGACGTGGTGATCAACGCCGTACGCGATGACCGGGGGACGCTGCTCGGTTTCGCCAAGGTGACGCGCGATCTCACCGAGCGGCAACGGGCCGAGGAGGCGCTGCGCGCGAGCGAGGACCGGTTCCGCATCCTCGCCGTGACCGCGAACGACGCCATCATTTCGGCCGACAGCCACGGGAACATCACGTATTTCAACCCCGGTGCCGAGCGGATCTTTGGGTACAGGGCGGCGGAGGTCAACGGCAAGCCGCTCACCGTGCTGATGCCCGAACGGTTTCGGGACGCGCACCGCGCGGGCATCGCGCGCTACCTCGCGACCGGTGAAGCGCGCGTGGTCGGCAAGACCGTCGAGCTCGCGGGACAAAAGAACAACGGCGCGGAATTCCCGCTGGAGCTCTCGCTCGCGAGCTGGCAACGCGGCTCCGAGATCGCTTTCACGGCCATCATCCGGGACGTGACGGAGCGCAAGCGGGTGGACGAGACGCTGCGGCGCCACACCGCACAGGTCGAAGCCGCCAACGCCGAGCTGGACGCGTTCGCCTACTCCGTCTCGCACGACCTGCGGGCCCCGCTGCGCGGCATCGACGGCTTCAGCCAGGCGTTGCTCGAGGATTACGCCGACCGGCTGGACGACGCGGGGAAGGACTACCTCACCCGGGTGCGGTCCGCGAGCCAGCGCATGGCCACGCTGATCGACGACCTGCTCAACCTCTCCCGGGTCACGCGCAGCGAGATGCACGTCGGCCCCCTGGACCTGAGCGCCCTCGCGACGGGCATCGCCGAGGACCTCCAGAAGCGCGACCCGGCGCGGCGCGTCGAGGTCGCGATCGCGCCGGGGCTCCACGTCAGCGCGGATCCCGGTCTCATGCGCGTGGTCCTGCAAAACCTGCTCGAGAATGCCTGGAAGTTCACGGGCAAGCGCACCGCTGCGCGCATCGAGGTCGGCAGCGTCCCCCACGACGGGCGGCCCGCCTATTTCGTCAAGGACAACGGGGCCGGCTTCGACATGACCTACGTTGGCAAGCTGTTCGGTGCGTTCCAGCGGCTCCACGGCGCGCAAGAGTTCGACGGCACCGGGATCGGCCTCGCGACCGTGCAACGCGTCATCCACCGCCACGGCGGCCGCGTCTGGGCCGAAGGCGCAGTGGGCGACGGCGCCACGTTTTACTTCACCCTCTAAGCTCAGCGAGGACCGATGGACGACAAGGTCATCCTGCTGGTGGAGGACAACGCCGACGATGAGGCGTTGACACTGCGGGCCCTGAAGAAGAACAACATCAAGAACGACGTGGTAGTGGCGCGTGACGGCGTCGAAGCGCTGGACTATCTCCTCGGCAGCGGCCCGACCGCCGGCCGGCCGTCGCACGACGTGCCGCAGCTCGTGCTGCTCGACCTGAAGCTCCCCCGCGTCGATGGGCTCGAAGTGCTGCGGCGCCTGCGCGCCGATCCCCGCACCCACCTGCTCCCCGTGGTGATTCTCACGTCCTCCAAAGAAGAGCGCGATCTCGTCAACAGCTACAGCCTCGGCGCCAACAGCTACGTCCGCAAACCGGTCGACTTCGGCGAGTTTACCGAGGCGATTCGCCAGCTCGGGCTCTATTGGCTGATCTTGAACGAGGCTCCCCCGGCCAAACGGACGTGATCCGCATCACGCCCGGTCCCCCCCGAGCTGGCTGTTGCCTGCGGGGGGGGGCCGGGTGAGTATTGTGGCCCCGGCATGACCACTCACGCGCCCACCCCTATCCCGCCGCTGCGCGAATCCGAGGCCGAGCTGCAGGCGTTGTTCTCGGCCATCAGCGACGTGATCCTGGTGCTCGACGCTGACGGGCGCTACGTCAAGATCGCCCCCACCAGTCCGTTGCTCCTCTACCGGCCGGCCCCCGAGCTGATCGGCCGGACGCTGCACGAGGTCTTCGATCAGGAGAACGCCGACAAGTTCCTCGGATACATCCACCGCGCCCTGACGGCGCGCGAGACCGTGCAGGCGGAGTACAGCTTGCACATCGCGGGTCGCGAGGTGTGGTTCGCCGCCGCCATCTCCCCGATGGATGACCGGCAGGTGGTGCTCGTCGCCCGGGACATCAGTGATCGGAAGCGGGCCGAGCAGGACCTGCGCGAGACCCTGTCGCTCCTGAATGCGACGTTCGAATCCACGGCGGACGGCATTCTCGTCATCGACCTGCAGGGACGCATCGTCAACTTCAATCGCAAGTTCGCCGAGCTGTGGCGCATCCCGGACTCGGTGCTCGAGACCAAGGACGCCGCGCAAACGCGCGCGTTCGTGCTGGAGCAGGTCAAGGACCCCGACGGCTTCGTCGCCAAGATCGACGAGCTCTACCAGCGCCCCGAGGCGTCGAGTTTCGACGTCCTCCTGTTCAAAGACGGCCGGATCTTCGAGCGCTACTCGCAGCCACAGCGGATCGCGGGCAAGACCTTCGGGCGCGTTTGGGTGTTCCGCGACGTCACCGACCGCCGGCGCGCCGAGCAGATCCAGCTCGCCACCTACCGCATCTCGGAGGCGGCCCACGCCGCCGGCAACCTGCAGGACCTGTTCGCCGCGATCCACGAGATCGTGGGCGGATTGATGCCGGCGAAGAACTTCTACATCGCGTTGTACGACCCCGCCGCCGAGCTGCTCAGCTTCCCGTACTTCGTGGACGAATACGACACCGACTTCCCGGCGAAGCGGAGGGGGAAGGGGCTGACCGAGTACGTGCTGCGCACCGGCCAGGCGCTGCTCGCCACTCCCGAGCTCCACCAGGAACTGGAGCAGCGCGGCGAGGTCGAGCTGATCGGCCCGCCATCGCTCGACTGGCTCGGCGTGCCGCTCAAGGCCGGAGACCGCACCATCGGGGTGCTCGTCGCCCAGACGTACACGCCGGGCGTCCGCTACGGAGAGCGCGAGAAGCACATCCTCCAGTTCGTGTCCACCCAGGTCGCCATGGCGATCGAGCGGAAGCGGGCCGAGGAAGGGCTGCTCGAGAACGAGCGCCGCTATCGCCTGCTGTTCCAGGCAAACCCCGAAGCGATGTGGGTTTACGACTGCGAGACGCTACGCTTCCTGGCGGTGAACGCCGCCGCGGTGCAGCGCTACGGCTACTCGGAGCAGGAGTTCCTGGCGATGACCGTGCCCGACATCGGGCCGGCGTCGGAGCTCACCAGCCTCCGCCACCGCCGCAAGGACGGCACGCTGATCGACGTGGACATCGAAGCGCAACCGATCACCTTCGCGGGCCGCCCCGCCCGCCTGGTGCTGGGGCATCGCTCACGACTTCAATAATCTCCTCACGGCAATCCTGGGCTGCACCCAGCTGCTGCTCCACGCCACGCCACCCGAGGATGCCCGGCGCGAGGACGTCGAGGAAATCAAGAACGCCGGTCTCAGGGCCGCGGAGCTCACGCGCCAGCTGCTCGCCTTCAGCCGGCGCCAGGTGCTCGCGCCCAAGCTGCTGGACCTGAATGCCGTCGTCGCCAACATGGACAAGATGTTGCGGCGGCTGATCGGCGAGGACGTCGCCCTCGCGACCGAGCTGGCCGCCGACCTGGGTCCCGTGAGCGCCGATCCCGGCCAGCTCGAGCAGGTGCTGTTGAACCTCGCCGTCAACGCGCGGGACGCCATGCCCCAGGGCGGCCGGCTGACGATCGCGACCGCGAACGTGTTGCTCACCGAAGAGTACGCCGAGCGCCACCACCGCCTGCCGCCGGGTCACTACGTGCTGCTCGCCGTCTCGGATACCGGCATCGGCATGGACGAGGCGACCCAGAAGCATTTGTTCGAGCCCTTCTTCACCACCAAGGAGGTCGGCAAAGGGACGGGGCTGGGCCTCGCGACGGTGTACGGGATCGTCAAGCAGTCGGGTGGCTACATCTGGGTGTACAGCGAGCCCGACCACGGGACGACGGTGAGAGTGTATCTACCGCGCGTCCCCGGCGCGGCGGAGCCGCTCCCCGCGGCCGAGCCCGCCCCCGAGCTGCGCCGCGGCACTGAGACGGTGCTCCTGGTGGAAGATGCGGCGCCGGTGCGCACCCTGGCGCGGAAGAGCCTGGAGAACTGCGGGTACCGGGTGCTCGATGCCGCCGACGGCCGCGCGGCGCTCGAGCTGTCGGCCCACCATGCCGGCGGCATCGATATCCTCGTGACCGACGTCGTGATGCCCGGGATGAGCGGCCGGGAGCTCGCCGAGCGCCTGGCGCCGCTGCGGCCCGGGATGCGGGTGCTATATACGTCGGGCTACACCGACGACGCGATGGTGCACCAGGGAGTGCTGCGCTCGGGCGTGGCGTTTCTACAGAAGCCGTTCGTGCCGGAGTCGCTGGCGCGGAAGGTCAGGGAGGTACTGGATGGATAGAGCGTTATGCGACGGTACGACGCTAGGTTGTACGAAGATTCCAGGTCCAGACTGTTACAACGTAGCGTCGTAGCGTCGTATAACGTTACTTCCGGTCCAGCACCTCCCGCACCCGTCCCAGCAGGTCATTCGCCGTCCAAGGCTTGCGCAGGAAGGGAAGCTCCGGGTCGAGCCGCGCACCGCCCCGCCCATCCGGATCGGAATACCCGCTCGCGAACAAGAACCGTGCGGTCCGCCCTTCGCGGCGCAACGCATCGTACAGCGCGCGGCCGCCCAGCCGCGGCATCACGAGGTCGGAAAGGACCAGGTCGATGGACGGGCCCTGATGACGGAGCACGTCGAGCGCCTCCTGTCCGTCCGCGGCCGTCACCACCTGATAACCGGCGTCCTCCAGGATGCGCTTGGCCGAGCGGCGCAGCTGATCGTCGTCTTCCACCACGAGGATCGTCTCGGTACCGCCCCGGATCTCGGGCTCGCCCTTCTCGCCCCGGCAGATCGCCGCGGCGGACTGCTCCGCGACCGGGAAGTAGATGCGGAAGCGGGTGCCCTTCCCCGGCGCCGTGTCCACCTCGATGCCGCCGCCGTGCTGCTTCACCAGTCCGTAGACGGTCGCGAGGCCGAGGCCCGTTCCCCGCCCTGCCGGCTTGGTGGTGAAGAACGGCTCGAACATCCGCCGCCGGGTCTCCTCCTCCATGCCGACGCCGGTGTCGCCGACGTACAGACAGCCGTATTCGCCGGGGGTGGGCGCCCCGCACGCCAGCCGGCGCTCCTCGGTCAGCTCGGCGCGCGTCGTCTCGATGCGCAGCACGCCGCCGTTCGGCATGGCATCGCGCGCGTTGGTGGCGAGGTTGAAGAGGATCTGCTCGGCGGCGTGCACGTCCGCGCGCACTTCCGGCAGGCCCACGCCGCCCGCGATCACGACCTCGACGTCGGCGGGGAGGATGCGCCGCAGCAGCCCGGAGAGGTCCGCCACGAGCCCGCTCAAGTCCGCCGGTTGGAGGTCGAGGCTCGAGCGGCGCGCGAAGCCGAGCAGCTCCTGCACCATCACGCGGCCGCGCAACGCCGCCGACATGACGTCGCGCAGGTCGGCGTGCGCGTCGCCGCGCTCCTTGGGAAGCGCCTTCGCGATGAGCTGGGCGTTCGCCAGGATGATCGTCAGCAGGTTGTTGAAGTCGTGGGCGATGCCGCCCGTGAGCTGGCCGATCGCCTCCATCTTCTGCGACTGGCGCAGCTGCTCTTCCAGGGCCCGCCGCTCGGTGATGTCCTCGGCGATCGTCTCGAAGCACTCGATCCGGCCGTCGGCGCGCCGCACCGCCCGCGCGGACAGCCGGACCAGGATGGGCTTGCCGTCCTTGCGCTTCCAGGCGACCTCCGCTCCCCGGACCGGATCGCCCCCGTCGAACCCCGCGATCAGCCGCTCGCGCTCCGCGGGGTCGGCGTACACGTCGCGCGCCATGTCCACCTTGCGCAGCTCGGTTTCGGACCCGTACCCCAGCAGCGTCACGAAGGCGGAGTTCGCCGCGAGGAACCGCCCTTCGGGTGTCGACCGGTAGATCCCGTAGCTCGCGTTCTCGACCAGCGCCCGGCTGCTTTCCTCGGACCGCCGCAACGCAGCCTCGGCGCGGTGCCGCTCGGTGACGTCCGTCCCCACGCCGATCACCCCGGTGACCGGGCCACCGACGGCATCCCGCACCGGCGAGTACCACGCCTCGAACACCGTTCCGAACACCTCCACGGTCGACGAAAACGTCTCCCCGGCGAGCGCCCGGCGCACGTCCGCCAGCGCCTGGGGCAGATCGGCGTATAGCTCGTACACCGAGCGGCCGATCAGCTGGGCCGGCCGGAACCCGAGGGCATCGAGCCCCCGCCCCTCCACCATCGTGAAGATGCCGTGCTGGTCGAACGCGTACAGCACGAGCGGCGCGCCGGCGATCACCGTGCGCAGCCGCTCCTTGCTCTCGCGCAGCGCCCGCTCCTGGCGCCGGCGTTGGGTGACGTCCCGCGCGTTGACGATCAGCTGCGCCGCACCGCCGCCGTCGACCCGTGCCTGGCCGACGGCCTCGAGCACGCGCCACGACCCGTCCCGGTGCCGGAACCGGAACTCCGCCAACTGGGGAGTGTTGGGCCGCTGAATCGCGCGGGCGAGCGCCTCCGCGACGAGCGCGATGTCCTCGGGGTGGACCAGCTCGAACGCGCTCCGCTCCAGCAGCTCGGCGGGCCCGTACCCGAGGACCCGCTCCACTGACGGGCTGGCGTAGCGGAACACGCCGTTGTCACCGACGATCGTGACGATGTCCGACGCGTTCTCGATCAGCGAGCGGAAGTGCTCCTCGCTGTGGCGCAGCGCTTGCTCCGTGGCGGCGCGGTCGATCGCGGTCGCGAGGACGTTCGCGATCGCCTGCAGGAAATGCGTGTCGTGGATGGTGAACTCGCGCCGCCGAGCCCCGTGAGCGCCCAGGATGCCGAACGGCCGGTCCTTGCCGTGGACCAGAACGCTCAGGCTGCTGACCACCCCGCGCTCCACCAGCAGCGGCGCGCTGCCGAACCGCGTGTCGGTCGCCAAGTCCTCCACCACGACCGGCCCGGCGGCGCGCAGCGTGTAGCCCGCGTGCGAATCGGCGTCAGCGGGGATGATGACGCGGCTCGTGTCGCCCCAACCCACGCCGGCCCGCAGCACCAGGGTGCGGCTCTCGGGGCGGAACTCCAGCACGCTGGCGAACTCGACTTCGAGCACCCGGGCGGCGAACCCGACGGCTGCATCCATCAGGTCCCGAACCGGCGCGCCGGCGAGGGCCTGCTGCCCCAGGTGCGCCACCGCCTCCTGCTGGCGCGCGGTCGCCTGGAGCGTGGCTTCGGTGCGCGACAGCCGGGCGTCGCGCGCCTCGCCGTCGGGGCGCAGCAATCGGAACCGAGGGGCGTTCATAGCGGGGTCACAACCTTGCATTCCTCTGTCATTTTTTCCACCGTAGGGAGCACGCGGGGACCGTGCGCCGCATCACGGCGGGCGCCGTAATCCACCGTCACACAGCGCCTTAACCAGGCGGGCACCGTGGAGCAACTCCTCGTCCTCAAAGATCTCGCGGTGATCTTCGCGGTCTCGCTGCTGGTCATCCTGGCGTTCCACCGGGTCAAGCTCCCTCCCCTGCCGGGCTTCATCGTGGCCGGCGTACTGCTGGGGCCGAACGCGCTCGGGCTCGTGTCCGACGTGCGTCGCGTAGAAGGGCTCGCCGAAGTCGGCGTGGTCCTGTTGCTCTTCACGATCGGGATCGAGTTCTCGCTCAGCCGGCTCCGCGAAATGGGCCGGCAGGTCTTGGTTGGCGGGGGACCATTCGAACTCGCCGCCGGGGACGTTCTCGTGGTCGTCGGCCAGCCGCGCCAGCTCGAGGCCGCCCGAGAGCTCGCAAACGAACCAGTGGAGGGGGCAGCTGTCGCGGCGCCGCCACATCAGAATTCGTAACTGACGCTTGGCGAGCGTCCGGACGGAGTGTGCGCCGGATCACCAGGTGTTGGGTCTATGCGACGCACCATCGCGCAAACCGCCGTGCTTGCACCGAACAAATGCCGAAAATCTAGCGTTTCCGGGCACTATCTAGCGAGTGTGCGCTCACTTCGGCCGGTAATCATTCACACGCTATGGCCCTTAGACTAGCACAAGCCCCCTCCAAGTAGCCTAAATAGCGCCACGGCAACGTCTTTCAAGCGACATTTCCCCCGGATTCCGGACCCGATCTACATTTCCGCCATGCCCATCCCCCCCCTGTACGGCCATGAGGGGATCCGCGACCGGCTGGTAGGCGCTATCGCCTCCGGCCGGTTGCCACAAGCGCTCCTCTTCGAAGGCCCGCGGGGGGGGGGGAAACAACGGTTGGCGCTGTGGCTGGCCCAGGCCCT
>Ga0209577_10005501_pt1 | contig 11818 bp, 10 predicted proteins | sample GraSoiAngelo_109_FD_185874 | JGI IMG/M metagenome (GOLD analysis project Ga0209577, IMG submission 185874) | Grasslands soil microbial communities from the Angelo Coastal Reserve, California, USA - 14_0903_12_20cm (SPAdes) (version 2) | ecosystem: Environmental > Terrestrial > Soil > Grasslands... | reverse complement strand
GTGTGGAAGGCCGCCGCGTGAAGCGGGCGCTTCGCTTCTGCATGCTGGCGACCTTCTACCCGCCGTTCTCGTTCGGCGGTGACGCCATCCAGGTCGAGCGGCTCGCCGTCGCGCTCGCGGACCGGGGCCACGACGTCACGGTCGTTCACTCGCGTGAGGCTCACCGCGCGCTCTCCCACTCGAGGCCCGACGGCGAGCCGGGCCACGCGCGCGTGCGCGTGATCCCCATCGACGCGGGTGTCGGGTTGCTCTCGCCGCTCGCGACCTACCTGACCGGCCGGCCGCTCCTGGTACAGCGACGGCTCGAACGAGCGCTCGACGGCGACTTCGACGTCGTCCACTTCCACAACCCCTCGCTCCTCGGCGGCCCCGCGGCGCTCAGGCTCGGGAGCGGCATCAAGCTCTACACGGCGCACGAGCAGTGGCTCGTGTGCCCGACGCACGTCCTCTGGAAGTACCGGCGGCGCGTCTGCGAGAGCCCCACATGCTGGCGCTGCTGCCTCACCTACAGCCGGCCGCCCCAGCTCTGGCGGAGCGGCGAGCTGATCGAGCGGTCGCTCGGCGAGCTCGACGCGCTGATCGCGCCGAGCCGGACGAGCATGCGTCTCCACGAGCGCTTCTCCCGCCTCGTTCGCCTCGAGCAGATCGGACACTTCGTCGCGGAGCCGCCCGTGCCGGCTGCGCCGGACCCGGAGCCGGAGCAGCCGTACTTCCTCTTCGTCGGGCGCCTGGAGCCGATCAAGGGCATCGACTGGCTGGTGCGCGCCTTCGCCCGCCGGACCGGGCCCGAGGAGCTCGTGATCGCCGGCCGCGGGTCGCTCGAAGACTCTCTCCGGCGGGAGATCGCAGACGTGCCGAACGTCCGCTTCGTCGGCTGGCAGGCTCCCCAGGGGCTCGACCGCCTCTACCGCGGCGCGCGCGCGGTCGTGACCCCGACGCTGGGCCACGAGGCCTTCGCGCTCGTGCCCGTCGAGAGCTACGCGCACGGGACACCGACGATCGTCCGCGACTTCGGCGCCCTCGGTGAGCTGCTCGCCGAGAGCGGCGGCGGGCTCGGCTTCCGCAGCGAGACCGAGCTGCACGAGGCGCTCGACCGGCTCGCCTCGGACGACGCCCTCCGGGCCGAACTCGGCGAGCGCGGCCGGGCCGCGCACCGCGCTCTCTGGAGCGTGGACGTGCATCTCGCCCGTTACCTCGGGCTGATCGCCGACCTCGCGCGGGAGCGCGGAGACCTCGAGCTCGCGGCCGCTGCGGAGGACGCGGCTCGGCCCGACGAGGCGGTCGCCTCGTGAGCCACGGCGCGCTCGTCGTGACGTACCACGCGGTCGAGCCTGGCCCCTCGCCGATCTGCGTCGACCCCGACCTCTTCCGCCGGCAGCTCGACGAGCTCGTCGGCGGCGGCGCCCGCTCGCTGACCGTGCGCGAGCTCGGCGAGCGGCTCGCGGCCGGAACGCTGCCCGACCGTGCGGTCGCCCTCACCTTCGACGACGGCTTCGCGAGCGTCGTGCGAACCGCGGCGCCGCTCCTCCGGGAGCGCGGCCTCACCGCCACCGTCTTCTGCGTCGCGGGACACCTCGGCGGACGGAGCGACTGGGCGACCCAGCCGAGCGGTTCCCCGCGCCTCGACCTCGCGGGCGCCGACGAGCTCGCCAAGCTCGCGGCGGCGGGCTTCGAGATCGGCTCGCACAGCTCCACGCACATGCCGCTCGCGGGAGCCGGCGCCGAGGCGCTGCGCCAGGAGCTCGACGACTCGCGCCGGCGGCTCGAGGACGCGGTCGGCGTCGAGGTCACGTCGTTCGCCCACCCCTACGGCGTCCCGGCCGGCGGAGGCGCGGAACGGCTCGCAGCAGCGGGCTATCACGCCGCTTGCACAGCCGAGCTGCGCCGAGTCGGACCGAAGGACGATCCGCTCGCCTTGCCGCGGGTGGACGCGTGGTACCTGAAGCGCCCGGCCCTCTTCGGCCTCGCCCTGCGCGAGAGCCTCCTGCTCTACCTCGCCGCCCGCCGCCACGCCGCCCGCGCACGGCGTCTCCTTCGGAAGGACTACGTGGCCCACTCGGCGCGGTGAGCGACGTCGCCGCCGAAAGCGCTGCGCCGGCGCCCGAAGAGGTCGGGGCGTGGAGCATCCTGGTACGCAGCTTCGCGACCCTGATGACTGGGGAGACCGCCGCGCGCCTCTTCGGGCTCCTCGGGGTGCTGGTGCTCGCGCGCCGGCTCGGCCCTTCCGACTTCGGGATCATCAGCTTCGCGCTCGCGCTCGTCGGCTGGTTCGCGCTCGTCGTCGACTCGGGCACGGAGCTCCTGAACGTCCGCGACATCGCCCGCGAGCCGCACCGCTTCCGGGAGATCGCCGAGCGCGTGCTCGGACTGAGACTCGTGATCTCCGTCGTCGCCGGGGGCGTTTTCGTCCTCGTCGTCGAGCTCTTCGCGAACTCGGCGCACGTGCGCGACGCGGTCGTCTTGTTCGCGATCGTCCTGCCGGCGACAGCGATCAACCTACGCTGGATGGTCCTCGGCGTCCGCGCGGTGAAGGCGATCGCCGTCGGCAACATCGCCGCCCGCGCCGTGCTCGCGATCGGGATCGTGATCCTCGTGCACGGCGGCGGCGACCTGCACACCGTGCCGTTCCTCGAGGCCGCCGCCGAGACCGTCTACGGCATCGTGATCATCGGCGCGGTCACGCGGCACTTCGGCGTCACCCGCCCTCGGATCGACCTCGCCGCGTGGACGCGGACGCTCCGGGAGAGCCTGCCGCTCCTCGTCAACGCCTTCGCGCGCGCCGCGTTCTACTCGTTCGACATCGTCGCCATCGAGCTCCTGCTCGGCCCGCGCAAGGTCGGCATCTACACGGCTGCCTCGAAGCCTGTCCTCTTCTTGATGAGCGCCCTCGGCATCTTCTCCGTCTCCTTCCTCTCCTCCTTCAGCTCGGCCAAGGGGGACGCGGCCCGGTGGCTGCTGCGGAAGACGATGTGGACGTCGTTCGCCGTCTGCCTTCCGCTGGGAGTCGCCCTGAGCGCCGGCTCGATTCTCATCGTTCCGGCCGTCTTCGGTCAGCGCTACCACAGCGCCGCCGGCGTGCTGGCGATCCTCGCGTGGCGGGTTCCGATCGTCGCGCTCGCAAGCCCGCTCGGCAGCGCGCTCGTCGCCAGCGGCCGCCAGCGCACGCTGATGCGCAACAACATTGCGGGGGCGATCGTGCTCGCCGGGGCCGACCTGGCCGCGATCCCGCTCTTCGGCGTCCTCGGCGCCGCGGCCGGGGGCGTCGGCGGCTCGGCGATCGTCCTCGCCCTCAACTACCGCGCCGTCAGTGGATTCAATTGGCCCGTAAGGCGTTCGGAGAACGGCTTGGGAAGAACAGATCTCGCGTAGACGCTTTCTCGCCCCGTGGCTGCTCGAGCGAGGAAGAAGAGAGCCGACAGTCGATCTTCTACCCTAGCGCCGTGGTGCTGGCGGTCGACATCAGCCGGCTAGGAGGGTTTGGCGAAATACGGCCTTGTGCCGCCGGGACACGCTGCTCGTCCCGATGCTGCGTCCTCAGTCGCGCCGATAGTGACGACTATCGGCACTCCTTGCGTCCTTGCCTCGAACCGACCGGCGCGCCCCGGCGACGAAGGGTATTCCGCCAAACCCTCCTAGGTGCCCCTCGCACCGGCGTCGGGCGCTGTCTAGAGGGACTTCCACCCAAACCATGAAGAGCCTCGCCGAGGTCGCGGGGGCGGCGTGAGGGACGTCCCGCCCGACTACTTCGAGCACCTCGACGCGGTCGAGGAACGGCACTGGTGGCACCTCGGCATGCGCGCCGTCTCGGCTGCGCTGCTCGGCGAGCGCCTGCAGCGCGGCGGCGCCGTCCTCGACGCGGGCTGCGGGACGGGCGGCTTCCTGCGCTGGACGCTCCTGCAGGGACCGTTCGAGCGGGCCTGCGGTCTCGATCCGAGCGCCGAGGCGCTCGAGCTGGCGCGCCGCCGGCTGCCCACCGCCGAGCTTGTTCCGGCGACCCTCGCTGGGGTTCCCTTCGACGACCTGTCCTTCGATCTCGTCGTCTCGAACGACGTCCTCCAGCACGTCCCGGAGCCCGACGTCACAGCGAGCCTGCGCGAGCTACGGCGCGTGCTGCGGCCCGGCGCCGCCCTGCTCGTCCGCACGAACGGCGCCCGGACGGCTCGTAGCGAGCGCGTCGACTGGCGCGCCTACGACAGCGGGACGCTCGTCGCGGCCCTGGGGACCGCCGGGCTGGAGACGGAGCGGGTCACGTACGCGAACCTCGTCGGGTCGGCCCTCGATGCTGCGCGCCGCCGCCGGCCGCACGCGCCGACCACGGAGACGCACGGGATCCCCGCGCTTCCACCCGCTCCCGTCGGCGCCGTGATGCTCCGGCTGCTCCGTGCCGAGGCGCGCTACCTCGCGCGGCCCGGCCGCCGCGTCCCGTACGGACACACCCTCCTCGCGGTCGCAGGCCCCGCATGACCGGGCTGGGCGTCGACGTGGAGCGGCTTACTGGGAGGAGGACGGGGGTCGCGCGCTACATCTCGGCTCTGCTCCGCGAATGGGCTCAGATGGAGCTTCCGTTCGACCAGGTCACGCTCTACTCGCCGAGCCGGCCCCCAGACGACGCGCTTCCCGAAGCCCATTCGTACGCGCTCTCCGTCCCGGGCGCGCCCGGGCCGCGCGCAGCATGGGCGCACTGGACGCTCGCACGAGCGGCCCGCGCCGAGGACGTGCTCTTTTGCCCCTCGTACGTCGTCCCGCTTGCCTACGGCGGTCCCACGGTGGTGACGATTCACGACGCGATCCACGAGGTGATGCCCGAGGCGTTCCCCCGCCGGAGCCTGTGGACGAGGCGCCCGCTCTACCGCCGATCGGCGCGGCGTGCGAAGCTCGTTCTGACGGATTCGCTGTCGTCCAAGCGCGACATCGAGCGAGCGTACGGGGTGACGGACGAGCGCGTCCTTGCGATCCCGCTTGGCGTGGGCGACCAGTTCCGTAACGTCGCGGACGAGGAACAGGCCCGGATTCGAGAGGGCTACGGCTTCGCGACGAGCGAAGTCGTGCTGTTCGTCGGCAAGTTCTCGCGCAGGCGCAACGTGCCGACGCTGGTGCGGGCCTTCGCCGAGCTCCGCCGGGCGCATGACGTCGACGCTCTGCTCGTCCTCGCCGGCGACGACTACCTCGGGCTCGAGCTCGTGGAGCTCGCCCGGGAGCTGGGCATCGCCGATAGCGTGCGCATCCCCGGACACGTCCCGGACAGCGACCTGCCGGGGTTGTACGCAGCGGCAACGATGTTCGCGTACCCGTCAGACTACGAAGGGTTCGGCCTTCCAGTCGTCGAGGCGATGGCAGCGGGGACGGCAGTGATCACGCTTGACAACTCGGCCCTCCGCGAGGTGGCGGACGGCGCCGCGCTCGTCCTTCCCGAAGCGACCGTCGCCGGGCTCGCCGAGGCCATGTGGCGCCTGGTTGACGACACCGACCTTCGCCAAGAGCTCGCGCGCCGCGGGGAGGCCCGCTCACGGAGCTTCTCGTGGCCGGAGACGGCGAGGAAGACGATCACGGCGCTCGCTCGAGTCGCAGCCGGTGACTGACCTATGCTTCGGCGCCGAGGCGGCGCGCTACGACGCCGCCTACGACGCGCCGGGAGCCCCGGGGCAGGCCCTCCGCGACCGCATGGAGACCGTCCTCGAGCTCGTCGGCGACATTCCAGGAGAGGTGCTCGACGCGGGCGTGGGCCCGGGCCGGCTTCTGGCGGCGCTCGACCGGCGGGGCTGGCGCGTGAGCGGCGCCGACGTCTCGGACGAGATGCTCGCCATCGCCCGAAGCAGGCTGCCCGAAGCGGCAAAGAGGCTGGTCCGCGGGCCGATCGAGGCTCTCCCCTTCGAAGCCGCGAGCTTCGACCTCGTCGTCGCGACAGGGGTCCTCGAGTACGCCGACGACCCCCAGGCGGCGCTCGCGGAGATTGCGCGCACGGTCCGCCCGGAAGGTCGCGCGATCGTCAGCCTGCCGAACTGGTGGAGCTGCTCTGCCCTGTGCCGGCGGCACGTTCTCTATCCGGCTGCGAGGCGCCTGCCGGTGCGAGGACAAAATGTCCCGCCGCCGCCGCGGCTCATCCGGGTGGCGGACTTCGAGCACCTGCTCACCGCGGCTGGCCTTCCCCCGACGGTCGTTCGCCGAACGAGCTTCCGGCCACGGGCTCTCAGGCGGCTCGGGTTCCAGTCGCTGGCCGCGCAGATTGTGTTCGCGTCAGAGCGGAGAGCGGCGTGAAGCGCATTCTCACGGTCGTTCTGGTGGCCGCGGCGGCTGCAGCTCCAGCCACCGGCCGCCTCGCCGCCGGCCGCGGCACCATCACGACCGTCGCAGGCACGGGCGCCGGCGGGCTCGCAGGTGAGGGGGACCCGGCGACGCAGGCCGCGGTCGATCATCCGCGCGGCCTGGCCGTTCTCCGCGACGGCTCGATCCTCGTCGCCGAGCCGTACGCGAACGTCGTCCGACGCATCGCGCCGGGCGGGACGATCTCGACGGTGGCCGGAGACGGCCGAGCGGGCTTCGGGGGCGACGGCGGCCCGGCGGCGGCGGCTGAGCTCGACTTCGTCCACGGGGTCGCGGCGATGCCGGACGGCGGCTTCGTCCTCGCAGACACCCTCAATGAGCGGATCAGGCGAGTCTTCCCCGACGGCACGATCACGACCGTCGCCGGCATCGGCATCAACGGCTACAACGGCGACGGGCGCCCGGCAACGACCGCTGCGCTCGCCGATCCCCGCGGCGTCGCGACCTTCCCTGACGGGCGGATCCTGATCCCCGACACCGGCAACAACCGGATCCGGCTCGTCGCGCTCGACGGTACGATCCAGACGGTTGCCGGGGTCGGGACGAGCGGCTTCTCGGGCGACGGTGGACCCGCGATCGATGCGGAGCTCTCGAGCCCGTTCGGCGTCGCCCCTCTTCCCGACGGCGGGTTCCTGATCGACGACTCCGGCAACGGCCGGATCCGGCGTGTTTCGCCCGACGGGCACATCACGACCGTCGCGGGCCACGGCATTGCGGGCTACGCCGGTGACGGAGGGCCGGCGGTCGACGCGGAGCTTCGTGACGTCCACAACGTCGCGGCGTCGCCCGGCGGCGGGTTCGTGATCGCCGACACGGGCAACGACCGCGTGCGCCTCGTACGCTCGGGGACGATTACGACCGTCGCCGGCTCAGGCGCCGAGGGCTTCTCCGGCGACGGCGGACCCGCGACGGCCGCCGAGCTCGACCAGCCCAAGGCAGTCGCCGTCACCGCGGACGGCTCGCTCCTGATCGGCGATGCGGTCAACAACCGCATCCGGCGGGTGCAGGGCGTGCTCCGGGCTCCCCTGACGGCTCACCTCGTCGCCAGGTCGCTTCGGGCGCGCATCGGCAAGCCGGCCAGCATCCGGTACACGCTGGGCGCCCCGGCCCGCGTCCGAGTGCGGCTGCTGCGCAAGCGGCGCGTGGCCGCAGCAGTCGCCGCGGCCGGCAAGACCGGCCGAAACGTCGTCATCGTCCGGAAGCTCCTGCGCCCGGGCCGCTACCGCATCGAGCTGGTCGCCACCGCCGGCGGCGAGACGGCGCGCGCCTCCGGCCTGCTGACCGTCACGCCCTGAGATCGAACGACAGCGCCGGCGGCGGCGAGGCGAAGGACTCCGGCAGGACGCAGATCGCGTACACGGCCTCGCGCGGATCGCCGCCGAGCCCGACGGTCTCGACCAGCGCGCCGGCCTCGAGGTCGACGATGCGAACCGCCGCGGGGCGCTGGCTCCCGACGAGGTAGAGCCGGTCGTCGAGCCGCGCGAGGCCGCGCACGAAAGCCGGGTCACCTGGGATCTCGACTGCCACTCGAGGGCGGCCCACCCCCAGGTCCCAGGCGACCACGCGGTCCGAGTTGCTGTCGTTGTAGACGAGCTCGCCGCCGCGCCCGAGCACGTTGTGGTTGGGAACCGACACCGGCCGCTCGAGGAGAAGCACCCTCGCGCCCGCCGCCCGGTCGTCGGGAAGCTCGACGAGCGCGTACGCGGAGCCCTCGACCACGCTCACCGGCACGCGCGACTCGCGGAACCGGTCCGGCCGGACCACGCCGACCCGAGCGGCAACCCGTCCGCCGATCGCCTTCGCCTTCCGCCGCGCGACCTCCCGAGCCGGGAGGACCCGCCCGAACGAGAGGAGCAGCGAGCCGTCACCGCGCGCGACCCCGTTCAAGTGGGCGATATTGTGGACGCCGCCCTGCGAGGTGCGCGGGTCGCGATAGTCGAGCTCGGGACGGAACGCGGGCACTCGGGCGAAACCGAGCGCGGCGCCCAGGTCGCGGTCCGAGCGCCAGCTCTACCGGTCGAGGATCTCGCCGTCCCAGCCGACCTTGACGAGGAGGTCGGCGTTCGTGCAGGTCACCCAGATCCCGTCCCCGTCGAGGTCGATGTCGTGGATCCCGCCGAGCCATGGATGCGAGAGCTCGGCGACGAGGTCCCAGTCGCGGTCGAACACGAGCAGGCGGTCGCTGTTCGCGATGACGAGGCGCTCCTCCGATGCTGCGACTCCGCGCGCCCCGCGGACGCCGCCGCGTGGGTTCGGATCGTGGGTGCGGTGCCGGCTCTCGGGTACCCGCGCGCGCGAGACGACGCGGCGCTCCTCGAGGTCGAGGATGCCGACGTTGCCGCTCGGCTCGCGCAGCGCGGCGCCGCGGACGACCGACGTGAACGCGAGGAGCGGCCGGCGTGCGGTCAAGATCCGGCGCCGACGGGCTGCCAGTCCGGCGCCACCCGTCCACCGGTGCGAGCGGAGCTGTAGGCCGCCTCGATCACGGCCAGCGCCTGCCGCGCCTCGCGGCCGCTCGAGGGCGGCTCGCGGTCTTCCTCGAACGCGGCCACGACCTTCTGCAGCAGCTTGCCCGTGCCGTAGACGCCCGAGCTCCGCGGATCGCGTGCGAGCGTCTTCCGGCGAAGGCCTCGCTCCATCCATGCGAGCCCGCCGGTCGTGTACTCGAGCCGGACCCCGGTCGACTCGGCGCGCTTCTTGCCGAGCTGGACGAGCGCGCGCCCGCCGTGCGAGGCGCGGAGCGACGCCCGTTCGCAGTCGGCGCGCACTTCGGCGTAGCGCGTTCCGGACGGGCACAACCGGTCGATCGTCAGCTGCGCCAGGCGCCCCTGCGGAAACTCGAGCGTGACGAGGTGGATCGCGTCGGCGTCACGGTCGTGGAAGCCGCTCGAGTGGGACGCGTACACGCGCTCCGGCAGCTCGTCGAAGTAGGTGAGCAGCAGGTCGACCAGGTGGACGCCGCCCTCGAAGAGCGTACGGTTCGGCATCGCCGCCCGCCAGGCGACGTGCTCCTCCCACGGCGGCAGGTCCATCAGCTGCCAGATCTGGCAGAAGACGAGCCGGCCGACCTCCCCCGAGACGATCGTGTCTCGGATCGCCTTGAAGATGGGCTTCTCGCGGAACTCGTGGTTGACGGCGATCTGGAGGCCGCGCTCCTCGGCCGCCGCAAGCACTCGGTCGGCCTGCTCCAGCGTCTCGACGAACGGCTTCTCGCAGAAGACGTGGAGGCCCGCGTCGAGGGCGCTCAGGAGGAGCCCGTAGTGAGTCGCGGGCGGCGTTGCGATCGAGAGCGCTTCCGGGCGGCCTCTCTCCAACAGCTCCTCCAAGCTCGCGTAGGCCGGCTTGCCGGTCTCGCGCTCCCAGGAGGCCCGCTGCTCCGGCGAGGTGTCGAACCCGCCCACGAGCTCGACCGAGGGCACCTCCCGCAGCGCCGGGACGTGGAAGCCACGCGCCGCCCAGCCGAGACCGGCGAATCCGAGTCGCATCTATCGAGCCTCCTTGCGGCCGAAGACGTGGAAGAACGGGCCGACGGCGAGCAGCGCCATGCGAACCGGCGCATACCTGCGCAGCCGGTTGTACGCCCGCACGAGCCGGAGCTCGAGCCCGTCGTAGAGCTGCTGCGTCGCCGGCGGGATCGCGGGCGGGACGATCCGCGGCTCGAGCGCCTCCGCGCGCAGCAGCCGCCGCAGGCCGAGGGCCGAACGCAGCCGCACGTGCTCGTAGGTGCTCTTGCGCACGGCCCGGGCGTACCGCTTCGCGAGCGGACGTGGCAGGAATCCCACTCCCCAGAGCCGCACGTGAGGCTCGAGCCCGAGGGAGAAGCGGTTCGGCGTCGCGAGGAAGAGCAGCCCGCCGGGCTTCAGCATCCTGGCGCAGCCGGCGACGAAGGCCCGCTGGTCGCTCGCGTGCTCGATCACGTCGCTCGCGACGACGACGTCGAACGAGCCGTCCGCGAACGGCGCCCGTTCGGCCGAGGAGCAAGCGAGGGTGACGTCGCGTGCCCCGGCCTCCGCGAGCCGCTTGTGCGCGAGCACGAGCCAGCGCATCGAGAAGTCCGTCGCCGCCACCTCGCAGCCCCGCGCCGCGGCGGCGATCGCAAGCGGCCCAGTCCCGCAGCCCACCTCGAGCAGGCGGTCGCCCGGGCCCAACGGACCGGCGAGCGCCTCGTCGATCGCGTCGAGGTACTCGCTCGAGCGGGCGACCGCGCCGAGGTCGGACCGGACGAATCGATCCGCGAGCTCGGGCGGCCGATCGATCATCCGCCACTGCATCCGCAGGAGATCGGCGAAGTCGAGCCTCTCTGCGGCTTCGGCAAGCTGGCGCGCCAAGGCCATGTCCTCGTCCCACGACAGGATCGGGTCCGGGTACTCGAGCCGAAGATCGGGGAGGTCTCCGACCCGCCCGTACGTGCGGCCGCAGCTCTCGCAGCGCGCGAGATCGGGGAGCGGACTCCGGCAGGCCGGGCAGACGAGCTCGAGTTGCGTCCGCGCCGCCACGCTCACGTCGGAACCGCCGCACGCTCGAGGAGCGAGGGGGCGAGGTCGTCGTGGGCGGCGAGGACGACGGCGCCCTCGCGCTCGCACCACGCCGCCAGCTCCGGATCGGCCGCCTCCAGCTCGCCCGCGGTGTGGACGAGGTCGCCGGCCAGGAGGTACGTGCTCGACTCGTCCCGCACGACCATCCCGAGATGCGAAGGCGTGTGGCCGGACGTCGGCACGAGCACGAGCCGCCCGTCGCCTGCCACGTCGTACGTCGCCCCGAACGGCCCGAGCGCCGGTCCGTCGAGATCGACGAGCGTCGGAACGAGACCGGCCGGCCAGTGCTGCGGAAGGTAGCCGCGCAGGCGTCCGCCGTACCCCCTTGCCCGAGCCCACTCCTCGCGAGCCACGAGCACCTCGGCGCCCGTGAAGGGAGCGATCCCCCCGGCGTGGTCGGTGTGCAGGTGCGACAGGACCACCCAGCGCACTGCAGCCGGATCGAGCTGCGCCGCCGCCTCGTCCTCCCGGCCGAGCTCGAACCGGGCGAGCCGGAAGAACGGGTGCCACCACGGGAAGTACCCCGGCTCCGCCGCCCGTGCGGTCTGGCCGGCATCGAAGAGACAGAGGCCGCCCGGATGCTCCACGACGAAGGCGTGCACGGGCAGCGTGGCGTCGCTCCAGCCGCCGGAGAGGTAGCGTCGAGCTCCCCGCTCGGCCTGCTTCAGACGCACCCGGCCGGTCGTCAAAGCCCGCACCTCCATCAGCCTCGGAGCCTACTGACTCCGCGAGCCGCGACAGCCGTCGCGAACGCGGCCGTGCCGGTGAGGTGGTGGACGGCGTGAAGACCGACGCCGGCGGCCGCCGCGACGCGACCGCGACGGCGCAGGAGGAGCGCGTAGAAGGACGCGTTGAGCCCGACGAGAGCGACCGCGCTCCCCGCGACCACTCTGAAACGCCCGAGGATGAGCGCCGCGACGCCCGAGACGGCGGCGAAGGCGCTCAGCCGATGGCGCCACCCG
>Ga0209577_10005500_pt1 | contig 11820 bp, 13 predicted proteins | sample GraSoiAngelo_109_FD_185874 | JGI IMG/M metagenome (GOLD analysis project Ga0209577, IMG submission 185874) | Grasslands soil microbial communities from the Angelo Coastal Reserve, California, USA - 14_0903_12_20cm (SPAdes) (version 2) | ecosystem: Environmental > Terrestrial > Soil > Grasslands... | reverse complement strand
GCCGAGCGCATGTTCTCGCGCGCGCTCGACTACCTGCAGACGCGGCCGGAGATCGACGCGAAGCGCATCGTCGTGCAGGGACGCAGCTGGAGCGGGTACTGGGCGGCGGTCATGGCCTACACCGAGAAGGACCGCCTGCGCGGCGCGGTAGTGCACGGCGTCGGCATCCACGAGTACTACTCGCCAGAGTGGCAGAAAAAGGCTTTCTCGACCCGCGAGTATCTTTTCGATGTCTACCCGGCACGCGCATCGGTCTACGGCACGAAGTCGATGGGCGAGTTCCTCGCCTACGGGCCGCGCCTTTCTCTGCTTGCGCGCGGCATGCTCGAGCGCCCGTCGGCGCCGATGCTCCTGGTCAACGGCGAGCGCGACAGCCAGCAGCCGATCGCCGACCTGTACCTGCTGATGAAGCACGGCGACCCGAAAGACGTCTGGGTCAATCCCCAGGGCGGCCACATGGGCCGCTCGGAGCGCTGGCCCGACGCCAAGGTGCGCTCCGAGGTGGTCGAACCCTGGGTGTTAAGTCATCTCAAATAGTCAAAACCGTGCGCCGGTAGTAGCGAAGCTCCTCGATCGACTCGAGGATGTCGGCGTACGCCCGGTGCTTGCTTTCCTTCAGGAAGCCCTTGCCGAGCTCGGGCTTCCAGCGCCGCACCAGCTCCTTCAAGGTCGAGACGTCGAGGTTTCGGTAGTGAAAGTAGGCTTCGAGCTGCGGCATCCAGCGCGCAAGGAAGCGCCGGTCCTGGCAGATCGAGTTGCCGCACATTGGCGAGACGTTGGCCGCAACGTGCTGGGCGAGGAACTCGAGCGCCGCGCGCTCGGCCTGCGCCTCGGTGAGCTTCGCTGAGCGCACGCGCTCGATCAGCCCGGTCTTGGCGTGGGTGGCCTTGTTCCACGCGTCCATCGCGTCGAGTACCTCGTTGGGCTGGTGGACCACCATGACGGGGCCCTCGGCGACGGTGACGAGCTGCGCATCGGTGACCAGCAGCGCGATCTCGATGATCCGGTCGGAGTCGGGCCGCAGCCCGGTCATCTCCATGTCGATCCAGATGAGGTTGTTCTGGTCCACGGGCATGCTTTATTCTCTCATGGCGTGACTAACGCTTTTACCTGGGTGTTCCTCATCGCGCTGGGTCTTGCGACCGCAACGCGCCTTTGGCTCGCGCTGCGCCAGATCCACCACGTGCGCGCGCACCGCGACGCAGTTCCGCGCACGTTTGCCGAGGCGATTCCTCTCGCCGCGCATCAGAAGGCGGCCGACTACACCGTCGCCAAGGCGCGGCTCGGGATGATCGACGTGCTGCTCGGCGCAGCGGTGCTGCTCGCGCTCACGCTCGGCGGACTCATCGACCGGCTCTCGGCGCAATGGGCTCGAGTGTTTGACCCCCAAGGCCTGTGGCACGGCGCAGCGCTCTTCGCGAGCGTGGTGGTGCTGATCGCAGCCCTGGAGCTGCCGCTGTCGCTGTATCGCATCTTCGTTATCGAGGCGCAGTTCGGTTTCAACCGCATGACTCCGAAGCTGTTCGTGGTCGATCTCGCGAAGCAGGCGGTGCTCGCCGCAGCGCTCGGCTTGCCGCTGCTGATACTGGTCCTGTGGCTGATGGCGAAGATGGGTGCTCTGTGGTGGCTGTATGTCTGGATCGCCTGGATGGCGTTCAACCTGCTCGTGCTGCTCATCTTCCCGACGTTCATCGCCCCGCTCTTCAACCGCTTCACCAAGCTCGAGGATCCGAGCCTGGCGGGCCGCATCGAGGCGCTGCTGCGCCGCTGCGGCTTTCGCGCGAGCGGGCTGTACGTGATGGACGGCTCGAAGCGCTCGAGCCACGGCAACGCCTATTTCACCGGCTTCGGCGCGGCCAAGCGCATCGTGCTGTTCGACACGCTGCTGTCGCGCCTCGCGCCGCCCGAAGTCGAGGCGGTTCTGGCACACGAGCTGGGTCACTACAGGCGCCACCACGTCTGGAAACGCGTCGCGCTGCTCTTCGGGCTGTCGCTCGCCCTGCTGTGGGGCCTCGGCCAGCTCGTCGGCCAAGCCTGGTTCTACGACGGAATGGGCGTGGCGAGCCGCGGCACCGCGGTCGCGCTGCTGCTGTTCGTGCTGGTGATGCCGGCGTTCACCTTCTTCCTGCAGCCGATCTCGAGCCTTTATTCGCGCCGGCATGAGTTCGAGGCCGACGCCTATGCGGCAGACCATTCGAACGCAGCCGAGCTGGTGACGGCGCTGGTCAAGCTCTACCAGGACAACGCCGCTACCCTTACCCCCGATCCACTGCACTCGGCCTTCTACGACTCCCATCCGCCGGCGGCGACCCGCATCGCGCGCCTCAGAACGACATGACAGACCTCTCGAAAAGCAAGTGCCGGCCTTGCGAAGGCGGGGTTGCGCCTTACACGGCCCAGCAGGCGAAGGAGATGCTGCGCCAGCTCAAGGGCTGGTCCATCGAGGACGGCAAGCTGGTGAAGCTCTACCCGTTCGCGAACTACTACCAGACCATGGCCTTCGTGAACGCGCTCGCCTGGATCTCGCACCGCGAAGATCATCATCCCGACCTCACGGTCGGCTACAACAAGTGCCGGGTCGAGTACTCGACGCACGCCGTGGGCGGGCTGTCGGAGAACGACTTCATCTGCGCCGCCAAGTGCGATGCGCTGTTCGAGCTTTGAAGAGAATCTACAGCTCGTTCAATCTCGCGGCGGTACACCATGCCAGGAATCTTCTGGACGCCGAAGGTATCCGCGCCGTCGTGAAGAACGAGATGCTCTCCTCGGCGATGGGCGAGCTGCCGCCCGCCGAATGCCAGACCGAGCTGTGGGTGGTCCGCGACAGCGAAGCCGCGCGCGCCGAGGCCGTCCTGCGAAGTGCTTTTTCCTCGAAGAGCGGACCGCCGTGGGCTTGCGCGTCGTGCGGCGAGCTGTCCGAGCCGCAGTTCACGCAGTGCTGGCGCTGCGGCAGGGACCGGCCGGCATAAAGCGGTAGCTGCACAGGTGTAGGTACACGTATAATCCGCGCATGCCCTCCGCCTGCACCTGCTTCAGGCTGCGCAGCCTGACGCGCCGGGTCACCCGGCTGTACGACCAGGTGCTCGCGCCGAGCGGGCTGACGGTGACGCAATACTCCCTGCTTGCGCACGCGCTGCGGCAGGACGCTGCGCCGACGGTGAGCGAGCTCGCGCAGCAGCTGTTCACCGACCGCACCACGCTCACCCGCAACCTCAAGCCGCTCGCCGACGCCGGCCTGGTCGAGGTCGGCGACGGCGCCGACGCGCGCAGCAAGGCGGTGCGGGTCACGGCGAGAGGCCGCAGCGCCTTCCAGGCGGCGCGGCCCCTGTGGAAGGAGGCGCAGGCGCGCCTTCGCGCGCAGGCGGGCGGCGCGCGCCTCGCCGCGCTGCACGGATTGATCGAGGAGCTGTTGCATGCGGTTTGAGCGCAGGCAGTGGTGGATCATCGCGGCCGCGGCGCTGGTGTTCGCGCTGGTCTTCGGCGTGCGCCAGTCGCAGGCGCTGTTCATCAGCCCGCTGAACAGCGCCACGGGCCTGGGAATCGCCTCGATCAGCCTCGCCTTCGCGGCAGCGCAGCTGATGTGGGGGATCACGCAGCCCTTTGCCGGCGCGCTCGCCGACCGCTACGGCTCCGGCCGCGTGGTCGCGCTGGGCGCTGTGCTGGTCATGCTCGGCACTGTGCTCACGCCGCATGCCCACAGCACCTGGATGCTGATCCTGCTGATCGGCGTCGTCGCCGCCGGCGGCGCCGGCATGGCGGGCCTGGGCGTGCTCATGTCAGCGGTCGGCCGCGCTGTGCCGCCGCAACAGCGCGGCCTAGCGAGCGGCATGGTCAATGCGGGGGGCTCGTTCGGACAGTTCGCCGTCGTGCCGGTCGCGCAGCTCCTCAGCGGAGTCCTGGGCTGGGTAGGTGCGCTCTCCGCCGTCGGCGTGATGGCGCTGGCGGCTGTGCCGCTCGCCTGGCTGCTGCGCGGCAAGCCCGAGGCCGCGGCGGCCGGGCAGCGCGCAGCGCCGGAAAAGTCGATGCGGGCCGCGGTGCGCGATGCGATGCGCGACCCGAGCTTCGTCTATCTCACTAGCGGATTCTTCGTCTGCGGCTTCCACGTCGCCTTCATCGCCACGCACCTGCCCGGCGTCGTCGCCTCCTGCCAGCTGCCGCCCGAAGTCGCGGCGTGGTCGCTGTCGCTCATCGGCCTGTTCAACATCGCCGGCAGCTTCACTGCCGGCTGGGCGATCGGGCGCTGGCGCATGAAGTCGGTGCTGTCGCTGCTGTATGCCGCGCGCGCGCTAGCGGTGATCGCTTTCCTGGGCGCGCCGAAGACGACCACCACGTTCATCGTTTTCTCGGTGGCGATCGGCTTCACCTACCTCGCCACAGTGCCGCCGACGGTCGGGTTGGTCGTCAAGCTCCACGGCATGCGTTTCCTCGCGACCCTCTTCGGCATCGTCATGCTGTCGCACCAGATCGGCGGTTTCCTCGGCGCCTGGCTCGGCGGCCGCATGTTCGAGACGACCGGCAGCTATGAGTGGATGTGGTACGCGGACGTGATGCTTGCCGTTGCAGCCGCCCTGATCCACCTGCCGATCAGCGAAGCACCCAGGTTCAGATCGGCCGCGGCTGCGGCGTGAGCGGCGCAGGCACGCAGCGCCTCCTCGAGGCGCCGATTGCGCCGCGATCGCGCGGCTCGCCGCGCCCGAACCGGTGCTCGCTCTCTTCCAGACCGCGGTGTCGATGGCCGATACGCATTTCGTCGGCCGCCTCGGCACCGATGCGCCCGCCAGGCTGGCCCTCGTGTTCGCGCATGTATGCTGCTGCAGATGACATCGGCGGACGCGGCTGGCGGCGCAGTATCCGGTGCCGTGGCCCGCGCGCTGGTCATCGCGCTCTACGGCGCCCTCACCGGCGCTTTGCCGTGTACAAGGTGTCCTGGGAACCTAGGCGCTTAGCTTGACGGCAAGATCGAGGAAATCGCCTGCGCTCACGTCGAAGACCGCGTGGGGCCCGGTTTCCTGCCTGGCGTCCAGGCCATACTCGAGCGGCCGCGGCACATAAGCGGTCTTGAGACCGACGCGCTGCGCGGCTTCCAGATCGCGCGGATGCGCCGCCACCATCATCACCTCGCCCGGCGCCAGGCCGAGCAGGCGCGCGGCGCCCTGGTAGACCTCGGGATCGGGCTTATAGTGGCCGAAGAGCTCCGCGGAGAGCACGCAATCCCAGGGCAGGCCCGCGTTCTTCGCCATGTTGACGAGCAGCGAAATGTTGCCGTTCGACAGCGTCGCCAGGACGTAACGGCCGCGCAGGCGATTCAGCCCCGGCACCGAGTCCGGCCACGGCGTCAGGCGATGCCAGGCGTGGTTCAGATGCTCGATCTCCTCCTCGCTCAGTCCGCCCAGCCCGAAAGGTTTCAGCAGATCGTTGAGGACCATGCGGTGAAGCAGATCGATGTGCGTCCAGGGCAGCTTGCCCTTGCGCACGCGGTCCATGGCCGGGTGGTAGCCTGCGCGCCAGGCATCGGCGAACTTCGGCCAGTCGACGCGCAGGCCTTTTTTCTTCGCGAGCAGCTCGCCTTCGCGGATGACGGAGCCCCGCCAGTCGACCACGGTACCGAACACATCGAAAGTCAATGCCTTGATCAAAGCAGCCGCGCGATGCTGATCAGGATCAGCAGCAGCACCCAGACCATCAGCGCGCGCCAGACCAGGCCCACGGTGCTGTCGAGAAACGGGGCGTCGGCGGGCTCGCCGATGCCGAGCTCGGGACGCGGATGCATTCCGTCGACTTCCTGCACCGGCATGCCGAGGCGCACCCCCATCGCGCCGGCGCCGGCGGCAAGCACGATGCCAGCGTTCGGGTCGGGCCAACTGCGCGCCTGAGTGCGCCAGCAGTAGATCGCGTCCTCGAAATCGCCAGCCACGGCAAAGGAGGCCGCGCTCAGCCGTACTGCCGGCCAGTCGAGCACATAGAGCGCCCGCTGCGCGAAACGACCAAAGGAGCCAAGGCCCTGCCAGCGCGCGGCGAGGAACGCCGCCAGGCGGTAGAGGATCGCGCCGCTTGGCCCAGGCAGGAGCACATACCACAGCAGCACGCCGAACACGTGGCGATGGGAAGCGAGCAGCGCCTCCTCGATCGCCAGGCGGATGACCTCCTCGCGCGTGTGCACCACGCCCGAGGGGCCACGCCATTCGTCGAGCAGGATCCGCGCGCGCTCGATCTCGCCCGACTTGATCCCCAGCTGGATGGCGGTGAAGTGATGGCTGAACTGGCGGAAGCCGAGCGTGACGCAGAGCGCGGCGATGTTGAAGGCGAGCGCGAACAGCGGGTGCAGCGCGGAGAACACGGCGTGCAGCGCACCGCCCGCCAGCGCCGCCGGCACCACCGCGACCAGCCATGCGATGGTGCCATGTCGGCGCTCACCGCCGTTGAACGACTGCTCGAGCCAGCCCGCCCAGACCCCGAGCGCTGCGTTCACGCTCTTGCGGTCGCCGAGCGGCCGCCACTGCTCGATCAGCAGCGCGGCGATGATCGCGATGACGCCCATAGACTCATTCTAATCAGCAAGCTGGCGGTAGAAGTTGACCAGGATCCCGGCGGTCGCACCCCAGATATCGCGCTCGCCGTACGGGATGGCGTAAAAGGAGACAGTGCGGCCCTGGAACTCGCGCGTCCTGCGCTGGTGGTTGCGCGGATCGAGCAGGAACGCGAGGGGGACTTCGAATACCTCTTCGACCTCGCGCGGGTCGGGCGCCAGGGCGAGCGGCGGCGTCAGCAGCCCAACCACCGGGGTGACGCGATAGCCGGTGCGCGTGAGGTATTCAGGCAACCAGCCAATGACCTCGACCTGCCCGGCCTTCAGGCCGATCTCCTCCTTCGCCTCGCGCAGCGCCGTGAACTCCGGGTTCGGGTCCTCGGGCTCGGCGCGGCCGCCGGGAAAGCTGATCTGCCCGGAATGGCTGCGCAGGTGAGAAGTACGCTGCGTAAACAGGACCGTCAGGCCGCCCGGATGTGCGATGATCGGCACCAGCACCGAAGCTGGCGTGATCGCGCCTTCGCCGCCCGCTTCCTCGTCGCCGTATACTGAGGCCACCGGGGAGGAGCGGCGCCGCAGCCGCGCCCTCAGCTCGGCCGGATCAAGTTCCATAAAGGAGGAAAATCATGAAGCAGTTCGCGCTGGTCGTCGTGCTGGCTCTCGCCAGCTCAGCCGCATTCGCCTTCCACTGCCCCGCCGACATGAAGAAGATCGACGAGGCGCTCGCCAAGAACCCGCAGGTCTCAAGCCAGCAGATGGCCGAGGTGAAGAAGTACCGTGCGGAGGGTGAATCGCTCCACAAGGCCGGCAAGCATCAGGAGTCGGTCGATACCCTCGCGCGCGCGATGAAGATCCTCAATATCAAGTAAGCGCGTCGCATCAGGGCACGAGGATGATCGAGCCGGTCGTCTTCCTGCTCTCGAGATCCCGGTGCGCCTGCTGCGCCTCGGCCAGCTTGTAGCGTCGGGTCGTCTCGATCTTCACCTTGCCCGATTTCACCATCCCAAAGAGCGAGTTCGCGCGCTCGAGCAGGTCGGCGCGGCTCGCGATGTGGGTGGCGAGGGTGGGCCGCGTCACGTAGAGCGAGCCCTTGGTCGACAGGATGCCGAGGTTCACCGGCGGCACCGGTCCCGAGGCGTTGCCGAAAGACACCATCAGTCCGCGCGGCCGCAGGCAGTCGAGCGAGCCGTCCCAGGTCGTCTTGCCAACCGCGTCGTAGACCACCGGCAGCTTCTTGCCGCCGGAGATCGCGCCAACGCGCTCGACGAAGTTCTCCTTGCTGTAGTTGACGACATGCTCTGCGCCGTGGGCCTTGGCGAGCGTCGCCTTCCCCTCGGAGCCCACGGTGCCGATGACCGTGACGCCGAGCGTCTTCAGCCATTGGCAGGCAATCAGGCCGACGCCGCCGGCGGCGGCGTGCCATAACACCGTGTCGCCGCGCTTCGCCGGGTAGGTGGTGTGGATCAGGTAGTGCACCGTCAGCCCTTTCAGCATCATCGAGGCCGCCTGCTCGTCGGCAATGCCGTCCGGGATCTTCACCAGACGATCGGCCGGCACGACGCGCACTTCGCAGTAAGAGCCTGGCAGCCCGGTGTAGGCGACCCGATCGCCCTTTTTCACGTCGGTGACGTTCGGGCCGACGGCCTCGACCACGCCTGCGCCCTCGTTGCCCGCCGCCTGCGGCAGCTGCATCGGGTACAGGCCCGAGCGCTGGTAGGTGTCGACGAAATTGACGCCGATCGCGGTGTGGCGCACGCGCACCTGGCCTGCACCCGGCTCGCCGACGCTCACCTCGTCAAGCTGCAGCACCTCGGGACCGCCGGTCTTGTGGAAACGGATTGCCTTGGGCATCTCACTCTCCTTTCGGGTTCGAATTCTGTTGTTTCACGGAGTCGGTGACGGACCGCATAGCCTGCAACGCGGCGCGCTGCAATTCCAGTCCCTGGATCGAGAATTTCACCATGTTGAGGTTCATGTTGAGCCAGGCCTCGATCGAGCGCAGGTCGGCGATGCGCTGCTCGAGCTCGCGCGGGTCGAGCGTCGGCATCGCCATGCCCGGCAGCGGCACGCCGAGCGGGCCCCACAGGCGGCGGAACATCTCGAACGGGTCCTGCGGCGGCGGCTGCTCGCTCATGTCGCGTCCTTCGCTTCGGATCCAAATAGCGCCCTCACCTCGGCCTCGCGGCTCACGGTGTCCTCGTAGCCGAGGTCGATGAGCGCGCGGCAGAACGATTCCTCGAACAGCAGATAGCTCGCAAGGTTCGAGCCCGAGCGGTTCAGCGCGCCGATCGGCCGCAGGATGAAGCGCACCGTCGCCGGCAGCTCGTGCAGGTAGCGCGCCGCGATGCGCTCGAGCGACTGCGACGGCGTGATGAACAGCACCTTCACCGCCCGCAGGCCCGAGTCGCTGAGCCGCTCAGGCGGCACCAGCCGCACAGTGCGGTTGATGCGCTCCAGCCGCTCGATGTCGACCATCAGGCTGTCGAGGAAGATGCTGTTCAGCGCATGGCCGGCGATCTGCGCGATCGACGGGTAGACGCTGGAACGCATGCGCGCCTGCTCGACGTTCTGGCGGCCGGTGCCTACGATCAGCACGCGGTCGGCGCCGAGGTGCAGCGCCGGGCTCACCGGCGCGATCTGGCGCATCGAGCCGTCGCCGAAGTACTCGCGGTTCAGTTTCACCGCCGGGAAAATGAACGGCAGCGAGGCCGAGGCGAGCAGGTACTCGAGCTTGAGGCTGACCCCGGCGCCGATGCGCTGGTTGCGCTCCCAGCCTTCGACCCCGCTGCCGCCCTGGAAGAACGACACGCTCTGGCCCGAGGTGTAGCCCGAGGCGGTCACGCACACCGCGTACAGCGCGCCCGAATCGATATGGGTTTGAATCCGCTGAAAATCCAAATTCCTCTCCAGCATCTGCGCGAGCGGCTCGTTGTCGAGCAGCGACACCGGGTTGTTGCGCGAGATGAGCATCATCGCGCTGAGCCAGCGCGCGCCGCTCTTCAGGATGCGCCAGGCGTCGGTGCGGTAGATGTGCTCGCAGCGCATGTGCTCCCACACCTCGAGCAGGTTGCCGACGGCGCGCGAGAAGTTGTCGGCGAACACCGCGAGCGTGGCGGCGTTGATCGCGCCCGCGGAAGTGCCGCAGACAATCGGGAACGGGTTCTTGACCGGGTTGCCGAGGATGTCGCGCACCGCCTTCACCACGCCGACCTGGTAAGCGGCGCGCGCGCCTCCTCCGGTCAACACGAGCCCGGCCCGCGGCTTGATCCGGCTCGCCGGGAATGGCGCCACGTTGCTGGCCGCGGTATCCATTTCCCCTAGAACAGGCTTTGCTCCTGCCCGCGCGGGGCGTTCGCGTCGGCGACCGTGACCGCGGTCATATTGACGATGCGCCGCACCGTGGCGGACGGCGTCAGGATGTGCACCGGGCGCGCCGCGCCGAGCAGGATCGGGCCGATGGTGACCCCGCCGCCGGAGGCCGTCTTCAGCAGGTTGAAGGCGATATTCGCGGCATCCAGCGTGGGCATCACGAGGAGGTTCGCTTCTCCGCGCAAGCGGGAGCGAGGGAACACCCGCAGGCGGATCTCCTCCGAGAGCGCCGCATCGCCGTGCATCTCGCCGTCGACCTCGAGCTGGGGAGCGCGCTCGCTGATGAGCTGCAGCGCGCGCCGCATCTTGGCGGCCGAGGGGATGTCGATCGAGCCGAAGTTGGAAGCCGACAGCAGCGCCACCTTGGCGGTGAGGCCGAAGCGCCTCACCTCCTCCGCGGCGAGCAAGGTCATCTCGGCGACGTTCTCGGCGTCCGGGTCGGCCGTGACGTAGGTGTCGCAGATAAAGACCGTGCGCGTCGGCAGGATCAGGGCATTCATCGCCGCGTAATGGCGCACGCCGGGACGCGGGCCGATCACCTGGTCGACGTAGCGCAGGTGGCGCGCGTGCGTGCCGGAAGTGCCGCACAGCATGCCGTCGACCTCCCCCTTGTACATCATCATTGCGCCGATCAGCGTGTCGCGCAGCCGCATCTCGATGCGCGCGTAGTCGGGCGACACGCCCTTTCTCTCGGCGAGCTGCTGGTAGGTGGCCCAGTAGTCGCGGTAGCGCGAATCGGACTCTGGATTCACCAGCTCGAACTCCTTGCCCGGGCGCACGCGCAGCCCGAGCCGATCGAGGCGTTGCTCGATCACCTGCGGACGGCCGATCAGCGTCGGCCTGGCTAGACCCTCGTCGATGACGATCTGCACCGCGCGCAGCACGCGTTCGTCCTCGCCCTCGGCGTACGCCACGCGCCGCGGCGCCGATTTCGCCGCCGAGAATACCGGCTTCATCAGCAGCCCGAAGTGGTACACGTACTGCGTCATCGAATCGCGGTACGCATCGAGGTCGGCGATCGGGCGCGTCGCCACGCCGGAATCCATCGCCGCCTTCGCCACCGCGGGCGCGACGCGCGCGATCAGGCGCGGATCGAAGGGCCGCGGAATGATGTACTCGGGCCCGAAGCTGATCGACTCGATGCCGTAGGCGAGCGCGACCTGCTCCGAGGTCTCGGCCTGGGCGAGCTCGGCGATGGCGTGCGCGGCAGCGAGCTCCATCTCGGTGTTGATCGTGGTGGCGCCGACGTCGAGCGCGCCGCGGAAGATGAACGGGAAGCACAGGACGTTGTTGACCTGGTTGGGATAGTCAGAGCGTCCGGTGGCGATGACGCAGTCGGGCTTCGCCGCCTTCGCCAATTCGGGAAGAATCTCTGGCTCCGGGTTGGCGAGCGCGAGGATTAGCGGCCGCTGCGCCATCTTCTTGACCATCGACGGTTTCAAGACGCCGCCCGCCGACAACCCGAGGAACACGTCGGCCCCGGTGATCACTTCGTCGAGCGTGCGGGCGCGAGTGTCCTTCGCGTAGCGCTCCTTATCCGGGTCCATCTCCTCGCGCCGGCCCCTGTACACCACGCCCTTGATGTCCGTCACGGTGATGCTGGAGAGCGGCAGGCCCATCTTCAGCAGCAAGTCAAGGCAGGCGAGCGCCGCCGCGCCAGCGCCGGAGGCGACGAGCTTCACCTCCTCGATGCGCTTGCCGATCACCTTCAGGCCGTTGAAGATTGCCGCGGCCACCGTGATCGCGGTGCCGTGCTGGTCGTCGTGGAACACCGGGATCTTCATCCGGCTGCGCAGCTTGCGCTCGATGGTGAAGCACTCCGGCGCCTTGATGTCCTCGAGGTTGATGCCGCCGAAAGTCGGCTCGAGGGCGGCGATGATGTCGACCAGCTTGTCGGGGTCGCGCTCGTCGAGCTCGATGTCGAA
>Ga0209577_10005499_pt1 | contig 11820 bp, 8 predicted proteins | sample GraSoiAngelo_109_FD_185874 | JGI IMG/M metagenome (GOLD analysis project Ga0209577, IMG submission 185874) | Grasslands soil microbial communities from the Angelo Coastal Reserve, California, USA - 14_0903_12_20cm (SPAdes) (version 2) | ecosystem: Environmental > Terrestrial > Soil > Grasslands ... | reverse complement strand
GCCTTTGCACCCGGTCGAGTTCGTCGCGGTGGCGGATCGTCACGCCCGGCGCCCAGTCGGTGCCGCGCGGGTATTTCTCCGGCTCGTCGGTGACGATGACGATCGGCTTCACGCCTTCGGCGGCGAGCTGGCGCGAGATGATCGCCGGGTCGAGCGGCCCGTCGACGGGCTGGCCGCCGGTCATCGCCACCGCGTCGTTGTAGAGGATCTTGTAGGTCATGTCGACCTTCGCCGCCACGGCGGCGCGGATCGCGAGCAGCCCCGAATGGAAGTACGTGCCGTCGCCGAGGTTGGCGAAGATGTGCTTCTCGCGGGTGAAGGGCGCCTGGCCGATCCACGGCGCGCCCTCGGCCCCCATGTGCGTGAAGGTGGCCGTGCTGCGATCCATCCATACCGCCATGAAATGGCAGCCGATGCCCGCCACCGCGCGGCTGCCTTCGGGCACCCGCGTCGAGGTGTTGTGCGGGCAACCCGAGCAGAAATAGGGTTGCCGCACCGCCGTCACCCGCGGGCGCGCAAGGAGCTTCTCCTTGAAATCGAGGAACGCGAGCCTTTCGCGAAATTGAGAACCGAGATCTTTCGTCAGCCCCAGCTTCTCCATGCGCTGCGCGATGGCGCGCGCCACGAGCGCTGGCGAATGCTCGTAGTGCGCCGGAAGCAGCCAGGTGCCTGCGGGCTTGCCGCCGCTGCGGCTCCACTCGCCGCTGTCGTCGAACTTGCCGACCACGCGCGGGGCGCGCACGCTTTCCTTCCAGTTGTAGAGCTCCTCCTTGATCTGGTACTCGATCAGCTGGCGCTTTTCCTCGACCACGAGGATCTCTTCCAGGCCGTCGGCGAAGCGCCGCGCGCCCTGCGGCTCGAGCGGCCATGCCATCGCGACCTTGTAGACGCGAAGGCCGATCTCGCGCGCGAGGCGCTCGTCGATCCCCAGGTCGGCAAGCGCCTGCATCACGTCCCCGAAGGACTTGCCGCTGGTGACGATCCCCAGTTTCGGTCTTGAGGTGTTCCAGACGATCCTGTCCAACTCGTTGGCGCGGGCATAGGCGAGCGCGGCGTAGACCTTCCAGTCGAGGATGCGCGCCTCCTGCTCGAGGATGGCGTCGGGCCAGCGGATGTTGAGGCCGTCAGGCGGCAGGGCAAAGTCAGCCGGCTCCCTGATGGAAATTCTTTGCGGGTCAACCACCACGGAGGCGCCGGACTCCACCACGTCGGTGACGCACTTGAAGGCGACCCAGCAGCCGGAGTAGCGGCTCATCGCGAAGCCGTGCACGCCCAGGTCGAGGTAGTCCTGCACGTTCGACGGACTGAGCACCGGGATCAGGCAGGCCTTGAACATGTGCTCCGACTGGTGGGGCAGGGTGGAGGACTTCGCCGCGTGATCGTCGCCCGCCAGCACGAGCACGCCGCCGTGCCTGGAGGTGCCGGCGGCGTTGGCGTGCTTGAACACGTCGCCGCAGCGGTCGACCCCTGGCCCCTTGCCGTACCACATGGCGTAGACGCCGTCGTATTTCGCCCCGGGGAAGAGATTCACCTGCTGCGTGCCCCAGACCGCGGTCGCCGCCAGGTCCTCGTTCACGCCGGGCTGGAATTTGACGTGGTGGCTCTCGAGATGCTTTTGCGCGCGCCACAGCGCCTGGTCCAGGCCGCCGAGCGGGGAGCCACGGTAGCCCGAGACGAAGCCGGCGGTGTTCAGGCCCGAGCTCGCGTCGCGCTCGCGCTGCAGCAGCATCAGGCGCACGAGCGCCTGCGTGCCGGTGAGGAACACGCGGCCGCGCCCGAGCGTGTACTTGTCCTCGAGCGAGGCTTTCGCCAGGTCTGGCGCGGAGGTCATGGTTTGCCTTTTAGCACAGCCATTAGACCGCGGCGCGAGCCTTGATTCTCGGCTTGGGCGGGCGCCCGCCGGGGCGATCCCAGTAAGGCTCCGGACCGAACGAGTCGGCGAGGAACTCGATGAAGGCGCGCGTTTTCGCGGGCAGATGGCGGCGGTGCGGGTAGACCGCGTAAATGGCCACGTCGCTGCCGAAGGTATAGCCGGGAAAAAGCGACACGAGCGAGCCGTCCTCGAGATGCCGGCGCACGTCCCAGGTGGATTTGAGCGCCACGCCCAGCCCGGCGAGCGCCCACTCGCGCAGCACTTCCCAGTTGTCGCAGGCATAGCGTCCGGCGACCCGGACGGAGCCCGGATGGCCGTCAGGCCCGGTGTAGTCCCAGGTCATCGCGAAATCGCGGGTCGTGAGGCAGTTGTGGCGCGCAAGATCCTGCGGCGTGCGGGGTGTGCCGTGCCGGCCGAGGTAGGCGGGGCTTGCGCAGACGACGCGCCGGTTGGGCGCGAGCTTTCGCGCCGCGAGCGAGGAATCTTCGAGGTGCGCGATGCGGATGGCGAGATCGAAGCCCTCCTCGATGATGTTCACCGCGCGATCCGACAGGCTGAGCGCGAGCTGCACCTTGGGATAGCGCTCGGCGAAGGTGGGGATGAGCGGGGCGATGTGCCGGTTGCCGAAAGACGCCGGGATGGCGACTTTCAGGGTGCCTTGCGGCTCGACGCGGCCCGCGCCCACGGCGGCGTCGGCTTCCGCGATTTCGGCGAGCACCCGGGAGCAGGTATCGAGGTAGCTCGCCCCTTCGTCGGTGAGCCGCAGGCTGCGCGTGGTGCGATGAAGCAGGCGTACCCCCAGCCTCGCTTCGAGGGCGGCAATGCGCCGGCTGACGAGCGCCGGGGAGAGGCCCAGCTCGCGCGCGGCCGAAGACAGGCTTCCGGTCGCCACTACCCTGGAGAACACGGCCATCTCGTGTAATTTTTGCATTTTCTGCAAAAGTGTTTTGCAAAGATACGGTATTCTAATCGAAGCTGCAAAGCCTTAAGTTTGTTGCGTCGCAACAGACAGAGTCTCGGATCCTCCTCCTCCTTTTTCCGCGATTAAGTCAGCGACAGCCGGGGGCCGGCCCGCAAGGGTCTGGCCCCTTGTTTTTTCTGGGTGAGCGCCTTCGGCTAGGGCGCGGCTTGCGAGGCGAAGGTCCTATTGGGCATCGGCAAGCGCCGGCACAGGTATGATCGGCGCTATTCCGGGCCTGGAGGTTCGTACGTCAAGTCAACTCGAAATCGTTGAAGCTCAAGCACTTAAGCTTACGGCAGAAGAGCGGGCTCAGCTCGCAGATCGATTGATTACCAGCATCTTCGAAAACCATGAAATTGAAGCTTCTTGGGCAGCGGAAGTCGAGCACCGCGTCGGGGAAATCGAGAGCGGCCGCGCCAAGCTGATCCCTGCAGCCGAATCCATTGCCCGAGCCCGCACCGCGATTAAATGATCGCTTCGGTTAGCCCCGAAGCCGACCGGGAACTCACCGAAGGAGCCTTGTTCTATGCCCGCGAGGGCAATGCCGAAGTTGCTCTCGCGTTGATTGCCGAATACGAATGAGCGCTCGAGCTTCTTTGTATCCATCCAGAGCTGGGGCGCGAGTTGGAGAAATGGCCGGCGCCGCTTTCCGGTACGGAAGTTTCCTTACAGCATCGTCTACTACATTCGGGGCGAAGAAATCCGAGTCATTGCGCTCGCCCACCACCGGCGTAGACCCGGCTACTGGGCTGCTCGGAAGTAATCGTGGCCGCAGATGGAAAGGTAGTCCTTCCTAATGTTTCGAAGGCTCATTGAGCGTCTTTCAAAGCCATCAACTCCTCCATCTTCGCCTACTGTCAAGCGGACGATCGCGTTTGTCACCAACGTCGCGCAACCGATACAAGTCCAGCCGGAATCCAAGTTTTATTCCGAATTGGCAAGCACTAGGCTCCGGGTTCACATTCCAGCGCGCGAATTGGCGAAACACACATCGGTGTGGCTCGTCCCATATGGTGAATTGCTCCGAGACCCTTATCTTGCCTTTCTTGGTAGCGCCACGACATCTGTGTTGGGAAAGCTCACGGCCGGAAGTGTTCTAGCCCAGCGGGACCTGCTTAAAGGCCTGTTGGCGAAACTTAGCGCTGAACGCTCGCAGCTATCGATATTTGCCGACCTCACAGACGACTACAGGGCGCTTGGAAAGCTGCTCAATGAGCCAATTTGGCTAGCCGAGTATCAACGTCAACTAGGCCAAGTGGCCAAACTTATCGTATGCAGTCCCGGACTGGCCGTTGCACTTCGAAATTGCGCAACTCGAGGATTGCACGTTATCGATGACCCCTTTGAGTCCACGACAGCTGCAGAGCCACGCGCGCCTCGCGACAAGCCGCTGCGTTTGCTGTGGTTCGGAAACTTTGCTGTGGGAGTCTTCCCGTTCATAGCCGCATCCTTGGCCGCCATTGTCGAACAGGTGAAGCACCTTAACGCCGAACTCGAATTTATTACCGGGATGGACCAGGTTTCGCTCGTCGCTGACCTAGAAAAAATACTTCTCGCGCAGAATCCAAAATTGCGATTTCGCTTTACAGCTTGGTCCTTGGTGAATACCGAACTTGCACTAGAGCGTTGCGATATCGTGTTGTTGCCCCAGGAGCATGAAAGCGACTACGGACGGGTTAAATCGTCAAATCGCCTCGTAAGCGCAATCCGCAGTGGCCGATTTGCAGTTGCATCTCCGATTGCGGCCTACCAGGAGCTTGAGAAATATGCCTGGGTCAATAAGGATCTTGCCAAAGGCGTGCTGTGGGCGCTCGCGCATCCAGACCAAGCGAGGGAGCGCATCGACAAAGGCCAAAAATACGTTTCAGTCCGATTCTCGCCCGAAACAATCGGAAAACAATGGCGGGATGTGTTAGGTGTTCCGCCAAGTTAGAAATTACACGGCGGAAATGCGCTACTGCATGATCCTGAAATATCCACGGTGGGCAAAGGTGCAACCAAATTTAGTTGCGCGCTCGTCGTCGCTAGCCAGCATGAGGGGATTCGCTAAGCGATAGGCTTCGATTGCCTCCATGGGCCCTGGACCAAACTCGGGCCGAACCGGATGTCCATTTATGATCGTATCCTCAACGATCAGATAGTCGCCGCGTTTCAGAAGCGGAACGAGGCCATTGAGCTCGCGCAGCACATGGGAAGCTGAGTGGTCGGAATCCAGGATCAATAGCAGGCGGCCGGAGCGGCTTTCCGGGATGGACTGCCGGATCATTCGTATCGTCTCGAAATTCGCGCTGTCGCCAAGGAGCAGGCGAATCTTGGGATGCGCTGATGCAAGCGGGTGCAGTGCTTCGTGAGTAATATCCACGCTAACGACAACGCCTTCTCTCTCGTCGGCATCGAGGCAATCCGCGAAGAACAGGGCCGATCCGCCGTGGCGCGTGCCCGTTTCCAATACCCAGTGAATGTTGTTCTCGAACATGAGTTCCTGATAGTTCCACATGTCGAGAGGAAATTTTAGCGTTCTCACTCCGCGGTAATGAGTTCGCTTCCACACGTTAGCCTTGTAATACCACTTCAGATACTCGAGGGGCGCGCCTTGCATGTCGGTTCACCTCATTTGCGGCGTTCGCCGACTAAGCGCATATCCCTCGGTTCGCGCAGCTTAAACTGCGCCGGTTCCTGACGAATATTTGTTAGGCCGACCTCGCTCATGAGTTTGCTGAGACTTGACGGCGTGTAGCCCCAACGATGAATCATGTACGGGTCCTGCCATGCCGGGTCCCCGTAGAAAACCCACATCGTCCGCTGCCCTTCTTGGCCCGGACCCGCTCCCACTTCCGGGTTGTCCAGAAGCTCACGCGCTGCCGAAAGTAGGTTGGGACATTCGAGGATCATCGCGCCGCCCGGTTTAAGCACCCGTATCCATTCGCGCAATACATCCGCGATCTCCCAGCGCCAAAAATGCTCGACGACATGTACAGAAAGGATTTCGTCGATGCTGCCGTCCTCGAACGGGGTCAACTTATGTAGGTCGCAGAGGACATCGGGTTTGAACCCGCGCCGGCTCGCGACCACGTCGACGTTGATATACCCAGGCAGGATCTTGTCGCCGCATCCGAGGTTGAGCTTCTTCACAAGTGCATCCCGGATGTGTCTAGGTAGGTGCCGGGGGCATTTTCTTAGTCATGGCTATGATAATCGGCATTGCGCAACCATGCGTCGCCCAATCCCAGTGCATGTAACGGCGCCTCAGTCAGTATCAACAGCATGCAGCCAACGCGCAAGAAGCCGCGCGCGGCCGATGCTGGAGTTCATACGACATTGTCCTGAAATATCGTGACCCAGTGGCGGGCAACGGCTACGGGCGCGTGCAGGCGCTCGACGTGATACTTGGCGCGATGCAGCCGCTCGAGCACGTCATGGGGATGCGTCAGCGCCCAGCGTATGCCCTCCCCGAGGTCGTTGCCGGTCCAGGCAAACTCGGCCAGGTCTTCGTAGCCGGGGTCGGGATGCGAGATGGCGAAGCGTCCGGCACGCAGGGCGGCGAGGAGACTGCTCGGGTGCGCGCGGCTCGCGCCCGGCAGCAACACGAGGTCGCAGGCGGCGAGCGCGTGCGCCAGCGCGATCGGCGAGAACGCCTCGATCGACAGCCGCAGCGAGTCCGGATCGTTTTCGTGCAGCTCCTGCACTAGCGCGTCGAGCCCGGTCCCGGCCGCGCACAGGCAGCGCAGCGCGAGCGGAATCTCGCGGCCCAGGCGCTCTAGTTGCGGCGCGAGCTCGATGATCGAAGCCACGCCGTCGGCTTCGCCGATCCAAAGCAGGCGCATGCGCCACGCATCGGCGGCCACGCCGGCGCGCGCCGCGAGCCATTCGAGTGCGCGCGAGCGACGTCGCGGTCGCGCTGCCCGCGGCTCCCACGCGGTGCCGGCATACGGATCGGCGACCACGTCGACGGGCCGCTTCGCGAGCGCGCGCAGCCGCGCCGCCACGTAGCGCGAAGCGGCGGTCAAGCCGGCCGCCCGCGGGAAAGCCGAAGCGTAGGCATGGAAGCGGTCGGTGCCGGGCTCAGGCGCGACGACGAAATCGAGCAGCACTTTTTCTGCCGCGACGCACCCGAGCAGCTCGGAGTAAGGCCACTGCCCTCCCTCCTCGCCCGCGAGCGAGTCTCCCAGCACGATGACTTTGCTGCCACGCAGAGCGGCCGCAAGATCTTGCTCCGCGCACAAGGAGTAAGCGCGCGCGTCGTAACCGAGCTCGATGAGCGCGGACACCGGAGCGAGCGTTCGAGACCGCGCCACGGCGCTCGGACTGGTCCGCACTGCGCCCACCTTGGCGAAAGGCGCCGCCGTCACGAAGGCGTATTCCGGCCCTGCGCTCATGCCTTGAGCAGGCCGCGGACCGATTCGATCACCGGCGACCAATCGCCGATCGCGCGCTGGCGCACGAGCCGCACCGAGGGATACCACAGCATGCGCTCGCCCTGCGCGCCGTAGCGCCAGTCGGAGCCGAACGGCACCATGACGATCGCCGGCCGGCCCAGAGCTCCGGTGAGGTGAACGAGCGCCGTGCATACCGTCACGACGCGGTCGAGCGCGCACACGAGCGCCGCGGTCTCGTCGTAGACGTCGATCGCTCCCTGCCAGTGGTGCACGGTGATGCCATGGCGCGCGGCGAGAGCGCGGATTTCGTCGTCGACCTCGGTGTATTGCAGGCTGACGAAGTGCACGCCCGCGACGCGCAGCAGCGGCAGCAGCTGCTCGAGCGTCAACGAGCGCCGCGCCCTGCCCGTATGGCCGACGCCGCCCTGCCATGAAAGTCCGACCTTGGGGCCGGGCCCGAGGGCGTCCAGGCGGCGTTTCCACGCCGCCGTCTTGCGCTCGTCCGGCGCGAGATAGCCGCTGTGCCGAGGGAAATCCTCCACGCGGCGGCGAAAGTGCAGGGGCAGCGAGCCCATCGGCACCTGGTAGTCGGGCGGCGGCTCCAGGTGGTTGACCCAGTCGTTCGCCATCGTGCGCAGCCGCGCCGTCACGGTGCACAGGGGAAACGAGCGCGCAAAAAGCGCTCCCAGCTTGTGATCGCATTCGATCGCCACGTGCCGCGCGCGAGCCACCAGCTCGGGGATGCACGAGCTGTACATGATCTCATCGCCGAGTCCCTGCTCTGGATAGACGAGGATCGTCTTGCCGGTGAGCGGCTCGCCTTGCCACTCGGCGAACGGGAATTTGCGGTAGCGGCCAACAAAATATTCCTTGCGCCGGCGCAGCTCGAGGCCTTGCCAGCCTTCTTCGAAATGCCCGTGACGCAGCCGCAGAATCGCCAGGCTGTAGCCGATGTCGATGTTCTCCGGCGCCGCCTGCAGCGCAGCGCGCAGGAGGCTCTCGGCTTCGGCTTCCTGGCCGGTCAGGTCTTGCAGGATGCCCTTGGTTGCCAGGATGCGCGGCTCGTGCGGCTCGCGCGCGAGCGCCTTCTCAATGCAGGCGAAAGCCTCCGCATAGCGCATCTGGTCGCCGAGCACCTGTGCCAGATCGCCCAGCAGCGGGATGCTTTCGGGGCTCGCTTTCAGGCCCTCCCGGAAGCGCCGCTCCGCCTCCTCGATCTTGTTCTCGTAGCGCAGGCACTCGCCGATCATCTGCAGCGCCTGCGCGCCCTGCGGCTCCAGGCGCAGCGCCTGCTCAAGGCGCGCCACCGCGGCGGAGGTTTCGCCCTGCTCGCGCAGCACCCGCGCGAGCGCGAAGAGCGCGGCTGCAGACTGATCGTCGAGCGCCACCGCCTGCTCGGTGCACGCTTTCGCCTCGTCCAGCCGCCCGCCCAGGCGCAGCAAGTTGCCGAGGCGGATCCAGGCGCCGGGCGAACTGCGATCCAATTCGATTGCCTGCCGAAAGGCGAGCTCGGCCTGCGCCGCGAGCCCTTGCTTGGAGAGCAGCTCGCCCAGCTTGAGCCACAGCGTTGCATCCCTCGGCTGTAGCGCGCTCGCGCGTTGCGCGAGCGCGCTTGCCTCCCCGCCATTGCCCAGCGCCATGTGCGCTTCGGCAAGCGCGAGCAGCGCCCGCGGCGAGCGCGGCTGCAGGCGCACCCATTCCTCCAGGTGCGGCAGCGCCGATTGCGGTGAACCCGCCTCGAGCAGCGAGCTGCCAAGCTGTTCGCGCGAGCGCACATCGGCGGGAGCGAGCTCGACCGCGCGCTTCGCACAGCCGATGGCTTCCTCCATCGCCCCATCCTCGCGCAATGCCGCGGCGAGAAGCGCCACTAGGCGCGGGTTGCTCGCGTCCTGCTCAAGCGCCCGGCGGCCGATGCGCAGGGCAAGCCCCGCGTTGCCGAGGCGCAGCTGCTCCTCGGCGAGAGCGGCCAGCGAGCGCTTGCGCCTGCTCCATCGGAACAGGCCGCGCAGCCTGAGCAGCAGCTCGCGCTGCAGGGCGCGGCGCGCCTCGCGCGGCATGCCGAGCTTGCGATAGACCGCGCCGAGGTTGGCGTAGGCGACTGCATGATCGGGCCGCAGCTCGGTGGCGCGCTGATAGCTCTCTATGGCGCGCGAGGGGTCGCCTTGCGCGAAAAACGCGGTGCCGAGGTCGTTGTGCGCTTCAGCGAAATCGGGCTTGAGCCGGATAGCGCGGCGATAGGCGGCGAGCGCCTCGGCCAGCGCGCCGCGGTCCTGGTAGACGTTGCCCAGGGTGCTGTGGAAAACCGCCGCCTTGGCGTTCGCCTGGATCGCCTGCTTCAGACGAGCTTCGGCGGCGGCCAGGTCGCCGTCGCGGTAGTGCGCGGCGCCGAGCAGGAACAGCGCGTCCGCATCGCGCGGATCGCGGCGCAGCGCCTCTTCGGCGCAATGCAGCGCATCGGCGGCGCGCCCGCGTGCGAGCCATTCGCTGCCCTGCAGGATCAGATCAAGCAATGGCAACAGGCAAGAGCTCGACGCCGGCCGCGTTCCCCAGGCGGACATCGCCGCCTTCGCTGCCCTTGGTGTAAGCCCGAGCTTCCCATAGCAGGTCGGGGTGGCTGTTCGCAGCGGAGATGAAAAGCTCGGCCCAGAATGGTGGCGGCTTCACGGTGCAATGCGCGTTCTCACCGTTCGGCAAGCGCTTCACCGCGGGGTGACAGGCGATGCTGGCAAACACGAAGCGGCGAGCAAAGCCGAACAGCTCGGCGATGATCCAAGGCAGGTCGGCCTCGGGACAGTGCTCCAGCACGTCGGTGCAGATCACGCCGTCGAACAGCCCTTGCGGCGCCCTCGAAAAAGGCTCGTAGGCCGGGTCGAAGCAGACGATGCGCTCGACCCCCCAGTATTCCTGCACGCTTTCCCAGCGCGCGACGCCGTTCTCGGCAAGCCGTAGCGGCCGATACTGGCTGCCTTTGCCGCTGCCGTAATCGAGAATCGAGCGCGCGCCGGTCTGCGCCACCAGCCGGCGCACGTGGTGCGCCTGGGCCAACAGGCTCTTGCCGGGAAAAGTCCGCTCGGGGCCGATGCCGCGCGTGAGCTCCCCGCGCACGTGCATCTCGCGGTAGAGCTCGAGCAAGCGCCGATAACGCGCGCTCGGATTGCGGCGGCTGTGCGCCTCTGCAGCTTTGCCCATGGCGCGCAATTCTACGAAATTATCCAACTTGTAAGGCGGGCGGAAACAAGCTAAGTTGCCCGGCAGCATGGCGATTCCAGGCTCGACGACCGAACCGGTACGCGCCGCGGGCCGTCCGCAGCGGCTGCGGCTCGGCGACATCCTGGTGGCGCAGAAAGTCATCTCGCAGGAACAGCTCAAGCTCGCGCTCGACGAGCAGAAGCGCTCCGGCCGCCGGCTCGGCCGCGCGCTCGTCGACATGGGGTTCACCGCCGAGCTCGATATTGCCCAGGCGCTGGCGCGCCAGCTCAACGTCGGCTTCGTTGACCTCAAGCATCACAACTTCAAGGCGAATGTCGCGCTGAAGCTTCCCGAGAGCTCGGCACGCCGCTTCCGCGCCCTAGCGCTGGAGGAGCGCGGCGCGAAGATGCTGGTCGGCATGGCCGATCCCACCGATTTGTTCGCCTTCGACGAGCTCTCGCGCATCCTGAAGAGGGACATCGAGTCGGTGGTGGTGGTCGAGAGCGAAGTCGCGGTGGCGCTGGACCGGGTGTACCGCCGCACCGAGGAAATCAGCGGCCTCGCGAAGGAGCTGCACCAGGATCTCGGCGAAAACCTGGTCGACTTCGGCGCCCTCGATGCCGCCCTCGGCGCGGAGGACGCGCCGGTCGTCAAGCTGCTGCAGTCGCTGTTCCAGGACGCCACGCAGGTGGGGGCCTCGGACATCCACATCGAACCGCAGGAAGACAGGCTGCGCATCCGCATCCGCGTCGACGGCCACCTCCAGGCGCAGACGGAGACGGAGTTGCGCGTCGCCGCGGCGCTCGCCCTGCGGCTCAAGTTGATGGCCGGGCTCGACATCTCGGAAAAGCGCCATCCGCAGGACGGCCGCTTCAACGTGCTGGTGCGCCAGCAGCCCGTCGACGTGCGCATCTCCACCATGCCGACGAATTACGGCGAGTCGGTCGTCATGCGCCTGCTCAACCGGCAAAGCGGGCTGCTCGGGCTGGAACTGCTCGGCATGCCGGCCCCGATGCTGCAGCGTTTCAGGGAAATCATCCACCGGGTGAGCGGCATGGTGGTGGTCACCGGGCCCACCGGCAGCGGCAAGACCACCACGCTTTATGCGGCTCTCAATGAGCTCAATTCCACGGCGCGAAAGATCATCACCGTCGAGGATCCAGTCGAGTACCGGGTCGCCGGGCTGAACCAGGTCCAGGTCAACGAGAAAATCGATCTCACCTTCTCCTCCGTGCTGCGCTCGGCACTGCGTCAGGACCCCGACGTGATGCTGATCGGCGAGATGCGCGACACCGAAACCGCCCAGATCGCCATGCGCGCGGCCATTACCGGCCACATGGTGCTCTCGACGCTGCACGTGCGCGAAGCGGCGAGCGCGCCGGTGCGGCTGCTCGACATGGGGGTGCCGCGCTACATGGTGG
>Ga0209577_10005497_pt1 | contig 11823 bp, 6 predicted proteins | sample GraSoiAngelo_109_FD_185874 | JGI IMG/M metagenome (GOLD analysis project Ga0209577, IMG submission 185874) | Grasslands soil microbial communities from the Angelo Coastal Reserve, California, USA - 14_0903_12_20cm (SPAdes) (version 2) | ecosystem: Environmental > Terrestrial > Soil > Grasslands ... | reverse complement strand
ACCAGGGTACATCAACGAAGGCGATGAGGTCTGGCTGTTGCTGCCGACGCCTGTTACCTACAGCTACTGAGAACGCCCAAAAATGCTTGACAATAGCCCATGCTAATGCTATAGTTGCTCTTGTCAGCAAGGGCGCTTAGCTCAGTGGGAGAGCGCTTCGTTCACACGTGCGCCGTATGAGGCGTGCAGTTCGCAGTCACGACAGAACGTGATACCACTGGTGTCAAAAGTGGATAAAGCGGCGACTTACCTAGAGGGGAAACCCAAAGGGGACAATAGCATGTCGCTACAAAGGCGGAAAGGCATAGGTACCTAATCCTTGTCCGTCAGCTAAGCTGTATATGGTTAAGCCTGCATTGGTTGAACCCCATCCGAGCGATCTAGCGAAGGTTCTACGCCATCACGGTACTATAGGGCGTATGCGACGTTTCGGTACAAACGGTGTGAGTGTGCCGAAAGACACCACGTCGCAGCGATGCCGCATTGGGCGGTAACCGGAGAGTGGGGAACCTAAGTACAGCGCGAGCGAATTGCATGAGACTACGGGATCACCTAACCCGCGAGAGCGGTACGGTGACAGAGCACCCATAGTACCTAGTAGGAACGCCTATACAAAGCGGGACGAAAGGGAAGGGGTGTAGAAGGTACCACCGCCGGTCTATCAAGGTTGCGATGGATGTCGCACAAGACCAAGGGTAGACTGTCGGCTAGGAAGCCCTAGCGACTGTAGGTTTGTAAGGAGGGATTTGTAGAGCGTTAGTCAGAAACATCAGGAGGAACAATTCTGACGTAGAAGATCAATAGGAGACCCACATGCAGGATGCGGGTAACTTGAAATGTCTGGAAAGATTAGAAGTTATCCGTAAGCTCAACGGCGAAAACCGTGAGTGGGTTAACGACGATCTTTACAGACTGATGCTCAGGAAGGACATGTATGTCCTGGCGTATGAGCGTCTGAAATCCATACCAGGGAACATGACCCCTGGAACGGACGACGAAACGCTAGACGGGTTCTCTGAGGAAGAAATCGACAAGATCATCGAACAGATGAGAAACGAGAGCTACCGATGTAAGCCCGTTCGTGAGTCGTTCATCCCAAAGGCAAATGGGAAACTCAGGAGATTGGGTATACCCTGCCCCAGGGACAAGATTGTACAGGAGGTAGTACGAATAATCCTAGAGGCGGTCTACGACTCACCTCAAGGCGCGTACTTCTCCGATTGCAGTCACGGTTTCAGGCGTTCCAAATCCTGTCACAGTGCGGTTAGGGAAATCCAGAAAAAGTGGTCAGGCATGATCTGGCTCATAGAGGGCGATATAAAGTCCTGTTTCGACGACATCGACCATCATAAGTTGATCGATGTCTTGAGAAAGAAGATCAAAGATGAACGGTTTCTATCGCTCATCTGGAAATTCTTAAAGGCGGGATACCTAGACCTCGAACGAGCAAGGCATGACTCACTGGCTGGAACCCCACAGGGAGGCATAGCAAGCCCAATACTTAGCAACATCTATCTGAACGAGCTTGACGAATTCGTGGAGCAAATACGGATAGATCTAGAGCAAGGCAAGGAACGCAGACCCAATCTTGAGTACAAACGTATTGAAGCCCGACGGTACAAGCTGGCGAAAGCTGGTAAGGCCGACACCAGGGAGTTCAAGAGGTTGGGAAAGCAAATGCGGAGTCTCCCATCGCTGGACACACACGACCCGAACTTTGTCAGAGTTAGGTATGTGCGCTACGCCGACGACTGGCTAATCGGGGTGATCGGAAGTCATGAACTGGCGAGGGAAATCAAAGACAGGGTTGGTGAGTTCCTAAAGAACGAATTAGCCCTGACTCTAAGCCAAGAGAAGACCAAAATCACCAACGCCAGAACGGAAGAAGCCGAGTTCTTGGGGTACAGAATTCGGAAGGGCAGAGGAAGGGACACCCAAAAGGTCACGGTATCCACTAACGGCTCTGGAAGGCTGTTCAAACGACGGTCAACCGGAATGGAAGTGGTACTCAAAGCCCCAATGGACAAGCTGATAAAACGGCTCAGTCAAAAGGGTTTCTGTGACGGAAAGGGAAACCCAAAGCACAAAGCAGGGTGGACGGTGTTAGACGAAGACCAAATAGTGAGCTTGTATTCCTCTATCAACAGAGGGATACAGGAATACTACAGGCCGACCGATAACTGGCCCGAACTTCAAAGAGTGCAGTACATACTGAAATACTCTCTGGCTAAAACTCTGGCGTTGAAGAAGAAAACTTCGATTACCAGGGTGATGAGAGGGAGGGACATTAGTGTCCAGGTCACAACCAAAAAGGGACAGGTCAGAAACATAGTGTTCTACAGAAACACGGACTGGACGGTAAAACGGGATGCCTTCAAGGACAGCCCCGAAGTCGATCTAGTCGCGATGAACGTGAGGCTGAGGACACGAAGCAAGCTAGGACTACCGTGTATGGTGTGTGGCAACCCGAACAAGGTTCAAATGCACCATGTACGGCATATCAGGAAAATGGACGATAAAGAGCCAAAGGGCTTCACAAGAGTCATGGCGGCACTAAATCGTAAACAGGTCCCGGTATGTAAAGCGTGTCACGAGAGGATACACAGGGGAGAGTACGACAGCTTAAGCCTTAAAGAACTGGCGTATGACTTGCGGAAGATCAGAATAACATCTGGTCTACCAATAGAAGCGCTAGACAAACCGGAAAGAGACTCCAGGAAGAGAGCCGATGCAGTGGGCGTCAGCCCTGAGCAGGAGCTCAAAGCATTCTACTTGGAGTTGATGACCAAAAAGGCACCAGCCTAGACCAACCTTGTAATGTCCAAGAGGGTAGACCTAGTACCTGAACAACCGAATACAACGACGCACCAGTAGACTCAAAGGACCTTGTCTGTCGCTGGGTTTACTCGCCGGAGGTCATACCTACGGAAACGCAGGGACTACTGGAAAAGCGCGAAGTTGTGTGTATGCGGCTACGCAAACTGCAAGCTGTGAGGATAGTATCCCACCGACGATCTAGCCCATCGTCATCTAAATCACAGGTAGCAGGGGTAAAGCGCAGTCACGGCAGTCCGAAGAACTCCCCGCAAGGGTTGAAGGGCAAGAGTAAGACTCCATACAACGACGCGAAGCGTTGAGGTATGGAGTTGTTTTCTTGATCTCGACTTCTTATTAGGAAACCTGTAGTCATTAAGGCTTCCTAGTGGGTACCTTTGGAGAGCCGTGTGCTATGAAAGTAGCCCGCACGGTTCGGAGGGGGGCGGCTGGAAACGTGCCTTAGAAACAGGTAACGCGCCGACCGCCTACCCTATCGAAGAGGCCACTGGTTCGAGCCCAGTAGCGCCCACTCGTACAAGGTTCACTCTTTTCCCCGGATGAAACCGCCCATTGTTCGCTTGACTATCCGCTTTTTTCCCACTACACTGTGAAGAAAGATGCCCCTTTTGTACTATGTCCCCTGTAGTTTTTTACATCTTTGCAAACATTGAAGCGAAAGAGAACCATTTCTCATTGAAGAGCGGAAGATGCTCATATGGCTTACGATTTTGAGGCAAAACGCCAGCAGTTACTCGAATCGCTCCGCGCGACTGCCATACATGATGAGCGTGTACTGGCTGCGATAGGCAGCACTCCTCGCGAAGCCTTTGTGGACCAGGCACACTATTCCCAGGCCTATGAAGATCGTGCCTTACCTATTCTTATGGGGCAAACTATCTCGCAGCCACTGATGGTTGCCACTATGACGCAGGCCCTGCAACTGCGCGGGCCGGAGCGCGTTCTGGAAATTGGTACCGGTTCTGGCTACCAGGCAGCGGTACTGTCACAGCTGGCTGCGCATGTCTACAGCGTCGAACGCATTCAGCAACTCGCCTGCATCGCTGCGAGGCGTATGTCAAAATTGGGGCGGCAAAACGTTACTATCTATGTCGGGGATGGCTCGTTAGGCTGGGAAGATGAAGCGCCATATGACCGCATCCTGGTGACGGCTGCAGCGCCTGAAGTGCCTGCGCACCTTTACGATCAGCTAGTAATATGGGGCATGATGGTGATCCCGGTTGGAAGACCTGATCACCAGGAGTTGTTAGTCGTGCATCGCGCGCCCTGGGGACCAGAAACGCGCTCGTTAGGTGGGTGTCTTTTCGTACCACTGGTGGGCGAGGAAGGTTGGCAGGTATGAATCAATTTTCTTTTTGGGTTGTCGAATAGAGAAAATAGCATATAATATAAAGAGAGCGCCTATCATTGTGCGCTTCGGTAGAGCAAGGAGAATTGGCATGCCGGGTATGCATAGCAGCGTTCACGTTACCAATATTCTGGGCCTGGTTGGTTTCCTGGTACTATGGATTGGATTCTTTGAGTGCGCCAAATTACTCATCGCGCTGTTCAAGCACGATTCACTGATCGGATGGGCTATTGGCCCGCTCGGCGTCACCACACTGTACCTCCGAGAACCCTCGACGCCGTTCATCCTGTTCAACGCCATTTTTCCTGCCGTCGTCTCTGGAAGTGTTCTCTACCTGGGACTATTCACGGCATTTCCCAGTCCTCTGGCCCTACCGCACTATCTCCTGGTAGAAATACTGATCGTTAGTGGCGGTGTGCTGCTGACCAGTACAGGGGATTTTATCAACGCGCTGCGTGACCTGCGCTATCCTTTATGGGGAGAAGCTCGTATTTTGCGCAGCATCCAATACCTACGCGCAAGCTGGGCTTCTATCCACTTTACCCCGTTCGGTGTATCGTACTTGCGTGACAAGTTCGACTCGAATCCGACCGATTTACTCCAGGCATTTTAAGAAGTTAAGGCGCCGGTAACGTACTCGTGCGGGGAACGCGAGGAAGCGTGAAGTAGAAGGTGCTGCCGGTACCTTGATGGCTGGAGAGCCAGATACGTCCTCCATGCGCCTCTACAATAGCTTTTGCGACGTACAACCCCATTCCGATGCCTGAGTATTGACGGCTGGTCGCATTGCGCACGCGGTAGAAACGCTCAAAAATGTGGTCGAAAAATTCCGGGCTTACCCCGATGCCCTCGTCGTTAACACTGACCTGGTACTCGTTGCCCTGCTCCTGCAATTTGACCGTGACTTGCTTGCCCTGTGGGGAAAACTTGATGGCGTTATCAAGGATATTGCCGACGATTTGGCCAACACGTAATTTATCCGCCACGATCTTGCTATCCTGGGACGCAATATCCAGGTAAATGGTATGTTCTTCCGCGCTGATCTGCGCCTGGCGCACGCATTCCGCCAGCACATCGGCCAGGTAAAAGCTGGAGTATTGCAGGTGCAACTCACCCCATTGCACGCGCGAGAGGTCGAGCAGGTCATTGACCAGTCGTTCGAGATGGTCGGTCTGGCTTTGCACAATATTCAAGCTGCGCAGATCATAGCTTTCCGGCAAGTCTGCTATCGCGTTGGCGGGCAAGGCCTGGCTGGCTCCACGCAAACGCCGCTCGATACGGCGCATCAGGTGCTGCGTATACCCCTTGATTGCCGTTAACGGCGTGCGCAGTTCATGCGAGACAATCGAGACGAATTCGTCTTTCAGCTTCTCAATCTGCTTATGCGAAGTGATATCATTGAGGACTGCCACCACACCGAGTAGGCGCGTCTGAGTCTGGCTGGATTCATATAAGGGTGCAGCGCTGATACTCAATGTCAGGGGAACGACCTCCCCCTCGGCTCCTGCAATCAATTCCCGGTTCATGACAATATCACCGGCTAAGGCCTGGTCGACAATGGTTGCCAGGTCAGCGAGCCAGGGTACGTTATTACTGGCAGCCAGTTGACGCAATGGAGTGAACGTTTCTTCTAACTGTATCTGGGTGTGCGCAAGCAAATGCTGCGCCGAGCCGTTGAGGGAAGTGATGGCGCCCTTCTCATTGGTAATCAGCAAGCCTTCGGCCATACTGCCGAGAATAAGCGACAGGCGTTGACGTTCGAATTCAGCAGAGCTCCACAGAGCCATCTGCCGTTCGCGCAGGCGCACATTTTCCAGCGCGACTGCCGCGTAATCAGCGATCATCGTGGTTAATTGCAGCAGATCGGCATCGAATGCGCCCTCCTGCTCATCGAAGAGACTGAGCATGCCGATGATGCGGTTCTCAACGGTCAGGGGAATATTGAGAAAATCGCCAATAGCGGTGACACCGGTAGGAGCAGGTGTGCCGGGCAAGGCCAGTTCATCGGGTGCATCCAGGTAGGCCATCAGCGCCAGTTCTTCCGCCGTGACCCTGGGGAAGTCGATGGCATCGGCGGCACGCGCGATACGTTCTATCATGGCCTGTAAAAACGGCTCGCTGAGAGGGTAGCTTGGGATGATGGAAAGCTCAAACGCCAGCTCGGCAGGATCACCTTTAAGTAGAATGGTGCAGGCAGAAAAGCGGTACAATTCTTGCAGGGTTGCCAGCAGCGCATGGTGTACCTGAAACCGATCTATCGCCGCTACGAAGCGTTTCCCCATAGTATTCAAAAACTGCATCTGCTGGCGTAGAGCAGTCAAGCGATCCCCATTTTGTCCGATGAGGGAGCGGTACGCGCTAGCTGTAGCCTTTGACTCTGGTTGCACGCTGCCCTCCAAGTCCATGTGTTACGGCATTTGTTCGAGTTGCCGCCTCACTTCCTCGTGAAGAGGCGGTACAATTAGATCCCCCGTGAGTTCTTTCAAGCCAGCAAAGCATTCTTGTAACAGCGCATCCAGACCTGCAGCAAGCTGCTGTGGGATGACACCGCCCAATTGCTCACGCACAACCGATGGAACAACCTCAGTGTAGGGCATCTTCTCTAGAAAATGAAGAAAAGGATACGTTTCAGATACGCGCCGGGCGGCACCCTGTATGAGGACACGGGTGGTGGCTTTACCTAGAAATGGGGTTACGCGATCATCAATGGTGCGTATGGCCTGCAGGTAAGCCTCCGTTACCTTTTCCTGATATGCAGAAGAGGATTGGCCAAATCCAGGTGACATAAGCATTGGTTCCTCTCCCTTCACTGCTTCTTTAATCTCTCACTAGGTTCATTATACCATAGTTCAATTGTAAATTGTAAGTGGGTAGCCAATCAGTAATTGCGCGAAATGCAACAATGTAAGAGTTTATCATATACAATGGGATTTTCAGACATATACATGCTGTACTACATTGTGTTCTGTATGTCATTACATTGTGGGGGCGTGACAATGCAGGTCAACAAATCAACCAGGCATCTTATTTCATTATTCAAATGAAATCACACCAGCCCAAAAAGGCGCGCCAGCCACAGGCGGAAACCGCGCAGAGGCGGTTTGCCACGCTCGTCTAAATCTGCTGCCATATCAATTAAACGCTGTCGGCCTACTTGTTTGCGTACACGTGCATCTTCTGCCTCTTCTTGCACGGTGTACCGTTCGCGCTGCTCTCCAATGGCGGTGGCAAAATGGTCGGGGCGAATCAAGAATGGAGTTGGGGGGATGGTGGGCTGCGTTGGAGCCGCAGTCGATGGAGGTGTTGTGGCTTGATCTCCCTCGATTTCTTCAGTCACCTGTACGCGGCCGATCATCAATTTAGGAGCGATCCATTCACGCAAGCCTAAGAGAGCAGCACGCCGGCAGATGGCCTCGATGTCCGCGCCGCTGCGTCCCTGGGTCAGACTGGCCAGTTCTTCCAATGTAATTTCGGGGGCGAGTGGTCTGCCCTTTGTATGGATGGCGAAGATGGCGCGGCGTTCGATCTCATTGGGATAGGCTAACTCAACCACCAGGTCGAAGCGGCCAGGACGAAGCAGCGCGGTATCGATCAGTTCTGGGCGATTGGTGGCGGCTACCACAATCACGCCAGCGCGCCCCTCGACGCCGTCCATCTCGGTGAGCAACTGCGCGATGACCCTGTCTCCCACGTGTCCGTCGATATCTCCACCGCGATGGGGCGCCAGGGCGTCTATCTCATCGAAGAAGACAATACATGGCGCGGCTTGCTTCGCCCGGCGGAAAACTTCACGGATGCCCTTCTCGGATTCGCCGACCCACTTTGAGAGCAATTCCGGCCCTTTAATCGAGATGAAGTTGGCTTCACATTGATTTGCCAGCGCGCGCGCAATCAGCGTTTTTCCCGATCCCGGAGGGCCAGAGAGCAAGACGCCGCGCGGCGGCTCAACTTTAGCATGGGAATACACTTCCGGGTAGCGCAGTGGCCATTCCACGCCTTCGGTGAGCAGCGCTTTGACCTTCTCCAGGCCACCGATATCGTCCCATGACGTTTCGCTGACCTCGACGTAGACTTCGCGGGTGGTCGATGGCTCGATCTCGCGCAAAGCGGCCTGGAAATCCGCCATCGTGATATTGAGGTTGACGAGCGTTGCGTAAGGAATATAGCCCTTCTCGTAGTCGATATGTGGCAGGACACGCCGCAGTGCGATCATGGCGGCCTCGCGGCACAAGGCCTCCAGGTCAGCGCCGACGAAGCCCGGCGTTAATTGGGCCAGGCGCGCGAAATCGACATCATTGGCCAGCGCCGCATCCTTGCTGTGAATCTGGAGTATCTCCGTGCGCCCGCGCACATCAGGCACGCGCAGGGAAATTTCACGATCAAAGCGGCCCGGACGGCGCATGGCCGGATCAAGGGCGTTGGGCTGGTTCGTCGCGCCAATCAGCACGACCTGGCCGCGCGATGCCATGCCGTCCATGAGGGCTAGTAATTGCCCAACAATGCGCCGCTCGACTTCGCCGCCCGTCTCGCTGCGTTTGGGTGCGAGCGCGTCAAGCTCATCGATGAAGATGATGCTGGGCGCGCGCCGCTGCGCTTCCTGGAAGACGGAACGCAGGCGCGATTCGCTTTCGCCATAAAATTTATTCATGATTTCGGGGCCGTTAATGATGAAGAAGGCTGCGTTCGTCTCGGATGCTACCACGCGGGCAATCAGGGTTTTCCCTGTTCCAGGAGGGCCGTAGAGCAGCACACCTTTGGGCGGTTCAACGCCCAGGCGATCAAAGACTGCCGGGTATTTCAGGGGCAACTCGATCATCTCGCGAATACGCTGCAGTTCTTTGCCAAGGCCACCAATATCCTCGTAGCTGACACGCCCCAGGCCGCCGGGTCGTGTCGCGCCACGCGCCTGTGCTCGCACGATGGTTCCTGGATGCACGACGACCGCTTCGGTATCGGTGACCGGCTGCGGCTGTGGGGGAACAAGCGTTTCTAATTCGCCCGTCACACGCTTGCGCACACTATAGCTGGGTGTCGCGGGCGTTGTGCCGATGATGAGAAATTCACGCGGCGCGGCTCCGGGTGTGCCGACGCGTATGAGGTCGCCGATAGTAACGGGCAAACCAACCAGGTAACGGGCGATATACTGCAAATCACCCTCCTGAATAGGCGCCCCTCCGGTAAGGGGCAGCAATGTGACCTTCTCGGCATTCTGCACTTTCGCTTTGCGCACTGTCACGCGCTCACCCAGACCTGACGCACTGTTCTGCCGCACCTGGCTATCCATTTGGATGGCTTGCTGCCCCCGATCAACGATGCCGCTCGGCACGACTTTAGCGGCGGTGGTACGCGCGCCGGTAATCAAAATGGTATCGCCCGGCTGGCAGCCCAGTCGAGCTATATCGGCGGCATCGAGGCGCGCCACACCGCGCCCGACCTGGAAACCCTCGACAACGGCGAGCTGTAATTCGGGGGAGCTATTTACTGTATCTGTATTGTTTAGAGTATCTTCCGCCGGAAGTTTGCTTGTAGTTCTATTGGTTGTAGTTGGCTGGCTGCCGGGGTTGCTGGCCGCTCGAAGTGAGTCCTCCATACGCTGTTCCCTTTTCCATAATTCATGATGATAGCTATTACTACCTTATCACATGTACGTGAGGAAGAGGGAAAAGTTGAACGGGGATTCGTCATACAGGCTGCGTGTCAATGGTGCAATTGCTCTGTCGTTTTCAGAGCAATTCGTCCTGGTTTCTTCATTCTTGACTTGACCCTTTTCTATTCTCTCGTTACGATAGGCGCGGCTCTCTCGTTACAATAGACGCAGCCAGTCTTCGAGAAATGATTCAAGCAATATCTTGCTCTTGCCAGGCCATTCTAGAAAATGGATAGAATAAATGAGAACCTATTCCCGTGGTGATTGAGAGACATGGTGGTTCTGCATATGTAAACCAGAAAGGATAGACCATGAAAGATGCCTCTTTAGAGAATGAGCAGCTTCCGGTAGTGGATGAAGAGTCAAGTGACTCAACAACTACAAAACAGAAGGAATCTGCTACGAAAGGCAACTCGTTCTCTAGTCGCTTTACCGAATTACGCGCAAGATTCTTCCAACTCCTACATTTGTTTTCGCCAGAGCATCCCTTTATCGCTGACAAACGGGCACGTATTTTCCTCATTTCCTTCACGATGCTCTTCTTCGAGTTGCTCTGCATTCGCTGGATTCCCTCGTACGTGCGCTACCTGAGTTATTTCACTAACTTCATCTTGCTGGCCTCGTTCCTGGGCATCGGCCTGGGGATGCTGGCTGCCCGCCGCAAACGCTTCTGGTTTCCACCTTTTCCTCTGCTAGTGCTACTGCTCGTGTACGTCGTGGCAAGCAACAAGTTCGAGCTACATATCCGCTCGATCCAGGTACTCTATTATGGAGCAAGCGAAGTGCGTAGCGGTGCAGAAAACTATATGGCACTCCCCATCATATTTGGGATGGTAGTGCTCTGCTTCATACCCCTGTCTCGATCCTTTGGTCAATTATTTACCCAGGTCAAGCCGCTTACCGCCTACACCTATGATATCATCGGCAGCCTGGCTGGCATTGCCTCCTTCGCTGCGATGTCGTACTTCTCCCTGCCGCCACTTGTGTGGTTCTCCGTGCTTGGCCTGGCTGTGCTGCTGCTCAGCGCTAAACGGGTGGTGTTACTGGCCGCGGTGGTGATGGGGGTGTGTCTTCTCGAGGTGGGACAGTTGCAGGCGGGCGCGTACTGGTCACCTTACTATAAAATCTTGCTCGAACCCGCCGTTCCTAACGGCTATATCGTGGATGTCAACAATGCTGGCGGGCATCAAACGATGACCGACTGGCATTACAAGGAGCCGTTTTACCAGCTCGTCTACAAGACCTTCGGCAAGACCTTCCACCACGCGCTGATCCTGGGTGCGGGTACAGGGTCGGACGTGGCGATTGCCGAGGCCTACGGCGTGGATTCGATCACCGCGGTGGAGATTGATCCCACCATCCAGAAGCTTGGTGTCCAGTTTCACCCCAATCATCCCTACCAGGACCCGCGCGTGCACGTGGTCATCGATGATGGGCGCAACTTCTTGCAGCATACCACCGACAAGTATGACCTGATTATCTTTGCCCTGCCCGATTCGCTCACCCTCACCTCGAGTAACACCAGCCTGCGCCTGGAGAGCTTCTTGCTCACCCAGGATTCGCTGGCGACAGCACGAACTCGGCTGACCAATAACGGAGTGCTGGTGCTCTACAACTACTATCGCGATGATTGGCTGGTGCAGAAACTGGCCGACATGGTGGGACACGCCTTCAACAACCAGCAGCCACTCGTAACCGGTTATGGCGGTTGGGGAAAGGCCGCCACCATTATGGATGGACCCCGGCTGGCTACATTACCTCCTGGCGAGTTCGGCCCGTATCATCAAATGGCTACGAACCCGAACTCCACAACCCTGGGGATCGTGGGACAGGGCTTCTACCCGCTCACCTCGGCCACACCGGCGACCGACGACTGGCCGTTCCTGTACCTGCAAGACAAGAGTTTTCCGACCATCTACATTCTGGGTCTGCTGATGGTAGCGGGGTTTGCGCTGGTGGGCACGCTGACCTTGGCACCGCGCAAAGTACTGCG
>Ga0209577_10005496_pt1 | contig 11826 bp, 8 predicted proteins | sample GraSoiAngelo_109_FD_185874 | JGI IMG/M metagenome (GOLD analysis project Ga0209577, IMG submission 185874) | Grasslands soil microbial communities from the Angelo Coastal Reserve, California, USA - 14_0903_12_20cm (SPAdes) (version 2) | ecosystem: Environmental > Terrestrial > Soil > Grasslands ... | reverse complement strand
CTCTACCGCTGCGTCGACTTCCCGCTCTCGTGGAAGCGCGAGCGGGTGCTGCTCGAGGATCTGCGCCTCGTCGATGCCACGTTGCACCGCGCGGGCGAGCGCTGGTGGATGTTCGCCAACTCCGCCGCCGGCGGCTCGCGCATGTTCGACGACGAGCTGCACCTCTTCTATGCCGACCGGCTCATGGGCGAGTGGCGGCCGCATGCCAAGAACCCGGTGAAGTCCGACGCGCGCTCGTCCCGACCCGGAGGGAGCCTCTTCTCGCGCAATGGCGTGCTCTACCGCCCCGCGCAGGTGTGCGTACCGCGCTACGGCGCGGGCCTCGCCATCCACCGCGTGCTGAAGCTCACCCCCGAGGAATACGCCGAGCGGCAGGTCGAGCGGCTGCTGCCGAGCGCCGAGAGCGGCCTCTTCGGATTGCACACCATGAACCGGGCGGGCGATCTCATCGTAGTGGACGCATTCGCACGCCGGCGACGAATCTAGGCTCATGACGACACGCCTATATTCGAGCATCGCCATGCTCGGCGCCGCGCCCGAGACGCACGGCAGCATCGCGGCCGCGGTGGACGCCTACCGCGCGCACGGCCTCTTCAAGCGCTGGCCGATCACCTACATCGCGACGCACGGTGATGGCACGCTAAGGCGCAAAATCGCCATGGCCGGAACGGCGGCGCGCGAATTCGCCGCGCTCCTCGCCGAGCATCGCCGCGTGGCGGTGCATGTCCACGTCTCCTCCGGCGCGGGCTTCTGGCGCGAGGCTGCGTTCATGGGAGCGGCATTCGCCGCCGGCTGCCCGGTGGCGCTGCAGCTCCACGGCTCGGGCTACGTCGCGAGCAGCCGCTTGTTCCTCGAGCACGCCGCAATCGTTTGCGTGCCCTGCGAGGCGATGCGCACGTGGGTGCGCAGCGTGGCGCGCAACGCGGCCGTCGCCCTGGTGCCGCCGCCGGTGGCGCTGGCCGCTCCCGAAGTCGCGGAGAAGCCGAACCTCGTGCTGTTCCTCGGCCGCCTCGACGCAACCAAGGGCATCTACGATCTGCTGGACGCCATCGCTGCGGTGCGGGCCACGGTGCCGGACGTGCGCCTGGTCTGCGCCGGCGATGGCGACCGCGTCGGCGTGACGCGCTACGCGGAGCGGCTCGAGATTGCGGACGCCGTGAAGTTCACCGGCTGGGTCGGGCCGTCGGGCAAGCGCGCGCTGCTGGAGCATGCGGCGGTATTTGCACTCCCGTCGTACGACGAGGCACTACCGCTCGGCCTGCTCGAAGCAATGAGCGCCGGCATTCCGGTGGTCGCGACGAAGGTTGGCGGCATTCCCGAAGTGGTGGTCGACGGCGCGAGCGGCCTGCTGGTCGCGCCGGGCGACAAGGCCAACCTGCAACGCGCGCTCGCTCGCCTGCTTTGCGACCGCACCCTGGCAGCTCGCATGGGCGCCGCCGCGCGCGAGACCGCGCGCGTGCGCGCCGCGCCCGAGCGCGCGCTCGCGGCGCTGGAGGACGTGTACGACGCGCTCGGCGTCAGCGGGTCCGAGGAGCGCAGGCCGCGCCTGCAGGTCCCGCTGCGCAAGGCTGCGTGAGGCGCCCGGTGGTCGTGCTGCTCGGGCCGAGCCGCGAGGCGATCAGCGGCGTGACCACGCATCTCAACGGGCTTCTCGGCTCGCGGCTGGTCGCGCGCTTCGATCTGGTGCATTTCCAGGTGGGCAGCGAAGGCCGCCGCGAGGGCTTCTTTGGCCGGCTCGCGCGCCTTGCGGCGAGCCCGTTTCTGCTGGCGGCGACCCTCGTGCGCACGGGTGCCGAGCTCCTGCATATCAACACGTCGCTCAACCGCAAGGCCTACTGGCGCGACCTCGGCTATCTCGTGGTGGCAAAGCTCTGCGGCGCGCGCGTGCTCTACCAGGTGCACGGCGGGCAGCTCGACCATTTCGCCCGCGGGAGCGGACTCTTCGCCGTTTTCCTGCGCGCGAGCCTCGGCCTTGCCGACGCGGTGGTCGTGCTCTCGCGCGCGCAGCTCGAGGCTTTCCGCGCGCGGCTTCCCGGGCAGGCGGTGGAGGTCGTGCCCAACGGCATCGATTGCACCCCCTATAGGCGCTACAACCGTGCCGCGCCCGATCCGGCCGCACCGCTGCGGCTCATCTACATCGGCCGGCTCGCCCCCGCGAAGGGCCTGCTCGAGACGATCGAGGCGCTGCGCCTTGCGCGCGCCCGCGGCGTCGCGGCGCGACTGGTGCTCGCGGGCAGCGGCCCCGAGGAGCCGCGGCTTCGCCAGTACGCGCGCGATGCGGCCCTCGCGCGCGACGTGGCGTTCGTCGGCCCGGCGTACGGCGCGCAGAAGGCGCAGCTCCTCGCGCAGGCCGATGTGCTGGTGCTGGCGAGCTACGGCGAAGGGCTGCCGTACTCGCTGCTCGAAGCGATGGCGGCGGGCGTCGTGCCGATCGTCACGCCGGTGGGCGCCATCCCCGACGTGGTGAGCGAGGGCGAGCACGGTGTGTTCGTCGCGCCGCGCGACGCCGAAGTCGTGGCTGCCGCCATCTCCAAGCTGGCGGAGGATCGGGCCACGCTTGCGCGCATGAGCGCCGCCTGCCGCGCGCGCATCGCCGCGGCTTATTCGCTCGAGCGGGTGGCGCGCGATTTCTCGCAGCTCTACTGGGGATTGTGCGCGATGCGCACGCCCAAGGCCGCGACGTAGGAGGGTAAGAGCGCCATGTGCGGCATCGCCGGTTGGATCGCCCCGAGTCGGCACGCGCCGGATGAGCGCGCGCTGCAGCCGATGCTGAATGCGCTCGCGCACCGCGGCCCCGACGGCGCCGGCAGCTGCTCGTTCCTCGCCGGGCGCGGCGAATACCGCGTGGCGCTCGGCCACCGGCGCCTCGCGATCATCGATCCGGCCGGCGCCCACCAGCCGATGTGCGACGAGGCCGCGGGCCTCGCGCTCACCTTCAACGGCGAGATCTACAACTTCCGCGAGATCCGCACCGAGCTCGAGTTCCACGGCTTCCAGTTCCAGCGCGATTCCGACACCGAGGTGCTGCTGCGGGCCTACCAGCACTGGGGGCCGCAGTGCGTGCATCACCTGCGCGGGCAGTTCGCTTTCGCCCTCTGGGACGCGGGCGCCGAGCGCTTGTTCCTCGCGCGCGACCGCTTCGGCGAAAAGCCGCTTTATCTCTACGAGGCGAACGGCGGCCTGTATTTCGCCTCCGAGCTGAAGGCGCTGCTCAAGCTTCCCAACATGCCGCGCGAGGTCGACCTCGCCTCGGTGTGGGACTACCTCGCGTACCGCTACGTGCCCGGCCCGCATACGCTGTTCGACGGCATCCGCAAGCTCCCGCCCGCCAGCGCCGCGATCTGGCACCGCGGGCACCTGCAGGAGCTGCGCTACTGGACGCCGCCCGACAAGTTCCCCCGCAGCGTGGTGCGCAATCTTCCGGCGCAGGAGACGCTCGGCGCCTTCCTCGGCCACCTGTCGGAGGCGGTGCAGCTGCAGATGGTGAGCGATGTGCCCTTCGGCGCGTATCTCTCCGGCGGGCTCGACTCGAGCGTGATCGTGGCGCTGATGACGCGCTACTGCTCCAAAGTAAAGACTTTCTCCGTCGGCTTTGCCGGCGACCGCTACAACGAGCTCGCGCACGCGGCGCGCGTCGCGCACGAATTCGGCACCGATCACTACCCGATGACGGTGACGCACGAAGAGTTCATGCACTACCTGCCGCGGCTCGTCGCCTGCCGCGATGCGCCGGTGTCCGAGCCCTCCGATATCGCGATTTATCTCTTATCGAAAGAAGCGGCTCGCACCGTCAAGATGGTGCTCACCGGAGAGGGCGCCGACGAGACGCTGGGCGGCTATCGCAAGCACGTGGCGGAGTGCCTCGCGTGGATGTACTGGAGCGTGCCGCGGCGCCTGCGCCGCACGCTCCTCGCGCCGCTCGTGCACGAGCTGCCGTTGGGCTACCGCGACATGAAGATCGCGGTGGCGAGCCTGAACTGCGAGGACTGGCGCGAGCGCTACGTGCGCTGGTTCGGCGCCATGGATTTCGCCGAGCGGCGCACGCTCTCGCGCCTGCGCGTGCACGAGCGCGAGATCCGCGACGAGCTGCCGCCCTACGACGCGCACCCCGACACGAGCGCGCTGCGGCGCATGCTGTATTTCGACCAGACGAGCTGGCTGCCCGACAACCTGCTCGAGCGCGGTGACCGCATGACCATGGCCGCCTCGATCGAGGCGCGCGTGCCGTTCCTCGACCACAAACTGGTGGAGTTCGTCGCCACGCTGCCCGACCACTGGCGCGTGGACGAGCTCAGGCGCAAGCGCGTGCTGCGCGAGGCCGCGCGCTCGATCCTGCCGCGCGAGATCCGCAAGCGCCGCAAGGTCGGCTTCCGCGTGCCGATGGACGAATGGTTCGCGGGCGGCATGCGCGAGTACCTCTACGATCATCTGCGCTCGGCCGATTCGCTCACCAGGAGCTACTACAACACCGCGGTGCTCGAGCGCATCCTCGATGAGCACATGCACGGCGTGCAGACGCACGACAAGCTCCTCTGGACGCTCCTCACACTCGAGATCTGGCACCGCCAGTACCGCAGTCCCGCGGCTCAGGAGGAGCGGCTCGCATGTGCGGCCTAGCGGGCTGGGCCGCCACCGCCAACGCACCTGAGCTCGGCGCGCTAGCGCCGATGGCCGAGGCGCTATCGCATCGCAATGGTGACGAAGCGCTCTGCGCGCTCATCGACCGGCATGCGCGGCGCACGGTCGTGATAGCCGCCTCGAGCACCGACCCCGAGCTCGGCATTTCCGCCGCGCTCGACGGCGCGATCGTCAACGCAGCGCAGCTGCGAGCGGAGCTCGGCCGGCACGGGTTGGCGCTCGCGGCGGCAAACGACGCCGAGCTCCTGGTGCACGCCTACCGGTACTGGGACAAGGAAGTGGTGAAGCACCTGCGCGGCGCCTTTGCGTTCGCGCTGTGGGACGCGCGCAAGGACCGCCTGATGCTGGCGCGCGACCGCTATGGGCAGAAGCCGCTGCACCTGCGCCAGGCGGGCGCCGTGCTCTATTTCGCCTCCGAGATCAAGGCGCTGGTGCGCGCCCCCGACGCGAGGCCCGAAGTAGATGCGGCCGCGGTGAGCGATTACCTCGCGCTACGCTACGTGCGCGGGCCGCGCACGCTGGTGAGCGGCGTGCGCAAGCTCGCGCCCGGCACGTATGCGCTGTGGCAGTTCGGCAACCTGCGCGAGACGCGCTACTGGACGCCGCCGGACGGAGATACCAACCTCGCGCCCGCCACGGCGCGCGAACCGGTGGAGGGCTTCATCGCGCGGCTCGACGAGGCGGTGCGCCTGCACATGGACGGCGCGCGGCCGGCGGGCGCTTTCCTCTCGGGCGGCTACGACTCGGCCGCCATCGTCGCGCTCATGAAACGCCATAGCGAGCGCATCGCGACCTTCTCGGCGGGCTTCGCCGACGACAAGCAAAGCGAGCTTGCCGCGGCCGCGCGCGTGGCGAAGCACTTTGGCACCGGCCACCGCGAGGTGGTGCTCGCGCGCCGCGACGTGCTCGGCGCGCTGCCCCAGGCGGTGCTAAGGCGCGATGCGCCGTTCCACCGCCCGGCGGACGTGGCGCTGCATCTGCTCGCGCGCGAGGTGGCGCGGGAGGTGAAGCTCGTGCTCTCGGGCGACGGCGGCGATGAGATCCTCGGCGGCTATCGACGCCACACGTTCCTGCGTGGCCTCGCCCCCGGCGCGAAGAGGGTGAACGGGCTTTTCGTCATCCCGGTCGCCGAGCCGCAGGAGCCGCCGCCGGCGGAGGGCGCGACGAGCTCGCTCAAGCGCATCCTCTACTACGAGCAGGTGAGCTGGCTCGCCGACAGCCTGCTCGAGCGCACCGATCGCCTGACCGCCGCGGCGTCGCTCGAGCTGCGGGCGCCGTTCCTCGATCACCGCCTCGGCGAGTACGTCTCGTCGCTGCCGGACGCGGCGCGCGTGCGCGGGCTCTCCACCAAATGGATCCTGCGGCGCGCCGACGAGAAGCTCCTCGGCGACGCGCCGCTCAAGCCGCGGAAGCGCGGCTTTCGCATCCCGCTCGGCGATCTCATGCGCACTGAGGCGCGCGAGCTCGTCGTCGACCACCTGCGCGGCGCCGGCTGCCGCACGCGCGCTTACTGCGACGGCGCGGTGCTCGACCGGCTGATCGACGAGCACCTCGCCGGAAAACGAAATCACGAAGAGCTGCTGTGGACGCTACTGAACCTCGAAATCTGGCACCGGACGTACCTCCGCGGCTGACGAAGACGCTGCGCTGGCGGCTGAACCGCCTGCGCTGCATGACGCCGCTGGAGGTGGCTCATCGGGCGCTGCGCGCCATGCTCGCGCGCGCCGAGCGCTCGGGGCTCCTGCGCGCGCCCGCGGTGCCGGCGCCCGACCTGGCGGTCACGGCGAAGCCGTGGGTCCATCGCGATCCCGGCGTGAACCCCGAGCGCTACCTCGCCGCGGCCGACGAGATCGCGCGCGGCCGCCTCGATCTGTTCGCGCTGCGCGAGCTCGAGGTGGGCGTGCCGCCGCGCTGGAACCGCGATCCGAAGACCGGCATCGAGGCGCCGCTCGTCTACGGCAAGCTCCTCGACTATCGCGATCCGAACCTGGTCGGCGACATCAAGTACCTCTGGGAGCCGAACCGCCACCTGCAGCTCGTCAGCCTCGCCCAGGCGTATGCGTTATCCGGCAAGCGCCGCTACTATGACGCGCTCGTCGAGCAGCTCGAGAGCTGGTTCATCGCCTGCCCTTATGCCATGGGCCCCAACTGGGCGAGCGCGCTCGAGGCCGGCATCCGCCTCGTGAACTGGGCGCTCGCCTGGCAGCTGGTGCAGCCGATCGACGACGCGGACTTCAAGAGCCGGTGGCTCCGCTCCGTGTACGAGCACGCGCATTTCATCCGCCACTGGTTCTCGGCGCATTCCTCCGCCAACAATCATCTCCTCGGCGAAGCCACCGGGCTCTTCGTCGCCGCGCTCACCTGGCCGCACTGGCCGGAGCTTGCCGAGTGGGGCAGGCATGCGAAAGCGATCCTCGAGCGCGAGGCGCTCGCACAGAACGCGCCCGACGGCGTCAACCGCGAGCAGGCGGTGTGGTACCAGCAGTTCGTGCTCGACATGCTGCTCACCTGCCTGCTCGCAGCGAAGGCGAACGGCGAGCCGTTCTCGGCTGCGTACGAGCAGCGCATCGAGGCGATGATGGACTACCTCGCCGCCATCATGGACGTCGGCGGCAACGTGCCGATGTTCGGCGACGCGGACGACGGCTACCTCGTGCGCCTCGATCCCGATCCGGGCTTCGCGCCCCAGCGCTCGGCACTCGGCCTGGGCGCGCTGCTTTTCCGCCGCGGCGATTTCAAGCTGAAGGCGGGTGCGCTCGACGAGCGCGCGCGCTGGCTGCTCGGCAGCGCCGCCGTCGCCCAATACGACGCACTGTCAGCCGAGGCGACGCGCCTCCCCGTGCGCCAGAGCTTTCCGGAGGGCGGCTACCACGTCCTGGGAGCGGACCTCGGCACCCCGGCGGAGATCCGCGCGGTGGTGGACGCCGGCCCCCTCGGCTACACCACCATCGCTGCGCACGGGCATGCGGATGCGCTTTCGTTCACGCTGTCCGTCGGCGGGCGCGAGTTCCTGGTGGATCCGGGCACCTATGCCTATCACACGCAGAAGCGCTGGCGCGAGTACTTCCGCGGCACCGGCGCGCACAACACGGTGCGCATCGACGGGCTCGACCAGTCGGAGCAGGGCGGCAACTTCATGTGGGTGAAGCACGCGCGTGCCGGCTGCGGCCTCTGGCTCTCCTCGTCGGAAAAGGACACCTTCGAGGGCTGGCACGACGGCTACCTGCGCCTTGCCGACCCGGTGAAGCACCGCCGGCTCCTCGCGCTCGACAAGCGCGCACGACGCCTGCTCGTCGAGGACTCGCTCACCATGGCCGAGGAGCACGAGGTCGAGCTGCTCTTCCACTGCGCCGAGGACTGCCGCGTCGACGCGGTGGCGCAGGGCTATCTCCTCGAGCGCGACGGCATCACGCTCGAGCTCGCGCTGCCGCCGGAGGGCACCGCGGAGATCTATCGCGGCAGCGTGTCGCCGCTCTACGGCTGGATCTCGCGCGGCTTCGACCGCCGGCGGCCGACGAGCACGCTTGTCTGGCGCGCGAAGCTCTCGTCGCCGGCGCTGCTTCGCACGCAGATCACCATCAAATAAAGGCGTCAGGCGCGCGCTTCGCGCAGGTCCTCGGGGCTGAGCTCCTCGTTCGCGAGCGCGGCTTCGCGGATCGGCCGCGAGCGCTCGAACGCTTCGCGCGCGCGGTTGAAGCACTGGTCGGCGGCCGCGGTGTCGCCACGCTTCGCGTATCCCTCGCCGAGTGAATTGAGCAGCATGATGGTCTCGTCGAGCGCGCGCAGCGCATCCATCAGGCGCTGCTCGACTTGCTCGCTCGCCGACTCGAGCAGCGTGCCGCAAGACAGAGCATGCCCGGTGTGGCAGCGGAAGCGGATGATCCGGCCGTCGCGGAACATCGATAGCACGCCGTGGCACTCCGGGCAGGTGAAGGGCGAAAGCTCCCCGAATTGCAGGATGTTCTCCACCCGTGAATCGACCTCGCGCGCGATCTTGACCTCGGCCTCCATCTTCTCGCGCTCCGCGGCGGCGATGAGCGGTTCGGGCGCCGCCTGCTCGCGCGTCAGGCGTCCGAGGAGCGGGCCGATGTCGGCGACGGGCAGCTTGTAGTCCACCGCGACGTTGTCGAGCGCACTGAGCGGCATCGAGCGGTGCATGGCATCGGAGGGGTCCTGCACGACCGCGGTGCCGCCGCGCATCTTGATGGCCCAAAGCCCCGCCGTGCCGTCGTCGAGCGCCCCGGAAAGCACCACGCCGATCGCGCGCGTGCTGTAGATGTAGGCGGCCGAGCGGAACAGCGGGTCGATCGCCGGTCGGAAGCGGTTCTCCTTCGGCCCCTTGGTCACGCGGGTGTAGCCGCGCTCGAGCAGCATGTGATGGTCGTTCGGTCCGACGTAGATGCGCCCGGGCATGATGGCGTCGCCATCCTCGGCATGCGCCGCCGGCAGCCGACCGGCGCGCGATAGCATCGTCGGCAGCACGCTCCTCACGCCCGGCGCGAGATGCCACACCACGAACACCGCGGCCGGCAGATCCGCGGGCAGGCCGGCGACGAGCCGCTCGAGCGCCCCCATGCCGCCCGCCGAGGCGCCGATTACGACGATGTCCTTCGTCGCCATCCCGTGCGCGATGCAAGCATCGCGCCCGGAACGCTCAGGCGGCGACCTCTTCCATCAGCAGGATGATGCCTTCGCGCTTCTTGTCGGGCAGGACGAGCGGCGAGCAGGTGACGCGGCACTTGATTCTCCTGCCGCGCCGGTTGATGGCGTCGAGCAGCGTTTCCTCGTGCTCGGCCTCGCCCGCGAGGCAGGGACGCAGCATGCCGCGCAGCTCCGCCACCGGCAGGCCGATGTCGAGATTGAGCAGTCCCCGGCCCTGGACCTCGTCGGCGCGCAGGCCCCAGAGATCCTGGGCGCGCCGGTTCCACATGAGCACGTCGAGGTTGTTGTTCACCACCACCGCGGCCGAGCGCAGGCTGCCGACCACCGACTCGAGGAAGGCATTGAGGCGATTCATGTCGTCGGTGCGCTGGCGCAGCTCCGTGTTCACCGTCTGCAGCTCCTCGTTGGTCGACTGCAGCTCTTCGTTCATGGTCTCCAGCTCCTCGTTGGTCGACTGCAGCTCTTCGTTGGTGGTCTCCAGCTCCTCGTTCGAGGACTGCAGCTCTTCGTTGGTCGTCTCGAGCTCCTCGTTGGACGATTGCAGCTCCTCGTTCGCGGTCTGGATCTCCTCGCGCGAGCGCTGCAGCTCCTCCGACAGCCGCGCGTAGCGCGTGACATCGAGGAAGGTGACGGCGACGCCGTGCGGCGCCTGCGTTTCGTCGAATAGCGGCGCCACAACGACGTCGAAGTACTGGCGCTCGCCGTCGGCGAAACGCCGCTCGACGCTCGGCTGCGTCACCGTGCGCCGCTCGGCATAGGCCTGCTCGATGAGCGAGCGCAGCTCGGTGGGCCGGTAGGAGATCTCGAGGTCCTGCAGCGCACGGCCGACGTCCTTGGCGTTGATGCTGAAGAGGATGCGCGCCCTCTGGTTGGCGAGTATCAGCACGCCGTTGGTGTCCACCACGATGCGGGCCACCGGCGATTCATCGAGCGCGAGCTCGCGCAGAGGGGCGTTGCGCATGGCGTGATTCCCGTTGGCGTTGAGGTTGACTTCGAGCGGCGGCGGGCGCTGGCGGCCGGGTTGCGGCACCTTGGCGAACACGCGGTGCTTGAGATTGAGCGGCGCGAACAGCGTGCTATGGGTGAGCAGCATCTCGGCGCGGCCGAGGAACAGATAGCCCGGATCGCCGCGCTCGCCGTTCAGCGCGAAGTGAAAGCGAGTGAAGATGCGCGACTGGGTCTCGGCGTTGAAGTACATGAGCGTGTTGCGGCAGACGAGGAGATCGAGTCGCGAGATCGGCGCGTCCTGCACCAGGTCGTGGCGGCCGAAGATCACCGCGCGGCGCAGGTCCGGCCGGAAGACGAAGCGTCCCGCAGACTGCTCGAAATAGCGCTCGATGAGCGCGCCCTCCACGCCTTCGAGCTCCTTCTGGCTGTAGCTCGCCAGGCGCGCCTGGGTCAGCGCCTGCTCGTCGGCATCGGTGCCGTACACTTTGACGCGCTCGCGCATCGCCTCCACGCCCAGCGTCTCGGCGAACAGCATGGCGAGCGAGTACGCTTCCTCGCCCGATGCGCAGCCCGCCGACCAGATGCGGATGTTCGCGGCCGGCGCCTTTGCGGCGAGCAGTTTCGACACCACCTCCTGGCGCAGGTAATCCCAAGCCGGCGGGTCGCGGAAAAACGAAGTGACGTTGATGAGGATGGTGTTGAAGAGCTCGGCGAACTCCTCCTGGTGGACCTCGAGATGGTCGATGTATGCCTCGTAATCGTCGAGGCGCAGCAGCTGCATGCGCCGCGCCACGCGCCGCAACAGGCTCGGGCGCTTGTAGCCGGTGAAGTCGAAGCCGCGGCTCTGCTGCAGGAATTCGAGCAGCCGCTCGAACTTGCCGTCTTGTTCCTCTTCACTCATGTGTCGGCGAGCACAGCTTCTGCAGCGCCGGAGCGATCTCGTCGAGCGAGAGCACGAAGTCCGCGAGCCCGGTGGCGAGCGCGGCCTCCGGCATGCCGGGGAACTCCGCGTTGCGCGCATCCTGCACGATCACCGTGCCGCCCATCTTCTTGATCGCCTTGACGCCCATCGCGCCGTCGTGACCGCTGCCGGAAAGTACCACGGCGATCGCGCGCTCCTTGAAGCTCGCCGCTGCGGACTCGAACAGCAGGTCCGCCGAGGGCCGCACGAAGTGCACGAGCTCGGTCTGCGTCAGCGAGAGGGTGCGGTCGGGGTTCACGAGCAGGTGGCGGTTGGGCGGCGCTAGGTACGCCTGGCCGGGGCGCAGCTCGTCGCCCTCCGCCGCCTCCTTGACGGGCAGCGCGGTGCGGCGGCTGAGGATCTCCGCCATGAGACTGCGGTGCCGCGGGTCGAGGTGCTGCACCACGGCGAGCGCCGCCGCGAAGTCGCGCGGCAGCGCGGCGAGGACGTGCGTGAGCGCGTTCAGGCCGCCGGCCGAAGCGGCGAGCGCCACGACGTCATAGCCGGACGGCATAAGCGATTGAGCATACTCCGCTCAGGCGGGGCGCAGCCACGCCAAGGCCGCAGCCTCCTCGCTGAAGGTTTTGGCGGCGATGCCCGCCTCGTCGGCGGTCTTC
>Ga0209577_10005495_pt1 | contig 11826 bp, 5 predicted proteins | sample GraSoiAngelo_109_FD_185874 | JGI IMG/M metagenome (GOLD analysis project Ga0209577, IMG submission 185874) | Grasslands soil microbial communities from the Angelo Coastal Reserve, California, USA - 14_0903_12_20cm (SPAdes) (version 2) | ecosystem: Environmental > Terrestrial > Soil > Grasslands ... | reverse complement strand
GGGCATGATCATCTCCACCCCGCCGGGCAGCGCAATCGATCCGGTGATGTCGGTCGTCCGCAGGTAGAACTGCGGCCGATAGCCGGCATAGAACGGCGTGTGCCGCCCGCCCTCCTCCTTGGAGAGCACGTACACCTCGGCCTTAAACTTGGTGCCAGGCTTGACGCTCTTGGGCTTGGCAAGCACCTGGCCGCGCTCGATCTCCTCGCGCTCGATGCCACGCAGCAGCAGCCCCACGTTGTCGCCGGCCATCCCCTCGTCGAGGGTCTTCTTGAACATCTCGACGCCGGTCACCACCAGCTCGCGGCTCTTGGCATGGATGCCGACCTGCTCGACCGTGTCGCCGGTGTGGACAATGCCACGCTCGATGCGGCCGGTCGCCACGGTCCCGCGGCCCTTGATGCCGAAGACGTCCTCAATCGGCATCAGGAACGGCTTGTCCGTGTCGCGGGTCGGGGTCGGGATGTAGCTGTCGACCGCGTCGAGCAGCTCCTTGATCGAGGCGAACTCCTCGGAGGACTGATCGGTGCTGGACGACTCGAGAGCCTTGAGCGCCGAGCCGCGGATGACCGGGATGTCGTCCCCGGGGAACTCGTACTTGCTGAGGAGCTCGCGCACCTCCATCTCGACCAGGTCGATGAGCATCTCGTCGTCGACCATGTCGACCTTGTTGAGGTACACGACCAGTGCCGGCACCTCGACCTGGCGAGCCAGGATGATGTGCTCGCGGGTCTGGGGCATCGGTCCATCTGCGGCCGAAACCACCAGGATGGCGCCGTCCATCTGGGCAGCGCCGGTGATCATGTTCTTGATGTAGTCAGCGTGACCGGGGCAGTCCACGTGCGCGTAGTGGCGATTCGCGGTCTGGTACTCGACGTGGGCGATCGCGATGGTGATGCCCCGCGCCCGCTCTTCGGGAGCGTTGTCGATGCTGTCGAAGGCACGGAAGTCGGCCCCACCGCTGAGCGCCAGGTACTTCGTGATCGCCGCGGTCAGGGTGGTCTTGCCGTGGTCGACATGACCGATGGTGCCGACGTTCACGTGCGGCTTGCTGCGGTCGAACTTCTGCTTGGCCATTGGTTTTCCTTCGTTACTCCTGATACCTACGTCGCTTAGCGCTTGGACTTCGCGATCAGCTCGTTGGCGATGCTGCTCGGAACTTCTGCGTACTCTGAAAACTCCATCGAATAGACCGCCCGCCCCTGGGTCATGCTGCGCAGCTCGGTCGCGTAGCCGAACATCTCGGCCAGCGGTACGCGGGCGCGGATCACCCGCGAGGTGCCGCGCTCGTCGATCCCGTCGATCTGGCCGCGCTTGCTGTTGAGGTTGCCGATCACGTCGCCCATGAAGTCCTCGGGCGTCGTCACCTCGACCCGCATCACCGGTTCGAGAATCACCGGGTCCGCCTTCTCCACGCCGGACTTGGCGGCCATGCTGCCCGCGATCTTGAACGCCATCTCCGACGAGTCGACCTCGTGGAATGAGCCGTCGACCAGTGCCGCCTTGACGTCAATCACCGGGTAGCCGGCGATCACGCCGCCGGCAAGCGCGTCGCGGATGCCCTCCTCGGTCGGCTTCCAGAACTCGCGCGGCACGCTGCCGCCCACGATCTTGGACTCGAACTCGAAGCCACCGCCACGCGGCAGCGGCTCGAGCGTGATGACCGCGTGCCCGTACTGGCCCTTGCCGCCGGTCTGGCGCACGAAGCGGCCCTCCGAGCGGACGGCCTTCCGGATCGCCTCTCGGTAGCTCACCTGCGGCCGGCCGACGTTGGCCTGCACCTTGAACTCGCGCATCATGCGGTCGACGATCACCTCCAGGTGGAGCTCGCCCATGCCCGCGATGCGGGTCTGGCTGCTCTCCTGGTCGGTGCTCACCCGGAAGGTGGGGTCCTCCTCCGCAAGCCGCTGCAGCGCGAGCGCCATCTTGTCCTGGTCGGCCTTGGTCTTGGGCTCCACGGCCAGCTCGATGACCGGCTCGGGGAAGGTGATCGCCTCGAGAACGACCGGCTTGGCCTCATCGCACAGCGTGTCGCCGGTGAAGGTGTTCTTTAGCCCCACCGCCGCGGCGATGTCGCCGGCACTGACCTGCTCGATCTCCTCGCGATGGTTCGCGTGGAGCTGCAGCAGGCGGCCGATGCGCTCCCTAAGGCCCTTCGATGAGTTGTAGACGTAGGAGCCGCTCTTGAGCGTTCCCGAATAGACCCGGAAGAAGGCGAGCTTGCCCACGAACGGATCGGCGGCGATCTTGAAGGCGAGCGCCGCGAAGGGCTCGTTCTCGTCGCAGTTGCGCACGACCTCCGCGCCGGTCCGTGGGTCCGTCCCCGTTACCGGCGGGACGTCAAGCGGGCTCGGCAGGAAGTCGAGCACCGCGTCGAGCATGGGCTGGATGCCCTTGTTCTTGAGGGCGGACCCGCACAGGACCGGCATGATCCGCGCGGCCAGCGTGCCGGCGCGTATTGCGCTGACGATCCGATCCGGGGCAACCGGCTCGCCCTCGAGGAAGCTGTGGGCGATCTCGTCGTCCAGGTCGGCGAGGGACTCGATCAGGCGCTCGTGCCAGGTGGCTGCCTCGGCGGACAGCTCGGACGGGATCTCCCCCACCTCGATCTGGTCACCCAGGTCGTTGCCGTAGGTGATCGCCTTCATGTTGATGAGGTCGATCACGCCGCGGAACTTGTCCTCGGAGCCGATGGGCAGCTGCAGCGGCACCGCGTTGGCGCCCAGCCGATCCTTGATCATGTCGATGACGTGCCAGAAGTCCGCGCCGGTGCGATCGAGCTTGTTCACGAAACAGAAGCGCGGCACTACGTAGCGATCGGCCTGGCGCCAGACCGTCTCGGACTGGGGCTCGACGCCGGCCACGCCGTCGAACACCACGACCGCACCGTCGAGCACGCGCAGGCTGCGCTCGACTTCGACCGTGAAATCCACGTGCCCGGGCGTGTCTATCAGGTTGATTCGATGATCCTTCCAGAAGCAGGTGGTGGCCGCGGCCGTGATCGTGATGCCGCGCTCCTGCTCCTGCTCCATCCAGTCCATCGTGGCCGCGCCCTCGTGGACCTCGCCAATCTTGTAGATCTTCTTGGTGTAGAAGAGGATCCGCTCGGACACGGTCGTCTTGCCCGCGTCGATGTGGGCGATGATCCCGATGTTTCGAGTCTTGTCGAGCGGGAAGACGGGGCTGGTTGCTGGCCGACGTGCGGCCTGAGCCATCGTCATCGGTCTACCACTTGAAGTGGCTGAAGGCCTTGTTGGCCTCCGCCATGCGGTGCGTGTCCTCGCGGCGTTTGACCGCCGCGCCCACGCCGTTGCTGGCGTCGATCAGCTCGAAGGCGAGCTTCTCGGCCATGCTGCGGCCGTTCCGCCGGCGGGCGGCGTCGATCAGCCAGCGCATGCCCAGCGAGATGCGCCGGTCGGCGCGAACCTCGACTGGGATCTGGTACGTGGAACCGCCGACGCGCTTGGGCTTGACCTCGATCAGCGGCATCGCGTTGCGCAGGGCGCTCTCCATGACCTCCACGCCGGAGCGGCCAGCGCTCTTCTCGCACTGTGCGATGGCGCCCTCGAGGATGCGCGAAGCGAGCTGGCGCTTTCCGCCGCGCATCAGCTTGTTGGTGAACTGGTCGAGGGTCAGCGCGGTGCCGGCTAGCTGCTCTTCGTACTTGGCCTTGCGGGCAACGGTGGGACGACGGGGCATGGCGAACGGGGTCCTAGCTCTTGCCCGGCGACTTGGCGCCGTACTTGGAGCGGCTCTGGTGACGATCGCGCACACCCGCAGCGTCGAGGGTGCCGCGGACGATGTGGTACTTCACAGCAGGCAGGTCCTTCACCCGGCCGCCACGCACCAGAACAACGGAGTGCTCCTGGAGGTTGTGACCGATGCCGGGGATGTAGGCGGTGACCTCCATCTGGTTCGTGAGGCGCACGCGCGCGACCTTCCGAAGCGCCGAATTCGGCTTCTTCGGGGTGCGGGTCATCACCTGAAGACAGACGCCGCGTCGCTGCGGGGCGCCGCGCCCCTCGGAAGCGGTCTGCTTCAGGGTGTTGAAGGTCCGCCGCAGGGCGGGAGCCTTCACCTTCTTGATGGCCGGCGTGCGGCCCTTGCGGACCAGCTGGCTGATCGTTGGCAACGAGAACCTCGCGTTGAATCGATGTCGACTGTCCCTTGGACAGCGCTCCGCGGCTCGTGGACTGCACCCCGTCGCCAAGCGCGCGACCCCACGGCGGGGAGGGCCTCTGGACCGTGACGGAGGGTGCCCTGGTGGGCACACACGAAGGCGTCCCGCGAGCGGGACACCGAACGCGGAGTATACGGTCGCTCACGCTCAGGTGTCAACCGAGCCACGCTGGGCCCCGGCGGCCTCTGAGGGCTAAAATTCTCGCGCCGTTCGCCAGCCCCGAACCCCGCGCCCTCGTGTGCAGCCAGGATCACATACGGTCCAATGAAGGACCCCGACGATGCGTTGGCGCCCGCCTCAATGGCCGAATGTGCAGCCACCATCACCACCTGACCGATGAAGACCGGTTGGCAGCCGCCGCGAGGTGCCCGAAGTCGCCTTCATTGGTCGTTAGGCGCTCTCGGCAGCACAGCGGCGCGGTAGGTGCTCGGCACCTCGTGCCAATACGCCGCCCAGGCGTATAAACGACAGAGTCGAGCTCGAAACCTGCGCCTCTGACGCCTGGGAGTAATCGGAGGCGCCTGCTGTGCGCCATTCGCGTCGTTTGTAACTTCCTGGAGTAATCGCCAATGGTGGCGCGGGCTCCCGGGATGTGAGACGAGGGACGGGCCTTGCGACCCGTCCCTCGTTGGTGCGCTCGTGGCGCCACGGGGCGCCTAACCGCTACTTCTTGGCGGCGGCCTTGGCGGGCTCGCGCGTCTCCTTGCGGGAGCCGCTCGCCTTGGTCCCGGAGCCCTTGCCGTCCTCCTCGGTGAGTCCCTCGAAGACCTGCTCCTCGACCTCCGCTTCGATCTCGCGGTTGGCCTCGGAGTCCATCAGGTCAGCGACGGTCTCGGCCTCCCGAGCGGCGGCAACCTCGGCCTCGTCGACCTCGACCTCGCCAGAGCCATCGGTATCGGCGTCCTCGCCGGTGAGGAAGCTCATCGCCGCCTCCCGCTCGCGAAGCGCCTCGGCCTCCTCCGCGGGAAGCTCCGCGGCTCGGGCCGCAGCCAGCGCACGCGCCTCGGCGCCGGTTCCGGCCGGGATCAGCTTGCCGATGATCACGTTCTCCTTGAGCCCCAGCAGGTGGTCCTTGGCGCCGTTGATCGCCGCCTCGGTGAGCACCCTGGTCGTCTCCTGGAAGGAGGCGGCCGCCAGGAATGAGCTCGTGTTCAGGCTCGCCTTGGTCACGCCCAGCAGCACGGTCTGTGCCGTCGCCGGCTCGCCGCCCTCAGCGAGGATCCGGTTGTTCGTCTCCTCGAACTCGAAGCGGTCGATCAGCTCGGACGGAAGCAGCTCCGTGTCACCTGGCGAGTCCACGGTGACCTTGCGCAGCATCTGGCGAACGATGATCTCGACGTGCTTGTCGTTGATCGTCACGCCCTGGGACCGATACACCTTCTGGACCTCGGCCACCAGGAAGCGCTGGACGGTGTCCACGCCCTTGATGGCGAGCAGGTCCTTGGGGTTCAACGATCCCTCGGTCAGCGGGTCGCCGGCTGACACGTCGTCGCCGGTCTCCACCCGCAGCCGGGCGAAGTGCGGCACCGGGTACTCCCGGCTGTCGACCTCCTCCGAATGCAGGGTGAGGGTCCGTCCCTTCTTGGTGATGCGACCGGCAGCCGGGGCCTTGATCTCGGTCCGCTCGCCATCCGCCTCGAGGACGGCCAGCACCTGCCCATCGGTCACCTCGTCGCCGTCCGCGATGAGCACCTCGTGCTGGGCGGTGACCTTTATCGGGGTGTCGAAGGCGTCGCGGTGGGTGATGGCCACCTTGATCGACTCGTCGGCACCGCGGATCACCTCCGCCACGCCGTCGATCTCCGACATGATCGCCTGGCCCTTGGGGATGCGCGCCTCGAAGAGCTCCTCGACGCGCGGCAGGCCCTGGGTGATGTCCTCGCCGGCGACGCCGCCGGTGTGGAAGGTCCGCATGGTGAGCTGGGTTCCCGGCTCGCCGATCGACTGGGCCGCGATGATCCCCACCGCCTGGCCGAGTCGCACGAGGTCGCCGGTCGCCAGGTCACGCCCGTAGCACATGCGGCACACGCCGTGACGGGCCTGGCAGGTCAGCGGTGAGCGAACGCTCACGCGCTCGAGGCCAGCGGTCAGGATCGCATCCACCGCACGCTCGTCGATCTCCTCGTTGCGGGCCACGATCGGGTTGCCCTTGGCGTCGGCGACGTCGAGCGCCGCCATGCGACCGATCAGTCGATCGCCGAACGGACTCCTCGCGGGTGATCCAGGTCCCCAGGTCCGTCCCGCAGTCGTCCTCGCGGGTGATCACGTCCTGCGCCACGTCCACCAACCGTCGGGTCAGGTACCCGGAGTCGGCCGTCCGCAGCGCGGTGTCCGCCAGTCCCTTGCGGGCGCCGTGGCTCGAGATGAAGTACTCGAGCACGCTCATCCCCTCGCGCAGGTTGGACTTGATGGGCAGGTCGATGATCCGGCCCGAGGGGTCGGCCATCAGCCCGCGCATGCCTGCCAGCTGGTGGACCTGGGTCACGTTTCCACGGGCACCGGAGTGGGTGATCATCCAGACCGCCCCCTCCCGATCGAGGCCGTCGAGCATGTCGCTCGTGACCTTGTCCGTGGTCTCGCGCCAGACGTTGACTGTCTGCTCGTAGCGCTCGTCGTCGGTGATGAAGCCGCGACGGAACTCGCGATCAATCTCCGAGACGCGGGTGTCCGCGGCGTCGAGGATCGTTCGCTTGCTGGCGGGGATGGCCACGTCCTGGATCCCGATCGTCAGACCGGCCAGCGTGGCGTAGTGGAAGCCAACCGACTTGATGCCGTCGACCAACGTCGTGGTGGCGGCCGGCCCAAGGCGGCGGTGGCAGTCCGCGATCAGCGCCTTGAGCGCCTTGCGGTCCATGGTCCGATTCAGGAAGCGCAGCCGCTCGGGCAGCACCGAGTTGAAGACCACTCGTCCTGGAGTCGTGGTCTCGAGGCTGAGCGTTGAGCTCCCGGTCTCGAGATCACCTTCCCAGCCGTGGGTCTCTACCTGGATCGGGTCGTGGATGCCGAGTGTTCGGCTCTGGAGCGCCATCATCACTTCCGCGTCGTCCACGAAGGCCTTGCGCGGCTTCTCCTGCTCGGCGGTGAGCGCCTTCTGGCCAGGCTTGATCAGCTCGCCCAAGCTGACGGTCAGGTAGTAGCAGCCCAGCACCATGTCGTGGGTCGGGCTGACCACCGGCGAACCGTCGGCGGCGGAGAGCAAGTTCTGGGTCGAGAGCATCAGCTCGCGAGCCTCTTTCTGGGCGGCGGTCGAGAGCGGCACATGGACCGCCATCTGGTCGCCGTCGAAGTCGGCGTTGAAGGCAAAACAGACCAACGGGTGGATCTGGATCGCCGAACCCTCGACCAAGACCGGCATGAAGGCCTGGATGCCCAGCCGGTGCAGGGTCGGAGCGCGGTTCAGCAGCACCGGGTGGTCCTTGATGACCTCTTCGAGCACGTCCCACACCTCGGGACGCACGCGCTCGACGATGCGCTTGGCGCTCTTGATGTTGTGCGCGAAGCCCTTCTCGACGAGCTGGCGCATGACGAACGGCTTGAACAGCTCGAGCGCCATCTTCTTGGGCAGCCCGCACTGGTGCAGCTTGAGCTCCGGACCGACTACGATCACGGAGCGCCCCGAGTAGTCCACGCGCTTGCCGAGCAGGTTCTGGCGGAACCGGCCCTGCTTGCCCTTGAGCATGTCGCTCAGGCTCTTGAGCCGATGGTTTCCGGTGCCGGCGATGGCGCGTCCGCGGCGACCATTGTCGATCAGCGCGTCGCACGCCTCCTGCAGCATCCGCTTCTCGTTACGGATGATGATCTCGGGCGCCTCGAGGTCGAGGAGCCGCGAAAGCCGGTTGTTGCGGTTGATGACGCGCCGATACAGGTCGTTCAGGTCGGACGTCGCGAAGCGGCCACCGTCGAGCTGGACCATCGGACGCAGGTCGGGAGGAATGACCGGCAGGGTGGTGAGGATCATCCACTCCGGCCGTGCCCCGCTCTTGCGGAACGCCTCGATCAGGCGCAGCCGCTTGATCGCCTTCTTCCGACGCTGGCCGGAGGTCTGGCGCATCTCGACATGGAGCTTCTGGGCCAGGTCGTCCAGGTCCAGCTGCTCGATGATCTTCTTGACCGCCTCGGCGCCCATGCCGGCGTCGAAGAGCCGGCCGTGTCGCTCGGTGAGCGAGCGGAACTCGCTCTCGGTCAGGGTCTGCATGACCTTGATCGAGTCGATCTGCTGCCGCTCGGCTCGCGCCCACAGGCGCGCCTCATCGGTCTCGCGCGCGACCTGCGTCCGCTCGGTGGCAAGTGCCTCGTCGATTCCGCTGGTGAGATCGGCGATCGCGGTGTCGCGCTTCTCGGTGGCCTGCGCCTTGGCGTCCTTGACCTCTGCGTCCAGGGCCGTGACCTCTGCCTGCACCGCCTTGCGCAGCGCGGAGAGCGCGTCCTTCGACGCCTCGCCGGCACGCGCGATCACCTCGCCGGTCGGCTGGAAGACCAGGTCCTCGGCGACGGTCTTGCCGCCAGCCTTGAGGGTCGCCTCGACCTCCTGGGCCGCGGTCGTCAGCTCCTCGCTGCGAGTCGCGAAGCGCTCGTCGTGACGGCGGACATCGGCCTCGTAGGCGGCCTCAACCTCCGTCTTCTTGTCGGCAATCGTGCCCTCGAGCTCGCCGCGCTTGTCATCGACGACCGCCTGGGCGCGAGCGACGCGCTCATTCATCTCCTCTTCGACGCCCTGCAGCGCCTTCTCACGCTGTTGCTCGTCGACGCGGGAGACGACGTACAGGGCGAAGTACAGGATCCGCTCCAGGTTCCGGGGGCTGACGTCCAGCAGGATCCCCAGTCGGGAGGGCGTTCCCTTGAAGTACCAGATGTGGCTGACCGGGGAGGCGAGCTTGATGTGACCCATCCGCTCGCGGCGCACCTTGGAGCGGGTGACCTCCACGCCACACTTGTCGCAGATGATCCCCTTGTAGCGGATGCGCTTGTACTTCCCGCAGTAGCACTCCCAGTCCTTGGTGGGACCGAAGATGCGCTCGTCGAAGAGGCCGTCCTTCTCCGGCTTGAGCGTGCGGTAGTTGATCGTCTCCGGCTTGGTGACCTCGCCCGAGGACCAGCCCTTGATCTGATCAGGTGACGCGAGAGAGATACGGATCGCGTCGAAGTTGTTGACTTCCAGCATGAGTGGCTATGACTCCTGCGGCTGATGGCCGCGACTGGCGCGCTTGCCAGGGATGACCAGGCCCCGGCAGAGAAGAGATGTAGACCGATGGATGGCGGTGACGGGTCGCGGCGCCTTCACGACGCCGCTCCCCGAGCTATTCCTCAAACCCCTGGAGGTTGATCCCGCCGAGATCTGGCAGCGGGTAGCTGCCGGTGTCCTCGACGAAGCGGATCTCCTCCTCGTTTTCGTTCAGGATTTCGACCGACAGTCCGAGCGCCTGGAGCTCCTTGATGAGCACCTTGAACGACTCGGGCACGCCGGGTGACTGGATCTCCTCACCCTTGACGATGGCCTCGTAGGTCTGCACGCGACCCACGACGTCATCCGACTTCACGGTGAGCAGCTCCTGGAGGATGTTCGCCGCGCCATAGGCCTCGAGCGCCCATACCTCCATCTCGCCGAAGCGCTGGCCACCGAACTGGGCCTTGCCGCCCAGCGGCTGCTGGGTGATCAGGCTGTACGGTCCCGTGCTACGGGCGTGAATCTTGTCCTCCACCAGGTGGTGGAGCTTGAGCATGTAGATGTAGCCAACGGTGACGCGGTGATCGAACGGCTCGCCACTGCGCCCGTCGAAGAGCGTCGTCTTGCCGTCCTCGCTCAGGCCGGCGCGCGCGAGCTCCTCGCGGATGCGATCCTCGCTGGCACCGTCGAAGACCGGGGTCGAGGCCTGGTAGCCGAGCGTCTTCATGGCCCAGCCCAGGTGCGTCTCCAGGATCTGCCCGATGTTCATCCGGCTCGGGACGCCAAGCGGGTTGAGCACGATGTCGACGGGCGTGCCGTCCGGCATAAACGGCATGTCCTCCATGGGCAGGATCTTGGCGATCACGCCTTTGTTGCCGTGCCGCCCGGCCATCTTGTCGCCCACCGCGATCTTCCGCTTCTGGGCCACGCTGACGCGGACCAGGCGGTTGACCCCGGGGAGCAGCTCGTCACCGCTCTCGCGGCTGAACTGCCGAACGTCGACCACGATCCCCCGCTCGCCGTGGGGCAGCCGCAGCGAGCTGTCCTTCACCTCGCGCGCCTTCTCGCCGAAGATCGCGCGCAGCAGGCGCTCCTCCGCGGTCAGCTCGGTCTCGCCCTTGGGGGTGATCTTGCCGACGAGGATGTCGCCGGGCTTGACCTCGGCGCCCTCGTAGATGATCCCGTCCTCGTCGAGGTTGCGCAGGCTCTCCTCGCCCACGTTCGGGATGTCGCGCGTGATCTCCTCCGGACCCAGCTTGGTGTCGCGGGCTTCGATCTCGTGCTTCTCGATGTGGATCGATGTGAACAGGTCGTCCTTGACGAGGCGCTCGCTGATGACGATGGCGTCCTCGTAGTTGCCGCCCTCCCAGGGGAGGAAGGCGACCAGGATGTTCTGGCCCAGGGCCAGCTCACCGTGGTCGGTGCTGCTCGAGTCGGCCAGCACCTGCTGATCGGTTACGCGGTCGCCGACGTCGACGATCGGCCGCTGGTTGATGCAGGTGCCCTGGTTGGATCGCAGGAACTTCTTGAGCCGATAGGTGTCGACCTCGTTCCCTTCGTCCTGCATGATCTGGATCGAGTCGCTCGTGACGCTCACCACGGTGCCGGCCGCACGCGCGACCACCACCTGCTGAGAGTCGAACGCAGCTCGGTACTCGACGCCGGTGCCGACCACCGGAGCCTCCGGCTGAAGCAGCGGCACGGACTGCCGCATCATGTTCGAGCCCATCAGCGCGCGGTTGGCGTCGTCGTGCTCCAGGAACGGAATGAGCGCGGTCGCCACGCTGACGATCTGCTTGGGGCTGACGTCCATGTAGTCGACGTCCTCCGCCGGCTCGATCCGGAACTTGTCGCGGTAACGGATCATCACCCGCTCCTCGGCGAAGTGGTTGCTCTCGTCGAGCAGGGCGTTGGCCTGCGCGATGTGGAACTTCTCCTCCGCCGCGGCATCCAGGTACTCGATCTGGTCCGTGACCACCGGCCGGACTCGGACCGATCCGAGCTTGGCCTCCTTGATTGCGGCCCACAGCTTCTCGTCGATCTTCGCACCGGACTTGGCGATGGGCTTGTTGCCCTCCTTGACCACCAGGTCTTCGCCCAGGGTCTGACCGATGGCATCGCCCTGCTTGTCCTTGTAGGTCAGGACCTTGCGAACCTTCCGGTAGGGCGTCTCGATGAAGCCGTACTGGTTGATCTGCCCGTACGTCGCAAGCGAGCCGATGAGGCCGATGTTCGGTCCCTCCGGCGTCTCGATGGGGCACATACGGCCGTAGTGGGACGGGTGCACGTCACGCACGTCGAAGCCGGCACGCTCGCGCGACAGGCCGCCTGGACCCAGCGCGGAGAGGCGCCGCTTGTTGGTGAGCTCGGCGAGCGGATTGGTCTGATCCATGAACTGGGAGAGCTGGCTTCCGCCAAAGAACTCCTTCATGGCGGCCACCACCGGCCGGATGTTGATCAGGCTGTTGGGCGTGGCCTGGTC
>Ga0209577_10005494_pt1 | contig 11828 bp, 11 predicted proteins | sample GraSoiAngelo_109_FD_185874 | JGI IMG/M metagenome (GOLD analysis project Ga0209577, IMG submission 185874) | Grasslands soil microbial communities from the Angelo Coastal Reserve, California, USA - 14_0903_12_20cm (SPAdes) (version 2) | ecosystem: Environmental > Terrestrial > Soil > Grasslands... | reverse complement strand
GCGGGATCGGTCCTGGCTCCCCTTCGCGCTGTTGTGGATCGCCGGCATCGATCTGCGGCTCACTCTCCTCGCCGTCCCTCCCGTGCTGCCCCTTATCCATCGCGACCTGCGCCTTGGGGAGACGGGGATCGCCGCGCTCACGGGGCTGCCGGTGGTCTTGTTCGCGGCCGCGGCCGTGCTCGGATCGCTGCTGGTCGCCAGGCTCGGCCCGCGCCGCACGATGCTGCTCGGCCTCTTGGGCGCCGGAGCCGCCTCGGGGCTGCGGGGTCTCGGCCCATCGGCCGCCGTCCTCTTCCTCATGACCTTCGTCATGGGGGTGGGCATTGCGGTGATCCAGCCGGCCATCCCGTCCCTGATCAACCAGTGGTGCCCCACCCGGGTAGGGCGGGCGACCGCGGTCTACGTCAACGGTCTCCTCGTCGGGGAGACCCTGAGCGCCTCGTTGACCCTGCCGCTGGCGCTCCCTCTGGCGCATGGCAGCTGGGAACTCAGTCTCGCCTTTTGGGCGGTGCCGGTGCTGCTGACGGCGCCGCTGCTCGCCTGGTTCGCCCCCGATCTCCCGCAGGCCGGGGAAACCCCGCGCGTGGCCTGGTGGCCCGACTGGAAGGGCGTGGATACCTGGCGGCTGGGGCTCTTGCTCGGGGGGACCGGCGCGGTGTACTTCGGGTCCAACGCGTTCATCCCGGAATTCCTGCGCACGATGGGGCGGCCGGACCTGATCGGCGCGGGCCTGACGGTCTTGAACGCGGCCCAATTGCCCGCCTCGCTCGTTGCCGCGCTCGTTTCCGGGAAGGCGGTCGGGCGGCGCGGGCCGTTCCTGGCGATCGGGGTGACCATGCTCTGCGGCCTGGGCGTGTTCCTGGTGGGCGGGGATTGGGGGCTGGTGCTGGCGGCCGGGATGCTCGGGGTGTCCTGCGGCTTCGGCCTGGTGTTCTGCCTTGCCCTCCCTCCGGCGTTGGCCGGCCGTGAAGATGTCCACCGCCTCTCGGCCGGGATGCTGGCGATCGGCTATACGTACACATTTGTGGCCCCGCTCTTGGGGGGTGCCGCCTGGGACTTTACGCACGTCCCAGGGGCCTCGTTGTTTCCGGCGGCCTGCGGGGCGTTGACGATCCTGGCTGCGGCTTCCGGACTATCGATGCCGCCGCGGGGAGCGGGGGCGGCATAGCCCCGGGATCTCCCGCGTTTCCTATGATAGCGCGGTACCGTGGAGTTTCCTGATGTCGACGGTTGTCCCGGTCATGGATGGGCTGGCCTATTGGAGCGGAGGGGGTGCGCCGCCGGAGAGCCAGACGCTCGCCCTTCACCTCGCCCCGGTATCTCCGATCCCGATTGGCCACGTGGTGGAGGATCTGGTCCCCGAGGATCCCGAGACGATCCGGGTGCTCGTGGTGGCCGAGGATCGGCTGGCGCGGGCCGGGCTGGCGGCGCTCCTTGCCGAGCAGCCCGATTTCACAGTCGTCGGCCAACTGTCGCCGGACGGCGACCTCGCGACGGCGCTGGACAGGCTCCGCCCGGACGCGGTGGTGTGGGACGGAGAGGAGGGCCTGGCCCTTCCTGAGTCCCTGGCGGCGCCCGAGCCACCGGGGGACCTGGGGGACGCCACCCCGCCTGTGCTGCTGCTCTCGTCCGCGGATGCTCCTCCTGCGCGGGGACCGGCCGGCGGGATCCGCGGCCTGCTCCCTCGCGACGTCGATGCCGCCGCTCTCGCCGCCGCGCTTCGGGCGATCGTCCGAGGATTGGTTGTGACGGACCCGGTGTTCACCGAAAGCCTGCCGGCACCCGGGGACCCAGGCCTGCGGCGCGAACCGGGACGTCCTCCGGCCGCACTGCCCGAAGAGTTGACCCCACGCGAGGTCGAGGTGCTGGAATTGCTCGCGGCCGGCCTCTCGAACAAGGACATCGCCGCCCAACTCGGGATCAGCGAGCATACGGTGAAGTTCCACATCAGCGCCATATTCGGCAAGCTGGACGCCCACACACGCACGGAGGCCGCCGCCCGCGCCGCCAGGTTGGGGTTGATCGTCCTGTGACCCGGTAAAGGCCGATCGAAGCGAGGATTAGGGCCTAGGTAATCGGCTAGGCCGTGCCCCCGCCCAAACGGGGGATGTGTCGGATCCCATCCTCGAGTACGCTTACGTCCGGAGGTGATTTTTAATGGATGGGCTTTCGGCATTGTCAGAGAGTTTGGCAAGTGTCATCGAGAAGATCGGCGCGGGCGTGGTTGGGGTGGAAGGACGAGGATCTCGCGGGACCGGGGTCGCCTGGTCGTCTGATGGGCTCGTCGTGACGGCCGATCACGTGGTCCGCCATGAGGATGGGGTACGAGTGCGGCTCGCCGATGGCGCGACCGTCGACACAGACCTGGTCGGGCGGGATCCGACGACCGACGTGGCGGTGCTGCGCGCCCGCGGCGCCGCGCTGACGGCGCCCTCCTGGACAGACCCGGCATCGCTGCGGGTGGGAAACCTCGTGCTGGCGCTGGGACGTCCGGGCCAGAGTCTGCGGGCCACAATCGGCATCGTGAGCGTGCTGGGAGACGCATGGCAGACGCCGGCCGGCGGGCGGCTCGATCGCTACCTCGAGGCCGACGTGCTGCTGTATCGGGGCTTCTCCGGCGGGCCGCTGATCGACGCCGCGGGGAACGTCCTCGGCATCAACACGGCCGGTCACCGGCGAGGCGGGAGCCTCACGGTGGTGACCCCCACCGTCCGCCGCGTGGTGGAGGTGCTGCTCGCCCACGGGCGCATCCGCCACGGGTACCTGGGCATCGCCACGCAGTCTGTCCGGCTCGCCCCCGGACTCGCTCAGCAGGGCAGGCAGCCAGGCGGCCTGCTCGTCGTCGAGGTCCAGCCCGGGAGCCCGGCGGAACAGGGCGGGCTGCTGATGGGCGATACGCTGCTCACGGTGGCCGGCCAGGCCGTGCGCTACCCGGAGGAACTGTTTGGGCTGCTGGGTGGGGAGCGGATCGGCACAGCCGTTCCTATCGAGATCATCCGCGCGGGCAAGACTCAGCAGTTGACGATCACCGTCGGGGAGCGCCTCCGCAGGAGCGCATAAGAAGCATAGGTAACCCGGCGTTGCGAGCGGGGGCCCCGGCCGACGAGGCCGGGGCCGTTGCTTTCTCAGGGGGAATGGCGCTGGGTTCCTCCCTTCATGTCGTGCCGGGGAGCGCTCCAGGGCATAACATGGGGTGCTGCCCCGCGGGCCGGGTCGGCAAGGGGGACACTCCATGCGGGCAACGAGGTTGCGGCAGGTGCTCGGGACCCTCTGTGTCGTGCTCCTGAGCGCGGGTTCGATTGGCCGGGCTTCAGCCGGCGCCCCCCTTCGGGCGGTCGAGGACACCAAGGGACTTTTTACCATCAGTGTCCCTCCGGACTGGACGGTGGGAAGTTCCCCGTTCAGCGAGGGGTTCCTCGGCGGGCTGCGCAAAGGCAAGCTCGCCGAGTACATGCTGTCGGCCATGGCGGTCAACGGCCCCGATGACACCGGCCGGACGCCCTTTCTGGCCCTGGCCGCGCTCGACCTCCCGGCGCCCGTCTCCCCCGAGGCGTTCGGCCGCCGCGCCGCCCCCAACCTGCCCAACGGGTTCACGCTGACCCAGGAGGGTCAGGCCAAGATCGCCGGGCGCCAGGCGTACTTCATGTACTTTACGGCGGATTTTGGGAGCGGCTCGCCGTCCTTTTATGGGGTCCTGGCGTTCTTCACGGTCGGCAAGACGGGGTTTGCCGTCGGGGGGGCGACCATCAACGATCCGGAGCACATCCAAAAGGACTTCACCGCGATCTCCCAGATCCTCGAGACCTTCCGGCCCAGCCCGAAGCTGGGGGGACCGCCTTCCCGGCCCATGAAGGCGGCGGTGTCGGGGGACTGAGTCGGGAACTCTTCGCGCTCCCCGGTCGCTCCTTGTCCTGAGGCTCGGTCACCCGTTCGCTGCACTAATAGTTGGTCAAAGGAGGTCGATCGAAATGAGACGCAAGGAGTTTCTCGCCACAATCGCGGGCATCGCCGCGACGCTCGCCGCATCCGGGGCTGCGCTCGCTCAGACCACGTACCCGAACCAGACGCCTCCGGGTCAGAAGCCCCCGACGCGCGGGGAATACGGCAGCGCGCGGAACATCAGGCGCGTGCACCAGATGCTGGAGCGCGCCATCGACGAGCTGCAGCACGACCAGCGCGACTACGGCGGCTATCGCGTGAAGGCCATCGAAGCGCTCCGGCAGGCGCGGGAAGATCTGATGGAGGCGCTGAAGTGGGATAAGAGTCATCCGAGTAAGTAACGCTCTAACGAACGCAGTGCAGGGGAGCCGTGGAGACGCCCTCCACGGCTCCTTCGTCGGTCGCTACTTCTGTATCGCCGATGGCCCTTGGACACCCTAGGCCAGGGTGATCTGCTCCCCGCGCATCTCGGTGATGATGGCCAGGGCTTCGATCGGCACTCCCAGGGGCAGGAGGGCGGCGCGCCCGCCTTCGAAGGCTTTCTCGATCACCACGCCGATGCCGATGACCGTCGCGCCCGCGGCTGTGGCGAGACGGGCGAGGCCGAGGATCGTCTGGCCGGTGGCGAGGAAGTCGTCGACGATCAGCACCCGCTCGCCCGCCGCCAGGTATTCCGGCGAGACGATCAGCTCGACCGTGCGCCCTTTGGTGTGCGACGGGGCGACGGTGAGCAGCACCTGGTCGGGCATGGTGATCGGCCGGTCCTTCCGCGCGTAGACGACGGGGACGCCGATGTGCTGGGCCGTGCTCAGCGCCGGAGCGATGCCCGAAATCTCCGCGGTGAGCACCTTGGTGACCCTCGCCGGCGCGAAGCGGCGGGCCAGCTCCCGGCCGCACTCGTTCATGAGCGCCGGATCGATCTGATGGTTGAGAAACCCGTCGACCTTGAGAATGCCGTGGCCGAGATGGCGCCCGTCCCGGCGGATGCGCGCCTTCAGCGCGTCCACGCTTCGCCTCCCGCCTTGCGCAGCCCCGGCCCGGTCACGTCCCGGAACGCGCCTTCCCCAGGACGCGCAGCATCAGCCGGGTGTCGTTGGAGGTGACCCCGTCGACCCCCCAGGCGGCGCAGCGCCGAAGCGTGTCCTCGTCGTCGACGGTCCAGACGAAGAAGGCGAGCCCCGCGGCGTGCGCGCGGTCGACGTCCCGGGGAGAGACGTAGCCGCGGTGGACGCACAGCGCGTCGGCGCCGGCGGCCTGTGCCGCGTGGGGCGCGTCCACCAGCCGGCCCGCGTAGAGGATCCCCGTGGCCAGGCGCGGGGCCAGCGCGCGGACGGCCCGGACGCACTCGTGATCGAAGGACATCACGAAGACCTCGTCCTCCATGCCCAGACCGCGGACGATGTCGACGATCTGCCGCTCGATCCCTTCGTAGGGGACCGGATCGTTCTTGATCTCCAGCTTGACGAGCGCCTTGCCGCGCGCGGCCTCCAGGACCTCCGTGAGGAGGGGGATCCGCTCGCCGGCAAACTCAGCGCCGAACCACCGGCCGGCGTCTAACCCGCGGATCTCGGAGAGCGTGTGCGACTCGACCGGCCCGCGGCCGTCCGTCGTGCGGTCGACCTCGCCGTCGTGGATCACGACGACCTGTCCGTCGCGGGTGCGGCGGGCGTCACACTCCACCGCCTCCGCGCCGAGCCGGAGCGCGAGGCGAAACGCGGCGAGGGTATTTTCGGGCGCCTCCTTGGACGCCCCCCGGTGGGCCACCCCGAGGGGTCGCCGGGCCTGCGGCGCGGGCCAGGATGTCCCGCCGGTCTTGCCGGGCTGCCCGCGTCCCAGGAAACGGGAGGCGTTTTGGATGGAGGAGTGTCCGGGGCGGTCCGTGCTCATGTGGATATAGTATACTCATCCGGTGGCCATGAGCGCAGGTCTGATGACGCGTCTCGCGAAGGCACACGGGAGCGCGGAGGCCCGTCCGGCTTCGCAGGGGGCCGAGGAGGGTCTGACATGACACGACGCGTGTGCGTGGTTCTGATGACGGTCGTCCTCGCCCTCCTGCTGTGGGCCGCCGGGCGGGCCGGCGCGGCGGTTGAGCTCAAGTTCTTCTATCCCGTCAGCGTGTCGGGGCCGCTCGCCAAGGTCATGGACGGCCTGGTGACCGACTTCAACAACGCCCACCCCGGCACCCGCGTGACCCCCGTCTTCGCCGGCGGATACGACGAGGCCATGGCCAAGACCCAGGCCGCCGTCCTCGGAGGCGTTCCTCCCGACGTGGCCGTGCTGCTCTCCACCGATCTGTTCACGCTGCTCGACATGGGGGCCATCATTCCCCTCGATGGGTTCATCGACCGGTCGGGCGGGGAACGCTTCCGGCAGGACTTTTTCGAGGCCTTCTGGCTCAACGCCCGGGTCGGCCGGACCACCTACTCCATCCCGTTTCAGCGCAGCACCATCATTCTCTACTTCAACAAAGACGCGTTCGAGCGGGCCGGGCTGGATCCCGCAGCACCCCCCAGGACCTGGGCCGAGCTGGAGCGGGACGCGCAGCGGTTGACGCAGCGCGACGCGTCGGGCGAGGTCACCCGGTGGGGAGTCGGGATTCCGACCACGGGCTTCACCTACTGGCTGTTCCAGGGGTTCGCCGCCGAGGCGGGGGCGAGGCGGCTGGCGAACGACGACGGCACCGAGGTGTTCTTCGACACCCCGCCGGCCCACCGGGCCCTGAATTTTTGGCTGAGGCTGCAGGACCTGAAGGTGGAGCCCGGCAACGTCACGGACTGGGGCACGCTCCCCGCCCAGTTCGTCGCCGGCAAGTTCGCGATGATCTACCATTCGACGGGAAGCCTGACGTTCGTCAGGAACAACGCCGGGTTCGCGTTCGGCACCGCGTTCATGCCCGCGGACACGCGGTACGGCACCCCGACGGGCGGCGGGAACCTGTACATCTTCAAGAATATCCCCGCCGAGCGCACCACCGCGGCCTGGGAGTTCGTCCAGTGGATGACGGCCCCGCAGCAGGCCGCCCGGTGGAGCCAGGCCTCCGGCTACGTCGCCGTTCGCCGGTCGGCGTTCAACATCAGGCTGTACCAGGACTACACCGCCCGGTTCCCGCAGGCGCTCGTGGCCCGCGACCAGCTGCCGTACGCCCAGGCCGAACTCTCCTCGCACAACAGCGCCCAGGTCCAGAAGGTGCTGTCGGACAATCTGCAATCGGCGCTGACGCGGGCGAAGACCGCGGATCAGGCGCTCGCCGCGGCTCAGCAGCAGGCCGACCAGATCCTGAGCCAGTTTCGGAAAAAGTAAGCCGCCGCGCCGCCGGGCCTGCGGTGCGAGGGGGCCGGCCCGCCCTACCCGAGGTAGGCCCGCCGCACGGCTTCGTCGCCGAGCAGGCGATCGGCCTCGCCCTGCCTCACGATCCGGCCCGTCTCGAGGACGTACGCCCAATCCGCCGTCTCCAGGGCGAGGTGGGCGTTCTGCTCGACCAGGAGGATCGGGACGCCCCGGGTGTTGAGCTCCCGGATCATCCCGAAGATCTGCCCGACGATGATCGGCGCCAGGCCGAGCGAGGGCTCGTCGAGCATCAGCAGGCGCGGCCGGGACATGAGCCCCCGCGCGATCGCCAGCATCTGCTGCTCGCCGCCGGAGAGCGTGCCGGCGATCTGCCGCCGGCGCTCCCGGAGCACCGGAAAGCGCTCGAGCATCGAGGCGAGGTCGTCCTCGATCTCCCGATCCCGGCGCGCGTAGGCGCCCGCGCGCAGGTTCTCCAGGACGGTCATCCGGGCCAGCACCTGCCGTCCCTCGGGGACGTGCGCGACGCCCCGGCCGACGATGCGCTCGGGGCGCGCCCGCTCGATGGGCGCCCCGTGGAGGCGGATCTGGCCCCGGCGGGCCGGCACCAGGCCCGACACCGTGCGCAGCAGGGTCGTCTTGCCGGCGCCGTTCGCCCCGATCAGGGCGACAATCTGTCCCTCCCCCACGCGCAGGGACACCTGGTGGAGCACGTCCACCGGCCCGTACCCGGCGCTGACGCCGTCCAACGCCAGCACGTCCGCGCCCGCGGCCGCCCGGCGCCGGGGAGGCGCGAGCGCCGTCCGGCCCCCCAGGTACGCCTCCACCACCGCCGGATCCGTCCGCACCTCGAGCGGGGTGCCCTCGGCGATCTTCCTGCCGAAGTTGAGCACGGCGATGCGATCGCACACGCCCATGACCACCTTCATATCGTGCTCGATCAGAAGGATGGTCAGGCCGGCGTCCCGGCGGAGCGCGCCGATGAGGGCCGTGAGCGCCTGCGTTTCCGCCGGGTTCATCCCCGCGGCCGGCTCGTCGAGGAGCAGGAGCCGGGGCTCGGTCGCGAGCGCCCTCGCGATCTCCAGCCGGCGCTGGTCGCCGTACGGAAGCGCGCCGGCCGGTTCGTGCGCGCGCGGGCCGAGCCCGACCAGGTCGAGCAGTTCGCGGGCCCGCGTCCGCACCCGGGCCTCCTCCGTTCGGTGGGCGGGCGCGGCCAGCACCGCCTCCAGCAGGGTCGCGCGCGTTCGGAGATGCCGGCCGATGACGACGTTCTCGAGGGCGGACATCCCCCGGAACAGGCGGATGTTCTGGAAGGTCCGGGCGATGCCCCGGGCGGTGATGCGGTCCGGCCGCTCGCCGCCGATGGGGTCCCCCCGAAACCGCACCCGCCCCGCCGTGGCGCGCAGGAAGCCGGTGATGACGTTGAACAGCGTGGTCTTCCCCGCGCCGTTGGGCCCGATCAGCCCAACGATCTCCCCTTCGGCCACCGCGAACGACACGTCGTCGACCGCCAGGAGCCCCCCGAATGCGACCGAGACGCGCTCACACTCGAGCATGCCGCCCCCTCCAGAGCCGCGGGCTCAGGACGCCGTGGGGCAGATAGATCGTCACCAGCACCAGGGTGGCGCCGTTCATGAGCAGCCGGTACTCGCGGAGGAAGCGGAGCGATTCCGGGAGGACCGTCAGGACGATGCCGCCGAGGATCGGCCCGAGGAAGGTGGTGGTCCCGCCGAAGATCGCGTACGTGAGGATGTTGACCGCTTCGGAGAAACTCGCCTGCGACGGGTTGATGATGTAGGTGAAGTGCACCGAGAGCCCGCCCGCCAGCCCCGCGAGGAACCCGGCGATCGCGAAGGCCAGCACCTTGTAGTAGGTGACGCGGATCCCCATCGCCTGGGCCGCCGTTTCGTCTTCCCGGATCGCGGCGAACGCCCGTCCCACCCGCGAGCGCTCGAGGCGGTAGAAGAAGCACGCCGCCAGGAGCAGGATGCCGTACACGTGCCAGAACGTCACGAGATGAGGAATCCCCACGAGGCCCAGCGCCCCGCCGGTGATCGTGAGGTTGAGGGCGATGACGCGGACGACTTCGCCGAACGCCAGCGTGGCGATGGCCAGGTAGACCCCGCGCAGCCGGAGGGCCGGGATGCCGATGATCGTCGCGACGGCGGTCGCGAGCGCGGCGCCGCTGAGCAGGGCGGCCCAGAGCGGGGCGTGGACGTTGCGCGTGAGGATCGCGGCCGTGTACCCGCCGATGGCGGCGAGCGCGGCGTTGCCGAGCGAGAGCTGGCCGGCCATCAGCGTCACATAGATGGACAGGGCGAGCAGCGCCGCGACGCCGGAGAACAGGATCAGCGCGCTGTAGGCGTTGTACAAGGCCGAGAGCGGCGTCATCGCCCCGTCCCGGCGCCCGCCGGGCCCCTCCGGCCCGCCGCGGCCATCACGCCTCCCGGCTGCGCTGCTGACCGAGCAGGCCCGTCGGCCGGATGACGAGGACGAGGAACAGCAGCCCGAAGGCCACCCCATCCCGGTAGCTGCTGTTCAGGTACTGGACGATCATGATCTCGCCGATCCCCATCGCCAGGCCGCCGAGCACGGCGCCGGTGATGTCGCCCATGCCGCCGAGGATGATCGCCGCGAGGCCCTTGAGCCCGTAGGCGTTGCCCATGAACGGGGAGACGCTCCCCTGCAGCAGCATGCCGACCAGCACCCCCGCGACGCCGCCCAGCGCGGAGCTGAGGAAGAACGTGAACACCACGACCCGGTCGAACGGGATCCCGAGGAGGGTCGCCGTCGCCGGGCTCTCGGCGACCGCGCGAATCGCCATCCCCACTTTGGTGCGGGTCAGGAGGACGCGGAGGCCGATCAGCAGGAGGAGCGTGGTCGCCAGCACGAGGATTTGCAGGAGGCTCACCGTGACGCCGCCGCCCGTGAAGAACCGCAGCGGCACGGTCCCGGGCGGGTAGCTCAGCGGCTCGGACCCCCAGAGGATCTGGGCCAGGTTGACGAGGATCAGCGCGACGCCGATGGAGCTGATCAGGGACGCCAGGCGCCCCGCCCGCCGGGCGCGCAGCGGGCGGAAGGCCGCGAAATCGATGACGACGCCGAGCGCGCCGGTGCCGAGGGAGGCGCCGAGCAGCGCGACGGCGAGGCCCGCCCCGAGGGAGGTGAACAGCGTGTACGCGAGCAGCGCGCCCACGGCCAGGATCGCGGCGTGCGCCAGGTTGATGATCTCCAGCACGCCGAAGATCAGCGTGAAGCCGAGGGCGAAGAGCGCGTAGACCGACCCCAGGGAGATGCCGTTGATGAGCTGCTGCAGGAAGACGGTCATGCCCGGGGCGCGGCGCAGAGGGGCAGGGCCCCCTGCACCGCGCGCCTACTTCGGGGGGGTCAGTTCGATGAACCGGCCGCCCCGAACGACGGCGACGTACGTGCGCGGCTGATCCACGTCGCGCGTGGCGGTGAACCCGATCCGGCCGAGCGGGGTCTCGATGCTCTTGATCGTCTTGAGCGCCTCGGCGATCTTGCTGCGCTGGGTGCCGATGTCTTCGGCGCCGGTGAGGCCGGCCCGCCGGACCGCCTCGGCCACGACCTGGGCGCCCGCGTAGGCCTGGGCGGCGAACTGATTCGGCTCCTTCTTGTACTGGTCCCGGTAGGCGTCGTAGAACCTGAGGTTCACGGCCGTGGGCGCGCTGGGCACCCACGCGGTCCCGACGATCAACCCCTCGGCCGCGGCCCCCGCGCGGGTGATGATGTTGGTGTCGTTGAACCCGTTCCCGCCGATGAAGGGGACCGTGATTCCTAGGTTCCGCGCCTGGATCAGCAGCAGGGTCCCCTCGCGCGCCAGCGCGCTGACGACGATGGCCTGGGGACCCGCCGCTTTGGCCTTGGTGAGCTGCGCCGAGAAGTCGCTGTCCCCGCGGGCGAAGGTGATGGTGTCGGCGACCTGGATCCCGTTCTTCTGCAGTTCTTCGGCGAACGTCCGGTAGCCCGACACCGTGAAGTCGTCGGCGTTGTCGTAGAGGACCACCACCCGCTGGAGGTTGAGCACCTGCTTGGCGACGGCCACGGACTTGGGGATCTGCAGGACCTCCGGGGCGGACACCCGGAAGACGGTGGCGCCGATCTCCGGGATCCCCTTCGCGGTGTTGCTGACGCCGACGACGGGGACCCCCGCCTGCACGGCCAGCGGGTCGGCGCCGAACGCCTGCGAACTCAGGACCGGGCCGAGGATCGCCGCGACCTGGTCGCGCTGGATGAGCTTCTGGAAGACGTTGATCGCCCCGTCGCGGCCGCCCCCGGTGTCCTCCAGGATCGGGTCGATCCGCACGGCTCCCCGTTCATTGATCTGCCTGAACGCGAGGAGGAAGCCGTTGCGGATCGGGTCGCCGTAGACGGAGATGTCCCCGGTGATGCCGACGGCCAGTCCCACCTTGACCGGCTGGCTCTGCGCCGCCCGTGCGGCGGGCCCGGCGGGGCCGGCGTGCGACAGCACCGCGAGGGCCAGCACCGGGACCCACAATCGCGTCCACATCGAGGCACCGCCTGTGTTTTCGGAGAGGATACGACGATCGACGGGGGTTTCCTTCGGGATCGGCCCGGGGCCC
>Ga0209577_10005493_pt1 | contig 11828 bp, 13 predicted proteins | sample GraSoiAngelo_109_FD_185874 | JGI IMG/M metagenome (GOLD analysis project Ga0209577, IMG submission 185874) | Grasslands soil microbial communities from the Angelo Coastal Reserve, California, USA - 14_0903_12_20cm (SPAdes) (version 2) | ecosystem: Environmental > Terrestrial > Soil > Grasslands... | reverse complement strand
GGAAGTTTGCGACGCGACCGGTGATGCCGAAGGGCTGGGTGACGCTGTCGCATCCTGCGCCATCGCCATGCTCGCCCCGCCCAGCATCGCCATTGTGATTGCTAAAATTTGTTTCATTAAGTTTTCATGATTGGAGTTCGATGAAGGCAACGGCGCCTCTGGCGCGGTTGCCGTGAATAACGAACGCAGGCGCGAGTAAAGGCCGCGATTGTTTTAGCGGGAGAAAATCAATTCCGCACGCAACGGCGGCGGCTTCGCGCTAAGGAGCGATAGGCGGCGCGTGTTCCTGGACTGAAGAAGGAACCGACGCGACAACGAATTGAAAACGTTTCGGGAGAAAAGCCGGCGAATTCGGCGCATTCTCGAGTTTGGGAACAAGCTGAGGCGGCGCGCTGTGCTCGCAATTACCGGACGCGATCATGGTCGCGGCGCACTCGTGATGCGTGCCGACCTTATGCAGTTTTTCGTGTAACCGCGGCGAACTGGCGATGGTTAACGCCGTGAAAAAGGCGATGACAATGCTAATGCCAATGCCAGAGCGCGCCTTCATGCCAGCAGGAGATTTAGTCGATGCGAGACATTGCGCAAGTTTTTCAAACCCTCTGGAGCGTGCAGGAGAATTCAATTCTCTTCCTATTCTTACTCCTAAGCTTATTCCGCTGGGAGATTACGGAAGGATTACGAATAGGAATGCAATTCTGGGGAGAGCAGGCTGCTAGCCTGCAGTTCGCGGCAGCCTGCTGCGAACCGATTTCGAGCACACATTAGGCTCGCGAAAGAAAACATTCGGCGCAGCGGCCGAATACAGCAGGCTGGCAGCCTGCGCTCCCCAGATCCGCGTCTTCGGTCGCGGCGATGGAATAATTACAATGTCGACGTCGGCTGGACAGCGCAGCGGTGTTGCATTACCAATCGCCCTGATGATTGGCGGGGCGAAAATTTATTTCATTGTTTTTGGAATTCTGACGATTGCAGGCGGAATCCTTGGCTACGTTAAGGCGGGGAGCACCGCTTCGATCATCGCCGGATCGATTTCGGGCGTGCTGCTTTTGCTGGCAGCGTGGTTGATGCCGGAACATCAAGCCGCGGGATTGATTATCGCACTCGTTGTTTCACTGCTGCTGGCGGCGCAATTTATTCCGAAATTTTTCCGCACCTTCAAAGTGATGCCGGCTGGATTGATGTCGGTCCTGAGCGCTATCGGCATTATTGTCGCGATCGCAGCCTGGCTGAGGAAATAAGCGCGTGCGGAAGCTCGGGCTCGGCACGCTGCGCCGGATTGTTCTTCTCATTTTTTTTGCGCTCTTTGTCGCAATCACGCTGCGTTGGATCTCATTGGAACGCTGGCGCTGGACGATGACGCGCGCGGAGGAAATCGAAGCGCCTTCGCCCACACCGACGGCGGCGCCTTCCGCAAGTGCGACGACGCGTCCACCAACACTCTCGGGCAAATTCGATCTCTCCCGACTTTTCAATGGCATTACGTTGCGGAGCGAAGTGGAAACAGCAGCGGGCGCGGCGGCGTCGGAGGAGCGAGTCGATCCGATGAGTTATGCGATCGATTTGAAATTGCAGGTCCGAGTGCCGACGCCCAATCGAACCATGGATGAGCTGGGCAAAGTAAGTCCCGACCTCGGCAAGTTGCTGCCCGGTCTGGCTACGATGGCAAAGGCGGAAGCAGTTTCGCCTCTATTTGCACAACTATACGAAACCAAGGTGCGCGAGCTGCGGGAAAATTTGAGCCGGCTCGATCTGCTTCTCTCGCGCCACAATTTTTACGATTGCCAAACCGTGCTGGCGTTACGGCATCCGGAAAGCAAACGCCGCGCCCTGCTCTTTCAGGCGGACATGGACGTGGATGCCGATGGCTCAGACGGCGATCGGGTTCCAGCCGGCAACGGCGTCTCGCCGACCTTCAAACCGTTCACCAGTTTTCGTTGGGGAAAGAAATCGAATCGGCCGAATCCGTATTTACCCGGAATCGAAGATCGATTGCGTCGCGTGGAATTGGAACAAAAGACGGCAACGCCGGAGCGCAAGCGCGACCTGAAAAATGCGGTGACGGAATTGCGGGATGAAATCGCCGCGATGAAAAAATATAGTTATTTTATCGGCGCCTACGATCCGTTTATCGTCGTGCCGGCGAGTTTCACCAAGGGCAGTGATGCGGCGCATGTGGGCGATTACGCGGTCGTGATTGCCGGGAGCACGATTTATCCGGCAATCGTAGGCGACGTCGGCCCGAACGATCGAGTAGGCGAAGCGTCGTTGCGGATCGCGAAGGAGGTCAATGCGCTTTCGAATCCGAACAATCGGCCGATCAGCGAATTGAAAGCGACCTACATTGTTTTTAATGGCACGGCTGACTCATCGTGGGGGCCGCCCGATTTGGAAAAGTTGCAGGCACGTTGCGAAGCGCTGGTCAAGGAAATCGGCGGCGCCACTGCGGCGTTGCATCACTGGGTAAACACGGTACCACCGCTCCCCACACCGACACCGACTCCCACGCCGACGCCGACCCCCACTCCATCGATCTCGCCGACTTCTTCTGCGTCACCGACACCGACTCCGATGTTCAGCGAGACCCCCTCGCCCACGTCACCTCCGCTAATTCATCCCACATTCGCGTTTCCGACGCCAACGCCGAGCGCATCGTTCTAACGGGAATTAAGAAATCGGATACAACGTGCGACAATTCGCCGTCTCTGAGTGCATCGACTAACGGGAACAAGGCAAAACGAACGTCTCGCCGATTTCACGCAGCGCGATTCGTTCCGGCGTCTTGGAAAGTGAGTGGGTGAAGCGCTCGATTGGCTCGCGAAACGGTTCCACGCTCAGGCGAAATGTTTGATGATGCACCGGGATGATGAAACGTGCGCCGGCGGCATCGGCCATGGCGACGGCTTGTTCGGGAGTGGAATGCGCCCAAATCCACGGGTCGTATGCACCAATGCCATGAGGGCAAGATCGTAGGGCGCGCCGTCATTTAATTTTGCAAACGCATCCGTCATGGCGGTGTCGCTTCCATAAATAATCCGCCGGTTCTCTCGTGAAATGACGTAGCTGTTGTAGCCGCGCTGTACGTCGTATTGGAGGCGGGCGCCCCAATGTTTTGGCTTGAATGCGCGGATTTCTAGCGCGCGACCCCGCAGCGTCAGACGAACCGATTCGTTCCAATCCAGTTCGATCACCTCGCAGAATTTCGTGCCCCGGAGCAAATCGCGGGTCCGGCGAGCCGTGATGACGCGGGTCGATTCGGGAAATAATTTCAGAGTGCGCCGATCGATGTGATCGAAGTGTGCGTGCGAGAGCAGCACGAGATCGATTGGCGGAAGCTCGGCAAAGGTCAGTGCCGGTTCGGTGAGCCGTTTCGGGCCAATAGTGAGAAATGGCAGGCGAATTCCGATGCGTGGAAACAAAACGGGGTCGGTTAAAATGGTGACTCCGAAAAAATTCATCAGCACAGTGGAATGACCGATCCACGCGGCCGTGAGATTCTCATCACTCCAAGTGTCCGGCGTTGGGTGGGCAAAGACGGGCGCAATGGGCCGCCGGCTTTCCACGATCCATTCCCGCCAGAGATGCGCCAGCCAGTTGCGTCGCTTAATCGCCCGGCGCGCCGCCTCGCGTTCCGATTCCATCAAGTTAATTACACTGACTGTAACGGCGGTCTATGACCGCCGAATCCAATGCAACATTGTCGGCGGTCATAGACCGCCGCTACCGCATAAATATCGCGCCATTCGCACGGAACAGGTAGCGTCCGGCACAGACGCCTTAGAATTGTGAATTGGCTGGAGAAAATAATTGCGGCGAAAGCTGACGAGATCGCCGCAGCGAAAAAGCGCGCACGCGAATTCCGCGTCCTGGCGAAAAGGCGCCGCGATTTCCGTGATTTCGCCGCTGCAATTCAGCGCCGCGATCGCGTGCGAATCATCGCGGAAACAAAAAAGGCGTCGCCTTCCGCCGGCCTAATCGTAGGAAATTACGACGCAGTGGAAACCGCAAAAAATTATGCGGCCAGCGGAGCCAACGCCATCTCGGTCTTGACTGAGCAAAACTATTTTGGCGGCCAACCTGAACATTTGATCGCGGTGCGCCAGGCCGTGGCGCTGCCGGTTTTGCGCAAGGATTTCATCATCGATGAAGCGCAGATTCTCGAATCGGTCGCAATCGGGGCCGACGCCCTTCTGTTGATCGCTGCCGCACTCAAGTCGGACCAACTAAATGCGCTGCACCACTTCGCGACGACACATAAAATGAGTGTGCTGGTCGAGGTGCACACCCGCGATGAAATCGGGATGGCGGTTGACGCCGGCGCGAAAATTATCGGGATCAACAACCGCAATCTGATGACGCTGGAAGTTGATCTCGCAACCACGGAGAAATTGCTGCCGGAAATTCCTAAAGGGATCACAATCGTCAGCGAAAGCGGCATCCGAACGATGGGGGATTTGAAGCGGATGGCGGCTTATCCGGTCGACGCGGTATTAGTGGGGGAAGGACTAATGCGCGGCGACCTCTCGATCGAGGAGCGTTGGTAATTGTCGCAGGAGCTCATTATGATGATTGCTAGCGAAACAGCCTGGCGAGCGACTGCCACAAACCTTTGGCCGGGCTAGGCGGTCGATAGCGAGCCACGAGCACCGAGCATTCGGCCGAGTCGAGGATGTGTCGCGTGACATCGCCCATGATGTAGTGCCGCAATGGGCCACGCGCGCGCGAGGAGCCGGTAACGATCAGGTCGTAATTGCCTTCGCGCATCTCATCCAGAAGTTGATCGACGACAAAACCGTGCCGGACGTGCACGTGGACGACGACGCCGAGTTTTTCGAGGGCTTTCTTTTCTGCGACCAAATTACGACCAAGCTCGGAACCCGAAGCGAGTAAAGCATCAACGTTTTCCTCCAGCCGCACGAGGTGCGCGTAAATGGCGGGAGGCTCGGCCACTACATGGAACAAGGTCACTTCTGCGTGTAGCGCGGCGGCCAGGGTGCCGGTGAGCCGAACCGCGTCGTCGATAAAATGTTTGCCGCCGCTGCAAAGGAGAATGCGCGAGAGCCGCTCGCAGGCTCCGAGCGCGACCAGCACCGGCGGCTCGATTGCTTTAATGATTTCGTAGGTGCGGCCGGATGCATTTCTCCGGCGGGAACCGATAACAATGAGATCGTATTTTTTGGCGGAGGTTTCGCCGAGTATTTGGGCAGTCGGCTCACCCATTTGGATCGCGGTTTGGAGCTCGACGCCGGTTCGTCGCAAAATGTCAGTCTCTTGATCGAGAGCTCGTCGGAGTGGTTGTTCGTCACTCGGATTTTCCGCGATGCCCAGGAGCGTGACCCGGGCCTGGGTCGCGCCGGCCAATAAACCGCCGAGCCGCGCGGCGTTGTCAGAGGCGGGAGTGCCATCACTGCAAATCAGGATGTTCATAGCTTGTGACCGGTAAACATGGTGTAAATGACAATGGCCGCCCCGATCAGCGGTAGCGGCACAAAGGCGAGACGAATCTTGGGGCCGGCGAAATATTGAGTCGAGATCGCCCCGAGCTGTGCGCCGATAGCAGCGCCGGTATGCATGACAAGCGCGATCAGGATGTCCACGTTGCCCTTAATCGCGTGGCTAAAAGTCCCGTAACTAGCGGAAATAACGATCTCAAAAAGATCGGTGCCGACCGCGAGGTGGGTCGGAATCCCCAGGATATAAACCATTGAGGGCATGCGAATGTAACCGGCACCGCCGCCGAGAAATCCGCTGCACAATCCGCCGACGAACGCGACCAGCAAAATGACCCAGAGAGAGATGGTGATGCCAGATTGCGGGAGCGAAATCATCGGCGGAATGCGCCAGCGCTGAATTGCTTTCGTTACATGCTGGAAGGCCGATTCGTCGGATTTACCGCCGCGCGTGATCGATTTTCGCTGAGAATTCTGTCGCTTCGAGAGGGCTAGTGTTTTCCAACTTTCCCACATCATGAAGCCGGAGATGCCGAGATAGATGACGATGGAGACAACGCTGACGACAAGGTTGACGTTCCCCGCGCGCTTTAACATTTGAATCAATTGCGCGCCCACTTCCGCGCCGCCGATGGTGCCGAGTGCCATGATAAATCCGAGGCGGAGATCGACGTTGCCGAGCGCGCGGTGACGCTTCGCCGCCACCACAGATTTGCCGACGATGTGGGCCAGATCGGTGCCGACAGCGAAATTCCAATCGATGCCAGCGAGGCGCAGCGCTGGTCCGGCGATAAAACTTCCGCCCACGCCGAAGAATCCACCGAGAACGCCGATCACGAACCCGACTACGATGAGATAGATCGGATTAACGTACGCGTGTGAGATAGGGAAAAACATTATTCGGAGCGACCTCCGCGCAGGAGACGCAACAAACCGGTTGTAACCCATTCGAGGACAACGGCTTGTCCGATTATCAGAAGGATGGCGACGACAGCGTAAACCCGAATGTGCTGGGTCTCGAGTTGCACCAGCCAGCCACCGAGAAGGTGTAAAACAGCGAAAAAATAGCCCGTGACGAGCGCTGCGTAGATTACGAGTTCCAGCGCAAAAGCGCGTAGCGTCCGGCGAACTGCTGTTTTTGAGCGCGGACCCATGTTATACTCTCTTCGCGCTCAAGATTGGGTGCGGTTGCGCGTGGTAAAAAGCCATTGCGTCAATTCCTACCTTCCTCGACGTTTTTACCAGCTTTAAAAAATGGCCGACGCCGCAAATAAATATCCCGAGAATGTCGAAGGAAAGTTCTACGTCGACGATCAGTGCATCGACTGCGATCTTTGTCGTGAAACCGCGCCCGCGAACTTCCGTCGTAACGATGATGGTGGGCATTCCTACGTATACAAGCAACCGGAATCGCCTGAGGAAGAAACGCTCTGCAAAGAGGCGATGGAAGGTTGCCCGGTCGAGGCCATTGGCAGCGACGGCGCGTAGGTGGTGCAGCATGCCCTGCTACGACTGCAAACCTGCATAATCTCACCTGGTTCGAAGAGATCGTTGTTAAACTTGTAGGGCAGGCGCATCGCCTGCCATGATAAAAACCGGCAACCGGCGCGGTTGCCCTACAACTCGAGCAGCGCAGGGTATTGCTGCATTAAATCAAAAATCAAACGTCAAAAGTCAAACGTCCCGGTCGCCCTTACCATTGCCGGCTCGGACAGTAGCGCTGGCGCCGGCGCGCAAGCGGACCTGAAAACGTTTACCGCGCTCGGCGTTTACGGACTTACCGCAATCACCTGCATCGTCGCGGAAACGCCGGGGAAAGTTTCGCGGATCCAGCCGGCCGATCCAGAAATCGTGCGCGAACAGATCGAGCTTTTACTAAAGAATTTCCCGATCGCAGCGATCAAGACTGGTTTGCTTTGCAATGCAGAAATCGTTGCGCAGGTGGTGCGGAGTTTGGGCAAGGTAAAACGGCGCCGGCTAGTGGTCGATCCAGTGATGATTGCAACCAGCGGTCGCGTCTTGCTTGAGCCCGAGGCAATCCGGATTTACCAGCGCGATCTTTTCCCGCTCGCGACCTTGATCACGCCCAACCTGGACGAGGCAGCAGGGTTGCTGGGCCATCCGATTCGAGATTTGGCCGCAATGCATCGAGCGGCGAGAACGCTGGCAACAAAATATGGCACCGCCGTCTTATTAAAGGGCGGTCATCTCCGCGGGCGACGAGCGATCGATGTCTTCTCTTCCGGCGATCGCACCACGGAATATTCGGCGGCATTTCTACCAGGCGTGAAAACGCACGGAACCGGCTGCACTTATTCGGCAGCGATTGCGGCGGAATTGGCGAAGGGTGCGGAGCTGCCTCGTGCAATCGCGGTTGCGAAGAAAATTGTTTCCTCCGCCATTCGCTCTCATTTCGTTTGGAAATCTGGACGCGCGAAAATCTTCGCCCTCAACCCACGAGTGTAGCGGATCGCGCCAAGCGCTGCCGCGTCCTCCCGAATCGCGCAGACGATGAGGGAGCTCTCAACCGGGAGATACATTCTCGAGCAATGGGAGATCCTTCGCCGTCTGCGCGGCTCAGGATGACAATACGAATGGCTTGAGGGACGCATTCGGAATGACGATTACTTCTTTTCCCAAAGCTTATTTTCGAGAGCATCGCGTGCTGCCTCGACCTCCGCCGCCTGTTTGCTCAAGCCGGTGCCGCGACCAAGGACAAGCCCTTCCCAGCGCGCTTCAACAACAAAGGTCTTGGCATGTTCAGGCCCCGTCGCCGAAAGCACTTCATAGGTCGGCCCGCTCATGGCGACGCTTTGCAAAATTTCCTGAAGCTGGCCTTTGGGATTGATGTCGATCGGTTCTTCTCGCACTTGCTCGAGGGCCCCGCGCGCCTCGCGCAAAACAAAGTCGCGCGCTGTAGGGAAATCGCTATCGAGATAAATCGCGCCGACAATCGCCTCGAAAGCGTCGCCCAGAGTCGAAGCCCGCACACGCCCGCCGCTAGCTTCCTCGCCACGCCCCATCAACAAATGCCGTCCAAGATCGAGCGATTGGGCATGCGCCTTGAGCGCCTCCCGCGAAACCAGGCGCGCGCGCAATTTCGTGAGCGGTCCTTCCTGTTCCCGTGGAAAATGAGCGTAGAGATATTCCGTTATGACAAGCTGAAGGACAGCATCGCCCAGAAATTCCAAGCGTTGATTGTCCTCGTGATAGCGCTGTTTTTCGTGACCGAGACTGGGATGAGTCAGAGCCTCTTTGAGTAAGGCCGGATTGCGAAACTCGTAGCCGAGGCGTTGCTCGAGCGTTTCCACGTTAATGTTTTTGAAAAACCGCCAGCGAGGTAATCACGTCCACTGCACGCTGCAATACTGCGTCATGCAGATTTTCGTCTGGATTGCGCCGCTGCTGCCGGATATCGAGCTCGGGATTGGTGCCGGCGATGAGCGCGGCTTCGTTAAAATGCGGTCGTTCGGGTTCGAATACAAAAGTCGTTAGCCCGCGTTGCATGCTTAGGGCAAAGATTTGATGCTTTTGCACGGACAACAATTCCACCGGCAAATCCGGTTTCACCCCACCGGGAAAAAGTGATTGCCCATTTGGGCCGATGACTTCACCGACTGCAATACGTAGTATTTTTCCACTCGAAAGTGGAAAGTCCGAGTACTCCACTGCGCGCCCCGCGCTTGGCTGCCCGATCAACAAGGCTTGTCCGTGCGCTTTCAGCGCCGCCGCCATCGCTTCTGCCGGGCCCGATGTTTCGCCGTCGATCAACACCATAACGGTTCCCTGAAAGACCGGATCGCGTTCGTTCGTAAATGTGCGGTCCTGATGCGCCGCCGTCTTGCGCACCGTCCATAACGGCTTGCCCTTCGCCGCGAAACGTTTCGTCGTTTCCGCCGCGATATCGAAATCGTTAGAACCGGTGGCACGCAAATCAATCACCAGCGCGTCCACTTTTTTCGAGATGAAATCCGTCAGCGCTTTCTCCATCGCGTGCAGGTTGTCAGTGGTGAGCGATCCGATGCGAATGTAGCCAATATGATTCCCCAGCACTTCGCCATAAAAAGGCGTGGGCGTTTCCGGGTTCGTGGTTTTGCCAGGCAAAAGCATTGCGCCGCCGCGCAAACGCGCCAGTAAACCTTCCAGCGTCGCTCGATTAATCTCCTGATCCTTGAGCGCATTCGGATCGACGAAATTGGATTTCAGTGCACGAATTGTTTCGTCGATCTCCGCCGGTGCGAGGGAATCGACCGTTGTTTTTGGGTCAGTCGACGCGCTCGGCTGCGCCGACGGACTCGGTGTTTGAGAAAAAACCGCCGACGCGATCCCGGCCAGAACCACGCCAGCTACAATTGTTTTTGTCTTCATCCGACGGGCGCAGACTCTATGTGTCAGGGGGGCGCAGAGCAATATCGCGCCGGAAATGGCAGCCATCGAAATGAATTTGGTTGATGGCAGCGTAGGCACGCTCGCGTGCTTGTTCGACCGAGTCACCCAACGCTGTGATTGCCAGTACCCGACCGCCGGATGTCATCGTCTTTCCATCCTGCTGTTTCGTCCCCGCGTGAAAAATCTGCACGTCCGCTAACTGCGCCGCATTTTCCAATCCTGCGATTGGTTTTCCGGTCTCGTATTTTCCCGGATAGCCACCCGAGGCAAGGATCACTGTTACCGCAACTCGCGAATCGAATTCAATTGCCACATTTTCGAGCCCGCCTTCAATCGTCGCGATTAATAATGGAAGCAGATCCGATCTCATTCGTGGCAAGATGGCCTGCGTTTCCGGATCGCCAAATCGGCAATTGAATTCCAGCACGCGCAACTCCTGCTGCGTGATCATCAATCCCGGAAAAAGAAGACCGCGAAACATCGTTCCATTTCTCGTTAGCCCTTCCAGCAACGGCTGCATGATCGAGCCGGTGAATTCGCGTTCGCGCGCCGCGTTCCAATTGTCCGCCGGACTGACTGCACCCATGCCTCCGGTATTCGGACCCAGGTCGTCATCGAGAGCCCGCTTGTGATCGCGCGCAGTTGCAAGCATGCGAAACGATTTTCCGCTAACGAGCGCGTGCACTGAGCACTCGCTTCCGCGCAAACATTCCTCGATGATGATGCGCCGGCCAGCCTCCCCAAAAGCGCGCTCTTCCATCATCGAGCGAACCGCCTGGCGCACGTCCGCACGATCATGCGCGATAATTACACCTTTACCAAGGGCTAGTCCGTCCGCCTTGATGACGACTGGGAGCGCGACCTCATCACAGTAATTCAGCGCCTCCGCACTGGATGAAAACATGCGCGCGTGTGCAGTTGGAATTTTCTCTGCGCTCATCAATTCCTTGGCGAAAATCTTCGAAGCTTCCAATTGCGCCGCCTTTTTGTTTGGGCCGAAAACACGCAGCCCTTCCGCCTCGAACAAATCGACAATCCCGGCCGCGAGCTGGTCGTCCGGTCCGATAACGGTGAGATCAACCCGGTTTTCTTTGGCAAAGCGCGCGAGCTTCGGCAGATCGTTGGCCGGAATCGGAACATTCTCGCCAACTCCTTCGGTGCCGGCATTCCCGGGCGCGCAGAAAATCCGATCGGCGTCCGGCGATTGCGCCAGCTTCCACACCAGTGCGTGCTCGCGGCCTCCGCTGCCGACGACGAGAATCTTCACAGGGGCGAGCGTGCGTCAGCCCGCGGTCGATGGCAAGGATCAGCGCGCCCGCAATGCTGGCATTTCCGCCGGCGTAACGTAGATCGTTAGCTGCTTGGTGCCTCGGAGGACAGTCAGCTTGCAGGGTGTACCGATCCGGTCGCCGACAAGTTTCTTGTGCAAGTCGTGCACGCTCGCGATCGGTTCGTCGTTGAAGGCGACAATCACGTCATCGGGCCGAATGCGGGATTGTTCCGCTGGACTCCCTTTTTCAACCGAAACCACCATTGCGCCGCTCTCGTTCGCCAGGTGATAAAAGCGCGCCACCCGGCGATGCAACTGCGCAGTCTGCCCAGCCACGCCGATGTAACCGCGACGAATCCGCCCCTCCTTGATCAGCCAGCCGGCGATAAATTTGGCGGTGTTGCTCGCGATCGCGAAACAGATTCCCTGGGCCGGTCGAATCACCGCGGTGTTGACTCCAATCACTTCGCCCGCGGAATTCGCGAGCGGCCCACCGGAGTTTCCCGGATTCAACGCTGCGTCGGTTTGGATGATGTTGTCGATCAGCCGGCCCGATTGTGCGTGCATCGAGCGACCGAGCGCGCTAATCACTCCGGCGGTCACGCTCGCTTGAAACCCGAGCGGGTTACCAATGGCGATTGCGATCTGACCGACGCGCAATGTTTCCGAATCGGCCAGCCGCACATGGGAAAGTTGCGCCGCATCAATACGAATCACGG
>Ga0209577_10005492_pt1 | contig 11829 bp, 9 predicted proteins | sample GraSoiAngelo_109_FD_185874 | JGI IMG/M metagenome (GOLD analysis project Ga0209577, IMG submission 185874) | Grasslands soil microbial communities from the Angelo Coastal Reserve, California, USA - 14_0903_12_20cm (SPAdes) (version 2) | ecosystem: Environmental > Terrestrial > Soil > Grasslands ... | reverse complement strand
GCTGACGGGCTTGGTCTCACTCCCGGTGACGGTCACGTCCTGGCTCTGCGTGCCGAACTGCTCGTGCCACGCGGTCACGGTGTACTTTCCGGGCGGCAGCCCCGCCAGGGTGAACGTGCCGTTGTCGCCGGTCACCGCGAAGTGCGGCGTGGTGAGCACCGCGAACCATCCGTGCATCCAGGGGTGGATGTTGCACTTGACGGGGATGAATTCCGGCTTCTCCCACGTCGTGTGGATCGGCGGGGCCCCCTTGGGCTGTGACTTGTTCCACTCGGGATTCACCCTGGCGAGGGGGTGGATGTTGTGGGAGTGGGGATCGTTGTTGTAGACGTCGAGTGCCTCGTTCACGTCCATGGCGGCGACGTGCGGGATGTACTGGCAGTTTTTCTGATCGTAGCGCACCGGCTCGGTGGCCGGCGCCGCTCCCTGATCACCGGCCGAGATGTAGACCACCACCCATTCGAGCGTGTTGCCGGGTCCCGTCACCACGTTCTCGGTCATCACCGGGGCAGCCGCGTGAGCCTGCGCGCATGCGGGCTCCTTCGCCATGTCGATCGGCTTCATCTTCGGCGGCGTGCCCGTATAGGTCACCCTGCCCGTGATGGTGCCGCCGGGCGCCGGCGCGCCCACGACGTCGGATCGGATCAGCATCGGACCGCCCAGCAGGAGTACCGTCGCCGGAAGCAGCACGGAGTGCGTTCGCATCGGAGCATCCCTTCGGAAGAATGCGGGCGGGAGCGTCACCGTCCGCTCCCTCCTGGGCCGATCGGCTTGAGCTCGGCGGCATGCGACGCCACCCACGCCTTCCACAGCGCCGCCTCCGGGGTGCTCAGGGGCTGCATCGTCCGCAGGAAATGGACCAAGTCCCAGGCCTCCGCCGGCTTGATGTTGTCGGCGAACGACGGCATGGGCGTGCCGTCCAGACCCGTCATGAAGACCTTGTACAGATCGCGGTTGGTCACGCCGCACATGAAGCGCGATCCGGTCGCGAAATCATACGGCCGGATCGGCAGATCTTTGTTGTCAGTCAGCGTCGCGGCCGACGGGCCATCGGCGTGACCCTGAGCGCCGTGACATTTCCAGCAGTCCATCTTTTGATAGAGCTCCCGGCCATGCAGCACGCTTTCGATCGTGAGACGCGACTCCGGCGGAATCGAGATCGGCGTCCCCAGCTTGAGGGTCTTCCACTTGGGTGAGAAGGTCTTGATGTACGCGACCAAGTCGGCCCGATTCTGACGCGTGAGCGGCAGCCACTGCGGCATGTTCGTGGTGACGAACCCGCGCGTCATCGCGTTGAACAAGTCCTCGTCCGTCGGCAGGGTGCCGGTCGGGGTCGAGCGGCACTTGAAGACGGCGAGCGTGAAGTCCCGCGGCTTGGGATCGATCCACTGGGCGTTTTCTCCTGCGCCATCGCCATCAGGGCCATGACAGCCGACGCAGTAGCGACGGTACAGTTTCTTGCCAGCCGCCGCGTGGCCGGTGAGACTCCCGACGTGGCTCTCCTGAGTTGAGCCGGCCGTGGCCCCCATGGTGGACAGGAGGACGCCCAAGCCCGAGACGAATGCTACCAAGCGCGGGTGCAGTCTCATGTTGGGTCTCCGCTCCGTCAGAAGTCGAAATCCAGTCCGCTGAACAGGCTGCTCGTCCACACGTTGTCAGTCGGGGAGAACGCCGATCCTCGTGTCCTGACGGCCGACACCTCCGTATGCCAGCTCAATCCCGCGCGGCTGAACATGATCGGGTACCAGCGGACGCCACCCGAATACGCGTCGATGTTGCCAAGGTCGCTCGGCGTCGCTGGGTCCGCCTGCTGCGACATCCGCACGGTCTCCCAGCGCCCCGTGAGCACAAACTGGGGATTGACGTAGTAGTGGGCCTCGACAAAGCCGGAGTTCCACCGTGCGTCCCTGACGCCGGGAGGCAGGGTAGCGTTCGCCGCGGTGGCGGTGGCGAGATAGGCGTTGTCTGACGCGTGCATCACGAACGGTAAGAGCTCGAAATCGCCGAAAAAGAAATCCCCGCTGAGACCAATCCGGTAGAACGTCTTGTTGCCGGTGCCGGTGCCTGGAATCGGCACGCCGCCCGAGGTCTGGAAGTAGGTCGGCCTCCGACCGAGGTAGGCGTATGCCCCCAGGCGCTCGACACCCAACGCTCCGGCGTCGACGGCGTGGCTGAGCGTGACATACGCGTCGTAGCTTTGGTTCGTCGGGAGATTCACTTCGCCGTCGGTGCTGCTGAGCACCGCAACGCCGTAACGCGTGTAGCTGTTCTCCGAGTGTCCCGAGAGCTCCGCCCCGATCTGATTGTCGCCGAGTCCGAAGTCGTTGAGATCCCCTGCCGGCAGGAAGTGATAGGACTGATAGGCGCCGCCGTTCCCCGACAGAAACAGGAAGCGCTTTTCCGAAACGAGGTTGTCCAGCTCGAACTTTCCGACCTTGAAGTTGACCCATCGATTGCTGAACAGATTGTCGAACCGGACGAACGCGGCCTCGAAGTGGAACGCGCCCGTGTTATCGGACGAAGGCAGGAGCACGAAAGAGATGTTCTTGTACAGCGTCCCCGCCGTCCACAAATCCATGCCCGAGAGGTCGAAGCCGGACTGCGTGATGGTTCGCGCGACGAGTCCGCTGATCGAGTCCCCCGGGACGGCATCCACCGGCTGCTTGGTGGCGCTTTCTCGGTGCAGGTTGGGCGTCATGCGAAAGGTGACGGGGATGTAAGAAGGGTTCTGCCAAATGGGAGAGTCGCGGTCGTTCATCAACTGATAGCCGTTGTCGCGGAACCGTTGACCGAACGCGTTCAGCTCGGGCCAGGCCGTGTGGCACGCCGAACACGGCAGGCCGTACTTGCGCGCGAAGGCGGGAATCGCGGCGGCTTTGTGTACGGCGAGCGAATACGCCGTGTACGCGTTGGATCGTCCCCCGCTCAGCGCCAGCGCGGCCGCCAGACAACCACTCGTTACGGCCGCACTCAACAGCCACGACACCTGCGTAGCGCCACCACGCCTCGTGATGCGTACCCTCATCGTGCCCCCTGGTCTGGTGCGGGCCCGGCCGACGGAAGCGATCTGGGGAAGGTCAGTATCTCATGTCAGCGATGTTGGTGTGAAACGACCGCGCAACGAGGTTGCGAGTTGAGACTACGCCCGCGCACCGCGCTGTCAAGACGGCGTGTGGGTCCTGTGAGGTTTAGGTCAGAGTTTCAGAATTGAACGGCGAGGCCCACGCGCGCCAGGGTCTCCTGGATCGGCGCGTCGATCTCCCCTGTCCCGCCGGGGTTGGTCTTGCGGTTCATGCGGTTGAACGCGTAGGTCGCGGTGCCGTGCAGCCGGCCCGCCAGCCGGATGTCGAGGCCGAGACCGAGATCGAGCGAGACGGCCGCGCGGCCCCCTCCCGAGAATTTCGGCGCCGCGAGGTAGTTGGCACGGAACACGACCGTCGCGCCCGGCCCGATCTCGTAGAACGAGCGCGCCCCCACCCGCACCGCTCCCACCGATTGGGCGTCGAACTCGGGATCGGCGTTGCGGTGAAGCACCCCCACCTCGACGCTCGCGTACGCGGCCACGTCGTACGCGACCCAGACGTCCACCTGCGTGGCGGTGAAGCCGGTCGTCGCGGCACTGCCGTCCGCGGGATCGAGGCTCACGCGCACCACGGCCGCCTCGACGGAGAGCCGGTCCCGCCGCGCCCACAGCGCGCCGCCGAAGCCGCTGCCCCGATACCGCAGTCCCGCAGCGACTTCGCGATAGTCGGACAGCACGAACTGGGGGCCGACGGTGAGCAGCTGGCCCGCCGCCGGTCGGAGCGCAAGCCCGAGCAGCAGCGCACCGAGTGCCGGACGCGTCACTTGGGCTTCATTTGGGCACCGGGGCCACCGTGACTTGCACCTGCTGGCGCCGGGCCACGTTCTCCTTGGCGATGTCCTGATTGCGCCGCCCGATCTGGTCGCGCAGCAGCCGGTTGTAGAGGATGTTGGCCACGGCGGGGCGCGGCGCCGGCTTGCGGAGCATCATCACGAACCCCGTGACCAGCGCCGCTCCTCCCACGAGCCCCAGCTCGCGCTTCGAGCTCGAGCCGAGGCTCGAGCTCTCGAGGCCGAGCGTGCCGACGAGCGCGCCGCCGGTATAAAGGAAAGCAAGCCCCACCGGACGCCAGCTTTGCGGCGGAATCTCGGTTTCGGGGAGGAACTGGTAGCCCGGCAGATTCGTGACGGACGGCACCGTGTCCACACGGCCATGGCTCACGCGGATCGGCTGCGACGCGGAAAACGTGTTCTGACCCAGGCGCGCGTCGACCACGACGGTGTAGGTGCCCGCCGGCACGGGGTCTCCCCCCGCGAGGCGCGCCGGCCAGCGCAAGTTCACCTGCCCGTTCCACGCGCCCGAGTCGATCACGACGGTTCCCCCGGTGCCGATGGCGCGCGCGACCACGCGGGCGGGCTGCGTGACCGTGAACCGCACGGGCACGGCCCCCTGCCCACCCACGAAACTGACGCTGTCGACCCGCAACTGGCGCACCAGCAGCACCTGACGCAACGCCACGTCGAACGCGCTGTACGCCTTGGGCGACACGCGGTTGGGGTCGAGCTGTCGCTCGGGGTCGATGAGCACCACCTGCTTGAAGGCGTCCACGGCCTTGAGGATCGAGTCCATGGCGCCGTAGGTGAATCCCAGCAGCTCGTACACCCGGGCACGCTCGGCACCCGTGAGTCGCTCGCGCAGCGCGGCCCGCGCGAGCGTCAGCACCTGGCGATACTCCAGGTTGTCGTACGCCTGCTGCGCCCGCCGCACGGTGGCGTTCTGTGCCACCTGTGCGGCTCCCAGCGCCGGGACGGCCAGAGCCGCGAAGGACACCACTGCGCCAAGGTAGCGGGCCATGGGACTCACTCCGGCAACAGGGTGTAGCGCTTGCGGACCGTGTTACTCGCGTCGACCTGCACGGTCTCGCTGACCGTCTTGAACCCGGCGTGCTCGATGCGGACCGTGTGGCGGCCGGGCTTGACGACGTATTCGACCAGCGGCGTCTGGCCGGCATCGACGCCATCGATGTACACCTCGCCGAACGGGTCCGCGGCGATGGTGAGGAAGCCCTGCGCTGCCGGCACGGGCGCGGCCGGCCGGGGCTTGGCATGTGGGGCCGGGCTCGATGGCGCCGGCACGCGCACCGTGTCCTGAATGCGCACCGTGTCGACCGCGGCCGGGGGTACTGCTCCCCGCCCCCCGCGCCCTCGGTCTCGCATCATCAAGTATCCCCCCACGCCGACCGCCCCGACCACCACGAGTCCGATCCACGCGGCGACGCGCGATTTTCCGGGAGCGCCGGGCGGAGCGGCCTTGCCCCGGGGCGCGCCCGCAAGCGCCGTCGTGGGCGCGTCGGTGATCTGGGTCGGCGCGTCGGCCGTGGCGTGCGGACGCGGCCGCAGGGTGCCGTGCCCCTTCCCCTTCCCGGGCGACGCGACCGGCTGCTCCGGCCAGACGGCGGTGGCGAAGTCTTCCATCGTCGGAAACCGCAAGTCCGGGTCCTTGGATAGGGCGCGCGAGATCGCGGCCGTGAGGCCGCCGGGGATGCCGGGACGCCTCGCACTGGCGAGCGGTGGCTCCTCGTAGATGTGCTTGTAGATGATGCTATGGACGGAATCGCCGCCGAACGGCAGCTCGGCCGTGATCATGCGGAAGCCGACCACGCCGAGCGAGTACTGGTCGGCGCGGCCGTCCACGGGCGCCCCCTTTCCCTGCTCGGGCGCCATGTAGTGCGGCGTGCCGATGATCATGCCGGTGGCGGTGAACCCGGTCGCCGCCTGCAGCGCCTTGGAGATGCCGAAGTCGGTGAGCATCACGCGGCCGTCGTGGTCGAACATGATGTTCGCGGGCTTGACGTCGCGGTGCACGACGCCGCGCTGGTGGGCGTGCCCCAGGGCGCAGGCGGCTTCCCACAGAATCCGCTGGACGTCGGGGACCGGGAGCGGCTCTTTCTTTTCGAGCAGGTCCTCGAGCGAGGTGCCCTGGATATACTTCATCACGAAGTAGTTGAGCCCGCCCTCGCTCTCGACCCGATAGATGGGGATGATGTTCGGGTGGTCGAGCTTGGCGGCGGTCTTCGCCTCCTGCTGGAAGCGGCGCACCACCTGGTCGTCCTGGGCGACGTCGGGCGGCAACACCTTGATCGCGACCTCGCGCTCGAGCGTGACGTCGTGCGCCAGGAACACGGCGCCCATGCCGCCCTTCCCCAACAAGCGCTCGATCCGGTACTTGCCCTCGACGACACGCCCGAGCCGCTCGGCCATCAGGTCGACGCTGCTGGTGCTCGCGCCCGTGCCCGCGCCGGAGATGTCCGCGCCGCACGACGAGCAGAACCGGCTGTTCTCCGGGATCGGCGTGTGGCAGCGGAAGCACTCGAGCACCCCGTTGGTCATCTGTGACTCGGCACGCGCAACGCTGGCACTGATGCACGCGCGGGCGATCGGCGTTTGGTACGGAGACGGGAAGTCGAGCCGGATGAAGCGGCGGGCGGCGACGGAAAGGCCGTGTTGCAGAACCCTCCGCCCAGGATGGGGACGGTGCCGACACAGACCTCGTAGTTCGTCGTCGTGCCGGCGAAGTCCAGCACCACGAGGTAGTAGTCTCCGGTGGCCAGCGACGGTCTCAGGTCCACGTCCGAGCCGGCGGCCGTATCGGCCGCCAGGACCTGGACGACGGTGTCCCCGGCCTGTGGGATCTTCGCGACGTAGAGGTCCAGGTCCTTCAGCGAATCCGGGTGCACCCCTGGGAAGGCGTGCAACCGGAGCTGTGCGGTCGTCCCGAGCCCCCCCGACGTGTAGTGGAATCTGATCCAGTCGATGTCATGCGGGTTCTCGATCGTCAACGTGTCACGGAACGGCGCAACGACGGTGCCCCGCAAGTCCGCGGCATTGCAGGAATTGTCGTCCTCGTGCGCATCCGGCGGCAGCTCGCTCGCGTACGCATCCAACACGGTGAGCCCGTAGCGGGCGGACTGGCCGTAGATCGCGATGGCATCGAGCCCCGGCGGCTGGACACCCTTGAACGCGACGATGGTCGAGTCTCCGTTCGCTTCCGACGGCGAGAAGCCCCGACCGTGGCACGCGTGCGAGCTCGGCCCGTCGGTCCACGCGTCCGACCCGATCACGTACTGCTTCGTCGCTCCGTCCCAGGCAAGCGAGTCGGCGATGAACGTCTGGAACGTCCCCGGCACCGAAGGCGCCGTGAGGATGATGGTCAAGGGACGCGCCGTCGATTGCGTCAGCCGGTACCAGTCCGCTCCGAACGTCTCTCCGCGCTTGAGCGGCTCGAAGAACAGGGCGGGGTTGAACACCAGGAGCGTCGGAGCCTGGGTGGGGAACGGCCCGGTCAGGTCCAGGTCGAAATCGTGGGGCGTCGTGTCGTTCGGCTCGAATACGTCCCGTTTGACGATGTGCGTCGTGTCGTGGCTGAACGTGAGGACGCCGTTGCCGATGAAGAGGATCGAGTCCGACTCTGCGGGGGGCGGCACCCAGAACTCGCTCCGCCCGTAGCCGACGCTGTCGCGGAACGTCGAGAAGGGGTAGGGAAACAGGAACTGAACGCCCTTCATGCTCGCCACGAGAACGTCATCCGCGCCCGGGCCGTAGGCGGTGATGCGCCCACCATAGCGCACGCTGGCCGGAACGACGCTGTCGATCTCGAGCGGCGCGGTCACCCGCAGCGTGTCCACACCGGGCAACGCAGCCTTGTCGAAGTTGGCCGCAGCGGCACGGATGGTGACGACGCCCGACTTGACCCCGGTGATGTGTCCGGCGTCGTCGACAGTCGCGACCTTCGGATCGCTCGACGACCACGTGAACACGACGTTGGGGATGAGCGCGGAGTCGCCCGGCGCGCGGATTTGCCATGCGGTGGCCGCAGCGCTGGTGTCGTTCCCGCGAATCAGGATCTTGAGCGGTGTCACGCTGACGTGCACCGACGCGTCGTGCTCGGTGGGATAGACGCACATGGCGACCGTTGCACTGATGAACAACAGCGTCAGGGCGACAAGACTGCGACTGCGTCGCATGCACTCCAGTCCGGCGGAGTTGGGAGTCAATGTAACAACCGCCGGGCGGGATACCCAAGTGATCCAGGGCACCTAGAGCCGCCCCCGGCGTTTCAGCTCGAGGTACCGCGCCACGACCGCCTCGGCGGCCCGCTGGGGCGCGACGTCGAGCACCAGCACCCCCGCGCGCCGCATGTGTCCCAGCGCCTCCTCCCGGGCCCGCAGCAGCTCCTCGGCCGCCGCCTTGCGAAACGCGTCGTGCGCCGCGACCGGCCGGAGCGCCGCGACCTGCTCGACTTCCGGATTCTTGAGCGTGACGGCGAGGGGCAGGTGGCGCGGCCGCAGGCTGGCGACGTTCGCGACCAGGGCGTCCGATGCGAAGCGGTCGATCACGTCGGTGAACAGCACGGTGAGCGCGCGCTTGCGGTTGCGCGCGGCGAGGTAGCGAAACGCCCCCGGGTAGTCGGGCTCGACGAGCGTCGGCTGAATCACCGCGAGCACGTCGAGCACGCGCTTCAGCGCCGCCCGGCCGCGTTGCGGCGCGACGAAATGCTGCACGCCGTCCGCGAACGCCATCACGCCGACGTTGTCGTCGTGCTGAGTCGCCGCGTACGCCAGCTCGAGCGCCGCCCGGACCACGTAGTCGAGCCGCGACAGGCCGGCGATCTCCGCGGTGAGCAGCCGGCCCGTGTCGAGCACCAGCAGCACCTGCTGGCGTCGCTCCGCCTCGTACTGCCGCGTGATCACCTTGCCGCGGCGGGCCGTAGCCTTCCAGTCGATGTGCCGGAGATCGTCGCCCGGCACCCAGTCGCGCAGCGACTCGAACAGACGGCCCTCGCCCAGCTGGCGGAGCGGGGTCATGCCTTGCTCGCGACGCCGCTGCGCCCGCGCCACCGACGCCTGGAGGCGTGCGATGACGAGAGGGGGATACACGGCTGCGTCCCACGGCAGGTCGATCCGGTCGCGCCGCGCTCCCAGTCCGAGCGGACCGATCGAGTCCACCGCGAACCCACCCCCCCGCTCGCGGCCGCGCCGCGCCGGCCGCACGGTGACGCGGTCGCGCGCGGTGCCGAGCGGCGGGACCGCAATGCGGCGCGACGGCTGCGAGCCCCCCAGCACGTCGGGCCGCAGCTCGCGCACCCGCAGGCGGGCGAGGCGCCGGGTGCCATTCACCCAGCGGTAGGAGACGTGGGCCTCGCGGCCCACCGAAAACGCCGGGGGCGCGTCGCGCGACACGCCCAGCCCGGCGCTGCCCGGGCGAGCGGCGAGCACGGCGTCCAGCCACACCAGCGCGACGAGCACCAGGTCGGCGGCGAGCATGGCGTCGAGGCTCGCGAGCCCGGCGAGCGCGCAGCCGGCGGCGCACCAGAGGCCGCGGGGGGTCCAGAGCACGCCCGCGCGCGTGCCGACGAAGTACCAGATCCCCCAGAACCCCGTGACGGTCGCGAGGTACGCGAGCCACGCCAGCGGCGTCACGCCGTCGGCACCTCCGTCTTGTCGAGGATCGCCTTCAGCGCCGCGTCCGGCGTGACACCCTCGAGCTCGAGCTCCGGCGCGACGCTCACGCGATGGCGCAGCACGGCGGAGGCGAGCCGCTTCACATCGTCGGGGATCACGTAATCGCGCCCGTCCAGCAGCGCCGCCGCCCGCGCCGCCTTGAGCAGCGCCACACCAGCCCGGGGGCTCGCGCCCAGCGTGAACGACGCGGCCTCTCGCGTGGCCCGGACGACGCCCGCGATGTAGGCGGTGATCTGCGACGCGACGCGCACGCCCTCGACCGCGGCGCGCAACCGCTCGAGGCCGGTCGCGTCGGTCACCTGGCTCACGCCGTACGTCGCCGGCCGGTCCGCCTCGAAGCCCTGAACGGTGCGCTCGAGAACGCCCCGCTCGGCGTCCAAGTCGGGGTAGCCCACCAGCACCTTGGCCATGAAGCGGTCGAGCTCGGCCTCGGGCAGGGGGTAGGTCCCTTCGAATTCGACGGGGTTCTGCGTCGCGAACACGGTGAACGTGGCGGACAGCGGGTGCCCCACACCGTCGACGGTCACGGTGCGCTCCTGCATCGCCTCGAGCAGGGCGGCCTGCGTCTTCGCGGGCGCCCGGTTGATCTCGTCGGCCAGCACCAGATCGGCGAAGATCGGACCCGGTCGGAAGGTGAACTCCCGCGCGCCGGTGAGCAGCGTGACGCCGGTGATGTCGGCGGGCATCAGGTCGGGAGTGAACTGGATGCGCTGAAATTTCACGTCCAGTGCCAGCGCCAGGGTCCGCACCAGCAGGGTCTTGGCGGTGCCCGGCACGCCTTCGAGCAGCACGTGGCCGCGGGCGAGCAGGCACACCAGGGCCTCGCGGGTCGCGGCCGCCTGCCCCAGGATCACCCCATCGAGCGCCGCTAGGATGCGGCGCGCGTCGTCTGCGGGCGAAGCTCCTCCCACACGTCCTCCACCGCTTGGGCGGCCGCGAGCGCACGCTCGGGACCGCCGGGTTGGTTGATCGTGCGCTGCAGCTCGCGCACCGCGTTGCGCCCGGTGGCCGTCGGCAGCCCCAGCTCCAGCGCCGCGAGCCAGGAGCGCTGGCCCTCGACGGACAGGGCGCCGGCGCGACCGAGGCGACGCCGCAGCCCGGACACCGTGAGCGTCACCGCCGTGTCCACACCCCCCGCTCCTTCGAGCCCGGCCGCGAGCGCCTCGAGATGCTCGAGGGGTGATCGCCGCCGCCGCTCGACACCGGCACGCGGCGGCCCGAACCGCACGGCCATTACGGCGATCGCCACGAGCGCCACACCGACCAGTTGGAGGATGGCCCACCCCGGGGGATGGCCCACCAGCCAGGCCGCCGACGCCGCCAGCAGCGAGCCGCCGGCGCCGAACCCCTGGTGATACTCGTCCACGACCACGCGACGCGTGCGCCCGTCGGCAAACCAGGGCAGCACGGCGAGCCCGGCGTCGGTCTCCTTGAGCGAGCGGTTGGTCAGGAACCCGCCGTCGGCGAGCAAGATCGCCTCACCCCCAGACGGAAAGCCCAGGCGGATGGCCAGGGGACGACCGCCCCTGATGCCAAGCAGGGTGTCCACACGAAGCGCGGGATGGGGTGGGCACTGATCGCCATCCAGACGTTCCGCCGTCGCGGCCGCGAGCGATTCGGCCGGCATCCGCACCAGCGTGCGACCGGCACGGGGGAGGCGCCAGGCGCCGCTCAAGACCGGGCTCGAATCCGCTTCCGCGCCGCGCCGCAGACGCCGCGAGTGGTAGCCGAAGCAGGTCTCGATCCCCGTCACGCCGGCGACGAACACCCGTCCCCCGTGCGTCACATAGTCGCGCACCGCGACGAGCTCACGCGCCGTGGGGCGGTCGATGTCGAGAAACGCGAGCAGCACCGCTCGCCGGGGCTGAACGCTGTCGCTCGCAAGGTCGAAGTACGGGTGTCGCCGCTGCTCCACCGTCATCTCGAGGTGCCTGAGGGTCTGCGCCAGCCCTTTCGCGCCGTGCGGCCCGGCCAGGAAGGTGGAGAGCCGGGGGTCGTCCAGATCCCGAGTGGGTGCGGTCACCACGCCGGCGACCGCCGCGAGTACGACGGCCGCGATCGCCCCGAGAACCACCGCCCGCTCACCGCGTCGCAGCATGGAGCTCGAGCCCCGCGGCCAGCGCGTCGAAGCGGTGCCACTGCTCGGCATCGCACGGCGTCCCCCCGAACACGTGGCGGTACAAGGTGGCCACGAGCTCGGTCAGCCCCGAGCGCCCGGCGGCGTCGAGCCGCGCTTCGAGCGCGTACTCGGCGGGGGTCTTGGACGGATGGAACTGCACGACGCGGC
>Ga0209577_10005490_pt1 | contig 11832 bp, 9 predicted proteins | sample GraSoiAngelo_109_FD_185874 | JGI IMG/M metagenome (GOLD analysis project Ga0209577, IMG submission 185874) | Grasslands soil microbial communities from the Angelo Coastal Reserve, California, USA - 14_0903_12_20cm (SPAdes) (version 2) | ecosystem: Environmental > Terrestrial > Soil > Grasslands ... | reverse complement strand
GACGTCCTCGTCATCGGCTCCGGGGCGGCCGGCATGTACGCCGCGCTCGCCGCCGCGCGCGCGGGCGCGCGGGTGCTGCTCGTCGATCGGAGCCTCATCGGCCGGGGTGGCGCCACAGTAATGGCGCAGATGACCGTCGCGGTCGCGCTCGGCGAAGAGGTACCCGACCACTGGGAGCACCATCTCGCCGATACGGTGCAGGCAGGTCGCGGGCTGTGCGATGAGCCGCTGTCGCGGCTTCTGTGCGAAGAGGCACCGTCGTGTATCCGCGAGCTCGACGCTTGGGGCGCCGGCTGGGCGCGCAAGAACGGCCACATCAGCCAGGTGCAGGCGCCCGGGCACGATCGCCCGCGCTGCGTGTATGTCGACTTCGTCAACACCGGGCCAGCGGTATCAAAGACACTGCGCGCGCAGCTCCAGCGCACGAGCGAGGTCCGCCGTACCGGCGATTTGCTCGTCACCGAGCTCGCCCTCGCCGATGGCGCATGCGTCGGCGCGCATGCTGTGCATATCGCTACCGGGCGAACGATTGCCATCGCGTCGAAGGCGACGATCGTCGCCACCGGCGGCCTCACCCGCCTCTATGCGCGCAACAGCGCCTCGCTCAACATGGGAGGCGACGGCTACGCGCTCGCGCTGGCCGCCGGCGCCGAGCTCGTCGACATGGAATTCGTGCAGTACTTCCCGATCGGGCATCTCGCGCCGCGGCTTGTCGGCATGGATCCGATCATGTGGGACCCGTTCCGCTACAAGCTCGGTGGGAAGCTGGTCAATGCCGAGCAGCGCGAGTTCCTCGGCGAGGAAGGCCGCTACGCCACCGCGCGCGACCACGCGACGCGCGCCATCCTCGAGGAAGTCGCGCAAGGCCGCGGCTCGCCACATGGCGGCGTCTGGCTTTCGTTCCAGCATTGCAGCGAGACCGAGCTGCGCGCGGCGTTCGGGCCGATCATCGACCGGCTAAAAGCGAATGGGATCGATCTCACACGGCAGGCGATCGAGGTGGCGCCGATCGCGCACTACCACATGGGCGGCATCCGCGTGGACGCCAACATGCGCACCGCCGTGCCGCATCTTTTCGCCGCGGGCGAAGCGGTGGGCGGCGCGAATGGCGCGAACCGCCTCTCGGGCAACGCGATTACCGAGGCGCTGGTTTTCGGCCGGCGCGCCGGCGAGCGCGCCGCCGCGCTGGCAGCGAGAACGCCAATGCCACCGGCCGTTGGGGCGGCGCCGGCGCGGGCAGCAAAGCGCGATATCAATCCCGCCGCGGAGATCGTGCGCCTGCAGGCGCTGATGAACGAGCACGTCGGGCCGCTGCGCACGCAAGCCGGCCTCGAGCACGCGCTTCGCCACATCGCTGCACTGGCAGAGCCATGCGCAGCGCTTCGCTCCCCGCGCGGGGCGTTCGATGCCGAGTGGGTCGATGTGCACGATCTCGCGAGTATGCGGCTCGTCGCCGAGTGCATCGCGCGCGCGGCACTCGCGCGCATCGAGAGCCGGGGCGCCCATCAGCGCGCCGATTTCCCGGCCACGAGCCCGAGCTGGGAGCGACATCAGCGCATCCGGCTCGGCGAGCGAGGGCTCAGCATTGAAAGCTAGGCTGAAAGTGCGGCGCGGCGCGCCCGGCGAGGCGGGTGGCTATGAGCACTACGAGGTGCCATTCGAGCAGGGCCAGACGGTGCTCGACGGCCTGCGCTGGATTCGCGTGCATCACGATCCGACGCTGGCGATCCGCTTCTCCTGCATCAATGCGAACGCGTGCAAGGAATGCATGATCCAAGTCGACGGCAAGACTGTGTACGCCTGCACCACGCGGCTTGCCGAGCGGGAGATGACGCTCGAGCCCCTGCCGAACAAGCCGCTCGTGCGCGACCTGGTGACGGAGATCGCGCCGCCCGACGAGCGGCTCAGCGAATGAGGCCGGCCTCGAGCGCCTTGATCTGCAGCGCGAGGTACTTCGAGTAGATCCGGCATTGCGCGAAGCTGCCGGCGATGAACCACAGCCCGGGCTGCGGCGTGCGCTGGAACATGTTGCGCAGCTCCTGGCCCTCGCCGAAGCCCCACACGGGGCCGACGCGCCGCGCGATGTGTTCGCCGAAGAGCTTGGCGACCAGCGCTTCCTGGCCCTGGTAGCCAGTCGCGAGCACGACGAGATCGGCAGGCAGCTTCTCGCCGCTTGCGAGCTGGGCGCCGACGGCGACGAAGCGGGCGATGTCGGCGAACTGGAGAAGGCGCACCTTGCCCTCCACCACTAGGTCAGAGCAGCCGACGTTGAAGTAGTAGCCACCGCCGCGGGTGAGGTACTTGAACTGCCAGCCGGTGTCCTCCTCGCCGAAGTCGAGGCGGAAGCCTTTGCGCTCGAGCTGCTCGAGGAGCGGCCGGTCGAGCTCGCGTGCGTGGGCGGTCGCGAGCTGGTGCGCCTTGCGCGCGAGCGCAAGCGGCACCGACGCGGTGATGAGATCGCAGTCCTCGAGCGGCGGGCCCTCGCTGTAGAGCCCGTAGACGAGCTGCGCGCTCGGCTCGATATTGACGATGAGCGTGGGCGAACGTTGAACCAGGGTCACGCTCGCGCCGCTGGAATGCAGATCTTGCGCGATGTCGTGGCCGCTGTTGCCGGTGCCGATCACAAGGGCGCGCTTGCCGCGCCAGGGCTCGCCGTCGGTATAGGCGCTCGAATGGAGCACGGTGCCGCGGAAGTTGGCGAGCGCGGGCATCTCGGGCATGTTCGCAATGCCGCTCACGCCGGTGGCGAGCACGACGTGGCGCGGCTGCAGCTCGCGCTCGCTGCCGTCGGCGCGCCGCAGCCGCACACGCCAGCGGCGCTCGCGCTCCTCATAGTGCCCGCCCATGAATTCGGTGCCCGTCCAGCAGTTGAGCTCGAGCGCCTCGACATAGGCCTCGAACCAGCTCGCCAGCATGTCCTTCGGGATATAGACCGGCCAGGTCGGCGGGAACGGCAGGTACGGCAGATGATTGACGTGCACCTGGTTGTGGAGCGTCAGGGCGTGGTAGCGCCGGCGCCAGTTGTCGCCGACGCGCGGCCAGCGATCGACGATGAGCGCGTCGATGCCGAGCGCCTTCAGGCGCGCGGCGATCGAAAGGCCGGCCTGCCCGCCGCCGACGATGAGCACCTGGGGATCTCGATCGGTGTAGGCGGCGGCCGCCTTGCGCAGATCGAGCCAATTGGGACCCGAAAAGTCGCGCGAGTACGACTGCCCGGTCGGCCGCCGGCTGCCGATGCGCTCTTCGTGGCCGCGCAGCTCCTCGAGCGTGGTCAGCAGCGTCCAAGCGCGCGGCGGGTCGTTGTCGTCGGTGTCGGCAAGAAAGCGCAGCACGCCGCTGCCGCGGCCGGCGGCCGTCTCGAAGCGGAAGATCGCCTCGATGCACTTCGAGCCCGCGCGCGTCGCGTGGCGCGGCGCGGTGCGCTCGGGATCGGTGCGAAAGCCGCTCGCGCGTGCGAGCGGCGCCTCGAGCCCGAGCTGCGCAGCGATCGCTGGCGCGGCGCTCACGGTGCGGATGCGCCCGCTGAAGGCGAGCACGTCGCGCCAATGGCCGTCCGCGCGAAAAAGCGCCGCGAGCGCGGCGTCGTCGCCTGAGCCGAGGGCGTGCTCGAAGCGCGCGAGCCAGTGGTTGGCGATCGCCGCGAGCGTGTCGGAACCGGCTTGCATGCGACTTACAAGTTACACCATAGCAGTGCAAAATCGCCAACGTGAAACCGGACGACTTGGTGCGGCTGAAGATCGATCGCCTGGCGGAGACGCCGCCGCGTGGGCGGCGATGCGCTTCACGGCGCCGGTGCAGGTCGAGGCGGCGACCGTGGCGAGCACTTATCCGACGCTCGGCTTCATCGTGCTCAACGCCGCAGGGTACGTCGTGCCGGGCAGGGCAGGCCGCCGAGGTGACGGTGGAGCAGACGCTGATCCGCGCGCCCTTCGATGCCATCGTGCTCACCAAGAACGCCGACGTCGGCGACAGCTCACCGGCCTTACGCGCCGAGCGCCGAGGCGCTGCTGCTCGGCCTGGTCGGGGGACTTGCCGACCTCGCGTTTCGCTTTACGCTCACGCCTTCGATCTTGGCCAAGACCATCGCCTTCGCCCTCGCCATGGCCCTGATTGGCGGCTTCCTCCCCGCCGTGCGTGCCGCCCGCCTCGAGATTGTCGATGCGCTGCGCGCCTCGTAAGAAAAGGTGATAAGCCCGCGACCGCAGGGCGTTTTCGCGCACCATAGCGGCCGTGGCAGATGAAGATGAGGGAACCCATGGATGCCGTGACGCTCCTGCTCGACCCCGAGGCCATCGCCCAGATCCGCGTCGTGGAGCATGCCATTGGCCGCAACGACCTGTTCTCCGGCCTGGTGGCCAAGCTCGAAGGCCATCTGAACGGCTTCGGCGCGGCATGGTCGGAGCTGATGGCGCGCGGCGATACGACCGCCGCAACGCGCTCCGCTCATACGCTCAAAGGCACCTGCCGCCAGCTCGGGGCCGCGGCACTCGGCAACCTGTTTGCCGATATCGAGCGCAGTGCTAAGGCCGGCGACTACGCCGAGGCGAAGCGCAGGTTCGAAGGTGGCGCGAGCCTAATCGCGCAGTCGCTCGAGGCGCTGAAGCGCGCGTAGGCTCGCGCGCCGCGGCGCGGCCGAGCCCTTGATCTGCGTGCGATGCATCACGCGGCGCGCCTTTGCGTCGAAGGCGTCGCGCCGATGCATGGTGGTGCGGTTGTCCCACAGCACGAGGTCACCGAGCGCCCAGCGATGGCGATAGACCGTCGTCTCCACGAACGACCAGAGCGCCTCCAGCACGCGCTCTGACTCGGCGAGTTCCAGTCCCATCACATAGGCATTGCGCCGGCGCCCAAGGTACAGCGCGGGCTCGCCCGACACCGGATGTTCGATGACGATCGGGTGCGCTGTGCCCACAGAAGTGCGCGCATCGTTCGAAGCGGCAAGCCCTTTGCGCAGGTTGCCGCCCGAATCGTAGGTGCCGTCGTGCTTGATATCGAGGCCCACCACGCGCTCGAGGAGCGCCTTCGGCATTTTGGCAAGCGCGAGCTTCATGCTGGCGAAGCAGGTGTCGCCGCCCCTTGCCGGAATCTCCAGCGAGTAGAGCATCGACGCATCCGGCGGATGCGGCAAGTAGCTCATGTCGGTGTGCCAGGCGGCCTCGCCGTCGCCAAGCGCCCCGATCGGCTCCCCGCGTACATCGAGCACGTTCGAGACGATGTACACGTCCGGATAGCCCGGCGGCGATTTGCGGCCCGCGCCCTGATTGGGCGGCGGATCGAGCGTGCCGAAATGCCGCGAGAAAGCGAGCAGGTCGTCGTCGGTGAGGCGCTGATTGCGGAAAAAAATCACATCGTGGCGATACCACGCGGCTTTGATGGCGTCGACCTCGGCATTGCTCAGCCGAGCGAGATCTATGCCCTCGATCTCCGCGCCGAACAGGCCCACCTTACGCACCTTGATCTCCAGTACGGCCGCCATACAGCCGTCATCATAGCGAAAGACGTAGAGGGTTGAACTGCAAAACAAAGTGATGGGCGCTTTGAGCGTTCCAAGGCCACGCGATACTAGCGGGCGAAATTCATTTGATTGGGGAGGGACCTGCAGTGGCTGACATGGTTTTGGTGCTGTGCATCCTGATGAGCGCGTACTTCATACGCGGCATCACGGGCTTTGGCTCCGGGCTCATCTCCGTGCCGCTTCTCGCGCTGTCACAGCCGTTGCATTTCACGATACCGCTCGTGCTCGCGCTCGACTTCACCGCCTCGGTGATCCTCGGCAGTACGAACAACAAGAAGGCCAACTGGTCCGAGATCAAGGTGCTGCTGCCGGCCGGCATGGTCGGTGCGTGCATCGGCGCGTTCGCGTTGCTCAGCCTTCCGAACAAGCCGGTGCTCGTGGCGCTCGGTGCATTCACGATGTTCGTCGGCTTCCAGAACATTTTCGGCCTGCAACCCGAGGGGCGCCTGTCGCGCTCGTGGGCGATCCCGGCCGGACTCGCTGGCGGCGGCGCAGGCGCGCTGTTCGGCGTCGGCTCCCCGCCCTACATCATTTACCTCACGCGCCGGCTGCAGGACAAAGGCGAGGTGCGTGCCACGTTCTCGTGGCTCATCGCCATTGACGGCGGATTCCGGCTCGGGCTTTTCCTGATCGCGGGGTTGCTGCTCGAGCCTAAGCTGCAGATCGCCTACGCGCTCGGCCTCGCCCCCATGGCGCTCGGTCTCTACATGGGCAACAAAGTGCACCTCGACATGACGAGCGAAGGCATGTTGCGAGTGGTGGGCGCGCTGCTCATGCTGAGCGGATTAATGCTGTTCCTGAAAGTGGCCACTTAGAAGCTGCGCAAGGGGAGAGGAACATGTTTCGAAGAGCAATCACTACGGCAGCGACGCTGCTTGCCGCGAGCATCACGATGCAAATCCCGGCGCTCGCCGGACCGCAGCCCTATAGCTTCTATGTCCTGCATCAGCGCACGATCGCGCTGACCGCGCAGTACTTCAACCCGATCCTCACCTATGTGAGCGCGAAGAGCGGCGTGCCGCTCGACTTGAAGCTCGCCAAGACCGCGCAAGAGGGCAACGCCAATGCGGAAGCGGGCAAGTACGACTTTCTCTACACCAACCACTTCTTCACGCCGGAGCGCGATCGCCTGGGCTACAAGGTAATCGCGCGTCCCGCCGGACCCGGCATCCGTTCGCAAATCGTGGTGCCGGTCGACTCGCCGATCAAGACGCTGCTCGACCTCGAAGGCAAGGAGGTCGGCTTCGTTTCGCCGGACGGCTTTACCGGTTATTGGCTGCCGATGGATGCGCTTCTTAGAGCCGGCCTGCACATCAAAGTTGTGTTCACCGGGAACCAGGAGGCGTCTTCGGCGCAGCTGCGGCTGTACAAGATCGCGGCCGCCGGCGTCAACAGCTCGGTCATGGCGCGCTACGGCCGGCGCGAATCGTTCGAATACCGCGCCCTGTGGACTTCCGAAATGTATGGCGATCTTTGCATCATGGCGAATCCGAAGATGCCTCCGGCGAAGGTCGCCGCGGTCAAGGCGGCATTGATCAACATGGCGAACGATGCGGAAGGCCGCAAGATCCTCGAGGCAGGCGCGGACCTGCTGAAGAGTACCAGCGAGCTCGGTTTCGTCGCCGCCGACGATCGCGAGTACGACAACTACCGCAAATTCTTCAGGACGACGAAGGTCCCGCAGGTCAAATAGTCAGCCGCCGGCGAGAGCGAGCGACCATGAAAAACATGCGCGTGTTCCGATTCTGGGCAGACTGGGGCCTCATATCGCGCCTCATGCTCGCGGTCGGCATCGCCATCATTGCCGGTGGTGGCGTGCAGACGGCGCTGCTCCTTGCGGAAGGCCGGGCCGAGCACTCGACGCGGCTACAGCGCGAGCAGCGGGAGATCCTGACATTCATCGCGCCGCTGGTTGCCGACCAGGCACTGGTCGGCGAGTACCAGGCGATCAGTGAGCTGTTGAGGAACCAGGTAAAAAGAGGCGAGGTCGACCGATTCACCTGGACCGACCGCGACGGCAGGAAGATCGTCGCCCAAGACGTGCCGGATATGCTCGATGCGCCGGCCTGGTTCGCGCGCGTCGCCAACATCGAGCACGGCGAGCAAAGCGTGCAGGTGACGGCAGGAGGCGTGGGCTACGGCACGCTGAGCGCCAACATGACACCGATCAAGTCGCAGAACCGGCTCTGGCAGCAGTTCGTCAAGCAATTGCAGATCGTCGCGGTCACGCTGTTCCTCATGCTGCAGTTCATTTGGCTGATCTTCCGCGGCAACCTCGGAACGCTGCGCATGCTGGCCGAAGGCGCCAACCGCTTCAGCCAGGGCGAGCACGCCGTGCGCATCGCGCCCGAGGGCGCGCCGGAAGTGGTGCTCGCCGCCGATGCCTTCAACAACATGGCGAACAACATCGAGAGCCTGATCGCCTCTCTCGGCAAGAGCGAATCGAAGAACAAGCTCCTCGCCACCATCGTCGAGCAATCGAGCGAAGCCATCTGGACCAAGGACCTCGGCGGGAAGATCACGAGCTGGAACTCTGGCGCCGTGGCCATGTTCGGCTACTCCTCGGAGGAAGTCATCGGCCGCGAGCTCGACGTCTGCGAATCGACGCCCGCGGAGGAGCGCTCGCGCGTGCAGCGGCTGCTCGCCGGCGAAAAATTCGCCTATGACGCACGGGCGATCACCAGCGCCGGCGTCGCCATCGACGTGCAGGTCGCGATTGCGCCGCTGCTCGACGACGCCAACCGCTGCATCGGCAGTATTGCCGTGGCGCGCGACGTGACGCAGCACAAGCGCAGCGAGGAAGCGCTGCGCCTGGCGCGCGAAGCGGCCGAAGCGGCAAACCACGCGAAGAGCTCGTTCCTGGCGCGCATGAGCCACGAGATCCGCACGCCGATGAACGGCGTGCTCGGCATGACGGAACTGCTGCTCGAGACCGCGCTCGCCAGCACGCAGCGAAAGTATGCGGAGACCGTGCAGCGCTCGGGCAAAACGCTACTCGGCATCATCAATGACCTGCTCGACTTCTCCAAGATCGAGGCCGGCAAGCTCGAGCTCGAGAACGTCGACATGGACCTGCGCCGCACCATGGAGGACATCGTCGACCTCCTCGCCGAGCGCGCGCGCGCCAAGGGCCTTGAGCTCGCCTGCAGCATTCCGCCGGGGCTCATCACGCAGGTGAGAGGAGATCCGCTGCGCCTCGGCCAGGTATTGACCAACCTGCTCGGCAACGCCATCAAGTTCACCGATCAGGGGTCGGTGGTGATGCGCGTGGCAGCGGTGGAGGAAAGCGCGAGCCGCGTCACCATGCGCTTCGCCCTGAGCGATACCGGCGTCGGCATCAGCGCCGAAGCGCAGTCGCGCATCTTCGAAGAGTTCGCCCAGGCCGACGGCTCGACGACGCGCAAGCACGGCGGCTCCGGCCTGGGGCTTGCGATCAGCAAGCAGCTGGTCGAGATGATGGGCGGCAGCATCCACGTGGAATCGGTGCTTGGCGGCGGATCCACCTTCTGGTTCACCGCCAGCTTCGAAAAGCAGACGGCGCACGCGCACGGCGAGCCGGCCACCGCGCCGTTGGGACTGCTTACGGGAGCGCGCGCGCTCGTCATCGAGGCAAGCCCGATCAACCGCGGCATCCTGCTCGAGCAGATGGCGAACTGGGGAATGAACACGCGGGTGGCGGAGACGCCGCAGCAGGCGATCGAGCTCCTCGCGGATGCAGCGGGGCGCAGCCTTCCCTACGACATTGCGATTATCGATCTCGGGCTGCCGGGCGCCGATTCGTTCGAGCTCGCGCGCGCCGTCCGGTCGCGCGCTGATATCGGCCGAGTGCGGCTCATCATGCTGACCCGCCGCCACGTGGAGGTCAGGACCGCGCGCGAGGCCGGTTTTGACGCCTGCCTGATCAAGCCGGTGCGCCAGACCGTGCTGTACGAATGCCTGGTGAACGCGCTCGCCGGCCAGGCGCAAGAGGTGGCGGCGCCGGCCGCGGCGGCGCCCGCGGAAAGCGCTCCCGCAGGCAGCCGCGGCCGCATCCTGCTCGTGGAAGACAACGTCATCAACCAGCAGGTGGCGCTTGGCATCCTTCAGATCCAAGGCTACGGCGTGACGGTGGCGAATAACGGCAAGGAAGCGCTGGAAGCGTACACGCAAGACGACTTCGATCTGATCCTCATGGATTGCCACATGCCCGAGATGGACGGCTTCGAGGCCACCATGGAGCTACGCAAGCGCGAGCAGGCTTCGCGCCGCAAGCGCGTGCCGATCGTCGCGCTGACCGCCAATGCGATGGCGCAGGATCGTGAGGAATGCCTAAACGCCGGCATGGATGATCACTTGAGCAAGCCGTTCAGCATACAGACCATGCAGGAGATGCTGGAGCGCTGGACGCCGCGCTCCGCGCCCGCGCAAGCGAAAATCAGCCACCCCGCACCGGCGAGTGAGCAAGCGGCCGCCGTGATCGACCGGCAAGTGCTCGATTACCTCGCCAGCCTGCGTACCAACGGCAAGCCGGAATTGCTGGCGCGCACCATCAACCTTTACCTCGTCGAATCGCCGAAGCTCGTGCAGAAATTGAAGCAGGCGGCGGCCGCCAACGATGCGCCGGAGCTCGCGCGCTCGGCCCATTCCCTCAAATCATGCAGCGCGAACGTTGGCGCGCGCCTGCTGAGTCGCTACTGCGGCGACATCGAGGCATCGGCGCGCCGCGCCGACACCGAAGAGGCGCGCAAGATCGTCGCCAAGGTCGAGACCGAATATGGCCGCGTGCAGTCCGCGCTGAGCGCGGAGTTCGAGCTGCTCGCGGCCGGCAAGGCATAGGAGAAATGCAATGAATAAGACGATCGTGCTTGCCCTCGGCCTGCTCGTAGCCGTCTGCGCCTCGGGCGAGGAGTGGCCGGTCAAGCCCGTGCGCTTCATCGTGCCTTATCCGCCGGGCGGCGGCACCGACGTCATCGCGCGCATCATGCAGCAGCCGCTCTCGGAAGCGCTCGGACACCAGGTGGTGATCGAGAACCGCGGCGGCGCGGGCGGCGCGCTCGGCACCGAGGCGGCCGCGAAAGCCGCCCCCGACGGCTATACCTTCCTCTTCACCCTCTCCTCGCACACCATCAATCCGCTGCTCTACAAGCTCAACTTCGACGTCGAGCACGATTTCGCTGCCGTGAGCCTCATCGTCAGTGTGCCGCAGCTCATCGCCGCCTACCCCGGTGCTCCCCTCGAAAGCATGTGGGACCTCGTCGCCATGGCGAAGGCACAGCCGGGCAGCCTCCATTTCGCCTCGGTAGGCAACGGCACGCCGTCGCACATCGCAGGCGAGCTGCTCAAGCTGAGGACCGTCATCGACATCGTCCATGTGCCCTACAAGGGCGGCGGGCCGGCGCTCGCGGACACGCTCGGTGGCCAGGTGCCGCTTCTCATCGTCAGCATGCCTGCGGCGCTGTCGCACGTGCGCGCCGGCAAGCTGCGGGCGCTCGCCGTGACGACGGTCAAGCGCAGCCCCGGTGCCCCGGAAATCCCGACCGTTGCCGAGGCGCTCAAGATCCCGGACTACGAGGTCGATTCCTGGTACGCAATGTTCGCCCCGGCGAAGACGCCGAACGCGATCGTGACGCGCATGAACAAGGAGATCGTGCACGCCATCCGGTTGCCCGCAGTGCGGCAGAAGCTGCTCGAGCAAGGCGGCGACCCGGTCGGCTCGACGCCCGAAGAGCTCGACCGCGTCGTCAAGGCGGAGCTGCGCAAGTGGGCCGAAGTCATCCGGGACGCGCACATCAAGGTCGACTGACCCGTAGAATCCTCCCCCGATAAGAACGACGGGGGAGATGTGCCTAACAAGCTTTGGATCGCGGCGCTGGCGCTCGCCATCGCGCCGGCCGCGGCGCAAACGCCGCTTGAGCGCGGTAAATATCTGGTCGAAGGAGTCCTGACCTGCGGCAATTGCCACACGCCGCGCGGGCCGGGTGGCGTGCTCGATACAAGCAAACGCCATGCGGGCGGGCCCCAAGTCTGGGAAACGGCCGAATATCGCGTGCATCCTTCCAATATCACGCCGCACAACGAGACCGGCATCGGCCGCTGGACCGCTGGGCAGATCAAGACCGCGATCCGAGACGGCAGGCGCCCGAGCGGCCAGCAACTCTCCCCGCAGATGCCCTACGCCTACTACAAGATCTTCGCGCCCGCCGACCTCGATGCGGTCGTCGCCTACATGCGCTCGCTGCCCCCCGCCCCCCGCCAGGTCGAGCCGCCGGTCTACAAGGCGAAGAAAATGACCGTGGATGTTCCGCCCGGCGCCACGAAGCCGTTGCCCGAAGCCGCGA
>Ga0209577_10005489_pt1 | contig 11832 bp, 4 predicted proteins | sample GraSoiAngelo_109_FD_185874 | JGI IMG/M metagenome (GOLD analysis project Ga0209577, IMG submission 185874) | Grasslands soil microbial communities from the Angelo Coastal Reserve, California, USA - 14_0903_12_20cm (SPAdes) (version 2) | ecosystem: Environmental > Terrestrial > Soil > Grasslands ... | reverse complement strand
TGACGATCCCCAGAACTGCGGAAACGTCGCGAGCCCACTGCGTTGTATCTACGCCGGCAGGATTGGTACTGCTGAAGTCTATTAGACCGCCGCCGACGCTATCTCCCAGCTGGTAGGTGGGCTGATAGTTGATACCGCCGCCGTTATCGGAGCGCTGGTGGTAATTGTAATTGCGCTGATAGGCGCCGCCAAAGGTGAAAAGATGGTTGCCTTTCAGCATAGTGATATCGTCGCGGAAAAACTTGTCCTGGCCGTCCCAGAAACGGGTGCGGACGTTTTGAGTGTTAACGTTATAAGGAGACAGAGCTACAGGCCCCGCGCCGCTGACTGTACTTTCGCCAAAGGGCTCAAGAGCCCCGCCGAGTTGGGAGAACTGCGGCACCCCGCCGGGATCGGCCCAAGACCAGAAGTTACGAAGGTAGCTGAAGTGGAAATCGTTGGTCGTATTGGAGGTGATGTTGGTGGTCAGCCCGGCAACGAAGTACCAGGGCTGCTGAGGACGCGAACCCAGAATAGCTGGAGTGCCCAGCTTATCGCCAGCAAAACCGCCGCCAATATCAACCTGGCTCGTGGACGCTCTAACTAGTTTGTAGTAGCGGTAACTAGCATTGAAGTGCCATTTTGCGCCGAAATCATGGTCCAGGCGCGTTACTGCGAAATGGGAGGTGTAAGGACTCGAGGCATTCGCTCTGAATGCCGCCACGTTGACGCCATCACAATATGTAGTCCCAGAAAATGAGCCGCAGCCACCGCCTGAATTCGGCTCATTCGGAAGAGGCATGTTCGTGTTCCACATCTGCTTGACCAAGGAGTTGATTCCGATGCCGCGCGGATCACAGGCGGCGGCTCCGGACGGTCCGCAATTGGTTCCGGTGTTTAAGTTGAACACGGTGGGGACTGGCGCCGGTCCGCCTGGTGCTTGGCAGGCGGCGTTACACACGCCCAACGTAAGAATACCTGCGCGCATGTTAGCAGATGGCACCAGTCTCTCAACCGTTGTGGAGCCGGGCCACCAGAACCCCTCGAAATTACCAAACATATAAGTTTTCCCGCCCAAGACCTTCTTTGGAATGATGGGGCCACCTCCGGCGGCACCTGCTCGGTTGTAATGGTAGCTGGGCAGCGGATTGCCCGCCGCGTTGTTATCCCAAGTGTTGGCATTAAAATTATTGTCGAAATAATATTCGTAAGCCGTGCCATGCCAGGAATTCGTGCCGCGCCTGGTAACAACTTGCACCTGCGCGCCCGCCGAACTATTGAAGTCAGCGGTCTGGTTGGCGGTGTTCACTTTGAATTCCTCAATACTGTCGAGAGGAGTCGGCATCACGCCAGTGGGAGCGCCACCGATCGAATTTGAAACGATACCACCCGTCGGATCGCCGCCAAAGCTTGGTGTGTAAACCTGCATGCTGCCGTCCATGTCGTTGGTATTCTGGCCGCCATCGAGCATGAAGGTGCTCTGATCGACGACCGCGCCAGCAACGCTGCCATCCGGAGAGACACCCGGTTGCAGGGTCACGAATGTGCTGCTGTCCCGGCCGATCGAGGGCAAAGACTGCAAGAGATCGCCCGAAACCGAGTTGCCCACAGTGGCGTTCAAGGTTTGCAATTCAGCGCCTGTCGCCGTGACTTCCACAATTTGGCTGACTGAGCCAAGCTCCATGGTGGAGTTGAGCGTGATTGCCGATCCTACGTTCACCACCTGGCCAGTAAACTTTGCCACGCGGAAACCGGTCTTGTTCATGGTTAAGTTGTAAGTCCCTGGAGGAACGTTTGCGAAGATGTACCTTCCACTCTCATTCGTGGTCGTCTGCCGCGAGTCGTTCGTCGACGGGTCGAGCAACGCGACCGTGGCGCCTACGACCGCAGCGCCCGACGGGTCTGTAACTGTGCCGGCAACAGTCCCCGTCGAAGCAGCCTGAGAGAACAGCGCTGACGGGGTCAAAGCAAAAAGACAACACAGGGCAACCGCCATCAAAACTATTCGCTTGCTTAGCATGCAACTACCTCCTGGTTGAGCCATGACTGGCTCACCTGAACTGCGCACACGCCGACCGACGAATTGCACGAAGTAACAAAAGAAAGGACTCTGTAAGAGGCCATAGATCAGAAACTCACTCGCAAACTGGAACTTGCCTGACCAAAGAGCAAATTCCGTACCACAGCGACTCGGCCAGCTAGGTTCTATGTTCTTCGTGGTTTATACGGTAGTTAGCGAGAATAAAGGCGCTGGTTATCTACGCTTGACCGTAGTTTTATACGGGCTTTCATAGATATCGTGCCGGCGACCGGTCCGCCCTTCACCGCGAACTGCAAGGACTCTACGGGATCAGCGAGACGCTCGAACCAAGCCGCGCAATCAATTCATCCCAAGAACCGACCATGTAACCACGAGATTCTACGCGAGCTATATATTGCGCAAGATTCGCTTTGTCAACACATTTCTACTTTCGGGCTTGAATAGACTTTAGCCAAGACAAATCTAAATTTACCGTGACTGGGAGCCTTGATTGCTGCTTCAACCCCGAGAGAGTGAAACTCACGCGGGTAGAGAGAGGGAAGACGTTTAGTTCCTATCCTAATTGGCAGAATACACTGCGCGGCGGCCGACGACGGTGCGGAGGACGCGCGTCTTGGTGAACTGGGCGGGCGGAACTTTGGTGAGGTCGTTCGAAAGGGCGATGAGGTCGGCGTAAAGTACTACTCCAACGGCCGCTGAGCCAGCTCTCAGTTTTCAGTTCTAAGTTTTTGGCTTTTGATCTTAGCTTTTGAATTTCATAATTGTGAGTTTTCAGTTTTTTGAAATCTTGGTCTTCAGTTTTGACTTTCCAGTTCTGGGTTCTCGGCTTTCAAATTGTTGTCGTCGCGTCGCCAATTCCAAAACAAAAGAAAAATCCGAACAAAAGGAAAAAGCGCGGTACAAAAAAGAACAGCGGGGAAAGTCCGACGGACTTTCCCCGCTGTTGATATTTCAAATTTTGCTGCGCGTAGTCCTTTCGAACCGCGGAAGAAAAGTTAGAACGCGAGTCGCAAGCTAAGTGACATCACTCGCGACTGCGTCCCTTCAAGCAGCTGCGCCTGGCCAAATGTGCCGCTGCTGAGATTGGCATCGACACCGTCAAAGTTGGGATGATTAAAGAGGTTCTGGGCATCCGCGCTGAATCGCAGATTCATCCGCTCCGACAGCTTGAACGTTTTCTTCAGCCCCATGTCCATGGCGACAAATCGGGGCCCGACGAAAATATTTCGGCCGAGCGTGCCAAAGCGCATGTACGGTGTAGTGCCGGTGGGATACGCCGGATTGGCAAAGAGCGAGTTCGGAGAGAATCCAACGCACTGGGAGGAAGTCGCACCAAAATTCACAGTTGAGGGCGTTCCTGCCTCTCCGCATCCGATCTTGTTGTTGTCCGTGAAGATCCCATCCGCTGGGCTCTTCCCGCTATAGACGGAGCTTAAGCTCGAACCGATAAACACGGGATGGTCATTTAGGACGCCATCCAGGTTGTAATCGCCTCCGACGTTTATTCGAGCCCCGTTTTGATCTAGCAAAAACACACTGCAACTCGTCGCCGGCGGCGTAGGAGCGCAGATTGAACCGTCGGGTTCAATCCCGCCACCGGGTATCAGTGTCTTTGCGCTGAGATGGGCCCGGCCATTGTAAACGTCGATCGGGTGACCGGCGTACATCTGGAAGAAGCTCGAGAGTGTCCAGCCCCCCAGAACATGACCCACGAAGCCCTTCTCCTGCCTCAGGAAGGGCAAATCGTAAGTGAAGTTGAATTTAACGCTGTGTCTGTGGTCAAACGCAGCCCGCCCATAGGAAAGCTTAGGCAGCGAGTTTGAGATGTAGTAGTAAGGGGCAGTCCGACCGCCAATGTTGGAGCATCCTGCAAAGAGTTCCGAGTTAACGTCAAGGAGTTTCGAAAACGTGTATCCAGTCTGGAATTGCAGGCCGTGGCCCATGTGTTTCTGTGCTTCCAAAACGAGCGAATTGTAGTTGGAGCTGACGCTGTTGGAGCGATAGTTGAACCCCGTATAGAGCGGGTTCGGACGCGTAGGACTCTGGTTCCCTCGTATAGTCGTGGGGCCAACGGCGAAGTTGTAATACCCATCGCCATCCAAGCGGTTGTAATTCTCCAGCATCGGCAAATGGCGCCCCATCGATCCCTGGTACTTCGCACTTAGGAGCAAGCCGCCGAAGAATTGGCGTTCCAGACCAAGGTAATAATTCTGGCCGGAGGAGTCATGCATGTTCACGTCCATGGTGCGGACGGAGACACGATGCCCTATACAGTTGGCGTTCGCTGCGTTCGGGATTTGGCAACCCGGAATGCTTGGGTTGTACGCCGGGCCTATGGACGCCGGATTGGAATAAAAAATGGCATCGCCTGTATCGTTTTCAAAGTCGGCAAGGGCATAGAAGGGCGGGTTCCACGCGCCGTTCGACCAGATGTTGTCAAAGATACGGTCATAATAGATGCCATAGCCGCCGCGAACCGCCATTTTGCCCTTCCCTTGCGGATCCCAGGCAAAACCGATACGTGGGCCAAAGTCCCCATTTCGCGTCTTCCACATGCGGCTGACTGGGTTGGTTTGGGCGTTGGCTATACAGTTGAAGTCCGTCGTGACATTGCAACTGCTGATGTTGGTGAATTGAGCCAGAACGCCGTGGTCCTCGCTTGGAGCGCCAAAACGTTCCCAGCGAAGTCCGAGATTGAGAGTCAAGCGGGGAGTCACTTTCCAGTCGTCTACAGCGAACACAGCGTAGTCGTGGGCGGTGTAATGGCGATACGCGTTCGCTTTAGCGCCACTCCGAGGGTCAATAGACGTCTCCATAAAATAGGGATAATCCCCCAAAAAATTAGCGTGAGTCTCGTCGGTGACATTGGCGATGGTGCCGTCAGATTGCCGGGTTCCATCCGATGTGGGAGTTATAATGGAGCAACTTGTCCTGCAGTCTCCGGTTACGTTGGTGAGGTCCCCAAACTCGTAGTTGCCAGGGAGACCCAGATCCCAGTTACGGTAAAGGACGCCGTATGTGGCTCCGCCCCCGAACTTGAAGGCATGGTGTCCCACCGTCCATGTCATGTTGTCCTGCAGCCCCCAACGATCCTCAACGAAGGATTCAATCTGTTCACCTTCGAAGGGGCCAAAAGAGTAGGCAAAGCAGCCCGCCGACTGATTGTCAATAGTGACTTGGGGAGCCGTTTGTTTGGCGGGATCTCCTTCGGTGAGAGGATTAAAGAAACGGTTATGAGAAAGGTTCACTTCGTTGAACAAGCGCGAATTGAAGGTATGCGTTTCGATGAGCGCCAGATTGTGGGCATTGACGATAATTGACCCGGGGATATTGCCCCCATTCGCCAGAATGCTACCCCCCACGCCGATGAAATTGCCATACTTATCAAGCTGTGAAAACCGCGTGATGTTGGCGGTAAAGCTGAGCCTGTCTGACGCACTGAAATTATGATCGACGCGGCCATAGTACACGTTCTGCGATGTAGTAACAGGGTCAGAAAAGGAAAGACAACCCGCAGCGTTCGGCAGACCGTTAAATGGATTTGTACCGGCTCCAGTTTGTGGCCCGAGAGCGTTGCCGTTCGAGTCTGTCCACTGTGGGTTGCCAGGGCAAGCCAAATCAGAAGTAGCGGGAGGATACGCAGCCAGGATCTGCTGAGCAAGCGGTCCGCCTCTAGCCTTCACGAAGGCCAGAGCTGCGCTCGTGGGTTCAAAGTTGTTTGCGGCGGTGAACCCTTGAAGCAGCTTATACCGGTCAACTGCGACGAAAAAGAAAGTCTTGTCCTTCCTGATAGGACCACCAACAGCGCCGCCAAACTGGTTTTTGATGTATTTCGGCTTCTTCGGTAAGGTTGGGTCGTTACCTAAGTCCCGGTTGTAGAAAAAGTCGTTTGAATTCAACGAAGCGTTACGATTTTGTTCGTAGAGCGCGCCGTGTAACATGTTTGTTCCTGACTTCTGATTGGCCGTCACAACGGCGCCCGCACCGCGGCCATATTGGGCGCTCATGCTGTTAGTGACGATTGTAAAGTCTTCCACGGACTCCAACGGCGGACTGGTCCCGATTGCGCCCTCACTGAAATTGTTGTTGTCATCTGCGCCGTTGAGCAGGTACGAGGTGCCGGATTCCCTAGCACCGCCGGAAGTCGGAGACATGTCCAAGCCTGGGCTCACCTGCGGCGCCATAAAGGGAAGAGCGCCAAACACGTCACGATCCACCAAGGCAGCATTCTCGATGGTCTTGGCGTCTACCTGGAAGCCAAGGTCGGAAGTCGCAGTTTGCACCAGCGGAATTTCCGCTGTCACTTCCACCAGTTGCGAGGTTTTTGCCAATTCCAGCTGGCGGTTAATCGCAATCGTTTGACTTGCCTCCACGACGACTCCCGAAACTCTGACGCCGCCAAAGTTGGCAGCTTTGACCTCGAGGGTATAGGTTCCAGGTGGCACCAAAGGAAACCGATAGAAGCCATCGGACCCGGTTGTAGTCGTTTGGGAAATGTTGGTGCCGACGTTGGTGATGGTGACCGTCGCGCCTGGGACAACCGCGCCGGTCGGGTCAGTAATCGTGCCGGTGATTACGCCCTGCACGGTTTGAGACCAAGCAACTCCACTCGCAGCAAGAACCAAGAAAGCTGCAAACAAGACAAAAAAAGTTCGCTGCCTCACACTACACCCCCTGAATTTATGAAGCTGATTTATGATTTTCGAACCCACCACAGGGCCTCGTCTCTCTCGACGAAACAGGATTTCGTCACCACGGCTGCGCCGGGGATCATAGGCGAAGCCTCCCATTTGCGGGTATTGAATATCCCCTGAAAGCCTTTGTCAAGAATAAAGTTAGAAAGACCTGAGATAAACTTCAGATAAACCGGATTCGATTATTCCTGTTGACGGCAATCGGTCAAAGTCAGCTTTTCGTCACAGGGAACAGTCGAAGACCATGTTGGTCTTGCGATCACAGGTGAGTGAGAGGAAGTAGATTTGCTGAGGTAAGATGCATTTCAGCCATGACGAACTGTTTTCGCGCTACGGAGAGAAGTGCGCTTCTGGCTAGTTGGTTGTGAGATGGGAACGATGCTAACGCGTAGGGATTTTGCCAAACGGGGAATGATGTGCGCCGGCGCGGTGCTGGCCGGATTTGAGCAGGTTCTTTGGCCTCCGAGCGTTGCCGGGCTGCAAAATCGTTCTAACGACCCGTTTTTAGGTGGCAAGCAACTGGGAGTGATGGATTTTATAAACCCGCGGCCTTTGGAGATGGACACGGAGCAAGGGACCGAACTTGACGGCAGGTTATACACGGACTTGTCGAAGGTCTCACTGCAAGAGCCGGTCATCGCGACTCACAGATTTTATGTTCGCACGCGAGTCTCCAGGTTGCTCCCGGATGTGAAATCGTGGCGAGTGCGCGTCGATGGGCTGGTGGAAAAACCGCGGAACCGCGCGATCGAAGAGTTACGCAGTGTGGCGACGCCGCTGGGCTTGCATTTGATAGAGTGCGCGGGGAACGTGCCGCTGACGAACTTTGGAATGATCAGCGTGGCCAGTTGGGGCGGCGTGCCTCTCGCTGATATTCTGGAGAAGAGCGGTGTGAAGTCCCAGGCGTCGCGCGTGCTGGTCACTGGATTCGATCAGTACGCTACTAAATCAATGACCTCTGTTCCGGGGGCGAGCTGGGTCTTCTCCATCGGAGACCTCAAGACGGCGGGAGCGTTCCTGGCAACGGAGATGAACGGCAAGCCACTGGCGGCTGACCACGGCGCGCCGGTTCGCCTGGTAGTGCCGGGCTGGTATGGTTGCGCGTGCATCAAATGGGTGACTGAAATTACATTTGTGGACGATACCGCGGAAGCCGCATCACAGATGCAGGAGTACGCGGCGCGAACGCATCAGAAAGGCGTGCCTACACTGGCGCGCGATTTCCAGGCGGCAACTATCGATCAGGCAGCTATGCCGATTCGAATCGAGAAATGGCTGGTCGAAGAAAAAATCAAATACCGGGTAGTGGGAATCGCGTGGGGCGGACATACTCCGGTCAAAACGCTGATGATTCGCTTTAATCCGGAAGAAGATTACGTGCCCGTGGACAATTTTGTCCAAACGAAAAATGACCCCTGGACGCCCTGGACGCACGCGTGGTCGCCAAAGGAACCTGGAACATATTCGATCCGGCTCGCGGTGAAAGAACCAGCGGTTCGAACCAGGCGGCTAGATTCCGGATACTATGTGCGGTCCGTCGAGATTTCAGAAGTTTAATCGTTATCCGGCGCAATCACGGCGCAATGAGGTGAAAAGGGTGAAGCGGCCTGCCAGCGAAATGACTGCAATCATCGTGCTGAGCCTGTTTGCAGGTGGATCATCACCAGCACAGCAATCGCCGCACGAAAGACATTCGCAGGCTGGTCCTGTCCCGCTGGAAATTCTGCAACGCCCCGTGACGTTGCGCACGGGGATTGGTGAGCTCCACGAAAGAGTTTCAACAAATTCGCCGCAGGCGCAATCCTTCTACGATCAGGGGCTTGCCTACGTGCATTCCTACGTGTGGATTGAAGCCGCGCGCTCGTTTCATCAGGCCTTGCGCCTGGACCCAAGCTTGGCCATGGCGTACCTCGGCCTGACCGATGCGTTCATCGGTCTTCAAGACGTTGCGAGGGCGCGTGCCACGCTGGTGCGCGCCAAAGCTCTGGAAAAAGGAATGAGCGATCGCGAGCGGACGTGGCTTTCCATCCGCGAAGGAGAACTCCAATTCGCCGAGGACAAGCCGAATGGCTATGTCGCCTACCGCAAATCAATCAACGACGCGCTGAAAGCTAGCCCGAACGATCCCTGGCTGTGGATCCAGCGCGGACTGGCGGATGAAGCCAGTCCTTTTACACACGGGCAAGCCGGCGGTGTGGACGCGCTCGCGTTTTACAAAACGGCGCTGGCGCTCGCGCCCGGCAATCTTGCGGCTCATCACTACTGCGCGCACGCGTACGAAAACATGGGGCGATCGAAAGACGCCCTTGAAGAGAGCGCGCTCTACGCACACATGGCTCCCGCGATTCCGCACGCGCATCACATGCATGGGCACGCACTGATGAGAACGGGACGGACGGAGGAAGCGATTGGCGAATTTCTGAAGACGAAAGAGCTGGAAGAAAATTACTATCGATCGGAGAAGATTCCGGCCAGTTATGACTGGCACCACGCGCACAATCTTATTTTGCTGGCGATGAGTTACCAATCGCTGGGACAAATGAAGTCCGCTGAAGCTCTCTTTCACGAAGCATTTTCTTCGCCTGCTTACACGGATTTTCTGGAGTACAACCGCAAGTGCTGGCCGGAGTTTCTGCTCAGCCGGCGGCGATATCAGGAGGCACTGGTGGCCGCGCGGGAGCTTACCCAGAGTGCGTGGCCGCTGGCGCGTCTTGCGGGGCACACGTTGGCTGGCCAGGCTCTGCTCGGAGCAGGTTCGGTTGCGGAGGCCAAGGAGGAGCTGACTCTGGCGGAGAAGGAAACTGAACGGCTTCCAGCAAGAGCGGTCGCGGCACTTCCCTATCCAACGACCCTTCGAACGGATATTTTGCTGCAAGAGAAGAACACGGCCGAGGGTGAACCACTGGCCATGGAAGTGGCTAAATCCGTCCTGGCAATGCCTGGCCCTGATGCGTGGATGGCTGCTGTATTTGAGCTGGAATCGATGGCGCAGAGCGCCCGCAGCGCTGGCGATTGGGATCTGGCCGGTTTCCTGTCCCAGCAGATGATTCTGCACAACCTGAACTATGCAGGAGGCCACTTCGCGTATGGCCTCGCGGCAGAGCACGCCGGCAAATCAAGCGAGGCTCGGCAAGCCTTTGCCACCGCCGAAAAACTTTGGGGCAAAGCAGATCGAGATTTGCCGGAGCTGGAACAAATTCACAAGCAACTCGCCGCGCTCCGCTGAGCAGAAAGGCGCATCTTGCAGGAACACGGATGAGTGACGTGGCACACAGTTACTTGGGGGCTGATTGGCTCAGCCGAATGACGGCTTTCCGCGCGCGATCCGCATCGCGCCCTTTTGGATCTTCATCGAGATACAGTTGATACTCTTTCACAGCCTCAAGCGGCTGCTGCGTGGCCTCGAGCGCGAGAGCCGCGACGATGTGCAATCCAGCGAGTCCCGGGTGGGGAACCGAGTGTGCTTTGCGCGCATGAGCAATCGCATCGCTGTATTTGTGAATGAGAAGCTCGGCATTCGAAGCGGAGCTGAGAGCCCAAACATTGAGAGGCTCCCCGTCTAGCGACTTGACCAGAAAGGCGTCAGCCTCTTCATATTTTTTTTCAGCGAAAGAAATGCGCGCAAGGTTTCTGAACGCTGCTGGGAAATCAGGATTCAGCTCGATGGCTTTCGAAAACGATTCCCGCGCGGCATCCATTTGATTCAGCTCCACTTCAACCATTCCGAGCCCGTTGTAGGCCAGGTCGTACTGCGGATACTCATGGATGGCGGATTCGAACAGCGCGCGGCTCTCTTGCCAGTGCTGCTGACGCATCGCCTCGCCAGCCTGTTCGAAGGCTTTGCGAGCCGACGCGGGGACGGTCAGGCGCAACGCGGCGATAGTGCCGGCCGGCAGTGTTTTGTTGGTGCGCCCATTAGGCTCTGCGCGGCGAACGCGGATGCGCTCCACGTGGGAAGTCTCGTTGCGCGCAATTTCCAGGTCACCTTCGTACGGCTTGATATTGGGTCCCGTGATTCGAATCCGGTGGACCCCCGATAATGTCCGGAAGATTACTTCGCCCGCATCGTCCGTAAGCTTACGATCCATTGCACCGCCAGATCCGAGGGCATCCATGAGATCAACCGTAACGTTGGCGGCTTTTTCGACATCGCCATCAACCGTAACAAACAGGCGCAGTACAACGGGTTGGGCGGACAAAGGAGACTGCCTTTGAGCGAGGCAAACGCTGGCAACGGCGAGACTAGCCAAAAGGCCATGGAAGACACGCCAGATGAACACGAGAAAAGTTGCAGAAGGTGTGGTCAAGATCAATCGCAGAAGCACAGCAGACAAATAGTAATGCTCAATGGATGAAAAAAGAAAGGGGCCGGTTGTTACACGGCCCCTTGAGCATTGAGGAGGTTAGAAGATGAAGCGGATCGCCAACTGCATATTTCGGGCGCCCTGGAACACCGTGGCCATGCCGTAGCGGCTCGCCAGCGTGCGCGGCGACTGAACGCCCGCAAATGTTGCCGTTCCGTTCAGCGCATCCACGAAGCTGAAGCCGTTCATGACTTTGCCCCAATCCGTGCGTGGATCCCCGCTGAAGCGCGATGCCCGCGTGGGGTTGATCAGGCCGGTGGCTATGACGTTTTCATTGAACGCCGTGGCGGTGTGATTGTTAAGCAGGTTAGTGATATTGGCTTCGAACTTGAGCCTCATGGCCTCGTGAGTCTTGCTCACGGGGATCTCATGCGTCAGGTTGAAATCCGTCTGGAAGTATGGGTCAGTACGGGCATTGGTGTCGATTCCATCCAACACGATGTTGCCGGTGGGATCCCGGTGAAAAGTCCCCATGCTGCCCCGCTTGATCCATTGGCACGCCGATCCCGTACCCACAACCGACAGGCAAGTATTAATGGGCGAACCCTGGAAAGCAGACTGGCTCAGGCCGAACACGGTCGCCTGGCCCCTAAACCACTTTTGGCGGTAGTAGCCATAGATCGTGGCAGTGTGGGGGCGATCCGTTGCAAGTGGTCCGTAATCGGGCGAACCGTCTGCATTATAGGTCATGTTGGGCAGGTCAAACGCGCGTCCATTGTTTGGCGAGTGACGTCCGCCTCCCCCATCGGTTGGA
>Ga0209577_10005488_pt1 | contig 11832 bp, 8 predicted proteins | sample GraSoiAngelo_109_FD_185874 | JGI IMG/M metagenome (GOLD analysis project Ga0209577, IMG submission 185874) | Grasslands soil microbial communities from the Angelo Coastal Reserve, California, USA - 14_0903_12_20cm (SPAdes) (version 2) | ecosystem: Environmental > Terrestrial > Soil > Grasslands ... | reverse complement strand
AAGGCGCCGTTCTGATCGGTAAGCGGGGCCATCACCACCGACTCGAGAAACTCGTTTAAACCATCCTTGGAAATGTTCTTCACGACGCGGATCGGCTGATTCAGTTTCCGCGCATACTCGGCGTTCGAGTTGCATCCGGGCGGCGGCGGCGGCGGAGAATTCCATCCAGCGGGTCGCACCGGATTGCCGTTCGCGTCTCCGATGAAGACGTCATAGCTTTCCTTGTAGGTTTCCCAGACTACCGGACTATAGTCCCGAAGACCTATTTTCTTGTTCGGATCCGGATCGGGCTTGCCATTGTAATTCGGATTGGCCGGCCAGTTCAGGGCGATGAAACTGTTCCAGGACAACGTGTCGAAATCAACCTGTATGTCATTCGGATTTCCAATGTGGCTCTTTGGGATTACCGCGTCGTGCGGCACTGTCGAGCTCAACACTATGTCGCACGTTGGCGCCGGCAAAGGAGTTGCTGTTGGCATCGAGGCTGCGTCGCTGTTCGACCTCACGAATCGAGAACCGTTCCAAGCGGCAGCGCAGACAACGCCGAAGGCGACAATCGCGATGTATTTGGTGAAACTTTTCAGGCAATTCATTTGAGAGTCTCCCAGAACGGAGTCGGTATATCGGCAAGCCTTATACACCTGATCTAGTCCCCATGCAAATGTTTTTCATTGGCTCCAGACCATTGCATCAACGATAGATGTTTACTCTTGCAAGCGAACGCGGCCATTCAGTTCTTCTTTTGCTAACGTTTTGACTTCTTTGGCAATCTTTTCGTTGATGCCTGCTTTCGTAAGCGGAACATCGAGACTTCTCAACTCGGAAAAATTGAAGTTATCGATACCGGTGGTGCCAAAGAAAAGAAAATGCATTGAGGTCGACGGCGCGAGTCTAGCTGGGAAGCCTGCGCCGCTGGCAATTACTCCGGCCAGGCAATCCTGACAGAGTTGGGCAATCTGGAGCGCCACGCGCGCACCGCCGGAGAAGCCGGTTGCATATACGCGGTCGTCGTCAATTGAGAATCGCTGTTGCGTATCTTTGGTCATCGCGCTCCACGCATCCGCGGCGCGGCGCCACGGTCCATTGCGAGAATTGTTCGAGCCGGCCAAGATCCAACCATACTTTTCCGCCGCCTCCTTGAAACGCTCGACGGGCGTCTTCCCTCGCGCGCCCGGATCTAAGGCATAGAGAATCGGCCATTTCCGATCCGGCGTGTAATTCGAAGGAAGATAAAGCGCATAACTTTGCGACGAATCATTGAGGCATTCGAGCTTTTCGACGATCTGACCTTGTGGAATCGCGTTGGCTTGCTGCGTCGCTTGAGCGGGTGGAGACAGGGAGACCAAGAGCACCAACGAGACAATAACGACTATCCTGAGCATTGCAAAGTACTCTGACAATAACACCAAAACACCCGCAAGCTCTAAGAGCTTGCGGCGTTTTTCTTAGCGAATTCTTCTCGTGATTTCGGCTACTTCGTGCTCAACAAGAAGACATCCCAAGCCCAGCAAGTAGGATCTGTTGAGTAAAGTTTGAGATGGATTGGTCCATTCGCTAGCGCAAACCGCAACGCGGTTATGGCCTCCAGCCTAGGGTTGCCGCTTCGGTTACCCTAGGTAAGAGTTTCGTGGAATCGTCAACCGCAAAGCGGTTGCGCCCGCCTTTGATTCGTCGAGAAATGACGCAACCGCTTCGCGGTTGAGAATTGTCTTTCATTCGTGATCCTAGGGTAGCCGAAGCGGCAAACCCTAGGCTGGAGGGCGCAACGGCGTTGCGGTTAAGCGTCGACCGGAGTTGCCTCAGACCTTTGGTTTGAGAGAAGGCTCACTGGATCTCGTCGGCGCACTGCCATTTCAGGACGGACCGAATGAGCGGGGTTAACACTGTCGACATCACTACACTGATGGTCAGTTCTTTCATTCTTCGGCGCAATTGTGCCGACCGGCTACGCTATCGCCAGTGAACGCTGCTCCAATATTGCGGGTCGAAAAGCCTTTCATCGAGTGGAACATCGGTGCGAATATCAGAGTATTCTTCCGTGGTTGCGATCTTGCCGTTGTTCATGGAGACCACTTCCGCCGCGACCCAGGCGCCGCGTTTCGTACGCTGATATTTATTGAACTGGACGTCCGACGTCGCTGCGCCATCCTCGCCCGATGGTCTCAGTAATCGCACGAAGTAGAGATCCTTCTCATCAATCCAGAATTGCGTCGAATGGAGGTCGCCCTTTTGCGCACCGACAACATGCACTGGCCGGCCCTGCCAAGTGTCTTCGTGCAGGACACTTAAATCGAACTTGAGTTGCTTGAGGGTCTCGACCAATTGCGGAACCGGCACAAAGTAAATGTCGAAACCGAGCACGATTAGCGGATGAACAAACGGACGACTGTTTTCAACCTTGCCGCCCTTCATCGCATAAACCATATTATTGGCAACCAAGATTCCGTTGCCGTCCGCAATCGGATCAAAGTCGATGCGCAAACGGCCGGGCGCATAGAGAGCTTCATACCAGGTTGAGACTTTGGTTTTTCCGTCGGCTTGAAACTCAGTCGTCTGCTGCACGAACGTGAGGGTCTTGTACCAGGACTGCGCGTACTTCTTTTGCATCTCCCGGATTAAGTCTTCGGAAGTTTTGATCTCGCCGGCGTGAACCGTGGAAAGCGTCACCAAAAAACATAGCAAGATGACAAAGCGCATAATTTGATGCTCCTTAATCTGAGACATAATAGCCCTCGGCACATGACCTATCCTAGTGTAGGCGCCGCATTAATTTGTCATCGAGGCTTTTTCAGAAGAGAGCGAAAAACCTTTCTGAGTCCTATCATTGAGCTGCTGATAGGCCGCCGCAATGGTGATACTATTGTCTTATTGATGGGCAAATGATCTTCGACTTAACGTGCCGCACTTTAGATGTAGACCAAAGGGAGAGCAATGAAGATTGAACTCTTTGAAATGGAGCGCATGGTTGCTTTTGGCGGCGCGTTCTACGCCGTCGTCGAGGCGCAGCCACTGGGCGTAGGCCTTACCCCAGCGCATCATAATGCGCTTATCGATTATGGTCGGCGCATCAAGGTTGCCGTAATGGACAATTTCTCCGTCAAGCATCCCTTCGAAGATGAACTGAGCTTTCTCTACGGCACCATTTTTACCGGGCCAGCCCTTGAGTCTGGACACCACAGTCGCAACGTGTGCGTCTTCGCGGAGGGCGAGGTTGATCGCTCAGCCACGGGCTCTGGCGTAAGCGCTCGCGCCGCGTTGCACCATGCCAAGGGTGATCTGCATCTCAACGAGAAGATCACGATCGAAAGTATTCTTGGCAGCACGATGACGGTGCGAGCTGTAGAAGTTAAGAAGTTCGGTCCGTACGATGCCATCATTCCCGAGGTCACTGGGACGGCATCGTTCACCGGGCGAAATGCATTCTACTTTGATCCCGAGGATCCTTTCGCCGATGGCTTCATCTTCCGATAACCGAACGCTGGTCGTGCGCACAGTGCGTTCGGCAAAATCATCCTCCTTCTCTGTGTGTAGAATATTCGGGACTTCTTCGAAGCCGGAAAGACAGAAGGCAGTAAGCAGAAGGCACAGCAGGATTTCGGATTGCAATTTGCGCAGGTCCGAATTAGAACTTCTGACGTTAACTCTCAATCCCTTTGTAACGGCCAACGTTCGCCGATAAATTCAAGACCCAGCCGAGCGATACCATCCGGTGCCACCTTGCGCGAGCGAATCGCGCCAAAAGTCGAGACGCGGTCACTCCGGCTGCTGACCTTGAGAACGCGCCCTACACCGACATTAAGGCTGGTGGGGATACAGGCTCCCAGGCTGCTTATGGTTTCAGTAACCGTATTCTCCTGCATGGAAGGATTGCCATTTTCACCTAGTGTTTCCACGAAGACCTCGAGGGGAATAATCAGTCGCGTTTCTCTTCGTCGGTTGGCTAACTGGCGCTCACCCACCTTCCACATTGAATTCTGTCCGACTTTGATTGGTAACAGTTCATATCTAACGGTCGGGTCTTCTTCATAACTATGCGGAGGGCTCTTACCCACAAACGCAACGCCGACGCGAAACAAGGTCGAGTCCTGGTGTGGCGCCCTTGGAATGGCGGCAGCGTGGCGCACCAGACTCCAAACTGTATACGTCGGCTTGGCATGATCGAAGCAACGCAGCTGTTGCGGCAAGGGAATTGTTAGTTGTATCAGCCGCCCAACCTCAACCGGCCGCGTTAGAGTAAAACCTGCGCCGAAGTGATTTACGTCAACCAGCCGTGACTGTTCGGTCCACTGGTATTCAGCGCTCTCGCTACAAAATGCCCGAATTGGCAGCATCAGAGGTATGCGCGCACATCGTTGTATTAACTTTCTTGTCTGTTCCAATTAAGACCCCTCCTTTTTGGATTTGAGAGGGTTGGGGCCGGTGAGAGGGGGTACGATTATAAGAGAAAAAGTCGAAGGGTGGTCAAGTCAATTTGAGCGAATCAGGCTTTGTTGAGGCGGGAACCTTCTTCGAACAGGCTGATCTGGCCAGATTTCCAACAGGTTCCCCTCAGCCCTTCCAAAGCCGCATCATCCACAAGAAATCTTTTGGAACCTTTTCTGTTTGTCGGGTGAATACATCTTGAGCAGAGCAATTACAGGTTTGATGAAGCCGATTGAGTCCACGGACAGCGACCTTCTGCAACTGATCGTTAGCGGCGACCGCGAAGCGTTTGCCGAGCTTTACCGTCGTCGACAGTCTAATGTTTATCGCTTCGCCTTGCACATGAGTGGCGCGCGAGAAGTGGCCGAAGACATAACTCATGAAGTGTTTATGGTGCTGATGCGTAAAGCAGGTAACTACGACGAGCAACGCGGCTCCGTCAACGCGTTCCTGCTGGGCATTGCGCGGAACCATCTATTGCGCCGGTTAAAACGAGAGCGCTTGTTACTCCCGATTGATGAAGCCATGAATACCACGCGTCCGGAGGAGCAATTGGAAGAACTCTCGCGGAGGGAAACAATCAAATCAGTGCAGAAAGCTGTGCTGAGTTTGCCCGAGCATTATCGCGAGGTTGTGGTTCTGTGCGAATTGCAGGAGATGAGTTATGTCGAAGCCGCGGCGGTCCTGGAATGCGCCGTCGGTACGGTTCGATCGAGACTGCATCGCGCCCGCACAATGCTGATTCAACGATTACAACCGACAGCCTCGGAGAGTTTGGGGAACGAAAGACTTAAATCAGCGAGGTGTTTTGCATGAATTGCCAGAGATTTGAAGGTCTCGTCAACGACGTCGCTCGCGAACAGATCATGGACGCGGCTTTGCAGCACGAGGCCTTAAGCCATACCAGGAAGTGCGCGGCTTGCGCGGCTAGATTGAACGACGAACGAGCTTTGACGCACCAATTGCGAGTCGTCGCGTCGACGGCAAAATCTATTTCGGCGTCCGAAAAAGTTGAAGCGCGGCTGCTCGCGGCCTTCGCTGCCCAGTCACTCGTAAGAGCACAGCCGATACGGCTTGCATCCGAGACGCGTTATTGGCTCGCGGCAATCGCCGCTGTGCTTCTCATGGTCTGCGGATTATTCGTAACGCGTTTCTGGCACGTCAGACCTTCGCAATCGGCGCGCATCGTGAATGTTGGGGAAACGCCTGCTACCGTTACGCAAGAACGTTCGGAGGCGGTTGGACCTCGATCGCCGTCCGAGGAGAAAATTCAAAATCGTCTGGCAAGCGCGGACATCACGCGCTCGATCCGACATCGGAAAGAACGAGAGTTGTTGTCGGCTGCCAGCTTCCGGTCGCCCAAGCTTCTTAACACAGAGATCACAACAGACTTTTTCCCCGTGACTTATGACGGCGCCGCGAATCTCGACGCGGGCGGGCAGATCGTGCGCGTTGAGTTGCCTCGCACGACGATGGCCAACTTTGGTTTGCCCGTGAACATGGAACGTGCAGACGAAAAAATAAAGGCGGACGTTTTGCTCGGCGTCGATGGTTTAGCGCATGCGATCCGGTTCGTCGGCAATAGGACGTCTTTAGATTCACCAAAATGAAAGACCGGGGCTTTACGCCCGCAAACAGGAAACGAAAGGATAAACTCATGAAGAAGACTTTACTGTTCACGACTGGCTTAGTAACTATCGCGTTGTTAGGCGTCGTCTCCGCTTTCGCGCAGACGGCGACACCGGCCCCCGACCGGGAAGAAATCGAACGCAGTCTCACTACCGCCTTGGCTCAGGGCCGGATGGCTGCCCCAGCCCAAGGTCCGGATTTAAAGGCCCAGACTTTTTTCTGGGTTGAATCCGAGTTCAGCTTTGATGGCAAGCTGGTCAAGGGCAGCCCCTATTCGGCCGAAGCGGTGACCGAGACAACTCAGGTATTGAGCGACGGCAATCGCATTGTCAGAAAATCGTCAAGTATGCTTTATCGCGACAGCGAAGGCCGCACTCGCCGCGAGCAGAGTTTGACTTTTCCAGGAGATCCTTCCGGGCGGACCCTGAAAACCGTAATGATCAATGATCCGGTAGCCGGTGTCAGCTACTCGCTCAATCCGGACACACTCACCGGACGCAAGAGCAGCATTTTTCGTTTTGAACGCACGGTGGCGCCCCCTGCAACCGCGGGAAGCGAGAAGCCGCGAACGGGAGCAGCGGTCACCGTTGGCGAGGGCGGCGGATTCGTGATCGCCAGTGGCGGCCCCGGGGTGGCGAGATCGGAAAACAGCACGTTCAATTTTAAATTAGAAAGCGATCATAAAAACGCCGTGAAAGAGTCTCTCGGCACTCAAACAATCGAAGGCGTGGAAGCGGAAGGTACGCGCACCACGGCCACGATTCCCGCGGGCTCCATTGGCAACGAAAGAGCGATCGAGATCGTTGACGAGCGCTGGTATTCTCCTGCGCTCCAAACTGTAGTCATGACGCGTCACAGCGATCCGCGCACCGGCGAAAATGTGTACCGCCTGACGAACATCGATCGCAGCGAGCCCGCGCACTCGCTCTTCGAGGCGCCAGCCGACTATCAGATTAAGGAACAGTCGTTCAGCACATCTCCGGCAATGCGCACGAGGAGACCGGAATAAGAATCAAAAGTCTTCATCGCGGGGGTGGCTCCTGCTTGATGACGGAAACGGAAGGGCCGGCGAACTTAGTCTTCGTGCGGCTCTTTCGTTTCTTAGATCAGCAAAGTCAAACTTCGTCGATATTTTTCAATCCGCGATCTTGAGCGCTCAGATCCATGTAGTAAGTATCGCCAAGACCGTTTTAGCGGGCCGTGACATGCGTTCGATAATTCTTGAAAGCTCCAACCCTTAACTTTTGGCTTAATCGCGCTTCGTGTGCTAGCCCATGAAAGTATTTCCGTCAGATTCATTCTTCGCCCGCGTGTCGGTCGCGATCCAGTTTACTTCCCAGGTCTTGCCTCCATCATCCGAGAATTCCTGTTCAAAACGGCCCGAATCCAGTAATACCGAAGAATCTATTAAGCCACTCGACTCTCTGAAATCAAACTGGCTGAGACTTGGGCAACTTCAAGGAGTTCTTCCGGAGTGGTTAGAAATTTGGAAATTCCGCTGTGCAACGCTTCTTCTGCTTCCTTTGCAGAGACATCCATTGAATACATGACTACTGGCAAGCTGGGCCGTCGTCGTCGGATTTGCTCAGAAAATGAGCGGAAGCAATCCTTGCAGAGGGTACGATTGGTCAACACCAGATCGATTTGGGTGACCTCACTCAAGAGCAGCGCGTGATCCTGACCTTCCGCGTGCATGATCCGATGCCCGAGGCTGCTCAGCAGGCTTGAGAGTATCGCGCGACACTCCGAATTATTCTCAATCAGAAGGATTGCACCCGCGTTAAACGTGGGCATCGGCGCGATTACATTTTTGGGCTTGGAATTGTCGAGTTCCCTGACGGATGCGCTCGTCTTTGCCAGAGCGTTCTGAACCGACTCGACCACCTGCTTGGGGCTGGTATTGGATTTTGACAGCACCATTGTTGCGCCAGCTGCCCAGGCATCTTCGATGGCGCCTGGCTGCGCCGCATTGGAAAACACTACCACCGGCATCGCCTCAAAAGTGCGATTCGCGCGTAGTTGTTTCAAGACTTCGAGGCCGCTTATTTTTGGCAGTATCAAGTCCAACAGCACGAGGTCAGGATTGGTGCGCCTAATCACCTCCAAAGCTTGTTCGCCATCTGAGGCGACGTCTACATGAAATCCTTCAGCACTGAATTTTGCCTTGTAAATACCAGTAAGGACCGGCTGGTCATCGACAACAAACGATCTTTTTCATGGGGTTTCCTCCGGCTAAACGGTCGGCTGTCTGAAATTCTGGTTGAGAAATGTTTCAATGCGCGCAAATTCTTGTTTGGCCCGAGCGAAAGCAAATGGCCCGTTAGCCAAGCGTCCTTCACGAGCGGCGTCTTCAAGCTCGCGCAGCGGAAGGACTATCGCAGTCATGCCACAGCTCGCGCTCGTGCCCGCGCAGTTATGCGCCAGTGATTCAACCTCATGGTGGTCACCGGAGCTTAAAGCCATCTCTAACTGCCCGAGGTTCTTTGACATGCCTTCCAGATAGAGGTTAAGTATTTCCGCGAACTCGTCGGGCTCGTCGCCCATCGCCTCATGCATTCGCTCAACGTCGATCGGCGAGCAGTCATTAATTGAGGCCGGGTGATTTTCTACTTGCGCGCTTTCAAGAAAGGCGCTAAGCACTCTATTCAATTCTTCGACTTTAACCGGCTTCGTGATGTAGTCATCCATGCCGGCGTCGATGCACTTCTCGCGATCTCCATCCATAGCATGTGCCGTCATCGCAACGATCGGCGTACGCTTTGGTCCCACCTCTGTGCGACGTATCTCCGACGCAGCCTCATAACCGTCCATTTCCGGCATCTGACAATCCATGAACACCAGATCGTAGGGAATGCGGCTCAGGGCCTCGATGGCTTCGCGTCCGTTGGCTACGGCGTCAGCGCGATATCCCAGCTTCTGTAATTGGCGGACGGCAACTTTCTGATTCACCACGTTGTCTTCGGCGAGCAAGATAAGTTTGTCAGACATTTGCTTTGTCTCCTGCAAAATGTGTCTGGTAACCAAATCTGAAGCTGTGCGAAATTCATCGGACATCGGTGTGGTGTTAAGAACGGTCGTCAGACAATCGAACAACTGGGATTGCTTTACGGGCTTGGTCAGATACGCAGCAATGCCGGCGTCGCGAGCTTTCGCTCCATCTCCACGCTGGCCTAATGAAGTCAGCATGACTAATCGCACTGAAGCGATCCTCGGATCGGACTTAATAGAGCGAGCAAGTTCAAATCCATCGACGTCAGGCATCAACAGATCGAGGATCGCCAAACTGTAGGGGGTGCCTTGCTTGGTGGCTTCTCTTAGAAGATTCAAAGCACGCTCGGCCGAATCAGCTTCGTCATGGATCATTCTCCACGAACCCACTTGATGGGCTAGGATCTTACGGTTGGTTGCGTTATCGTCCACGATCAGAACACGCACGTTCTCGAGACTCTTAATCTCTAAAGCAGAAACAGGCACGGCACTCGGCTGTTTGTCGAAACGGGCTGTGAACCAGAACGTCGATCCTTTCCCTGGCGTGCTCAATACCCCAATTTGTCCGCCCATCATTGCGACCAGCTGTTTCGAGATTGATAGCCCCAGACCAGTGCCGCCATACTTGCGAGTAGTCGAACCGTCCGCCTGTGCAAAAGCTTGAAACAATCGCTTCTGCGTTTCTTCACTGATTCCGATGCCGGTATCGCTCACAGAAAATCGAATCGTCACCGAGCGATCGCTTTCGAATTCCTTTTCGGCCGACACCACAACTTCTCCCCGCTCGGTGAACTTCAAGGCATTGCCGGTTAGATTGGTTAGCACTTGCCTCAGCCTTCCCGGGTCGCCGCGTAATGCGGTAGGAACATCACAATGAACAAACGAAGCGAATTCAATCGTTTTCTCGCGTGCCTGATCAGCCAGTAATTCAACCGTGCCTTCGACTGCGTTACATAAATCGAAATCGACCGCATCGAATTGAAGCATACCGGCTTCAATCTTCGAAAAGTCGAGAACGTCATTCATGATATTCAGGAGCGCTTCGCCGCTTGAGCGAATGGTCTCAGCGTAGTCGCGTTGCTCTGCATCAAGGTCTGTATCGAGGAGGAGGCCCGTCATCCCAATCACGCCGTTCATGGGTGTGCGAATCTCGTGGCTCATGTTGGCCAGGAATTCTGACTTCAGCCGCGTGGACTCCAGCGCTGCATCTCTTGCCCGCTCAAGTTCGCGTTCTCCCCGCTTGCGTTCGATTGCCAGCGCGATCTGGTCACCAACGGCCGAAAGGAATTCAAGGTCGCGCTGGGTGTACGCGCCGGCCTCCTCATAATGTTGCACGACCAGGACGCCGATGACGCCGGACGGCGTTCGCAGTGGTACGCCCAGCCATGAAGCAGAATCAGTCCCACGCTTTTCGACCTCGCCTCGCTCATACAACCGGCGCTTGCTTGCTTCTGTCAACAATATCGGTTGCCCTGTCCTCAGCACGTAACTGCTGAAGCCGGCGCCGACCGGGCGCGGCTCGGGGACGGGGTCGAACTTGTCGGCCCAAAACTCGAAGTGTATCAAGCCGGTATTGACGTCATAGAGGGTGACGAAGCAGTTCTCAGCAGGGAGGATTTTTCTTAACGAACTCTGTGTGAGCTTTAGCAACGCATCCAGATTAGACGTCCTTACAATGCCTTGAACTATTTCCGATATGATTCGACGTTCCGCCTCCGCCCGCGTACGCTCGGTGATATCGCGGGCTATGCCCTGCACACTGGTTGGCTTGCCATCCTGAAACGTGAGGCGAGAGTTCACTTCGAGCATTACTCTATGTCCGTCTTTGGCAATGACCTCCAGGGCATAAGTCGAGTGGCTCTTTTCCGGGGTTTTACGAGCAAGCAACTGCCTGGCTTCCTCAAGGTATTCCGGCGCGACGACTTGCGCGATGTTCATTCTGAGAGCCTCTTCAGTGGGATAGCCGACGATCTTTCCGCAGGCCTTGTTAACTGATGTGTAATTACCTTCCAGGTCGTGGGTGTAGATAATGTCGTTGGCGTTCTCAAATAGATCGCGATAGCGTTCTTCACTCGCGCGCAGACCGGCTTCGGCGTGTTTACGCTCGGCAACTTCCACCTCCAGCGCGTCGTTGGCCCTCGCAAGATCTGCAGTGCGCTGCCCGACCTTGTCATCTAATTCGTCGTGTGCTCGTCGCAATGCTTCTTCGGAGCGCTTGCTATTATTCATATGCCAGACGATGTTTCTCGTGACAAACATGCCAATCCCGCCGGCGAACAGAACGGCCAGTGCAACTAGAAACATCGTCGTCTTCCGAGTCGCAGCCCCACTTGCTGCATTACTATCTTGCGCAAGATCCATTTGGTGGCCTTGATATTCAACGTAAGCATTCCAAGCGTCGTGATACTCGCCTAGATCAGGCAGAGCCTGCTCTACCAATACAGCTCTGGCCGTGGCAGGCTTATTGTCGACGGTCAGCAAGCGTAGCGCGTTCTCGTAGCTCTGGACGTACGGCCTCCGCTTTGTCTCGACGTTGTCGAGTAATTCTTCCTCTTCATTTGATTCTGCCCTGGCTCTAAGCGTTTCGATCAAACTTGAAATTTTGTCGCTGTTGCCCCTGCGCTGGAGCAGTAGAGATTCGATCTCTTTCCTGTCGTCAATCAGAAAGACCTGCATGGTCAAGCGGCTGTTGAGGTTTGACCATGCTTGAGCCTGTCTCGTCAGCTTCACTTTGCCCCACCGCTGATCATCCATCTCTGCAAGCTCAGTATCGACGCGACGCAGTTGCCTGAC
>Ga0209577_10005487_pt1 | contig 11835 bp, 11 predicted proteins | sample GraSoiAngelo_109_FD_185874 | JGI IMG/M metagenome (GOLD analysis project Ga0209577, IMG submission 185874) | Grasslands soil microbial communities from the Angelo Coastal Reserve, California, USA - 14_0903_12_20cm (SPAdes) (version 2) | ecosystem: Environmental > Terrestrial > Soil > Grasslands... | reverse complement strand
CTCCGCGGCCGCCGAGGCACTTTCCGACCCGGAGTTCCGTGACGAGCTGCGCGGCTGGCTCCAGGACTACGGTGGCCGTCCCACCCCGCTGACCCAGGCGAACCGGCTCACCCGGCACCACGGCGGCGCGGGGATCTGGCTCAAGCGCGAGGACCTGCTCCACACCGGCGCCCACAAGCTCAACAACGCCCTCGGCCAGGTGCTCCTCGCCCGGCGGATGGGGAAGCGGCGGATCATCGCCGAGACCGGCGCCGGCCAGCACGGCCTGGCGACCGCGACCGCGTGCGCCTGTTTCGGGCTCGAGTGCGTCGTCTACATGGGCGAGGAGGACATGCGCCGCCAGGCGCTCAACGTCTACAAGATGCGGCTGCTCGGCGCCGAGGTGCGCGAGGTGCGCGCCGGCTCGCGCACCCTGAAGGACGCGACCAACGAGGCGATCCGCGACTGGGTGACGAACGTGCGCGACACCCACTACGTGATCGGCAGCGCCGTGGGCCCGCATCCGTATCCCACCCTGGTGCGCGACCTCCAGCGGGTGATCGGCGACGAGTCCCGCGCCCAGGCGATGGCGCGCTGGGGACGGCCACCCGACGCCATCGTCGCCTGCGTCGGCGGCGGCAGCAACGCCATCGGCATCTTCACCGCCTTCGTCGACGATCCCTCGGTGCGGCTGGTCGGGGTCGAGGCCGCGGGACGCAGCCTGGAGAGCGGCGAGCACGCGGCGCCGCTCAGCGCGGGCACGCCCGGGGTGCTCCACGGCTCCTACAGCTACCTCATGCAGGACGGGGACGGGCAGGTCCTCGCCACCCACTCGGTGAGCGCCGGGCTCGACTATCCCGGCGTCGGCCCCGAACACAGCTGGCTGCGCGACACCGACCGCGCCGAGTACCGCGCCGCCACCGACGACGAGGCGCTCGCCGCCTTCCACCTTCTCTGCCGGCTCGAGGGCATCCTCCCCGCGCTCGAGTCGAGCCACGCGCTCTGCGTCGCCGGGCGGATCGCCGAGGCCATGCCCGCCGACGGCATCGTCCTCGTCTGCCTCAGCGGGCGTGGCGACAAGGACATCGACACCGTCCGGGAGCACTCGAGCACGGAGATGATCCGGTGAGCGTCGCCACCCCGGCGTCGCGGCTCGCCGAGGCCTTCGCCCGCCGCCCGGCGGGCGGCCTGCCCGGACTGATCCCCTACGTCACCGCCGGGTTCCCGGGGCGGGACGACACCCCCGCGCTGCTCGCCACGGCGGAGCGCGCGGGCTGCCTCGCCGTCGAGGTCGGCATCCCCTTCAGCGACCCGCTCGCCGACGGGCCGACGATCCAGCGCTCCTCCCAGCAGGCGCTCGCCAACGGGATGAGCGTCGTCGGGGCGCTCGCCGCGGTCGCCGAGGCGCGCAGTCGCGGGCTCTCCATCCCGGTCATCTTCATGACCTACGTCAACCCGGTCCTCGCCTTCGGCCTCGAGCGCTTCTGTGCGGAGGCGGCGGCGGTGGGAGCCGAGGCGGTGATCGTCCCCGACCTCCCCGACGACGAGGCCGTGCAGCTGCGCGAGGCGGCGGACGCCGCCGGGCTTGCCCTAATCTTGCTCGTCGCACCGACCACGACGGCGGCCCGCCTCGAGGCCGCCTGCCGCCGGGCGACCGGTTTCGTCTACTGCGTCGGCGTCACCGGGACCACCGGGGCGCGGGCCCACATCTCCCAGGAGGCGCTCGACCTGCTGATGCGCGTGAAGGCCGTCACCAGCCTGCCCCGCGCGCTCGGCTTCGGCCTCTCGCGGCACGAGCACATCCGGGCCCTTCGCGGCCGCACCGAGGCCGCGGTGGTCGGCGCCGCGCTCATCGACCGGATCGGCGCCGCGCCCCGCCGGCCGGTGGAGGCCGCCGAGAGCTTCCTCGTCGAGATGCTGGGGACCGCGCGGTGACCGCCGTGCGGGGCATCCGTGGCGCCACCACCGTGGAGGTGGACGACCCCGAGGGCATCGTCGACGCCACCGGGGAGATGATGAGCGCGCTCATCGAGGCGAACGGCATCGACCCCGAGCAGGTGGCCGGTGCCTGGTTCACCACCTCGCCCGACCTCCACAGCGAGTTCCCCGCGGTGGCGGCGCGGCGGCTGGGGTGGGTCGACGTCCCACTCATCTGCGGCCAGGAGATGGACGTCCCCTACGCCAACACCCGCAGCATCCCCCGCTGCGTGCGGGTCCTCATCCTCGTCAACACCGAGCGCAGCCAGCGCGAGGTGCACCACGTCTACCTGCGCGGCGCTCGCGCCATCAAGGAGGAGCTGGAGCGCGCTCGTTCCGGCCGGCTCCCCGAACCCGCCACCGCCGTGCACGGTCCGCGGCCGTCCGAGGTCCACTGATGATCATCGTCATGAAGTCCGGCGCCAGCCGAGCCGACATCGACCGTGTCTGCGGGAAGGTCGAGGCGCGCGGTCTGAAGACCCACCTCAGCGAGGGCGAGGACCGCACCGTCATCGGGGTGATCGGCCACGACCCCTTCTCGGTCAAGGATGCCTTCACCCACGACCCGTCGGTCGAGGAGGTGGTCCGGATCACCCGGCCGTACAAGCTCAGCGGCCGCGAGTTCCGGAGCGCCGACACCGTGGTCCGGCTCGGCAACGGGCTGACCATCGGCGGCGACGAGGTGGTGCTGATGGCCGGCCCCTGCAGCGTCGAGGGCGGCGAGATGCTGCTGGAGACCGCTCGGGCGGTTCGTGACGGAGGTGGCCACATCCTGCGGGGCGGCGCCTTCAAGCCACGGACCTCGCCGTACGCGTTCCAGGGGCTGGGCCGCGAGGGGCTGCGCCACCTCGCCGAGGCCCGGCGCCAGACCGGTCTTCCGGTGATCACCGAGGTGATGACCCCGAGCGAGGTCGAGACCGTCGCCGAGGTCGCCGACATCGTCCAGATCGGCGCCCGCAACATGCAGAACTTCGACCTCCTCCGCGAGGTCGGGCGGCATCCGCGGCCGGTGATGCTGAAGCGCGGCCTCAGCAACACCATCGAGGAGTGGCTGCTGAGCGCCGAGTACGTGCTCTCCCAGGGCAACTACAACGTGATCCTCTGCGAGCGCGGCATCCGCACCTTCGAGACGATGACCCGGAACACCCTCGACATCGCCTGCGTGCCCCTGCTCGAGGAGCTCAGCCACCTCCCGGTGATCATCGATCCCTCCCACGGCACCGGCCGCTGGTCGCTGGTGGGCGCGTGTGCGCGCGCCGCCATCGCCGCCGGCGCCGACGGGGTGATGATCGAGGTGCACCCGCGTCCCGACGAGGCGCTCTCCGACGGCCCGCAGTCGCTCACCCCGCAGAACTTCGCCGCCCTGGTGCCGCAGCTCCGGCGCGTGGCCGCGGCGGTGGGGAAGAGGCTCGCCGATCCGGTGCGCGCTGACACCGCCGACGCCGCCGTCGCCGGATAGGGAGGTGGCGGTGGGCCCGCCGCGCAGCGTCGCGGTGGTGGGGCTGGGGCTGATCGGCGCCTCGCTGCTCGCCGCCCTTCGCGCCCGGCTGCCGGCGACGCGCCGGATCGGGATCGCCCGCCGCCCGGAGATCGCCCACCGCGCCCTCGCCGACGGCCTCTGCGACGAGGCAGGCTCCGGCGTCGAGCTGCTCGCCGGTGCCGAGGTGGTCGTGCTCTGCACCCCGGTCGATGCCATGGAGGGCTGGCTCGCGGAGTGCGCCGACCTGGCGCCGCGAAGCCTGGTCACCGACTGCGGCAGCACCAAGGCCTGGCTCGTCGACCGGGCGACCGCGCTGCTCGGGGAGGGGCGCTTCCTCGGCGGCCATCCGATGGCGGGGCGCGAGCGCAGCGGCTACGACGCCGCCGAGGCGGGGCTCTTTCAGGGCTGTACCTGGGTGGTGACCCCCCGGGGCGGCGCCGACCTCGTCGCCTTCGCGCCCTGGCTGGCCGTGATCGAGGCGCTCGGCGCCCACCTCGAGGTGATGGACGCGGCCACCCACGACGCCGCGGTCGCCGCGATCTCCCACCTGCCCTTCGCGCTCAGCGTGGCGCTCGTCCGCGCAGTGGCCGCCGACCCGGCCTGGCCACAGGCCCGGCGACTCGCGGCGAGCGGCTTCCGCGACATGGCTCGGCTCGCGGGCGGCGACCCGGCGATGTACGCCGCCATCTCCCGGACGAACGCAGCGTCGATGCTCGCCGCCCTCGACCGGCTCGAGGTGGAGCTCGCGGTGCTGCGCGCGCGGCTCGCCTCAGACGACGGTGGCGAGGCCTGGTACGCCGCCGCCCGCGAGCTCCGCCGGGAGTGGCTCGACGAGCGCGCCGCGGCGGGGAGGCCGGTGACATGACGGGCGTGCGCCTCGGCCGCGCCGGCCGGGTCGACGGCGAGGTGGTGGTCCCCGGCGACAAGTCGATCAGCCACCGCGCCCTGCTCCTCGGCGCCCTGGTCCGCGGTCGCACCTTCCTCGGCCACCTCTCGCCGGCCGCCGACGTCGTCAGCACGGCGCACTGCCTGGTCGCCTGCGGTGTCTGGCTCCGCCCCTTCGGCGAGGGGAAGGTGGTGCTCGACGGCGCCGGGGTGGGAACGTCACTGACCCAGCCCGCCGGGGTGCTCGACTGCGGGAACTCCGGAACCACGATGCGGCTGCTCAGCGGGGTGCTCGCCGGGCACCCGCTCGAGGCGACCCTCGACGGCGACGAGTCCCTGCGCCGCCGGCCGATGCGCCGGGTGGCGGTGCCGCTCGAGCTCATGGGAGCCGAGGTCGAGCCCTCGCCGGCGGGCACCGCCCCGCTGCGGATCCACGGCCGCCACCCGCTGCGCGCCGTCGAGTACGAGCTGCCGGTGGCGAGCGCCCAGCTCAAGTCCGCGGTGCTCCTCGCCGGCCTCGCCGCCGACGGTCCCACCACCGTGGTCGAGCCGGCACCGAGCCGCGACCACACCGAGCGGCTGCTCCGCCTCTGCGAGGTGCCCGTGGACGTCGACGGCGGCCGGGTGCGGGTCACCCCGGCGACCCCCCAGCCCTTCGGCCTGAGCGTCCCCGGCGACCTCAGCTCCGCCGCCTTCCTCCTCGCCCTCGCCGCCGCCCGCCCCGGCTGGCGGGTGCGCTGTCCCGGGGTCACCCTCAACCCCGGCCGGACCGGGGTTCTCGAGGTGCTCGCGGCGATGGGGGCGGAGGTGCGCGTCGAGCCGGGTCCCGATGCGGGCGGGGTCGAGCCGGTCGGCGACGTCGAGGTGCGCGGCGCCGGCCTCCGCGCGGTGACCATGGCGGGCGAGCTCATCCCCCGGCTCATCGACGAGCTTCCGGTGCTCGCCGTCCTCGCCACCCAGGCGGATGGGACGACCGAGATCCGCGACGCCGCCGAGCTGCGCGCCAAGGAGAGCGACCGGATCGCGCTCGTCGCCGCCGGGCTGCGCGCCCTCGGCGCCGAGTGCGACGAGGCGCCCGACGGCCTCGCGGTGCATGGACCGGTGCGGCTGCGCGCGGCCGCCCTCGACGCCCACGGCGACCACCGCCTCGCCATGGCCTGGGCGATCGCCGCGTGCCTCACCGGCGAGGACGGCACCACCGCGATCGACGGCGCGGACTGCGTCGCCGTCTCCTACCCGCGGTTCTTCGAGGACCTGGCGAGCCTGACCGGTTAGGTCAGGCGGCCTCGGCGGGCGGCCCCAGGTCGAGGAGCAGGGGAGGGGAGAGGAGGTCCTCGACGATCTTCAGCTCGACGACGTCGAGGAGCACCGGGAGCGAGTTCGGGGCCTCGATGAACGGGCGTGCCGCGGGCGCGTGGGCGACGATGCGGTCGAGCAGCTCGGTGCGGCGCTCGGGGTCCTCGACGGGGTGGGCCCAGCCGGTCCCCTGGATCCAGCGCGAGGGGTTGCCCGGGGAGCACATGAAGGCGACCCGGGGATCGGCGACGATGCCGCGATGCAGCCGGGTCTCCCGGAAGACGGTGAGCACCAGGCGGATGCGCTCGCCCTCGAGGACGGTGGCGAAGAACACCCCTGCGGCGTGGGGGCCGGCGGGAAGGGTGGTCGCCAGGGTGGTGATCTCGTAGCCGCGCAGCGCCCAGAGAGCCCGGTCCAGGTCGGCTCGGGGGGGGCTCATGCGACCCATGGTACGGAGTTCTGTCACCGGAGATCACAGGCTCCCCGCCGGGCTGTAACGGGGCGCGTGATCCGCGCGGGTCGCCACTACGATCTGGCCGAGATGGCCATCCTTCCGCAGATCCCGCGCGTCGACGGCGATCAGCTCGAGCTCGTCCACCGGGTGAGCGGCGTGCTCGGCGGGTCGCCGGACATGGACGCGACCATGGACGCGGTCCTCCGCGCGATGGTGCTGGTCCTGCCCTTCGACACCGCCAGCCTCTTCCTCCTCGACCGCGACGACCGCCTCCGGGTCTGCGCCGCGGTCGGCTACGAGCTCGACGGTCGCGACCCGCGGGTCTTCCCCGTCGGCTCGGGGGTGGTGGGCTGGGTGGTCGCCAACCGCGCCCCCGCCCTGGTGGTCGACTCCGAGCGCGACGGCCGCTTCGACGCCCTCGACGGGCGCACTCCGCGGTCGATGCTCGCCGTCCCCCTGATGATCGGCGAGCGCATCCTCGGCTCCCTCTGCCTGGTCCGCCGGGCGCCCGCCGCGCCCTTCGTCGAGGCCGACACGACCCTGGTGGCGACGATCGCGAACAGCGCCGCCCTCGCCCTCGAGAATGCCCGGCTCAACGAGCAGGAGCGCGCGCTCCGGCTGCGCCTCGAGGAGCTCAACCAGCTCTACGCCCAGGAGCGGCGGCTGGTCGACCAGCTCGAGCGCCACGACCGGGTGTACAGCTCGGTGGTCAGCACCGTGTCCCACGAGCTGCGAACTCCGCTGATGGGGATCCAGGGCTTCGCGCGGATGATCCGTGACGGCGACGTCGAGGCCGAGGAGGTGCGCGATTTCGCCGCCGAGATCCACGACAACGCGGTGCGACTGGGCCGCTACGTCTGCGGCATCCTCTCCGAGGACGCGGTTGAGAAGGGCCATGTCACCCTCGACCTGCGCGAGGTGCGGCTGCGGCCCCTCGCCGACCGGGTGCTGCGCTCCTTCGTGCCCCTGACCCGCGGCACCCACCAGCTCGTCAACGACGTCCCCGCCGACCTCGCGTCGGCGCGCGGCGACGCCGACCGGCTCACCCAGATCGTCTCCAACCTGGTGAGCAACGCGGTGAAGTACAGCCCCATGGGCGGCCGCGTCCGGGTGTGGGGACGCCCTGTCGACGGCGGCAGCATCGAGCTCGGCGTCGACGACGAGGGCATCGGCATCCCCGCCGACTCCCAGTCGAGGATCTTCGAGCGCTTCTACCGGGTGGCCACGCCCCAGACCCGGGGGATCAGCGGTGCCGGGGTCGGCCTCTCCATCGTGAAGGGGCTCGTCGACCTCCACGGCGGCAGCATCTCCGTCGAGTCCGAGTCGGGGCGGGGCAGCAGCTTCCGGGTGCGGCTCCCCCAGTGGGTGTACTTCCCGCCCGCGGCCGACTACGGCGAGCTCCGCGCCCTCGCGCATCCCTCCCGCTGACGCTCCCCGGACCTCGCCGGCCCCTCGACGCTACGCTGTCCCCGTGCATGCGCCAGGTTCCCGCCGGCTGAGCCGTCGCGAGACCGGCCCCGTGATGGCCGACGCCGACGCCGGCGCCGAGCAACGCCGGCTCGAGGCCACCGTGGCGCGGCTCCGGCTCGAGCTGGCCCGTCTCCGTGGCGAGGTCGACGACGCCGGCGTCGAGGACGGCGATGCCGGACCCGGGGCGGCGGACGCCGTGCCGGCGGACACCGAGGCCGGCGACGCCGCCGCCGAGGCCGAGGCCCGCGTCGCCGGCGCCGAGGAGCGGGTGCGGCTGCTCGCCGAGGAGCTGAGCGCCGAGCGGCGCACCCTCGATCAGCTCCGCGCCCGGCTCGCCGTCCTCGAGGAGGGGGAGGCGACGCGTGCGGCCGAGCTCGCCGGGAGCGAGGCGCGGCTCGAGCAGCTCGCAGCCCTCGAGACCGCGCTCGCCGAGGAGCGCGAGGCGCGGCTCGTGCTCGAGACCCTCCGCGACGGCCTGGAGCGGGCGATGGAGGAGCAGCGCCGCCTCCACGAGCGCGAGGTCACCGACGTCCAGGAGGCGGCGGAGCAGCGCCGCACCGAGCAGACCCTCGGCCATGTCCGCGAGCTCGAGCGGGGTCGCGAGGAGCTCGAGGCGGCGCGAACCGAGGGCGCCGCCCTGGCGGCGCGGCTGGAGGAGGAGGCGGGAGCCCGGACCCGGACGGAGACCCGGGTGCGGCAGCTCGACCGCGAGGTCGACGAGCTGCGCAACTGGATCAGCGCCGCGGAGAGCCGGCGGCGCAGCCCCTTCCGCCGCAGCGCGCTGCCGCCCCCGCCCGGTCGATTTCCGCCCGGACCGTAGAATGACCGCCCGCCCGGGCAGAGGACCGCGGCGGATGTTGGGGAAGACCATGGCCGAGACCCTGTTCGACAAGATCTGGCACCGTCACCTGGTGCGCGAGGAGCGCGGCACCGCGCTCCTCTACATCGACCTCCACCTCGTCCACGAGGTGACCTCGCCGCAGGCCTTCGAGTCGCTGCGGCTGGCGGGACGGAGGGTGCGGCGTCCCGATCTGACGGTGGCGACCATGGACCACAACGTGCCGACCACGGACCCGTCGCTTCCGATCGCCGACCAGACCGCGAAGCGGCAGATGGACACCCTCGTCGCCAACTGCCGGGAGTTCGGCATCCCCTGCTTCGGCATGGGCGATCCCCGCCAGGGCATCGTCCACATCATCGGCCCCGAGCTCGGGCTCACCCAGCCGGGGATGACCATCGTCTGCGGCGACTCCCACACCGCCACCCACGGCGCCTTCGGCGCGCTCGCCTTCGGCATCGGCACCAGCGAGGTCGAGCACGTCCTCGCCACCCAGACCCTCGTCCAGCGCCGGCCGCAGACGATGGAGGTGCGCCTCGACGGCGAGCGCGGCTTCGGGGTCACCGCCAAGGACCTGATCCTCGGGGTCATCGGCGCCATCGGCGTCGACGGCGCCGTCGGCCACGTCGTCGAGTACACGGGCGAGGCGGTCCGCGCCCTCTCGATGGAGGGGCGGATGACGGTCTGCAACATGTCCATCGAGGCCGGCGCGCGGGCGGGGATGATCGCGCCCGACGACACCACCCTCGCCTACCTCGAGGGACGCCCCGCGGCTCCGCGCGGCGACGCCTGGGACGAGGCGGTGGCCGCCTGGCGGGAGCTCCGCAGCGACCCCGGGGCGAGCTTCGACCGCACCGTGCGCATCGACGCCGCGACGGTCGCGCCCCACGCCACCTGGGGCACGAATCCCGCCCAGGTGGCGCCGATCTCCGGCGCGGTCCCCGACCCCGACCAGTGGGAGAACCCCACCGACCGGGCGGCGGTGCGCCGCTCGCTCGAGTACATGGGCCTGGTCCCGGGCACCCCGCTGCAGGAGATCGCCATCGACCGCGTCTTCATCGGCTCCTGCACCAATGGGCGGATCGAGGACCTCCGCGCCGCCGCCGCGGTGGTGCGCGGGCGGACCGTCGCCTCCGCGGTCCGCGCCATGGTGGTGCCGGGCTCGATGCGGGTGAAGCGGCAGGCGGAGGCCGAGGGCCTCGACCAGCTCTTCCGCGACGCCGGCTTCGAGTGGCGCCAGCCGGGCTGCTCGATGTGCCTGGGGATGAACCCCGACGTTCTCGCCGAGGGCGAGCGCTGCGCGTCCACCTCGAACCGCAACTTCGAGGGACGCCAGGGCAAGGGCGGGCGCACCCACCTGCTCAGCCCGGAGATGGCCGCGGCCGCGGCGATCACCGGCCACCTCACCGACGTCCGCGAGCTGGGCCCGACGAGCCCGGCCGCGGTGGCCTGACGGTGCAGCCCTTCACCAGGGTCCAGGGGATCGCCGCCCCCCTCGACCGTCCGAACGTGGACACCGACCAGATCATCCCCAAGCAGTTCCTGAAGCGGATCGAGCGCAGCGGCTACGGCCCCTTCCTCTTCTACGACTGGCGCTACCAGGGCGACGGCGAGACCGAGAACCCCGACTTCGAGCTCAACCAGGAGCCCTGGCGGCACGCTCCGATCCTCCTCGCCGGTCGCAACTTCGGCTGCGGCTCGTCGCGAGAGCACGCCGCCTGGGCGCTCGAGGACTACGGGGTTCGCGCGGTGATCGCCCCCTCCTTCAGCGACATCTTCCGCAGCAACGCGCTGAAGATCGGCCTGCTGCCGGTGGCGCTCCCCGAGGAGGTGGTGACCCGCTGGCTCGATGTCGCCCGCGAGGAGCCCGGGATGGAGGCGACCGTCGACCTGGTGGAGGGGTACGTCGAGTTCAACGGCGAGCGGCGGGCCATCGAGCTCGACGATGACGCCCGCGAGCGGCTGGCGGGCGGCCTCGACGACATCGCCCTCAGCCTGCGCCACGCGGACGTCATCGCCGGCTACGAGGCGCAGCGCCCGGGGCGGCTTCCCACCACCGCGGGGCTTCGGGGTTGAGCCCGTACCGCTCCTGATTTCTGGTCACCGTACGTGGGAAATCGCCTGCCGCCCGCGGTGAATGACCTGATATTCTCACTACCCGAATTCATCCAAGCTGGCCCCATCACGAGGAGGACCTCGCCATGACCAGCAGCACCCATCCGCCGGCGACCGAGGAGCACCCCGTCGAGGAGGCGCCGCTCATCAACCCGTCGGCGGCGCCGCCGGGCACCGCGGCCCCGGTGGCGCAGGTGGAGCGCCAGTCGCCGCTCAAACGGCTGCTGGCGGCATTCGGGATCGGCCGGATCCGCTGATCTCAGCCGCGGCGGGCGGGGGAGGCGAGACCCGCCCCCTACGCCGCGGTCCGCGGCTTGGTGGTGCGGCGGGCGCGGCGGAGCATGGCGCCGGCGGCGACGCGGTCCTCGTCCGCCTCGGCGGCCTCGAGCGCCTGGGCGAAGTCGTCGTGGTGGCGCAGCCAGTAGTAGAGGGTCTGGCGGGAGACGCCGCAGCGCTCGGCGGCGGCGGTGCGCGAGTAGCCCTCGCGGAGCAGCCGGCAGAGCGCGGCGCGCACCGCCGGGGTCATCTTCTTCGGGTGCTGGTGGCCGAGGCGGCCGCGCCGGCGCGCCTCCTCACCGACGATCCGCGCCACCACGTCGCCCACACCGCGTCCCTGGTCGGCAGCGAGGCTGCGCAGGAAGTCGGCGAGGTCATGGGGGAGCGCAACCCGCAGCGTCTCGGTCCGAATCGGTTCGGCGATGGTCATCGGCATCTCTCGGCTGACCTCCTGCTCCATGCCCGCCTGACCGAATCGTCGCACACCGCATGCCCCTCTTGGAGCGTTTGCGTTGGTTCGCCACCATTATTGACAGTTGTTGACGTCGGCCGTACCCTGCTCTCACCCTGTCGAACGTCCCAGCGACCCTGGGGTTTCGCAGCGGAGCCGACTCCCCCGGTGGCGCGGGCCGGCCCCCGGTCATGGAAGGGACGGGAGATGCGACGCGAGACCTCGGGCATCGTCCTCATGGCGGCGTTCGCCGTCCTCGCCATCCCCGTCCAGATGACGCTCGGAGCGGTGGTCGGGAATTCGAGCCCGGCGCCGGCCGCGCTCGACTCCGCGGGGGTCCGCCGCGCCTACGCCGCGCTCCCGGTCGCCTTCGAGGTGAACCGCGGGCAGGTCGCCCCGTCCGCGAGCTTCGTCGCCCGGGGCAGCGGGTACGCGTTCCTCGTCGACCCCCTCGGAGCGACCCTGGAGTTCAGCCCCGGCGCGCGGCGGGGGCGGCACGGAGCCCGGACCGCGGCCGCCGACGCGCCCCCGGTCGATGTCATGCGCATCGATCTGGTCGGCGCCGACCCGCACGCCCGCCCCACGGTCGACGCGCCGGCGGGGACGACCGGCTC
>Ga0209577_10005486_pt1 | contig 11836 bp, 11 predicted proteins | sample GraSoiAngelo_109_FD_185874 | JGI IMG/M metagenome (GOLD analysis project Ga0209577, IMG submission 185874) | Grasslands soil microbial communities from the Angelo Coastal Reserve, California, USA - 14_0903_12_20cm (SPAdes) (version 2) | ecosystem: Environmental > Terrestrial > Soil > Grasslands... | reverse complement strand
GGAAGTCGATCAAGACGCAGGAGCTTTTCGCTTCGCACGTGATGCCGCATTTCGCTACAGGCGCAGACCGCAAGGAGGCCGAACCTGCGCTCGCCTGAAACGGGGCCGCCGTTCTCGATCTCGCAGATCACGACCCTCACGTCGACCTTCGCCGACGACGTTGCCGCGTACCTGGCGGCCGGTTCCGACGGGATCGGGATCTGGGAACTGAAGCTGTCCGCCGGCAGCGACGCCGAGACGCTCGAGCTCTTCGAGGCGAGCGGGCTCGGCTCGGCCGCGGCAATCCCGGTGATCCCGTCGATCCTCCCGCTCCCGCTCCTGGAAGGCCCGTCTGAGCCGCAGGAACGGATCGACGCGATCTGCGCCTCTATCCGCCGCCTTGCACCTTTCCGCCCGAGCGGGATCGTCTGTCTCACTGGGCCCGCCGGCGAGCTCGACGCCGACCGCGCGCGCGAGCTCGTGGTCGACGGTCTGCGAACGATCGCCGCCGAGGCGAAGCGCGCGGGAGTCCGCGTGGGTCTCGAGCCGATCAACCGCGAGGGCGGCGGTGACTGGACGATCATCAGCTCGATCCCCGAAGCCGTTGAGCTGATCGAGGACGTCGATCACCCTGGGCTCGGGATTCAATTCGACACGTGGCACCTGTGGAATAGCGAAACGCTGCTCGAAGACATCGAGCGCGAGTGCCCCCGCTTTGTCGGAGTTCACGTCGCGGACTGGCGCGACGCGACGCGGAGCTGGGCGGACCGCGCACTGCCAGGCGACGGAGTTTCGGACCTACCGTCTATCCTCGGAGCACTCGAGGGCGCGGGCTGGGACGGCTTCTACGACCTCGAGATCTTCTCTGACAACGGAACCTTCGGAAACGCATGGCCCGACTCGCTGTGGGATGTTCCCGCAGACGAGCTCGCGCGACGCGGCAGGGTGGCGTTCATGCGCGTGTGGGACGCGCGAATCCGTGAACCGCTGGCGAAAGTACGCACACATGGATGACATGCACGATGACCGGGAGGAGGGAGCATGAGAGGAAGGAGAAGGTGGACGGCTTCGATCGTTGTGGTCGTCGCGCTCGCCGCGATCGGTTCCGCCGTCACGGCGACCGCTCAGCCAAGCGCGAGCGCGAGCGCGACGAAGAGTCCGATCGTGATCGGCTGGGCGTTCGACGGTAAAGGTGCAATGGCGCCGTTCGACGGGCCCGCGCTCGCCGCGGCAAAGATCCGGATCGGGTACTGGAACGGAAAAGGCGGAGTGCTCGGGCACAGGATCGTCCTGAAGACATGCGACACCCAGGGCAACACACGAGCGACAGCGACTGCTTGCGCATTGAAGTTGATCGGACAACACGCGAACGTGATCTTCACGACCTGTGACGTGGATCTCGCCGCGCCCGTCGTGCAGCCGTCCATCAATCACGGCCTTCTGACGGTCGCTCCGTGCATCGGGACGGATCAGATGGGGCCGAAGCGGTTTGGAGCGAAAGGGCGGCTTGCGTTCAGCTTCGGCAACGTCGCGCAGGACGAGGGTTCCGCGATGGCGCAGTACGCGTGGAGTAAGGGCTGGCGTAAGGCCGCGCTCGCGACGGACGCCGTGATCGTCTACTTCAAGAACATCGTCCAGGCGTTCAAGGCACGCTGGACGCAGCTCGGCGGCAAGATCGTGGCGCAGGAGACGTATCATGATCCGACGTTCGGCGGAAACGACGTCCAGAACACGATCAGCCGACTGAATGCAACCAAGGCTGACGTGATCGTCACCTCGACGGCCGGCGCGTACGGTGCGCTTTCCACGCTCGTTACCGGCCTGCGATCTGCCGGTAACGAGACGCCAATCCTCAACTCCTGGGCCGGCGACGGGACGTATTGGCTGCCCAAGAATCCGAAGGTGACGAACTACTATTTCGTCACCTACGCCTCGGTCTTCGGCGACGATCCCAGCCGCGCGGTGAACACGTTGGCGACGAGCGTGAAGGCGGCTACCGGCGGCTTCGTTACGGGGCCGGCTGCGATCGACGGCGTTGTGACAGCCGTCAAGCGGGCTCACGGCTCGCTCAAGGGAAGCGTCTTGGCGGGCGTGATGCAGAAGTTCCACAACGTCCCGACGATTTCCGGGAACGTGAGCTTCTCCGCGAAGCTGCACTCGGTCTTCGGACGTCGGTACCGCGTGGTCAAGATCCAGGACAACGTGGCGAAGGTCGTCGGCACGATCGTGGCAAAGGTCGTTCCGAAGATCTAATCGTTGAGCGAGGCAACGCTCAGCGACGAAACGCGGAGGCCCGGGGAGACGCTCCGGGCCTCCGGCGTCTCGCGGTCGTTCGAAGGTGTGCACGCGCTCCGCAACGTCACGCTGGAGCTTCATCGGGGGGAGATCGTCGGGCTCATCGGGCCGAACGGCGCGGGCAAGTCGACGCTCGTGAACGTCCTCAGCGGCTTCGATCGGCCGACTGCGGGCACGATCGAGCTCGGGGACAGAGACGTCACGCGCTGGACGCCGCACCGGCGGGGGCGGCACGGGCTCGCGCGGACCTTTCAGCACAGCCACGCGTTCCGTTCGCTCACGGTGCGCGAGAACGTGGAGGTCGCCGCGCTCGGCGTCGGCGCTGGTGGCCGCGAGGCGCGACGAAGGGCGAGCGAGCTGCTCGACCGGCTTGCGCTCACGCGACAGGCGCACCGATCCGCTTCCGCACTCGCTCAAGGTGACGAGCGACGCCTCGGCCTCGCGCGGGCCCTCGCGACCGACCCGCGGTTCGTCCTCCTGGACGAACCCGCCGCGGGGCTCTCCGAAGCCGAGCTCGATGAGTTCGGCGCCGTCGTCCGCTCCGTGAGCGACGAGCACGGTGCCGGAGTTCTCCTCGTCGATCACAACATGGCGCTGATCATGGAGATCTGCGACCGCGTCCACGTCCTCGACCAGGGAAGCATGCTGGCGCACGGGACGCCGGAGGAGATCCGCGGCAACCTCGACGTCGCCTCCGCCTACCTCGGCGAGAGCGCGATCCCGGATCTGAAAGGCGAGACGTGAGCGAGCCCGCGCTCGTGGTCGATCACCTCGAGGTTCGCCACGGTGCCGTCGATGCGGTGCGCGACCTGTCACTCGAGGTCGACCGGGGCGAGATCGTCGGTCTCATCGGCCCGAACGGAGCAGGCAAGTCCTCGACGCTCCACGCGATCATGGGACTCGTCGGCGTGCGCCGCGGCGACATTCGCTTCGACGGCAGATCGCTCGTCGGGCGGATCTACGGCGAGCTCACGGTGGAGGAAAACCTCCGCCTCGGACTCGCCGGTCGGCGCAGCCGGTCCTCCGGCGATGACCATCTCGAGCGGGCATACGACCTCTTTCCGATCGTCAGGGAGTTTCGTCGCCGACCTGCTGGGGTTTTGTCCGGCGGCCAACAGCAACAGCTTGCGATCGCGCGTGCGCTCGTCGCTGATCCTGCCGTTCTCCTGCTCGACGAACCGTCGCTCGGTCTCGCGCCGACGATCGTCGACATCGTCTTCGACGCTCTGGCTTCCATCCGCGAGCGCGGTCTGGCCGTGTTGCTCGTCGAGCAGCGTGCGCAGCGAACGGTGGCGTTGGCGGATCGCTGCCACGTCATCTCCCACGGACGGCTCCGCGTGACGCTGACACCCGACGACGCGGAGGACACGCGCACGATGGTCGCCGCCTACTTCGCATGATCGCGGGCCTGACCGTCGACTGGCAGACCGTGACGGATGCGGTCGCGCTCGGGGCGATCTACGCGTTGATGGCGGTCGGGATCGGTCTCGTCTTCGGCGTGCTGCGCCTCGTGAACTTCGCGTATGGCCAGCTGATCATGGCCGGTGCGTTCGCGCTCGCGCTCGCCGGTGAGTGGAACTGGCCGGTTTGGGGCGGAATCCTCCTCTGCTTCGCGGTCGTGCTCGTACTCTCCTTGCTAATGGACCGGCTCGTGTTCCGGCCGTTGCGCACCGAGTCACCCGCGGTGATGCTCGTCGCGACATTTGCGGTCGCGTTTCTCCTTCAGAGCATCGCGCTCCTGAAGTTCGGCGGGCTGGGACGCACCGCGTTGTCGCTCGCGTCACTCGAACGGCCCGTGACGATTGCCGGTGTCGACATCCGCAAGATCACGATCGTCGCGGTCGCGGCGACTGTCGTTTGCCTCGTAACGCTCCTCGTGATTCTGGAACGGACCGAAGTCGGTCTGCACATGCGCGCCGCAGCGATGGATTTCCGGACCGCGCGGCTGCTTGGTGTACGCGCAAGCCGCGTCATAGGCGGCGCAGTGCTCATCTCCGGCTTCCTTGCCGCCGTCGCAGCGATCATGCTGACGGTCGAAGAAACCTCGCAGGTCACGCCCGCGTTCGGGCTCGACGACACGATCATCGTGCTCGCCGGAGTCGTCGTCGGCGGGCTCAACCGATTGTTACCCGCGACGCTCGGGGGGTTCGCGATTGGCTTCGCCTACGGCTTCTTGGGCGGCGCGCTGTCGTCGAACCAGAGCCAGTATCTGCCCTCGTTCGTTTTCGGGGCGGTCATCGTCGTCCTCGTGCTGCGCCCGGGCGGTCTCTTCACGCGCCACGGGCAAGGAGCCATCGAGCGCGTATGAGGCGCGTGGAACCAGTAACTGCGCTGATCGGGCCGCTTGCGCTTGTCGGCCTCACTGCGCTGCTCGGAACCGCGACCTCGTTGTCGACGCGGACTTACTTCATCACAGCGCTGATCAACGTCGCGATCGTGGTTGCCCTCTACCTCTTCATCGGCAATTCAGGCGTTCTGTCGTTCGGCCACATCAGCTTCGTGGCCGTGGGCGCCTGGACCGCGGGAGTCCTTGCCGTGCCGGCTGCGCCGAAGGCGGCGATCATGCCGGGGCTCGCGCACCTCCTGCGGACGACGACGGTCGGAAACGTGCCGTCGCTTGCGATTGCGGCCGGCGTGGGAGGGATTTATGCGCTCGTCGTCGGGCTGCCGCTGATGCGTCTGTCGGGCCTGACGGCGGGCATCGCAACCTTCGCGATACTCGAGATCACGCACAACATCCTGCGCTACTGGGAGAAGATCGGGCCACAGCTAAACGCGTTCTCCTCGGTTCCAGCGACGACCGGGCTCCTCCAGGCGGGCGTGGGCGCCGCGATCGCCGTCGTCATCGCGTTCGCCTACCAGCGCACCCGTTTCGGCCGGCTCCTGCGGGCTGCTCGAGACGACGTTGCTGCGGCCCGTGCCGTCGGCATCTCCATCTACCGCCAGCGTCTCGTCGCCTTCGCGCTATCCGGCGCGCTCGCAGGCCTGGCGGGCGGCCTCTACATCCACCTCGAGCCTCTGGGTGTGGAGGACCTCTACCTCGACCTCACGTTCATCACGCTCGCGATGCTCGTGATCGGCGGCGCGAACAGCCTGCTCGGTGCCGTTGTCGGCGCGCTTGCCGTCAGCGGCGTGAACTACTCGCTCGCCAACGCCGAGAACGGCGGCTTCTTGCAGCACTATCCCGGAACGCACCTCGTCGTCGTTGGAGCATTCATGGCGATCGTCCTGGTCGCGCGGCCGAGCGGGCTGACCGGCGGCCGCGAGCTGAGCGTGCCACGGCTGCGATCTGACAAAGTGGAGCCATGACCGAGAATCCAAAGCTCGATCGTCTGAAAGAGCTCCTGTCCGAAGTGGACGATCTCCGCAAGGCGGCGACGCTCCTCTTCTGGGATCAGCGCGTGATGATGCCGCCCGGCGGCTCGGAGGCGCGTGCGGAGGCAAGCGCCACGATCGGCCGGCTCGCGCACGAGAGGTTCGTCGCGAAGGAGCTCGGCTCGCTCCTCGACGAGCTGAACGACGAGGACTACGACTTCGAATCGTTCGAGGCGAGCCTGATCCGCGTGACGCGCCGTGACTACGAGAAGGCCGTGCGGGTGCCGCCGAGCCTGACGGGCGAGATGCGCCACGCGAGTGCGACGGCGCTCTCGGCGTGGGGCCCTGCGAAAGAGAAGTCCGACTTCGCGGCGCTGCTGCCGCACCTTCAGCGAAACCTCGAGCTTCGGCACCGCTACGTCGAGTGCTTCGAGCCGGGTAACGAGACCTATGACGTGCTCCTGGACGATTACGAGCCCCTGATGAAGACGGCGGAGGTGCGGGAGATCTTCGAGGGCTTGAAGCGCGACCTCGTCCCGTTGATCAAGGAAATCGCGGACGCCGGTCCGGTGGACGACTCGTTCCTCCACGAAGAGTTCGATCCGGAGGCCCAGCGCGAATTCTGCTACGCGGTCGTTCGACGCTTCGGCTTCACGGACGAGCAGTGGCGCCTCGACACGACGCAGCATCCCTTCATGTGCACTCCCGGCGAAGGCGACGTGCGCATCACGACGAACTTTCGCCCCAATGATCTCACGTCCGTCTTCGCATCGATGCACGAGTTCGGTCACGGGGTCTACGAATGGGGCGTCGATCCGTCGCTGCAGCGCACGCCGCTCGGAAGCGGTGTCTCGCTTGGCATGCACGAGTCGCAGAGCCGGACGTGGGAGAACCTGATCGGACGCTCGCGCGCCTACTGGCGTTTCTTCTATCCACAGCTGAAGGACGTTTTCCCCGCGCAACTGGGTTCCGTCGACGAAGAGGCGTTCTTCCGCGCGGTCAACAAGGTCCACCCATCGTTGATCCGCATCGACGCAGACGAGGTGACGTACAACCTGCACATCATCCTGCGGTTCGAGCTGGAGCAGGAGCTGATCGACAACCGGCTCGATCCGAAGGATCTTCCCGGCGTCTGGAACGAGCGCATGGACGAGTACCTCGCGGTCGAGGTTCCCGACGACGCCCACGGCGTCCTGCAGGACATGCACTGGGCCGGCGGGTCGCTCGGCTACTTCCCGACCTACTCGCTCGGCAACGTCATGTCCGTCCAGATCTGGGAACGGCTGAAGGAAGACCTCGACGTCGACGAGCAGATGGAGCGCGGCGAGTTCGGCGAGATTCGCGAGTGGCTCCGCTCGCACCTGTATGTGCTCGGGAGGAAGTTCACCCCGCAGGAGACGATCGAGCGCGTGACGGGGAGCCGCATCGACGCCGCGCCGTACGTTCGGTACCTGCGGGACAAGCTCGCGCCCCAGCACGCTTGACGGTCGGCACCGTAACCGCTCCGCTCGATCGCCTTCGGACCGCGCTGGCGGAAATCGCCGATCTTCAGCACGCGGAGATGCTCCTCGATTGGGACTCGCGCGTCTCGATGCCGCACGCGGGTGCACGGGCACGGGCGGATGCGTCTGCGACGGTCGGGCGCATCGCTCACGAGCGCTTCATCTCGGACGAGGTCGGCGAGCTCCTCGACGAGCTCGCCCCGCTCGGAGCAGAGCTCGAGCCGGGCTCCGCGGACGCGGCGCTGATCCGCGTGACGCGCCGAGAATGGGAGCGTTTCCGTCGCGTTCCAGCCGCGCTCGCCGGCGAGATGCGGCACGCGAGCGGGATCGCCGTCGCCGCGTGGGACGAGGCGAAGGCAGCTTCCGACTTCGCGCAATTCGCGCCGCATCTCGAACACCAGCTCGAGCTCAAGCACCGTTACATCGAGTGCTTTCCACCCGCGAAGAATCCCTACGACATCCTGCTTCAGGACTACGAAGAGGGGATGACAACCGCCGAGGTCGCGGCGGTGTTCGAAGTCTTGAAGCCCGAGCTCCTCTCGCTGGTGGACGACCTGCGCGACCACCAGGTCGATCTCGGGCCGCTGGGCGGTCCGTTCTCCGTTGCGAAACAGCGAGCGGCCGGTGAACGCGTGCTCGATGCCTTCGGTTTTGCGGCGGGGAGCTGGAGGCTCGACGAGACTTCACATCCGTTCGCCTCGAATCCCGGCATCGGAGACGTCCGTCTGACGACGCACTACGACGAGACGAATCTCCATTCCCTGTTCTCGACGATGCACGAGTTCGGCCACGGCGTCTACGAGTGGGGCGTCGATCCGTCGTTTGCGCGAACGCCGCTCGGCGGCGGAACGTCGAGTGCCGTCCACGAATCGCAGAGCCGAACTTGGGAGAACCTCGTCGGACGCTCGCGCGGGTTCTGGCGCTGGTTCTATCCTCAACTGCAGTCGATCTTCACGGACGAACTCGGCGCGGTGGACGAGGAATCGTTCTACCGCGCCGTCAATGCGGTGCGTCCGACGCTGGTCCGCGTCGACGCGGACGAGGTCAGCTACGGCCTGCACATCATCCTCCGCTTCGAGCTCGAGCAGGAGCTGCTCTCCGGTGCGGTGCGCGTGGACGAGGTTCAGGAAGAATGGAACGCGCGTGTGCACGAGTACCTCGGGCTCGACGTTCCCGATGACGCGCACGGCGTGCTTCAGGACATGCACTGGTCGATCGGCCTGATCGGATACTTCGCGACCTACCAGCTCGGCAACGTGATGTCGGTGCAGTTCTGGCGGCGGGCGGTCTCGGAGCTCGGCGACGCCGAAGACCAATTCGCGCGTGGCGAGTTCGCTCCCCTGCGCGAGTGGCTGCGCGAGAACGTCTACCGCCATGGACGCATGTACGAGCCGCGTGAGCTGCTGCGGCGCGTGACCGACTCCGATCTCGATCCTGCGCCCTACCTCGACTACCTCCGGACGAAGTTCGCGGCGTGATCCGGCGAACCTGCGTCGTCGGCGCGGGCTCGATCGGAAGCCTCTACGCAGCGCATCTCGCGCGTGTCGCCGAGTCGTGCGTTCTGACGCGCCGAGAGGATCACGCGTTCGCGTTGAACGAGCACGGCCTGCGCGTGACGGGCCGCCACGATTTCTTGGCACGTGTCCTCGCCGCCGCGCGGGCTGGGGACCTACCCGAGCCGGACCTCGTGATCGTCGCGACGAAGGCAACCGGCCTCGAGTCGGCCGCGGCCGCGCTCGCCGGGCGATTTCCAACCGCAACCGTCATGACGGTGCAGAACGGTCTCGGAGCGGAGGAGATCGTCCGCAGCCACGGGTCGTGGCCCCTCGTCTCCGGCGTCACGTTCATGAGCGGAACGAAGCACTCCGACGCGCACGTCGAGTACATCCTCGATACCGAGACCTGGATCGGCCCGTACGGCGACACGCCGTTCGAGTGCGTGGAGGAGATTGCGGCGCTGCTCGTTGCGGCGGGCCTGCAGGCGGAGGCGCTGCCCGACCTGCGTCCGGCTCAATGGTCGAAGCTGATCTTCAACGCGACCGTCAACTCGGTCGCTGCGCTGACAGGTCTGCCACACGACCGGCACTTCGCCGCCGAAGACGGCGAGTCGGATCTCGGGCGCCTCGTCCACGCACTCGTCGACGAGGGCAAGCGCGTCGCCGCGGCGGCCGGCGTCGAGCTGTACGACGATCCGTGGGAGATGAACGTGCTCGCGACGAAGCGGGGAAGCGCCCACTATCCGTCGATGTTGGAGGACGTCGAGGCGCGAAGGCCGACGGAAGTCGACTTGATCACAGGAGCGCTCGTCCGCGAGGCCGACAAGCATCAAATTCCTGCGCCGCTGCACACGGCGATGTACCGGCTCGTCAAGGCCAAGGAGGCGTCATACACGTGAGGGTCTGCGTCGTCGGCTGCGGAGCGGTCGGTTCGCTCTTCGCGGCGAACCTCGCGGGTCTCGACGATGTCGAGGTCTGGGCCTACGACCTCGCGCATGAGCACGTGGAGGCAATCAACGAGCACGGCCTGCGGCTGAGCGGCGCCGGGGAGGTGCTCGGCAGGTTGCGGGCGACGAGTGACCCCGCGGAACTGCCGAGCTGCGACTTCGGCATCGTGGCGACGAAGGCGATGCACACGGAGTCCGCGATTCGCGCGACCGCCGGCGCTTTCCGGGACGGCTGCGTCGCGACGGTTCAGAACGGGGTCGGCAACGAAGACGTGATCGCGGCACACGTCGAGCGTGTGATCCGCGGAACGACGTTCCCCGCTGGCAAGCTCGTCGCACCTGGCCACGTCCAGTGGGATGTGAAGGGAGACACGACGCTGGGACCCTTCGAGCCGCGGCCTGCGCCGTTCGAAGAGGTCGAAAGACTCGCCGACGCGTGCACGCGGGCGGGAATGCCGACGTACGCCGTCCACGATGCGCGCGGGCCGCAGTGGCGCAAGGTGATCTTCAACGCGGCCACCAATCCGGTGGGTGCCTTGACCGGTCTGACACACGGGCGGGTTTGCGAACGGCCCGACCTGCGGCAACTGGTCACGGGGCTGGTCGACGAAGGGAAGGCCGCCGCCGCGGCGCAGGGCATCGAGCTGGACGCCGACCCCGAAGAGCTGATCGACCACGCGGCGAAGCCGGAGGTGGCCTACGACCACAAGTCGTCGATGCTCCAGGACGTCGAGGCGAGGCGACGGACGGAGGTCGATTACCTGAACGGCGGCATCGTCAGATTCGGCCGCGAGCACGGCGTTCCGACGCCTCTGAATGCTGCGATCTGGTCGCTCGTGAAAGGCTTGGAAGAGTCGTGGGCGATCTGACTCCGGAGATCGAGCGCCGCTACGGCCGCGTGCGGGAGGCAATGGACGCACAGGGGCTCGACGCCTTCATCGTCGCCGGCTCGGAGTACACCGGCTTCGAGGGCGCCGTCACGTACATGTCCGGCTTCCAGATCGTGCACCGCTACGCGTACGTCCTGCTGCCGCGTGAAGGCGACCCCTCGATCGTCTTCCCGGCCGAAGCACGTTACGTCGGCGAGCACGGCACGACCTGGATCGACGACCAGATCTTCGCGGACCGGCCCGGTGAATGGCTCGCCGGGCGACTCGACGGCCGACGCGTCGGCGTCTACGGGCTCGACTACATCCTCGCCGTCCGCGACTACGCCTCGATGCGTGACCGCGTCGAGCTCGTTCCCTTCGACGTCGAGTTCGACCTCGCGCGTGCGGTGAAGAGCGAGGCCGAGCTCGAGTCGGTACGCGACTCCGTTCGCATCAACACCGAAGGTTTTTGGGCGTTCGTCGAGGCCTACGCGCCGGGCAAGACGGCAGCGGAGGTGCTGGCGCCCGCCGAGGAGCTGTTCGTCGCCGAGGGGTGCGGACGGTTGACGATGAACATGGTTCTCGTCGGCGCCGAGTTCGCGATCGCGCGCGGAGACACGATCCTCGGCGACTTCTGCATTCCGTCGCTCGAGGTCGCGGGACCCGGCGGACACTGGGTCGAGGTCTCGCGCGCCCTCGGTACGCCGAGCGCCGAAGTCGAGCCGATGCTCGAGGCCTACGACGAGTACTACGAAGCCGCGCAGCGCGGCTTTCGCCCGGGCGTGACCGCGCACGACGTCCACCGAGCCGTCTCGAAAGGCTTCACCGAGCGCGGCTACCACCTCGGCCACGTCACCGGCCATTCGATCGGCATGACGATGATCGAGCATCCGAGGATCGGGGAGGGCGTCGACAGCGAGCTGCAGGAGAACATGGTCTTCTCGATGCACCCGCACGCGATCGCGGAGAACGGCCGGGATTGCCTCTACATGCAGGACACATGGCTCGTCACCGCAGACGGCGGCGAGCCGCTCGCAGGGCTGCCGATGCGTGTCTTCGCAGCCGGCGAACGCCGCGCGCCGGCGTAGGCGAAGACAAACGTGCGCTTAACGGCGTCGCAACACGCTCCGCGGCACGCTTTCGCTGGAATGCTCGCGCGATTGCTCGTGCTTGCGGCGATCGGCTTCCCGCTCGGGTCTGCCGCCGCGTCACCGCCGCTCGGTCTGCCGGCGGACTTTCGCCTCGAAGCGACCGGACCCGACGGAGGGACCGTCTGGACGGGGCGGATCCCGAATTACTTCGTGTCCGACCCCCGACTCTCGGATGTCTACCTCCCGCCCGGGTACAACCCCGGCGAGCGCTACCCCGTTCTTTATCTCCTTCACGGATTCTGGGGGTCGCCGGGATCGCTCGTTCACGGTCTGCACTTCGCC
>Ga0209577_10005485_pt1 | contig 11838 bp, 16 predicted proteins | sample GraSoiAngelo_109_FD_185874 | JGI IMG/M metagenome (GOLD analysis project Ga0209577, IMG submission 185874) | Grasslands soil microbial communities from the Angelo Coastal Reserve, California, USA - 14_0903_12_20cm (SPAdes) (version 2) | ecosystem: Environmental > Terrestrial > Soil > Grasslands... | reverse complement strand
CTGGCTGCGTGGACTTGGACCAGTACATCATCGTCCCGGACTTCCGGTTCCGGCATTTCGCCGAGACGTACTGCGCTCTTGCCTTTATAACGATCGACGACGAATGCCCTCATGGCCTTTCTGTCGTGCACCCGAAGATCGGGAGCTCGGCCACCTTCAGCACGAGACTGTCCCTCTCAGCAAGAATGAGGGAGGTTTCCCCGCCAGCTTCAAGCGCTTCTTAGGCAGCGCGCCCTGGCTGGGTGAATCTTCCAAATCGGGTGAAAGTGGCCGTCGTCCCCTCGCTCGAGAGTGATGTCCCGACCCCAAGGAGCCGCATGTTGCACTTGGGCCGCATCCCCCTGCCTGAGGTGTAAGCGGACGGCTCCGGCCCCGACAACAGTGACATGGAGCGCAAGAACCAGGTCGGCGACGTGCACCACTGCCGGCGTTCGTACGAGGAGCTCCCGTCTGGGTTCAGGCGATGTAGCGGAGTCGAGCCACACACCCAAGGGTAGGTGACTGGAGTCCGGTACCCAGGGTGATGAGGCCACCTTCACCCATCGTTCGTTCTCGCTCAGGGACTCGATTCGGAGAGTTGTAGGATGCGAGGTCGGACGAGGAGTCTTGGGACCGCTGGCAAAGACCACAAGGAGAGCGGCTGCCCCTGTAGATAGAGCCAGCCGGGGCGCGCGAGACACCATGATGGCCTCCACAATTCCGTGTCGCCCTTCTTACACCCCGAGTCTGAGCAGGAGGTCCCCTCCCCAAGGTCGAGTCCTCACTGCGCGCTACCTAACGGCTCGCGCTTAAGCTGCAGCGCACTGGCGAGAAATCCAATACGCCTACTCGCGCTGTCAGCTTCAAGCGCTAGTCGGGCGGCGGCTCAAGCGTCACAGGTATCGCCGGACGCGAGAGCGGTACGCCCGATAAGCGTCGCCAAACTTTCGCTCGAGGTAACGCTCCTCACGGCGAACGACGCCAAAATGCACCATGAACAGCAGCGGCATCAGCAACACCAGTACCCAGAGGGCGTTGGCCAGCAGCGCCAGCCCGACGTACATGAGGGTGAGCGCGAGGTACAGTGGATTACGCGAAAGGCGAAATGGGCCCGTCACCACAAGCGCAGTGGTGGGCAAGGTGGGATTGACGTTCGTGCCCGCCCGCTCCATGACGGCGCGCCCCCAGAACGCAAGCACAACGCCAAACGCCAGACAGACGCCCCCAGCCCAGTACCGAGCGGTCGATAACACGATGGGGCGTGGAGCAAGCCACTGCAGCAGAAACCCGGCTGCAAGCGCCACGCCGTAGAGCAGCGGCGGCAGGACGAGCACGTTAGGCCTGTCGGACGGCGAGTGAGTCGATGAGGGATCTGTCATTGAGTTCGAATACGGCCACCGCTTAACGGATCGCGCTTGAGCTGCGGGCGACCCGCCGGCCGGGCACCGTGTCGTTGAACGATAGTTCGTGCGCGCCAGCGCATGTTAGGCGCCAACCTCCGCAGCGTCACGCTGGGCCGTGCGGATGATCTCATAGACCCGCCGCGGCGGCGGCGGCACCCGCTCAGCCAACCCCCTCAACAATGCGCACGTCGCGCTCCACAGCGCCCTTTAAGAGTACCAGCGCCGCCTGGTACTGCGGGCTCTGATACGTCTGCACCGCGCGTGCAACACTGTCGAACTCCACTAAGACCGTACGCTGTTTGTCCACGCCCTCGAAGGTCCTGGCGGCGGGTCCCCGTGACAGAAAGCGGCCGCCTCCAGCTTCGATCGCTGGCACGGCTAGGGCGCCGTACTCTGCCAGTCGGGCCGGATCCCGCACCGAATGATAGAACGTAATCCAGTAGCCTTTTGCCATTTGCGGAGGATGGATTGAGTTGGGATCGGAACTACGTGGACGGCGTGGTGCCGCCGCGACCCGAACGCGTGACCTTCTTACGCCCCGCCACAGCGATCGCCTTCTCAGCCCACGGGCGCAGCGCCTCCGGGTCGTCGAGGAGGTCGGCGGGCACCTCGTAATACTGCATGACCTCCCCATGCTCAGCGTACGGTCGAAATGGGCCCATGCCGCGCGCCTCGAAGTCGGGGCGATTGGAGTCATCCACCTTCAAGTAGAGCGTGTCATCGGCGATCAGGGCGAAAAAGCGATCGCTCGCGTAGATGCCGACACCGCCGAACATGCTGCGGGCGCGGACACGTGGGATCACGCGGCTCAGCTGGTCGGTGACGAAGGTTCGGAAGCTCGGGCTGACTGGCACTGGACATCACCGGCATGTGTTTGGCGCGCGCCTGGCGGATCGCACTTAAGCTGCGGGCGAACCGCCCGCCGGCGCAAGGTCGTGGGACGAAGTCCGTGCCCAGTTAGGGGCACAACACTCCGCTTTCCTCAGAGCGATCACCGCCCGCCAGCTTCAAGCGCTTGTTAGGCGGCACGTTCCCGCGCGTGTCACTTCTCACCACCGAATACGAGAACGTAGCCATTCGGATCGCGCACTTCGAACTCCCAGTCGCCGTAGGGCTGTTGCTTGAGGGGCATCTGAACAAATGGCCCACTGCGTACAACGTCGTACAACGCATGCACGCCCCGCATCCGCAGATAGGCATCCCAAAGCCCTTCTGGACGTCTGGCGGAGAGATCCGGCTTCTCGTAGCCGGCCAGTGAAAGGAGCATGATTTCCGCCCCATCACGTTGCAGGCTCGCGTAGGCGTAGGGCTCCTGCTTTGGGAACGTCCCTGCGGTGCGGAAGCCGAGATGCTCCGAGTACCAGCGCGCCGTGCCGGCAACGTCTGCCACCAAGAAGGTGGGCACTGCGGCCTTGATCTGGATGTCGGCCCGAATAGCTGTCGTGGTGTCGGTCATTGAAGGCGTCTCAGGTGTGTGACTCCGGCTCGACATGGCCAGGTGAGGTGACGTGACGTGCCGCCTAACGGATCGCGCGTAAGTTGCGGGCGCCCCGCCCGGCGGCGCAAGAGTAGTGGACGACGGTCCGTCCCCCGCCAGGGACACAACACTCCGCTTCCGTTGGAGCGATCACCGCCCGTCAGCTTCAACGCTTGTTAGGCGGCCTCGGGGGCACCATCGAAAAAGTCTACCACACCCGTCCGCAAACAGTACTCGGCTCCGACGATCAGGAGCCCGTCGTGCTCAACCAGGCGCTCGAGGAGGGCTGACCCGTGGCGCAGATGGTCCGCTGCAGCCCGAATGTTCGCACGCACGGCGTGTGCGACGAGGGCCTCCGCTTGCTCCCGGAGCGGCGTGGCCAGCAACGGCTCCACGACGGGCCGGATGCGATCGACAATCGCCCGCAGACCAGCCGACTGATGAAGCGCGGGTTGGCGTAGCTCCTCCAGCGTGGCCGTGATCGCGCCGCATTCCGTGTGCCCGAGCACGACGACAAGCCTCGTGCTGAAACGTGCGGCCGCAAATTCTACGCTGCCAACCTGAGACGGCGCCACGATATTCCCAGCCACCCGAATGACGAATAGGTCGCCAAATCCCTGCCCGAAGACGAGCTCGGCGGGAACGCGGGAGTCCGAGCATCCGAGGACAATGGCGAAGGGTTGCTGTCCCTCGGCGAGCGCGTGGCGACGGGTCTGGTTGAGAGCGGGAGCGGGGTCGGCCATGCTCGCGACAAACCGCCGATTGCCCTCTCGCAATCGCACGAGCGCTTCCTGACCTGACATCATTGCTGGTGAGGCCGCCTAACGGGTCGCGCTTAAGCTGCGGGCGACGAGCCCGCAGGGCGCCATGCAGTTGAACGATAGGCCGTGCGCGTCAGGGCACAACACTCCGCTTCCCTTGGAGCGATCACCGCCCGTCAGCTTCAAGCGCTTGTTCGACGGCGCGCTCACTTCGCTGGCAATGAGGACGCGTACGTTGCGGCCACGTTTACCCACTTGGTAAGCTTCGCATCAGTCCTCAATCCCGCAGGCTCGACCAGAATCCAACCCTTCATTGGGCGCCCGGTGAGATCGAACCGCCGCGTGTGGGGCTGCGAAAGAGCACCGTCTGTCTCTTCCGGAGCCAGCCGCACGATGAGGTCGGATTTGTGAACGCCAACGCACATGTTGCCATTTAGAAGAAACGCGACGCCGCCAAACATCTTCTTCTCGATCAGGCCTTTGCGCTTACCGAGCGAGCCGCGAATTCGTTCCGCCAACCGTTCATCGAAGGCCATGGAAGGCTTTGACTGGAGGTGAACGCGCCGCCTAACGGATTGCGCTTAAGCTGCGGGCGACGCGCTCGGCGGCGCAAGAGTAGTGGACGAAGTCCGGTGCCCGCCAGGGCACGACACAACGGCTTCCTTTGGAACGAGAGCGCCCGTCAGCTTCAAGCGCTTGTTGGGCAGGCGCGGCAAGGTGGAGATGCCGCCGCTGTCACCTGCCCTCACACAACCATCGCGTAAGTGCTTGAGCCAAACCAATCCGCACACTCGAGAACGCATGGTCGGACGTTAGAGTCAGCCCACCGTACCGCCGTGGACTCTTTCAGGTTGAGTCGCCGGGCGGTTGCTCGGTTCAGGCCAAAGCTCCGGGAAGCAGGCGGCGGAACCGAACAGGGCAAGACTGAGGCTTAGCGCTTGCAGATAACGGTGAATCATGGGGCCCCCGACGAGTCGGACTGTCATACTGCCGATTATGGTGCGATACAATGGTAGGGAACCGAGCGCAAGAGATGCTCAAGCGGACGGCGGCGCTTGATGCGAATGTGCGTCGCCGCCTAACGGATCGCGCTTAAGCTGCGGGGCGAAGGCTGGCGGGCGCAAGCACCCCGCCCTGCGGGACGAGCTCGTTGGCGCAAAAACGCAAGCATCCTTTGAAAGCCGGCGCCGGCAGCTTCAAGCGCTGGTTAGGCCGCTCGCCCCGGTCGAGCGACGGAGGAAGCGGCGCACGGACAGGACGTCGGCAGATCGGCCGAAGACGAACGCGCCAAAGCACAGGGCGAGGACTGAGTGATCGAGCGAGGCGCCGAAGTACTGCCAAGGGGCCACGCCGGGACCTGGGTAGTTGGAGGAGAAGAGGAGCGCGAGCATGTAGATCAGGCCGCAGATGCTAGCCGCCCTCACGAGCAACCCCGTTACCAAGGCGAGGCCAATGGCCAACTCGCCGTAGGCGACGAGGAACGCGATGGCGGTCCCGTGAGGAAGGACGAATCCTCGCAGCACCGGGACCATGAACGGATACGCCCCATCCGTCAGGAAGCGAGTGATCCACCCCTGAAAGCCGCCGCCGAGCGTGAACTGCGCACCGAAGACCTTGTATTCACCGAAAATGAGAAAGAGCACGCCGACACCGATGCGAAGGTAGGCGAGGGCCCTGGTATTGGGCTCACTTCCAGTCTTGGTGATTGGCACGACACTCTACCTAATTGTCGCGAGCGGCCTAACGGATCGCGCTTAAGCTGCGGGCGCAATGCCCGCTGGCGCAAGAGTAGTGGACGAACGTCGCCAGCCCACCAGGGCACGAGACAACGGCTTCCTTTAGAACGAGAGCGCCCGGCAGCTTCAAGCGCTTGTTAGGCCGCTGCCCCGATGCGTCCGGAGGCAAGCGCTCGAATTCGCGGGGAGGCCGGACTTGCGCCTATTTGGCGGGAGCGAGGTCGGAATTCCACATGACACGAAGTACGCGCCACGATCCATCCGGTTGCTTCCGCCAAACGGCTATAACCTTGCCCGTGTCCTTGAGCGGCGCTTTAGCGCCAGGGGGCATCGTCGTCATTTCGTACGTGCCCCGCGGATAGGCAAGGTCACCCTGTCCCTCGACCTCAATGACGCTCTGCTTGAACGCGGTGAGCTTGGGGAATGCGCCAAAGAAGCTCTGAATCGCGGCCCGGCCTTGCACCGCTGGCATGTTGGGCGGCAGGAGTATTCCATCTTCGGCGTAGACGGACACGACCGCTGGCCAGTCGCCGGCCAGGACGGCCTTATCAAAGTTGGCCACGACGGCGCGGATAGCATTGCGATCGGCGTCGGTCAGCGGGGCTGGGCCCGGCCGGCAGGCCGGCAGCGCAGGGACAAGGAACGCGAACAGGGCAAGGATCCGTCGGACGAGCATATGGACCTCTGCGGACGGGTTTGGAGTCAATACTACGCCCGGGGCTCGTCCCCGCAATCGGGGCTACCGCGTCGATTCAAGCCGGGATTCTGGTCTGTTCGTCTGCAACGGGGAGCGATGCGGGTGCGTGTTACAAGGATTGGATTTCTCAGGAGCATGCCCGTTTCGGCGACGGCTTTATGAGTCGGCAGCGGCCTAACGGATCGCGCTTAAGCTGCGGGCGCAATGCCCGCTGGCGCAAGGTGGTGGAGCGCAGACAAAGAGGCCGGCCAGCGAGGCAACGCGATTCTTCCTTACTTGTGAGCGCCCGCCAGCTTCAAGCGCTTGTTAGGGCAATAACATACTTGACACACCAAGCTCCCTGAAGTACCTTTCTGCATGGCCAAGACCAAACACTTCCCCAATTCGCTGGCTGAGGCGATCCGCTACTTCGCGGACAAAGACACCCCGCTGACCTTCCTGGCGTCGTTGCGCTGGCCGAAGGGCGCGACTTGTCCCGCATGTGAGGCGCCAAATCCCGGCTTCCTCAAGACCCGCCGCATCTGGAAGTGCCGCGACTGCGGGCGGCAATTCTCGGTGAAGCTCGGCACGATCTTCGAGGATAGTCCCATCGGGCTCGACAAGTGGCTCCCCGCGCTCTGGATGCTCGCCAACAGCAAGAACGGCATCAGCTCCTATGAATTGGCGCGCGCGTTGGGCGTCACTCAGAAAACCGGCTGGTTCATGCTCCACCGTATCCGGCTCGCCATGCAAACCCGCACCTGGGCGAAGATGAAGGGCGCGGTCGAAGCCGATGAAACCTTCATCGGCGGCAAGGCCAAGTTCATGCATTGGTCCAAGCGCAACCGGGTCATTCGCGGTACTGGCGGCATGGACAAGACTCCCGTGCTCGGCATCTTGGAGCGCGGCAAAGACGGGAAGGCGAGCCGTGTGCGTGCGACCGTCGCCAAGAATCTCAACCAGCGCGAGGTGCGCGGGCATGTTCTGGCGACCGTGGAGAAGGGGTCGCATCTCTACACCGACACCACCATGCAGTACGGGAGGGGCAAGCTTCCCAAGGTCTACCAGCATGAGATGATCAACCACGCCAAGGAGTACGTGCGCGGGCAGGTGCATACCAACAGCCTGGAAAACTTCTGGTCGCTGCTCAAGCGGGCGATTAAGGGCACTTACGTCAGCGTAGACCCCTTCCATCTGGCACAGTATGTAGACGAGCAGGTCCGCCGCTTCAACGAACGCAAGAGTAACGATCGGCAGCGCTTCGTCAGCGTGCTGGCGGATATTGTGGGACGGCGCCTGACCTACCGCGATCTGACCGGCGCGGATTTGAGCCCCGCTACGACGCAAGGCTAAGAGCAGACGCCATTTGCTGCGGGGACGCAGGAAGCAAGAATAGAAACGGCCTCCGCTTGCGCGGGGGCCGTCGTCTAAATGCCCACCCATTAGGGATGGGGCGCTAGTCTCGTAGAGCAATTCTACACGCCCTGGGACCGATGCTCCATACGCCGCCGGCTTGCTCAGAATAGCCCAATGGTGTATTTTCGGGTGGCTAGACGGTGGCCGTCGTCTAAATGGTAAGACGCTAGTCTCGTGAATTAGAAATGCCGGTTCGAATCCGGCCGACCACCCTGTCAGTTCTCCAGATCCCATATGACTGCACAAGAATTCCGTTCTCTCCTCAAGAGCCTCGAACTCACACAGATCGAGGCCGCAACCTTTCTTCGTGTGCAGCCGACGACCGTCAACCGGTGGGCGCGAGGCAAGCGCGGAGTGCCTGGGCCTGTTGTGGCTGCGCTGGAATGCCTGCGCCAACGCCGTGCATGGGAAGCACAAGCGGGAAACATGCGAATGGTTACGAGCACCACGGCGACCACGGGGCCGATCATCTCGACACCGCAGGTTGCTTCTTACGCCCGGCGCAACAATCGTAGGCGGCAGGCTTAGATTCCGTTCATGGCAAGGCCAACGCGGAAGCCCAAGACGCCACTGGAGCGCATGACCGAACTCACGCGGCGGCTCGTCGCCGTCCCGAAGTCGGAAATCATGCCCAAGCGAAAGACGGTCAAGAAGAAGCGTCATTAGTACCATGCTCGCGTTTCCATGCCCGCGCCTTTGCTACATAGTCAGGAAGATTTCTAGCATCTAGCAGGTTGCTTTCAACGGGAACCCGCCGCAGGAGTTTCTCAAGACTCTTCCTCAATTCGCGGGAGTCACGGCCAACCCGGCGGAGGACCTGCTTTGGTGTTTCATAAGCGAGAAAGTCAGCCGCTTGAAGTTGCGCATACTGAGTCTTGCTGACAAAGTGCAAACTCTGCAGATGGAAACGGTCTGGATCGGTCGCATAAGCATGCTCGAAGGCGCGCTGCAGATCGGTCGCCCCAAGGGGGCCGAGTTCACATACATACGCTATCCGTTCGCGAATGCCTCGCACGTTCAACCATTTATTCAGAAGCCTTATGCAATCGTTGGCGCACAGTCCGTATTCAGATCCAAAGGTCACATTCTCCGCGTCGCGGATGGCGGCGTAGTCCGCCTTGACGAGCGCCACTGAAATGCCGACCCAGGCAGTCGCGGCGATTATTTCGATGAGACTACCCAGTAATTCAATACGATCTGGATTTGTTAGAGCAGCATACGGCCCTTGGCGGTTCTCATACTCAGCCATGTGAAAAACACTTAAGCCCCACTTCTCCAAGACGTGAGCCCATTTTGCCTCATACTCAATCCATCGCTCTTGGGGTGCGAGAAATCCTGCGACCGCAATAATGGGTGATTCCGCATGCGTACCGCTCTCGTCGAAATAGGCTACTAGCATGCAGAGCAGTCGCTTCCCAACAAACCGGGAAGGGAACAGAACTGTGGCAAGTTGTGCTAGACCTTCAGTAGTTGCTTCCAACGTTAGGGCCCCTAACAAGGTGTGTCAAGTATGTTATTGCCCTTGTTAGGCAGCATGCCATCCTCTAACCGTGCCCGCTGTAGAAGTTTGGTCTGCCTCGCATTGCTAAGAGACCGTGAACCGCCAACTCGACACCAATGAGCAGCAGACCCCCGTACCACCACAGCCTCAGAGGTAGCGCCTCGAGCGGCAGGACGCGGGCTGAGGCGGCCATCAATACATAGAGCACTACGCCGCCAGCAAACCACACCACTAGTCGAAGTCCTACGTGAATGAGCCGGCCCTGAGAAATGCGCGCCCGAAGACCGTTCAAGAAAGCAAGCTCGACGTAGTGCCCACCAAGGGAGAACCACAGGGCAAGTGCCGCGATGGGTAGGAGCAACCTGAGCCTATGTCTCTGCAATGCAATCACCACGCCCACGCCTGCGGCGAGAGCCACGTTTCTCGCCAACGTGCGCCACAGCGGCTCTTCGGCCTGGTTCGCGCTCGTGCTTGGTTGCATGCTGCCTAACGGATCGCGCTTAAGCTGCGGGCGACGCGCCCGCCGGCGCAACGGTCGTTGAACGATAGTTCGTGCGCGCCAGCGCACAACACTCCGCTTCGCTTAAAGCGATCACCGCCTGGCAGCTTCAAGCGCTTGTTAGACGGCCGATCATGGGGCGTCAAAGAGCGATCTCCTGCTGGTCGATACTCAACTCGAGATCTATCCCCTGCTTGAGAGTGATAACACGGAATCGACGCAGGAACGCAAGGATGAGGTCGTCCGGCTGGGCGTACAGGTCCACGCGGATGCGGACGGGACAACCCTTGGCATCAGGATGCGCGGCGGCGAGCTGCCCGCTGAGAGCGAACGAAAGATAGTTCTGAAGCTTCTGTTGCAGGCCCAGCACGTGGTTCCCCGTGAGTGTGGCGGTTTCGGCGATAATGAGCCGAATCGTGCCGTCTTTCGCTCGGCTGGTCAGATCGACGACATCAGGGAATTGAATTCCGCTTCGTGCCATGGGTCAGTGGCCGCCTAACGGCTCGCGCTTAAGCTGCGGGGCGACCGCCGGTGGGCGCAAGCGCTCCGTCCTGCGGTATCTGCGGGCTGGTGCTACAAACGTACGCTTCCTCTGAAAGCCGGCCCCGGCAGCTTCAAGCGCTTGTTAGGCCGCCTTCCTACTTGGGAGGCCCATCTGAAAGACGCTTTAGGGAGATGTCGACATCTGCGAGTCGGACCATTTGGAGCTCAACGGTTACCGAGTCCCCCGGCAGTGGCCGATAGGTCACCTCGAAGTGTCTTGGAGTCAGCCAGTTCATCCTCAGGTTCATGGTTGAGGCGCCGTGCGAAAACCCCAACACCTCTACCGCAGGTTGCGTTCCCTGTTTGAGGGAGACACTCGTCGCATCATGGGCGGTGCCGGGACCTCCCCACTGCTGACTGCGAGCGCTCGCAAGCCAATTCCCATCCGGAGATCGGGCTTCAGCCGACCAGGTGGTCGTGGCATCCCGGCAGCCGGATGCTAAGAGGCAAGTTCCGACGATCACGGGCGCAACGGCGCTGAGGAGAGTTTGCTCGAGGTTGACGCGCCAGCGTAGCTGGCTCATTGCTCGCACCTCGGTAAGTAAAGCTGGCGGCCTAACCGATCGCGCTTAAGCTGCGGGCGCAACGCCCGCCAGCGCAAGGAGCTTGAGCCGCTGATTGTGCCCGCCGGCGAGGCAACGCAATTCTGCCCACTAAGTAGCGCCCGCCAGCTTCAAGCGCTTGTTAGGCCGCTCCCTTCCCCCTCCGAATCAGACGACACAACTCCTCGGGCTCATCTGTCCCAACTCGCAGCCGCCGACCATCGGCCAGCGTCAGCTGCACCGCGCCCCCGCCTGCCACGTTGTAGAGCCAGCCGTCGGGGGTCCAGTGAATCCCTCGGCCATACCACCAAGGGCTCGTTACGGGCGTACACGACTGAATCTGCGAGAGGGCAAACGAACGCCGCATGACGCCGGGCCCGAACCAGAACGTAAACCGCTGTTCATCCACTTCGGTGGTGAGGGAACCAAAGAGGAAGGCCGCTATGAGCAAGGCCACGAGCACGCTGCCGAGAACGAGGACGGCGCCCGTTCTGGCGACGAGGAGTCCGGCTGTGACCGCCCCAGTGCCAAGCAGGATACCGATGGTGAGGTGGCCAACTTGGGTGTGCTTGTACATGACGCTGGGAGCGGCCTAACGGATCGCGCTTAAGCTGCGGGCGACTCGCCCGCCGCGCGTTGTGTAAGTGAACGATAGTGCGTGCGTGCCAGCGCACAACACTCCGTTTCCTTTAGGGCGATCACCGCCCGCCAGCTTCAAGCGCATGTTAGGCGGCAGCCTGCGTGGGTGCAGCCCACTTGCTCAAGGCAGCGACGCCACAATCTTTCGGTACTCGGCCTCGGGATAGGCTTTCATGGTTTCGGTGCGAAGATTGCCCTGCGCTGCGATGCCAAGCACGAGGCGGGCAGCAGTCGCATCGTCAGGCAGTTCAGCGATCGCGACGGCGTCATACTGGCCCATTGTCATGTAGAACGCTTTGAGTTCACCACCGGCGCGGCGATAGGCTTCCTTAGCCGCGTCGAGTCGAGCGGGGCCATTCTTCGCATCTGTGATGCCCTGCTGGGTATACCGAAGGAGGGCGATGTAGGTGGGCATTTGTGCCTCCAGATTGGGTACGACCAATCCAGTTTCGAAACGGGGACTCGAACTTGGGGTGTGAGCCGCGACGGCGCTAGACCGGAGGGATACCCAGCGAGGACCAGGAGCTCTTCAAGCTGCCGCCTAACGGATCGCGCTTAAGCTGCGGCCTGCGGCGGCCGCAATCAAGACAGAACCCTTCCCTATCATGCGGCCGCCGCGGGCCGACAGCTTCAAGCGCTGGTTAGGCAGCGCACAGTTCAAGCCGC
>Ga0209577_10005481_pt1 | contig 11841 bp, 12 predicted proteins | sample GraSoiAngelo_109_FD_185874 | JGI IMG/M metagenome (GOLD analysis project Ga0209577, IMG submission 185874) | Grasslands soil microbial communities from the Angelo Coastal Reserve, California, USA - 14_0903_12_20cm (SPAdes) (version 2) | ecosystem: Environmental > Terrestrial > Soil > Grasslands... | reverse complement strand
GAACTCGGCGCCATCCTCGATACCACGGCCGAAGGCATCGTGATGTTCGACGCCGCGGGCAACATCAATTTCTGCAACCGCAGCGCAGAAGCGCTGTTCGGCTACGACGGCACCGAGTTCGTGCGACGCAATTTCACAGAGCTGTTCGCGCCGGAAAGCCAGCGTGTGGTCAAGGACTACCTGGAGAGCATCCGGGGCACCGGGGTCGCCAGCCTGCTCGATCACCGCCGTGACGTGCTGGGCCGTTTGAGCCGGGGCAGCCTGATCCCCCTGTCGATGACCATGGGTCGCACCCGGCCCGGGGGTTCGAATTTCTTCGCGGTGTTTCGCGATCTATCGCAGGTCGGAAAAAGCGAGAGCGAACTGCGCGAGGCGCGGCGGCTGGCCGATCGCGCGGCAAGCGCCAGGGCCGACATGCTGGCGCGGATCAGCCACGAGCTCCGCACGCCGCTCAACGCCATCATCGGCTTCGCCGAAGTGATGATCGACGAACGGTTCGGCGCGCTCGGCAATGAGCGCTACGTCGAATACATGAAGGACATCCGCGCTTCCGGCGAACGCGTGATCGCCACCATCGATGACCTGCTCGATCTGTCGCGGATCGAGACCGGCAAACTGGACCTCGCCTTCGCCAACCAGAACCTCAACGATACCGTCGAGAGTTGCGTCGCGGTAATGCAGCGGCAGGCGAACCGCGAACGCATCATCATCCGCACCTCGCTGGCGCACGCTCTGCCGCCGGTGGTCGCCGATGCCCGCGCCTTGCGTCAGATCACGCTGAACCTGATCGGCAACTCGATGCATCTCGCCAATGCCGGCGGCCAGGTCATCGTTTCCACCGCGCTGTCGGATTTCGGCGAGGTGATCTTGAGGATCCGCGATAGCGGCCAGGGGCTCAACGACAACGAAGTCGCGGCCGCGATGGAGCCGTTCCGAATGCAGCCACCCTCGGATCATGCCTCCGACAGCTCCGGCGTCGTTCTGTCGCTGACCAAAGCGCTGGTCGAAGCCAACCGTGGGCAATTCCATATCAAGAGGGGGCCGCGTTCGGGCACGCTGATCGAGGTGGTGTTTTTGCGCGCGATGGCGCGGGCCTGAGATCGACCGCAACGCGACGGCCCGTTGCGGCAATGTGCCGCGTCGAGCAAATGCGCGGCATGGTTCTTGCTCAATTTAGATTGCTTCAAGGCGCCATTCGCGTCGCCTAGTTCTTGGGCATTTGGGTTGATTTGATCATGCGCTGCCTCGTCGTTGCAGACTTGCACTATTCATTGCCGCAATTCGACTGGCTGCTCAGCGCGGCGCCGCATTTCGATCTTGTCATCTTCGCCGGAGATGCGCTCGATGTTGGATCGTTCGTCGATTTCCGCGCCCAGATCGTCGTCGTGCGGAAGTACTTGACGCTATTGTCCGGCATCACCCGGGTCATCCTTTGCTCGGGAAATCACGACCTCGATGAACGCAGTGCCGAGGGCGAAAAGATTTCGCGATGGATCGGCGAGGTCCGCGAACTCGGCGTTGCCTGCGACGGCGACAGCCTGACCATCGGCGACACGCTTTTCACGGTCTGTCCGTGGTGGGACGGACCGTTGGTGAAAGCGCGGATCGACAGCCAGCTTCGCGAGGCCGCCGCCGCGCGGCTCAAGCGATGGATCTGGGTCCATCACGCGCCGCCCGCGAATTCGCCTACGAGTTGGGGCGGCAAGCGCTTCTTCGGCGACGTCGAACTCGCGCAATGGATCCAGAGCTACCAGCCTTCGATGGTGATCTCGGGACACGTGCATCAATCGCCATTCATCCCCGACGGTTCGTGGTTCGACCGGCTCGGCGCCACCTGGGTGTTCAATACCGGCCTGCAGCCTGGCCGCCCGCCGGTCTATATCGTGCTCGATATCGATGACGGCAGGGCTTTCTGGCTATCGGCCGCCAGCGAGCAATGCATCGACCTCAACGCGCCATTGCAGCGGCCGGCTCAGCCTGTCACCGATCCGCCGGCGTGGCTTACATCCTTGGGTCAGATTGCCGATCCGATCCTGGCGAGACCTGCGTCGGCGACAGGTTGATCATGCTTTGCAGGATGTCGCCGACCATGGCGAGATGATTGCCGTGGCCGCCATATTGCCGTTTGAGGTCGGCGAGATAGGTGTTGGCGACATTGAGCCGCTGCGCCAGCATCCGCGCGATCAGAATGGCCACCGCCGGCTGCTGGCGCAGAAACGAGGCGGCATCATTGATTTCGTAAATCACCGACTGCGAAGCGGCACGCACTGTCGCGGTGTGGGGCTGGTCCAAGAGAACCGACATTTCTCCCAGCACCGCGCCCGGCTCGGTGATGGCGGCGACCACGGTATCGCCTTTGATGACCTCGAGTCGTCCCTCGATCAGCACATAGAGGTGACCGGTGGTGTGACCCTCGTGAACGACGAACGCTCCCGCGGAGACGTCTCGCTGAACTCCCCCGGCGCAATAGTCCAGAATCTCGCGCATGCATCAACACCCCGCTGATCGGTCCAAGACTAGGCATTCGGATCACCAGCGTCGAATGCATAATCCGTGCCGGATGCCCAAATTGTCAGCAACCATCAGTGCGTAGAGTGGGCAAAGCCAACGGGTAGCGCGAATGAGCGCCCGATGATAAACTCAGCGTGCCCACCAAAGGGTTCAACGAATAAACTTGGTGGGCACGGCGCGAGGGCGCCTTTGTCCACCCTGCAAAACTAAATCGTCATGCCCGGCCTTGTGCCGGGCATCCACGTCTTAATGGCGCACCAAACAAAGACGTGGATGGCCGGGACGAGCCCGGCCATGACGGGAATACAGCAATCCAGCTCAGGCGTTCTTCAGCGCGACGCGGAATTCGGCTTCGGTCTTCGACTTCACCTCGTCGAGCGTGACGCCGTCGGCGAGCTCGATCAGCGCCATGCCGTCCTTGCCGTGCTTGTCGATGGTGAACACCGCCAGATCGGTCACCACCATGTCGACCACCTTCTCGCCGGTCAGCGGCAGGTTGCACTTCTTCAGGAGTTTTGGGCCGTCCTTGGCAGAATGCTCCATCACCACGACCACGCGCTTGACCCCGGCGACCAGATCCATCGCGCCGCCCATGCCCTTGACCATCTTGCCGGGGATCATCCAGTTGGCGAGATCGCCGTTCTGCGCCACCTGCATCGCGCCGAGGATCGACAGATCGATATGCCCGCCGCGCACCATGCCGAACGAATCGGCGCTGGAGAAATAGCTGGTGCTCGGCAATTCGCTCACCGTCTGCTTGCCGGCATTGATGAGGTCGGCGTCTTCCTCGCCCTCGAAAGGAAACGGCCCCATGCCCAGCATGCCGTTCTCGCTCTGAAGCACAACGTCGATGCCGTCGGGGATGTAGTTCGACACCAGCGTCGGGATGCCGATGCCGAGATTGACGTAATAGCCGTCGCGCAGCTCCTTCGCCGCACGCGCTGCCATCTGTTCGCGGGTCCAGGCCATCAGATTTCTACTCCCGTTGCGGCGGCCGGCGCTTTACCGGGGCGCGGGCGGGTGTTGCGGAACTCGATGCGCTTCTTGCCGGTGCCGACCTCGACGATGCGTTTGATGAAAATGCCGGGCGTATGAATATGGTCCGGATTGATCTCGCCGGCGGGAACGAGATGCTCGACCTCGGCCACGGTGATCTTCGCAGCGGTCGCCATCATCGGGTTGAAATTGCGCGCGGTCTTACGGTACACGAGATTGCCCGCGGTATCGCCCTTCCAGGCGTGCACGATGGCGAGGTCAGCAAACAGCCCGCGCTCCATGATGTATTTCTCGCCGTCGAATTCCTTCACTTCCTTGCCTTCGGCGATCAGGGTGCCGACGCCGGTCTTGGTGTAGAACGCCGGAATGCCGGCGCCGCCGGCGCGGATGCGCTCGGCCAGGGTGCCCTGCGGATTGAATTCGAGTTCCAGCTCGCCGGCGAGGTACTGCTGCGCGAACAGCTTGTTCTCGCCGACATAGGACGAAATCATCTTCTTGATCTGGTGGGTCTCGAGCAGGCGGCTGAGCCCGATGCCGTCGACGCCGGCATTGTTGGAGATCACCGTCAAATTCTTCACGCCGGAGTCGCGGATCGCATCCGACAAGGTCTCGGGGATGCCGCACAGCCCAAAACCGCCGGACATGATCATTATGCCGTCCTTCAAAATGCCGTCGAGTGCCGATTTGGCGTCCGGGTAGACCTTCTTCATGGAAATGCGACCTGATGGGAGGGAGGCGCTGAGGCCAGCGTTATCGGTGGATTATTAGGCGAATTCTCCGCAATGCGTCAATGACGGGGCTTTTGTACCCGCCCAGGTGGTTCGGAACGCCGGGACGCCTTGAAAGCGTCAAGAAAACCCATCAAGTTGCCCGCGTTGGCATGGGGCCCAATTCCGAGTCGGCGGTTGCCGGCTTGGGCAGCGATATTTGCCGAGTTCGGGTAAGTCCGGGTTCGGTTGATGCGCCGTCCGCCTCACTCCAACGGCGACCCGACATCAACCCGGCATCTGTTTAGCCAGACTTGTGTTTAGCCAGACTTGGATATGTCACTGACGATGGCCCAAGGAATGAAGCGCCTGGGGATGCCGATTGCGGCCTTGCTTGGGCTGGCGCTGATCGGCCTGATCGCGACCTCCTGGTTCATCAACCGGGACGCACTTCGCGCGGCGGTCGAGGCGCAAATCCGCGCCGTGACCGGCCTCGATCTGGTGGTCAAAGGCAATATCGATATTTCGGTTTTTCCCGCAAGCTACGTCTCGTTTCATGACGTGGGCTTAAAGGGCGGGGCGACCGCCGACCCCGCGCTGTCGGTCGATGTCCTGACCGCGAATTTGCGACTGCTGCCGCTCTTGCTGCAGCGGTTCGAGATCGCCGACGTCATGATGTTGCGGCCGAACATCCGCGTCGTCCGCGAAGCCGATGGCGGGAGCAACTGGACGCCGTTCATCGATACCATTGCGCGCACCATGAAGCCCGGCGCCGAGAACCAGCTGTCATTCTCCGAAATCAGGATCCAGGACGGCGTGCTCAGCTATGAAGATGCCGCCAATCACGTCTCCGAGGCGCTCGGCGATATCGACCTTTCGCTGGCCTGGCCATCGATCTCGCGTTCCTTCGCCGCGACCGGGCAATTCGACTGGCGCGGCGAGCGCATCGACGGCTCGATCAGCATCAGCGACTTCATCGCAGCCCTGTCGGGCGACCGCTCCGGCCTGAAGGCGCGGCTGGCCAGCGCGCCCTTGAAACTGGCATTCGACGGCAGCGTCGCCAATCGCACCAGCATGATGATGGAAGGCACGCTGACCGTCGACAGCGCCTCGCTGCGCAACGCCTTGCGCTGGACCGGCCAGCCGTCGCCGGGCGCCGGCGGGTTCGGCCGTTTCGCGCTGAAGGCGCGCGCCAATGTTATCGGCGCGTCGATCGCGCTCACAAACGTCAATGTCGAGCTCGACGGCAACGTCGCCGAAGGCGTGATGACCTACGCCAACAACGGCCGCCAGACGCTGCAGGCGACGCTGGCCGCCGGCGCGCTCGATTTCACGCCGTACATCTCGACCTTTCGCCTGCTCGCCAACGGCGCGCGGGACTGGAACCGGCAGCTGTTCGATCTGAACTCGCTGTCCACGACCGACCTCGACATGCGCCTGTCGGCGGCGCGGGTGACGGTGGGCTCGACGAAACTCGGCCGTACCGCGTTCGGCGCGAACCTGCGCGGCGGCGCGCTGGCGCTCTCCGTCGGCGAGGCGCAGATGTATGGCGGCATCGCCAAGGGCTCGTTCGGGGTCGCGCGCTCCGACGCGATCGCCGACGTGAAGGCCCAGTTCCAGTTCACCGACGTCGATCTGCAAGCCTGCGCCAGCGAATTGTTCGGCATCACCAAACTGTCCGGCCGCGGCAATCTCAACGTCTCGCTGGTGGCCTCGGGCTCGAGCCCGTTTGGGCTGGCGCAGTCGCTCGACGGCACCGTCAGCCTGACCGGTCATGACGGCGCGATCTCAGGCTTCAATGTCGAGCAGCTCTTGAAGCGGCTGGAGCGCCGGCCGCTGTCCGGCGGCGGAAATTTCCGCTCGGGCTCGACGCCCTATGACAATCTGACCATCGCGCTGAAATTTGCCGAGGGCATTGCCACCGCCGAGGATATCCGCCTGGAAGGACCGGCGGCGCGGATCACCATGACCGGCACCGCCTCGGTGCCGGCGCGCGAATACGACATGAAGGGCGTTGCCAGCCTGACCTCGGCGGCGAATGCCACGCCGAGCTTCGATCTGCCGTTCGTGGTGCAGGGCCCGTGGGACGATCCGCTGATCTTTCCCGATCCGGAAAGCCTGATCCGGCGCTCGCCGGCCTCCGCGCCGCTGCTCGATGCGGTCAAGGATCGCAAGACCCGCGACGCCGTGCGCTCGGTGCTCGAGCGTTTTACGGGCGGCGGAGCGAAGCCCGCGGCGCCGGATGCCGTTGCGCCCGCGAGCGCGCCGGCGTCCGCGGATGCGGCGAAGCCGAACTGACGTCGGGCAGGTATCGCGCCATGCTGGGCGAGTCTCGCCGGGCTAGGCAGTGAAAGAGCCAGCCGGATGGTTCGCTCGAAAATAATTTTGGTCCTTGACCGGTTTGCCGGTCGACAAGCTTGCATCGGGCCATCACCCGGAACGATTCCTCTTCTCATCGATTGCCAGCATCGACTGGAGATTTAGCCATGAGCGATGAGGCCCGGCCACCCGTTTATGATGGCCTTGATCCGGCGCAGGAACCCAAGCCCACCATCGAGAAGGTATCTGAAGCAGTCAGCGACACAGCGCAGCGCCTCGGCAGCGCGATCGACGCTGGCCGGAAGCCGGGAATGCCGTTGAGTATCCTGAGCAATATTGCGCGCGAAGCGCCTCTTGGTTCATTGTTGGTCGCGTTTCTGCTCGGTGTTCTCGTCGCGCGCCGTCGGTGACGGGAAACGGATCGATGGCGCAGCGCACGGAATGTCGCGCCTTGAATGACATCGTTTTCATAAACGGATGCGTGATCCGGGGTCGCATTCCGGTGCCGCGATGCGCATTTACGTAAGGACCGTGGATTCTGGACGGCAAGGAAACAGAGCCCTGAAGAAAAATCTCAAAAAAGGCCAGCGCATCGGCCGCAATCCGAAGACCGCCAATCTGCCGATTTCCCCGCGTCAAGTCGTGGTGTTCAAGCCGTCCGCTTTTCTGAAGCAGCGGATCAACGGCCGCGCCGCGGACAACGGCGAAGGGCAAGACCCGGCTGAACAATTCGTCGGCTCGATTTCGCGCAACACACATTGATTTCGGCGTCGAAGCATTGATGTCGACGCCGGCAAGGGCGCGCCCCATGGCGTGATGAGTTTAGGTTGGAGCGTCGGACCACTTCTCCCTCGGCGCGCTTGCGGGTCGAGACGAGCGAAGCTCGCTCTTGGAGGGCTCTCCACAGATTCCGCTCGCGGATGGTCCCCCGCACCCGGCGCTACGCAACATGGCAGAAGCTTCGCTTTAGGACGGCCAAGGGCGGCCTCTGCCTCTCCCGCAAGGAGGGGCGAGGTGAGTCAAACATCCGCGCCGATTCAACCCAATATTTGGCTGCTCTGACTCAAAAAGAACGGCTACAACCAAAAGTTCAGCCGCGCGTTTCCGCGCTGCTGGCAACCAGGGACGATTTTGCTACCGGAGCCGCGAAGCTCACCAGTGCCGGCGGTGCCACCTATGATGCCGGTAATACCTTGGGCCGGCATAGTAGGCGAACGCTGGGCGAACCACCCGACGGTATCGATAGCCGGAATACACCGGTGCATAGGCAGCGGTGGTGTACCCGCCATAATAGGCGGGAGCGTAGCCGCCGTAATATGCCGGATAGCCATAGCCGCCGTAATACCCTGGATAGCCGCCGTAGTAACCGTAGCCGGGACCGTAACCATAGGCGCTGGAGGCCAGGCCGCCAATCACCGCACCGGCGATCAGGCCGCCCGCGAGGGCGCCACCCCAACCCCAGCCACCCCTGGCTTCGGCTGGAGACGGCGCCGTCACCGCACTAAGGCCGATCGTGGCCGCTGTTGCCAAAACGAGTGCTGTCTTTTTCATGGTTTGCACCTTTCCGAGTTTTTCCCGGAGCAATAACGTGGAATGGTATCTGAAGGTTGCCGAATAATTCAGATCCCCGGGCCTTTAATTTTGATGAACACCCGTTCAGGCAGTTGGTGGCGGCGAACCTGCCCCGGCCGAGGCGCGGGTCTGAGATTTGTTTTGGCTGTTTGAAACTCGAATCGGGACTCCCGGATGAGCGAAATCCGGGGCGATTAGCACGCTCGTTCCCGGATGCCGCGGAGCCCGTCATCGGGGTCGCGCGTTCAGCCGAAGGCGAAACCGGTTGGTGACTGACGCGTCGCCTTCAAAGTGGCGCCAGTGCTTCAGCGCGATGTCGCCCGTGCCGGGCTTCTTTGCCCTGAAAGTGAACGTTACGGCGCCGCCGGAGCCGATCGAGCCAGCGGCATAATCCGGCTCCGATCCGACCGCCTCGACAACTTCGTCATCAAGGCGATCGATCGTCCAGCGGTAGCCCGTGGTCGCATTCTCCGGCAGTCGGACGTGAAACGTTTCGCCGACGCGAAGGTCGACCGTTTGGTCATTGTCGGCTTCGGTCAGCGACGGCATGGGATCGGCCTTTTGCGCGCAGGCAGAGCCTGCGCTGGTGACGTGCAACAGGCTTGCGCCCACCAGCGCGGCAACGCGAGCGAGGAGAAGAATGTTCCATCCGGCCACGGCTTCGCCCGGCTGTATCGATTCAGAGCGTCACGCCGTAGCTCTCATTAAAAAAGCCGGCGTTGATATAGGCCTCGCTCGCATAGGCGAAGCCCTTGTCGCCCCACGCAGTGCCCCAGCTATTGCGGATGATGAAACGGCGGTCGGCGGTATATCCCACCGCCGCCACGCAATGGCCTCCGCGGACCGTCGAAGGCTGGAAGGTATCGAGTTTGCCCTGGGTCGCGGTGGCGTTATCCCAGGTGTGGTCGACGTTGAGGGCCACCAGTATGGGTCCGTTGTTCGCCAGCCACGCGCGCCAGCTTGCGAAATTCCGCTGCATGTTGACGTAAGACGCGATCTTGCGCGTCGCCGCCGTAGCGAAAAACGTGTTCTCGTTGCCCAGATACATGTTGGTCGTGATGTGGAAGGGCAGCAGCGTCTCGGGCACGGCGCCGTATTTCCGCAAGATGTCGACGGCGGCCTTGAGGCTGGTGCCGGCGCCTTCGATCATCGTTTCCGGCGCACTGACGAACTGGTCGGTTTCCTTCGAAGCCATCCAGGTGAAGCGAGGCGACAGTTTCGCCCTCTGATCGAGCCTGCCGGCCTTGACGAAATGGTAGCGGGCGACTCCGTCGGTGGAACCCCAGCCCACGCACGAGCCGGTCGATTCCTGATTGCCGATGTCCCACCACGCGGCGCGAAGATCGACGCTGGCCGGCGGCGCCGCGGGCGCTGCGGCCAACGCGCCGGCCGCAACGGCATTCTCGAAGGTCCAATCATTCTCGGTAGCGCGCGAAGGCACCAGATTGCAAATGCGATTTGATTCCGGCCTTGCAGACGATGACTTCGATTTTTTCGCCTTAGCCATAGGATTCTCCTTGCTGACCTGAGGGAATCACGAAAATTCGAACGGCAATTTTTCAATACGCTTTGCGCTCCAGACGGACGCGAAGCCTGTTTACGCCTCGGCGGGCGCGAAAGGCTGTGATGCAGTTCACATCTTTAGGTAGAATGGCGATACAGCCTATCGGCCCGGTCCCGCACGGGCCGGCCGGCTCGTGAAGAAATGCTGCGAAACTTACAGCGGCGCGGCGGTCTCGCCGCGGGCGTTGGTGAGCTTCGACACCAGCGAGGCAACGACAATGACCACGGCGATCAATCCGATCACCAGGGTGCAGATGGCGGTGATCTCGGGCTTCACCCCGAGCCGCACCTCCGAATAGATCCGGATCGGCAGCGTCGCCGAGCCGGGGCCGGTGGTGAAGCTTGCGATCACGACATCGTCGAGCGAGAGCGTGAACGCCAGCATCCAGCCCGCCGCGATCGCCGGCACGATCAGCGGCAGCGTCACCGCGACAAACGCCCGCGCCGGATCGCAGCCGAGATCCATCGCCGCCTCCTCCAGGCTGCGATCGAGCGAGCCAAGGCGCGACTGCACCACCACGGCAACGAAGCACATGGTCAGCGTGGTGTGCGCAATTGTCACCGTCCAGAAGCCACGCTCGGCGTTCAGCGCCACGAACAACAGCAGCAGCGACAGCCCGGTGATGACTTCGGGCATCACCAGCGGCGCATAGAGCATGCCGGAAAACAGCGTGCGGCCCCTGAAGCGCTCGCCGCGCGACAGCGCCACCGCAGCGAGCGTGCCGAGCAGCGTCGCGATGGTGGCCGAGGCCATAGCGACCCGAAGGCTCATCCAGGCCGCCTCCAGCATGGCGCGATCGTTGAAGAATTCTGAGTACCAGCGCAACGACCAGCCGCCCCACACCGTGACCAGCCGCGAGGCGTTGAAGGAATAGACCACGAGGATCACGATCGGCAGGTACAGAAACGCCAGGCCCAGCGCCAGCGCGGTGATGTTGAAAGGAGAAAGTCCGTTCTGGGCGCGGGCCATCAGCCACTGCCCTCCAGCTCCCGCCGCTGCAGCCGGTCGTACAACACCAGCGGTCCCACCAGCAGCACCAGCAACACCACCGCAACCGCGGAGGCCACCGGCCAATCCTTGTTGGTGAAGAATTCCAGCCACAGGGTCTGGCCGATCATCAGCGAATTAGAACCCGCCAGCAGGTCGGGAATTACGAACTCCCCCATGATCGGAATGAAGCACAGCAACGCCCCTGCGGCGACGCCCGGCAGCGACAGCGGAAACGTCACCAGCCAGAACGCCTGCCGCGGCGAAGCGCCGAGATCGCCGGCTGCCTCCAGCAGCGCCGGGTCCATCTTGGCGAGCGTCGCATAGAGCGGCAGGATCATGAACGGCAGATAGGAGTAGACGATGCCGAGATACATCGCGCTGTCGGTGGACAGCCACACCACCGGTGTCGAGACCAGATGCAGCGCGAGCAGGATTTTGTTGAGCAGGCCATCATGCTGCAGGATGTTGATCCAGGCATAGATGCGGATCAAAAACGAGGTCCAGAACGGAACGATCACCAGCATCATCGCGATCCCCTGCCAGCGCCGGGGCAGCCGCGCCATGCCATAGGCGATGGGGTAGCCGATGACCAACAGGATCGAGGTAGAGACCACGGCAACGACGAGACTCCTCGAATAGGAAAACACATAGAGATTGTCGGAGACCAGCAGGCGGAAATTATCCAGCGACAGCTCCGCCAATGCCGCCTTGATCGCCGCAAAACCCTGGGTCGGATCGAATACCGGCAGATAGGGCGGCTGCGCGATCGCGGTTTGCGACAGGCTGATCTTGAGCACGAAGCCGAACGGCACCAGGAAGAACAGCACCATCCACAGATAGGGCAGGATCGCGGCGAGCCGCGCCGGGCGCGTGAAGATGCGGCGGGCGCTCATTGCTCCAGCACCACGCAGTCGTCGGGAGTGAACCACGCCACCACGCGCTGGCTTGCGTTGTAGGCATCGAGATCGATCCGCGCCGTATTGGCCATCGACGAACGCACCACCGCGCCGCTGTCGAGCTTCACCTTGTAGGTCGTGATACCGCCGAGATAACTGACATCGGTCACAATGCCTTCCAGCCGGTTGATGGAATGCGCATTGCCCTCGTCCGACACCGGGCCGCGGCGCGACATCTTGACCTTTTCGGGCCGGATCGCGACGGCGACGATGGTTTTCGTGATCG